>ENA-OSEO01002507-OSEO01002507.1-sediment-metagenome-genome-assembly--contig:-NODE-2507-length-25531-cov-4.989982_pt1 | contig 25531 bp, 24 predicted proteins | sample MGYA00237883_ERZ534232 | MGnify/ENA metagenome assembly ERZ534232
ATCGGCGCCTCGGGCCGGTAGTGAAAGCCGATCCCGTCCAGGCGAATGAGAATCCGGTTCATGACCACTCCAGCCAGCCCAGCCCGGTCAGGACGGCCACGGCGAGGAGCCCGAAGACGAAGTCCCGCCCGGCCGGGGCGAAGTGATCCAACAAGTAGAGCCGGCCCTGGAAGCCCCGGCACTTCATGGCGGCCATGATCCGCTCCGAGCGGTCCAGGCTGCGGACCAGGAGCACGGCCACCAGATAACCCAGGCTGCGATAGGTGTGCCGGTTCAGGCCCGGCTTGAAGCAGCGGGCCTTCATCGCCCTGGTCAGGCGGACGTACTCGTGGTGGAGCAGGTCGACGTAACGCACGGTGAAGAAGTAGAGGTGGATCAGCTTGGCCGGAACCCTGAGGTGGCTCAGGGCGTGGCCCAGGGTTGTCGCCTCGATGGTGCTCAACAGGACGGTCAGCATGATGACGATGGCGTTGCCCTTGGCGGCGATGGCCAGACCGAAGTATAGACCCTCCCGGGTGAAGCTCAAGGGGCCCAGCCGGAAGAGGGCCTCGCCCGGGCTGGAGAAGGGCAGCAGGACCAGGATGAGGACCATGAACAGGTTCAGCTCACCCAGGCGGACCAGAATGACCCGCCAGCCCAAGCGGGCCGCGAGAACGGCCGCTAAAGCCAGCCCCAGACCCAGGATCAGGACCGGCGGCCGCCGGCTCACGGCCAGCAGAACGGCGAAGGTCAGGGCCAGGCCGATCCTCAGCCGGGGATCGAGTCTGTGGATCAGGGAATCGCCGCTCAGGTGCTCGATCAGGTGCAAGTCAGCCCCTCCGGTCCGCTTTCAACCCCTGGCCGCGCCCTGGCGCCGCCGGCCCAGGAGGAAGAAGGCCAGGCCGAACACGCCAAAGAGGTAGCCCAGGCCGCCCATGACGTCGTGCCAGCGGATCTTCTCCTCCCAGGTCTCGATCTGCTCCCTGAGCGGCCGGACCTGGCGGCTGACGGCCGCCTCGACGAGGGCGGCTAATTCCTCCTGATCCAGGGCCGGGGCCGCGGGCTGGGCGGCCTGAGGCGCGGGTTTGGCCGCCTCCTGAGCCGCCGGGGCGGCGGCCTGGACCGCCGGCCCGGGCCCGGGCAGGCTCTGGGGCAGCTCGTCGGCCGTTATCAGGAACTTGGCCAGGTGGCCGTCTCCGGTGTCCAGAACGAGCTGGTGGTCCACCCTGGTCTTGGCCTCGTAGCTGAACTCGCCCTTCTCATCGGTCTGGATCTGGTCCAGCTTCTGGCCGTCCGGGCCGAGGATGTCCAGGCGGGTGTTCTTGGCCCGCCCGCCGCCGGGGAAGTAACCGTAGCCGCTGATGACCTGGCCCTCCACCGTGGCGAAGAGCTTGATCTTGTGGGCCCAGGCCTGACCGGCCTGGGCGACCAGCAGGCCGGCGGCCAGGACCAGGGCCGGCCAGCCGATGCGGAGCGTTTTAAGCACGAACCACCTCCTCGGGCCGGGTCGGCAGGAGCGAGGCCTTCAGGAGCTCGGGTCTGACCCGCCTCAGGAAGACGGCCACCGCCCCGGTGACCAGGCCCTCCACGACCATGACCGGCAGATGGGCGGCCAGGATCACCTTGGCCAGGCCCAGGAAGTCCCGGTTGGAGAAAAAGAGGGCCAGGGCCAGGGTCAGGCCGGCCAGGGCGATGCCCAGGGCCCCGGCCCCGAAGCCGGCCGCGAAGATCAGGCCCTGACGCTGGCCAGTGACCTGCGAGCGGAAGAGATAGTGACAGGCCAGGCCGGGCCAGGCCATGACCAGGGTGTTGACTCCCAGGACGCTCAGCCCGCCGAAGCCGAAGAGGATGGTCTGGAGCAAGAGGGCGATGAGCAGGGCCGGAAAGACGGCCCAGCCCAGGATCAGCCCGGCCAGGCCGTTGAGGATGAGATGGGCGCTGGAGGGACCCACGGGCACGTGGATCAGCGAGGCCACGAAGAAGGCCGAGGAGAGCACGGCCACCCGAGGGATCTGCTCCAGGTCCATCTTCTTCAGGCCCAGCCCCACTCCGGCCGCGGCCAGGGCCGCCCCGCCGACCAGGACCGGGGCCGACAGAACGCCTTCGGCAACGTGCATGGCTGGCTCCTCTTTATCGGCCTACTACTTCATGTCCACGGTCTTGACCCAGATGAGGGCGCCCAGCTCGACCCCCACGGCCTTGCCTTCCGGGTTCTTCATCTTCTCGTCGCCGTCGATCAGGGCGGCGAAGGCCCACCAGCCGGCCTTGGGCATGGCGTAGCTGAAGACCCCGTTGGCGTCGGCCTTGATCACCTGGGTGATGAAGGGCTCGGCCGGAATCTTGACCTTGGAACCCTCATTGTAATACTCAACCTCCACCTCGGCAAACGGGACCGGCTGGCCGGCCTTCTTGACCAGGCCTCGGAAGACGTTGCCGGCCCAGAGGCCGTAGGGTCTGACCAGGGGCTCGATCTCGACCGGGAAGCCGACCAGCTCGTCCCAGCCTTCCTCGGCCCCGAAGGCGTCGACCACGACCTTGGTGTAGTGGATGATCATCTTTTCCTCGGCCGGCTCCCAGTAGGGGGCCGGCTCGACGAAGAAGACGTAGTCGGCCGGAGCCTTGATCTGGTAGCTGGCCTGGTAGGCCGTCTTGCCGTCGACCTTGACCGCTTTCAGGGAGGCCTTCAGGTCGGTCTTCTTCCCCTCGGCCAGGACCCCGAACTGGACGGGCTGGCCCATCTCCATGACCGGCCCCTGCTCCATGGGGTGGGTGAAGATCAGGTCCAGCTTCACCGTTTTGCTGTCGCCCTCGGCCACGATGTCGGCCGAGGGAAGCAGCGCCTGGAAGTGGGCCCAACCCGGCCCGGCGGTCAGGAGCAGGGCCAGGGCGATGATGGCGGTCAACAAACTCTTTCTCATGACTGTCCTCCCCAAAAGGCAAGCGGTTTTAGCAGAACGAGGTTCAACTCTGGATCAGGAGCGGCCGGGCCAATAAAAAAAGGCCAAGCTCTGGCTTGGCCTTCCTGACCTGACGCCCGCTTGATCCGGCCTGGCAGACCTTCTGGTCCAGCGCCTCCGGGCGGACGGCGGCTTCAACCGCTGGGTCATTTCTAGACCCCTGGGTCGGACTTGTCAAGCCCGGGTCGGGGTTTCGGCGCCAGTGTGGCCAAGAGACACAGGCCAATCGGAGGGTCGATCGGCCGCCGGTAAAACGTTCCAGGCCGCTCGGCCCCGGATCGTCCTAGATCAAAGACCAGACCATGGAAAACCGTTGACCTGAATTCGGATGAGACGTTAGACTCGCTAATCGTACTCCCCGTCTCGGTGGGGAGGGACGCGGCGATCAGATCGGGCTGGCCTGGGGGTCAAAATTGCTGGCCGGGCCAGGAGTCTGAGAGCAGGCCTGCCTCGGGTTAAACGGGGCTGAAGGCGTTGAGCCCCTCGTGATCCTTAAATCAAGCTGTCGCTTAGGGAGGATTGTTATGCCAGCTCGTCGTTTAGCTATCATTCTGGTGCTCGCACTTGTGGGGTTGTTCTGGCTTCCGGGCTCAGGTCAGGCCGCGCTTCAACCGGGCAAGATTTACTTCGTGGGCGTGGGTCCGGCCGGCCCCAACCTGTGCACCCTGCAGGCCCTGCAGGTCATAAAAGAGGCGGACGTCATCTGGGCGCCTGATTTCATCAAGAAGGAGTTCGCCGAATACCTGACCGGCAAGGACGTCAGGCAGGCCTGGCCCCAGTCGGTTTACGTAATCGACGGCAAGCAGTACACCCAGCTTTCGAGCCGCGACCTGGCCGTCAAGCTGGTCCAGGCCAATTACCGCGAGGCCGCGAAGCTGGCCGCGGAGTTCAAGGCGGAGATGGCCAAGGGCAGGAAAGCGGCCCTGTTGATAAACGGCGATCCCTGCATTTTTTCTGACTTACGCTGGTTCAAGCCGGTTCTCAAGGAAGAGGATGTCATCGTTATCCCCGGCCTTTCCAGTTTCAACGCCGGGGCGGCCCTGCTGAAAAAAGAGCTGGCTCCCAGCGGGAAGGGATTTCGCTCGGCGGTCATTTTGGCCAGCGTTTTAGGCGAGGAGTTCGGGGCCGGGCCTCAGATCAGCGACCTGGCCGGTCACAAGACGACCATGTGTTTCTTCATGTCAGGCGGACGGGGCAGGGAACTGGTCGAAAAACTCAAGAAACACTATGCCGGCGATACCCCGGCGGCGGCCTGCTACTTCATCGGCTACCCGGACCGGGGAAAGGTGGTCCTGACCGACCTGGATCACCTGGCCGAGAAGATGGCGGCTGAAAAAGAGACCGAGATGGTGCTGATATTCGTCGGGCCTTTTCTGGGGCTCTAGTTAGGGGTCCGATCAGGGGGGCGGCGTTCAGGCCGTCCGTTCCCTGAAGGCGGCCACGCTCAGGGCCAGGCCCTGGTCGAAGTCGACCTCGGCCCGATAGCCCAGGACACGGGCGGCCAGCCCCACGTCGGCCACCGAGTGGAGGATGTCGCCCGGCCGGGTCGGGGCGAAGAGAGGTTCCAGGTCGGTCCCCAGGAGCCGGTTGAGCCGCTCGACCAGCTCCAGGAGATCTTGGCCCCGGCCGTTGGCCACGTTGATGATCCGGCCGGGCGCCTCGGGGGCCTCCAGGGCCTTCAGGTTGGCCGCGACCACGTTGGCCACGTAGGTGAAGTCCCGGGACTGGCGGCCGTCGCCGTAGATGGTCGGCCGCCGGCCGGCGGCCATGAGCCCGATGAACTTGGGGATGACCGCGGCGTAGTCGCCCGACGGGTCCTGCCGGGGGCCGAAGACGTTGAAGTAGCGGAGCGAGACCGCGGGCAGGCCGTAGACCTCGAAGAAGACCCGGGCGTAGTGCTCCCCGACCAGCTTGGAGACCCCGTAGGGCGAGATGGGCCGCGGGAGCATGTCCTCGGCCTTGGGGGTCTCGGGCCGGGGCGGATCGCCGTAGATCGAGGACGAGGAGGCCCAGACAAAGCGCTTGACCCTGGCCTCCACCGCGGCCTGGAGCAGGTTCAGGGTGCCGCTGGCGTTGACCTGGTGGGTGGTCAGGGGGTCCTCCACGGAGCGGGCCACCGAGCCCAGACCGGCCTGGTGGAGGACGTAGTCAGCGCCGGTTGCGGCCCGGCGGCAGGCCGCCGGGTCGCGGACGTCGTCGATGAGGCTCTCCAGCCGGCCGCCGGCCAGGGTCTTGAGCCGGTCCAGGTTGGCCCCGCCCCGGGCGACCAGGTTGTCCAGGACTCGGACCGCGGCCCCCTGGCCGAGCAGGCTCTCGACCAGGTGGGAGCCGATGAAGCCGTCGCCGCCGGTGACCAGAAACAGCGCCAAGTCGTTCCCCCAAGCCAGGGCAACTTAGCCCAGGAGCCGGCCGCCCGTCAACCTCGGCGGGAACGCCCCCCGGAAAGGCCCTCAGCGGTCGCCGATCTGGACCTCCAGCCGGGCGGCGTTGTTGGTCTCGTCCCTCTCCGGATGCTCGTTGGCCGGGTCGACCTGGACGAGCAGGCTCAGGTCGCCCTCGGGCGCGGCCTCCAACCGGAGGCTGACCTTTTTGCGGCCCTGGGCCCAGAGGCCCTCGATCATTTTTTGGCCGGCCGGCCGGCCGTTGACCAGGAAGTCGACCCTGACGTCGTGGCTGGGCCGGGGGGAGTCGTTGATCACCTCGGCCGTGATCTCCAGGGGCTGTCCGGCCCGGGGCTGGGCCGGGTTGAGGGTCACCTTCTCCACCCTCAGATCACCGGCCGGCGGCTCAACCTCCAGCCAGGCCTGGAGGCGATTGTTGGTCTTGTCCGCCTCCTCGATCTGGCCCTCGGGGTCGGCCGAGGCCTCGATCAGGTAGCGGCCCGGGGCCGGGGGCGACCAGTCGAAGCCGACGTTGACGGCCTGGGCCGGCCGGATCAGGTCGATGGTCCGGCGCTCGACCGGCTGGCCGTTGGCCTTGAGGACCAGGCTGACCTGGCGGGCCTCGGCCCGGCCGGAGTTGAAGAGGCGGAAGCTCAGGGCGCCCGGGTTCCGCCCCACGGGCAGGCTGGCCGGCAGTCGGGGCGCGGTCAGGATCAGCTCGGCCCGGCAGTCCCGGACGGCCACCCGGACGACCTGGTGGTTGTTGTCCTCGTTGCTCTCGGCCACCCGGTCGTCGGGATCGGCCACCAGGGTGAGCTGGTACTGGCCGACCTGGGCCGGGGTCCAGAAGAACTCGACCTCCCGGCCGCTCCTGGGTTCGATGGGGCCCAGCTCGCGGCGGGCCAGTTCGCGAAGCCCCTCCCTCAGGGCCACCTGGGTGGCCAGGCTTAACTGGCGGCCCAGATTGGCCACCGCCACCTTGACCAGGACCGGCTCCCTGTCCAGGCAGAGGTTGGCCGGCAGTGCCGAGGGCTTGACCTGGAGATCCGGCCTGGCCTCGACCGTGGCCACCTTGATCTGGCGGGAGTTGTTGTTTTCGTTGGCCTCCAGCACGCCCCGTTCGGCGTCGACCTCGACCCTGAGCCAGTAGGTCCCGGCCCGGGGCGGCATCCAGGTCACCTGAACCGGCCGCCGCTGGCCGGGCTCGAGGCGGGCCATGGCGATCGAGTATATCTCGCTGTCGTTGACCAGAAACCTGACCCTGACCTGGACCGCCTCGCCGGCGCCCTGGTTGGCGATGACGGCCTCGGCCCTGAGCGGGCTCTTGCCCGCCTCTACAGGGCCCAGGAGCTTGAGCTCGACCGGGATCAGGTCCGGCCGGCACTCCTCGACGCTGAAGCCGGCCACGACGCGGTTGTCGGCCGCAGAGAAGTCGTCCCGGGCCGCCCGGGCGTCCAGCTCGGCGGCCAGGGTGTTGGCCCCCTGCCTGGCCCCCGGCCAGCTGAAGGAGATCCATTGCTCCCGGCCCGGGTCCAGGGGCGGCAGCTCGGCCCAGGTAATCTGGCGGCCGTTGACCAGAAAGTTGACCCGGCCGGCGGCCGAGGTGGCCTGGCCCTGATTGCTGACCACCACCTGGGCCGTCCAGGGGCCCTGGCCCAGGCAGCCCCGGCTGGGAGTCTCGGCCCAGCGGAGCTTGAGGTCGGGCTGGCCGGTGGGGCCGGAGAGCACCTCCAGCCAGGCCTCGGCCCGGGGCCCGGCCGGGCCCTCCAGCCGGGCCTCGATCCTGATCCGGCCCGGCCCTTCCGGACGCCAGGTCAAGCCCTCGACCCAGGTCTGGTTGGCCCCCAGGGGGCCCAGGCGGCGGCGCAGGACGGGCCGGCCGCCGGCCTCCAGGACCAGCTCGGCCGCCTCCAGGGGTTTGGCCCCGGCGTTGACCAGCCTGACCTCGAGGCGGACTTGTTGGCCGATTCTGGCCACGTTGGGCTCCACGGCCAGGCTCAGGCTCAGGTCAGGAGCGGCCCCAGCGGCCGCGGCCGGCCAGAGGGTCAGGCTTAGGCAGAGGATCAGGCAGGAGCGAAGCAGGCGGGCGGTCAAGGTCCGGGCGGGGCCGCTCAGCCGATGCTGACCGGCTTGTCCGCGGACAGGGCCGAGCTGCCCTTGGCCCTGAGCTTGGGTTTCAAGACCTCTTTGAGCCAGCGCAGGGCCTCCCGGGCGTCGGAGTCCATCAGGGCCGCCTCGGCGGCCTGGATCTCCGGCTGGCTGAGTTCGATGACCACCTTGTCAGGCAAGACGTCCCTCTCGATTCCGCGAACCGCCGGGTCGAGGCGGCCGGCCAGGCCCTAAGTGTCCCACCAGCCCCGGGGCGCGGCCTTCTTCTTGTCCACGGCCGGCTTCTTGACGCCGCCCGCGGCCTGCCGCGGGCCCAGGCCGGGCTTGTTGGCCAGAAGCTTGGCCTTGAGGGCGGACCAGACTTCTGGTTTCAAGGACCGGTAGGTGAAGCGCTCGGCCATCTCCCCGGGCGCCAGTCTCTCCACCAGGCCGGTCGGCTGGCCCTTGTCGTCCAGGAGCTGGAGCACCACCTCGTCTTCGCCGATCTCCCTGGTGGCCCAGAGGCTCCTGAAGACCACGGTCTTGGCCGTGGAGGCCACGCCGACGGTGGACTTTTTCTCCTCGAGATAGACGCCTTCCTTGACCATTGGCCCCCCTGGCTGGACGTCTCTGAAATCAGCCCAACTCTACAGGGAGAGGAACGGAAAGGTCAAGCCTTTCGGACGGGCGCCTGGCCCGAGCCGAGCCGGGGGTCAGACGTCGATGGGTTTGAAGATGAGGACGATGGCCATGACGATGAAGACCATGGCCTCGGCGCCCTGGGACCAGTACCGGGCGGTGATGGCCATGACCATGCCCAGGCCGAAGGCCGAGAAGAAGGTCCCCCTCAGGTTGCCCATCCCGCCGACGATGACCACGGCGAAGGCCAGGAGCAGGACGCTGAGCCCCATGTAGGGCTGGACCGAGCTGATGGGCGCATAGAGCACCCCGCCCATGGCCGCCAGGAGGCTGCCCAGGATGAAGACCAGGGCGAAGTACTTGCTCACGTTTACGCCCAGGCAGCGGACTCCCTCCTCGTCCTCCAGAGCGGCGATGATGATCTTGCCCATGACCGTCCTGGAGAAGAGGAGTTCCAGGCCGAAGAAGAGCAGGATGGCGATGGCGAAGATGATGATCCGGTATATGGGGAAGGTGAAGGTCCCCACGGTCAGCTGGGCGGCCACCGGCTCGCTCAGGGGGTAGGGGCTGACGCCCCAGATCCACTTGATCAGGTCCACGCCGATGAGGGTGATGGCGAAGGTGGCGATGAAGGTGTAGTCCAGGGACTCGCCGTAGAGCCGGCGGATGACGAAGCGCTCGATGACGTAGCTTATGGGGATGACGGCCATGATGGACACCACGGCCGCGACCAGGAAGTAGCCCTTGAACCAGGCCAGGGTGGTCACCAGGAAATAGACGCCCAGGGTGTAGGTCAGGGTGTGGGCGAAGTTGATGACCCGCATCGTCCCGAAGGTCAGGGACAGGCCCACCGAGATGAAGTAGAGGATGGCCCCGATGGTGAACCCGTAGAGGATCGTGTAGATCATGGCTCCGTCGTCTCCTCAAGGCCCTCTCGGTTTACGTAGCGCCGCTTGAGGTAGGCCCAGCCGGTCTCTACGTAGCCCCAGATCCCCTTGTCGAACCTGAAGACGATGATCAGCAGAATGATCCCCAGGAACATCTCCCATCTCTGGATGTAGATGGGCAGGAAGTTGCTGATGATCATGTAGACCACGCCGCCCAGGAGGGCGCCGTAGAGCTTGCCCGCCCCGCCGATCAGGCAGGCGAAGACGACCCCGACGTTGGCGTGGGCGTCCATGACGTTGGGGTTGACGTACTTGTAGTTGAGGGCGTGCAGCGCGCCGGCCAGACCGGCCAGGCCGGCGGCGTTGATGAAGGTCAGCCACTTGAAGATGTAGGTGTTGTAGCCCAGGAATCGGGCCCTTTCCTCGTTCTCCTTGATGGACCTGACCAGAATGCCGCCCGGCGAGGTGGTCATCTTCTTGAGCAGGAATAGGACGGCCAGGAGGCAGGCCAGGACCAGGAAGTACATGTGGGTTTTACTGCCCGGATTAAAGAACCAGGCCTTGGCGGCCCGGACGCCGAAGCCGTCCTCGCCGTTGGTCACCGCCCGCAGGGGTGAGAGAACCAGGAAGAAGCCGATGCTGTTGAAGGCCAGGTTGATCAGGGCGAAGCAGGCCCCGGTGGTCCGGACGATGATCAGACCCAGGATCAGGCCCAGGAGCGCGGCGGCGGCGATCCCGACCAGACAGGCCAGAAACGGGCCCTGGTCGATGTACTTTATGAACAGCCCGGTGCAGTAGGCGCCCGTGCCCAGGTAGAGGAGGTGGCCGAAGGAGAGCCGGCCCATGTAGCCGTACAAAAGATCGAAGGACAGGGCGAAGATGCAGAAGATCATGAAGTCGGTCACCCGGTGGGTCGAGAGAGGGTAGGCGATGGCCAGGAACCCGGCGGCGACCACGGCCAGCCCGATCAGGTTCGCCCCGAACCAGGGCCGGGAGGGAAGGGCCATTTCCCGAGGATCAGGCTGAGAGCTGTTCGGCAAGACGGCGGCCTCCGTGTTCAAGTCCGGCCGAGAGTGATCGGTCTCTCTCCGCCCCCGGGGTTAGACGTACTCCTCGAGCCCGCGCGTGTCGGCCATCTGGGCGCGGTCGTTGATTTCCTTGGTGATCTTGCCTTCCTTCATGATGAACAGCCGGTCGGCCAGGCGCTTGACCATGGACAGGTTCTGCTCGACGATCAGGGCCGAGACCTGGTCCTTGAGCCTCTTGAGGATGCGGCCGATGTCCTGGATGACGATGGCCGCCAGCCCCTGGGTCGGTTCGTCGATCAGGAGCAGCTTGGGCGAGCCGACCAGGGCCCGGCCGACCAGGAGGATCTGCCTCTGACCGCCGCTGAGGCTGCCGGCCTTGGTGTTGAGGAAGGTTTCGAGTTTGGGGTAGATGCTGGTCACCTTGGCCACGGCTTGGTCGAGCGGCTCGCCCATGGCGTGGGCCGCGATCTGGATGTTCTCCTTGACCGTGAGCTGGCTGAAGACCTTCTTTTCCTGGGCGACGAAGCGGATGCCCTTGAGGGCCAGCTCCTCGGGCGGGCAGCCGGAGATGTCCTGGTCTTCGTACCTGATTGAGCCGGAGGCGGGCTTGAGCAGTCCGGTGATGGTCCTGAGCAGGGTGGTCTTGCCGGCCCCGTTGCGGCCGATGATGAAGGCCGTCTGTCCGGCCTCGAGGTCGAAGGAGATATCGTGGAGCACTCTGGCGTGGCCGTAGGCCGCATTCAGGTTGCTGACTTCGAGCATCTGAGCTTCTCCGTCGGCCCCGGGCGGAGGCCCGGTCCCGGTCTTGGCTCACTCCACCGGGCGGCGTTCAGCCGGTCAGGTCTTCCTGGTCAATGTCCTCTTTGCCCCAGTAGCACTCCCGCACGGCCGGTTCATCCAGGACCCGGGCCGGCTCCCCGTCGCTGATGAGATGGCCTTCGTTCAGGACGCAGAGCCGATCGACCATGTCCAGGATCTTGGAGACCTTGTGCTCGATGATGACCAGGGTCAGGTCCTTCTTGATCCGGTGTAGGATCTGGAGCACCTCGGCGATCTCGTAGTCGCTCAGCCCGGCCAGGGGCTCGTCCAGCAGGAGGAGCCTGGGTTTCAGGGACAGGGCTATGCCGATCTCCAGCATCCTCTTGGAGCCGTAGGACAGGGTCGCCGTGGGCTGGAGGGCCTCCTTCTCCAGGCCGATCACCTTGAGCACTTCGGCGCAGTGGTCCCTGATGCGGCGGCTCTGGGCGGAGTTGAACAGGAATCTGAACAGGCCCGTCTGTTCGCGGTCGAAGCGGACGCCGGGCAGAACCAGGTTCTCCCAGACGGTCATGCTGTTGAACACGGAAACCAGTTGAAAGGTCCGGGACATGCCCAGGAGGACCCGCTGGTTGGGCGGCAGCGAGGTGACGTCCTGGTCGTAGAAAAGAATCCGTCCCGAGGTCGGGGGAAAAAATCCGGAGAGGAGATTGAAAAAGGTCGTCTTGCCCGAGCCGTTGGGCCCGATGATGCCGGTGGTGTGGTTCTCCTCGATGAGCAGGTTGACTTCGTTGACCGCGATCAACCCGCCAAAGGACTTGGTCAGCCGCTCGGCCTGGAGAACTGCGGGCATGATGGCTCTTTTCTCGGTAAAGTCACGGGCGCTCTCAAGCCCCCGGATCAAGCCTCGCCAAGGCCGGGGAGCGGGGCCCGGCCGGGCCCCGCTCCCCGGGATCGGTCTAGTAGCCCATTTCCTTGAGCGGGAGGCAGAGCTCCTCGCCCGTGTAGACGTCGACCACCGTGGCCACGTCCCACTTGTCCTTGCGGTCCTTGCCCGGCTTGCCGTCGGCGATGAACTTGGCGTACTTGTAGTCAGGCCGCCCGTCCAGCCGCCATTTGGCCGGGCCCTTGACGCTCATGAACTCCGGGTTGTCCATGAGGGCCTGGTAGACCTTGCCCGGATCGGTCGAATCGGACAGGTCGATGCCCCGCAGGGCCTGCTGCATGCCCAGGTAAGCGAACACGGCGAAGGGATCCGGAGGCTCGCCGTACTCCGCCTTCCAGGCCGCGGTCAGATCGGCGACCGCCTTGGCGGTGGCGGGATCCTTGATGCCGCTCAGATCGTGATACCACCACCAGCCCATGGTCACGCCCTCGAGGGCCTCGGGCGGAATGCCCACGGCAAAGGCGGTGATGATCGAGTTGAAGAAGACCTTGGAGTCCTTGCCCAGGGCCAGCCCCTGGACCTGCTTGAGGGCGTTGATGGCGTCGTCGCCCCAGTGGCCCATCATGACCACGTCCGGCTTGGCCTCCTTGATCTTGATGATGTAGGAGGTGAAATCAGGCGTGCCCACCGGAGACCAGGTCTCGCTGACCTTGATGTCGGGGTACTTGGCCTTGAAGACCTTGTGCGCCCCCTCGGCCGCGCCGCGGCCGTAAGCGTAGTCGGGCAGGAAGAGCATGACGTGCTTGGGCTTGTAGGTCTTGGCCACGTAGTCGGCGCACATCCGGCCGATGCCGTCCACGGCTCCCAGGGGCGATATGTAGTAGGGGGCCTTGTTCTCCTTACGGAAGACCTTCTCCTGAATGCCGTTGGTGGCCATGAAGAGGGCCTCGCCGCCGCGGATCTGCTCGTTGATGGCCGTGCTGACGTGGGCGAAGGTGCCGCCGACGATGATCTTGACGCCTTCGTCAACGAACTCGCGGACCCGGCGCACGCCCACATCCGGCTTGGTCTCGTCGTCGCGGATGACCGGCTCGACCTGGACCTTCTTGCCGCCGATGTCCAGGCCGCCCGCGGCGTTGATCTGCTTGATGGCCAGTTTGACGCCGTCAATCTGGACCTTGGCCACGCTCGAGCCCTTGCCGGTGATGCTGTACAGGACTCCGATCTTGACGGTGTCAGCGGCCGCGGCCGGGCCGCAGGTGGCCAGGACCACCAGGGCCAGGGCTGCGCCCAGGAGTAAAATAAGACCAAAGCGTTTCTTCATCTCAGCCCCCTTTCATTCGGTTATTGATTGGTCTGGAATACTTCCAACCAGAATAGCGACGCTCGAAGGTCGCTTGACCCACCCGCTCGAAAGCCTAGACACTTGATAAAAATTCTGACCTATCCAGGCAAGATCAGTCAAGGATAACCCGACTCTCCGGCCGGCCCCTTCCGGATTTCGATTCCCGTAAACACATCAGTCCGGTCGATTCCCAACCGGACCAAGCCGTTCATTTTTTCCGGACCGCCTCGACCCCCTAGCGGGTGCCCTCCCGGACCTTCTTGGGCGCCCGATCGGACAAGATTGTCTTATCATCAGACCTATTCCGCTGTCAAGCTGTTCGACCCGGGCCGGGGATCAGGCCGCCGGGATCCGGGGACAGCTCTCCAGCCGGGGCTCGTGAAAGGGCAGGATGATGTCGGCCAGCCTCTTGACCCTGAGGGCGCTCTCGTAGCTCTGGACCATGTCGGTGTGCAGGCCGGGCGGGATGACCTCGGGCAGGCGGTCGGTCTTCCAGACCGGCTTGTCCTGGGGGGCGAAGTTCTCGTCCAGGGTGCAGAAGCCGGTGATGACGGCCAGCCCGGCCTCGGTCTCGACGGCCACCGACTGGTCGCCCGGGGTGTGGCCGGGGGTGAAGAGGACCTTGAGGCCGGGCAGGAGCTCGCGGTCGCCGTCGACGATCTCGAAGTTGAGGCCCTCGAAGAACCGGCGCTGGTAGGCCCCGGCGACCACCGGGTGGGGGTCGAAGGCGAAGTCGAGCTCCCGCCTCTGGACCACGAACCTGGCCCGGGGCAGACGCTTGGAGTTGACGCAGTGGTCGTACATCAGGTGGGTGTGGATGACCAGGCCGATGTCCTCGGGCCTCAGCCCGACCTGGCCCAGGGCCTCCTCGAAGCTCCTGACGTGCTCCACCGGCTCGACGCGCAGCCCGGCCATGACCTCGGCCGGGGCGCTGGAGTCGACCAGGACCGGCTCCGGCCCGCCCAGGAGGGCGAAGCAGGTGCAGGGGCACATGAGCTCCTGGCCGCAGTTCCGCATGTAGGTCAGTCGGCTGGCCTCGATGGCCATCCGACTGGGCACCAGGGGGTGGATCACCCAGGGCATGGCAATCTCCTCTCAGTCAATCTTCCTGAGGAAGCGGGAGTTGACCACGTTGACGGGCTTCCCGGCCAGGAAGGCCCGGATGTTCTCGGCCGTGGCCGTCATCAGGCGCTGGCGGGCCTCCTTGGTCGCCCAGGCCAGGTGGGGGGTGAGAAGGAGGTTTTTGGCCTTGAGCAGGGGGTTGTCCGGCCTGATCGGCTCGCTGGAGACCACGTCCAGGGCCGCCCCGGCGATGAGGCCCCGGTTGAGGGCGTCGGCCAGGTCGGCCTCGTTGACCAGGCCGCCCCGAGCGGCGTTGATGAACAGGGCCGTCGGCTTCATCAGCCGGAGCAGGTCGGCCTTGACGAAGCCGGCGTTGTCCGGGGTCTGGGGGCTGTGGACCGTGACCACGTCGGCCCGGCCAAAGAGCTCCTCCAGCCCGGCCCAGGCAAAGGGCTGGTAGTCCGGCTCAGGCCCGGGATAGGGGTCGTGGGCCAGGATGCTCAGGCCGAAGGCGTGGCCCAGCTCGCCCACCCGGCGGCCGATCCGGCCGAAGCCGACTATCCCTAAAGTCTTGCCCCTGAGCTCGATCAGGGGCGTCTTCCAGAAGCACCAGTCCGGCTGGGCCGCCCACTCGCCGGCCTTGACGGCCTGGCCGTGGAGGCCCAGGTGGAGGCAAAGCTCCAGCAGGGCGGCCAGGGTGTACTGGGCTACGGAATCGGTGCCGTAGACCGGCACGTTGCAGACCGGCACCCCCCGCTCCCCGGCGGCGTCGATGTCCACGCAGTCGTACCCGGTGGCGGCCACGGTGATGAGCCTGAGGGCGCTCAGCCGCTCCAGGGTGGGCCGCCTCAGAGGCGTCTTGTTGACGACGATGACCCGGGCCCCCTGGCAGCGCTCGAGCAGCTCCTCCGGGGCGGAGCGGTCGAAGACGACCAGCTCGCCCAGGCCGGCCACCTCGCTCCAGGGGTTATCGCCGGGGTTGAGGGTGTAGCCGTCGGTGACCACGATCTTCATGGGCGAGCTCCTCTCCGGGCCGGTCTGGGCCGGCCGCTTCAGCCCTGGTTCAGCCGGGCCAGGGCGGCCGTCTTCCTGGCCTCCAGGGCGGCCACGGCCTCGGCCCGATCAAAAAGCAGCCTGGCCCGGGTGTAGACCGGCACGTCGACCATCCGGCCGTCCAGACTGACCGAGGCCACGCCCCGTTTGAGGCCCTCCTCGAAGGCCTCGACCACCCGCCGGGCCTGGGCGACCTTGGCCGGATCGGGCGAGAAGACCCGGTTCAGGATCCTGACCTGATCGGGGTGGATGCACTGGGAGCCCTCGCAGCCCATCTGCCTGGCCCGCTCGGCCGAGCGCTCGAAGACGGCCGCGTCCTTGAACCCGGCGATGCTGCCGACCACGCCCAGGGGCATGATTCCCAGGGCCTTGGACACGGTGATGACCGCCTGGACCAGGGGCAGGATCTCCTCCCCCTCCACCGAGGGCTCGACGCCGATCTTGAGGCAGTAGTCCTCGACCCCGGGGCCCAGGGACTCGGTCCGGGGGCTGGCCTGGGCGATCTCCCGGATATTGAGCAGGCCCAGGGGGGTTTCGATGAGGAGGCAGAACCTGATCCGGCCCGGCTCCAGGCCCCTGGAGCGCTCCAGGGTCTCGACCGCGGCGGCCAGGTCGGCCACCTGGGCCCCGCTCTCGGCCATTGGGAACATGATCCCTTCCAGCCCCGGCCAGATGGAGGCCTCCAGGTCGGCCTGGAGCAGGGCCGGATCGTTGTTGACCCGGACCATGACCTCGCTCCCGCCCCGGCCGACCAGGGGGATGGCCTCCTTGACCAGCCGCCGGGCCTGGTCCTTCTCGGCCGCCGGGACCGAGTCCTCCAGGTCCAGGACCAGGGCGTCGGCCCTGCGCAGGTGGGCCTTGGCCACGAAGCGGTCGACGTTGACCGGGAAGATCATCAGGGAGCGGCAGATTTTTAGGGCCACGGTTCACCTCACCTGGGCTTGAGCCTGACAAGAGCGTCCACGGCCGCCGCCCCGGCCCCTCGCTCCCTGACCATCAGGGGGTTGATGTCCAGCTCGGCCACCCGGTCCTCCAGGTCCAGGGCCAGGCGGGCGACCCGGACGATGACCTCTTTGAGGGCCTCGACATCGGCCGGGGCCTGGCCCCGGAAGGCCTCCAGGAGCCTGGCCCCCTTGAGCCGGGCCAGCATGCGGCCGGCCTGGGCCGGGCTGAGGGGCGGCCGGCCGAGGCTCACATCCTTGAGGACCTCGACGAAGACTCCGCCCAGGCCGCAGGCGACCATCGGCCCGAATTGGTCGTCCTGGCTCAGGCCGACCATCATCTCCCGGCCCCGGACCATCTCCTGGACCAGGACGCCCCGGACGGCCGCCCCGGCGGCTCTGCTCCTGACCGAGTCCATGACCTCGGCCCAGGCGGCCTTAAGCTCGGCCGGTCCGGTAAGTCCCAGGCGGATGGCCCCGGCCTCGGTCTTGTGGGGCAGGTCCGGGGAGACGACCTTGAGGGCCGCCGGATAGCCGATCTCCCCGGCCGCGGCCAGGGCGGCCTCGAGGTCTTCGGCCAGGGCCTCCCGGGGTACCGGGAGGCCGTAGAACTCCAGGAGCCGGCGCGAGTCCACCTCGTCCAGGACGCCGTCCCGGCCGGCCAGGAAGGCCCGGGCCCCGGCGGCGTCGATGCCGGGCAGGTCGGCCGCGGCCTGGCCGCGCTCCTCCAGCCAGTGACGGCGGAAGCGGTGAAAGCCTATGAAGTTGCCCAGGGCCCGGACCAGCTTCTCCGGGCTGTAGAAGACGGGCAGGTGGTTCCTCTCCAGGATCCTGAAGCCGTCCTCGTCGCTGAAGCCGCCCTGGTCGTCGAGTTTCTTGCCCACCCAGAGGACGACCAGGGGCTTGTCGATCCTGGCCCGGTAGTCGACCAGGGATTCGGCCACCTCCCGGGAGAGCGGGCCCACGGCCGAGAGGCCCAGGGCCGCCACCAGGACGCCGTAGCGGTCGTCCTCGACAAAGGGCTGGAGTATCTCGGGCAGGTGGGTGGCGCCCTGGCCCCGGATGTCCAGGGGGTTGATGGGCTCGCCGTAGACCAACAAGTAGTCCTGGGCTTTTATATAGCTCGAGGTCTTCTCCGAGAGCGGGGGCAGGCTCAGGCCGCTGACGGCGCACATGTCGGCCAGGAGCGAGCCCAGGCCGCCCGAGGTGCTGACCACGGCCAGGCCGTCGCTCCCGGGCTGGGGCGCCTGGGCGAAGAGGTTGGCCTCCTCGTAGAGGTCGTCGGGGTAGTCCACCCGGATGACCCCGGTCTGGTCGAAGACGGCCTGGTAGACCGCGTCCGAGCCGGTCAGGGCCCCGGTGTGGGAGACGGCCTGCCTGGCCCCCAGTTCGGAGCGGCCGACCTTGACCGCCAGGATGGGCTTGCCCGCCTCCAGGGCCGCCTGGGCCACGGCCGGGAAGCGCCGGGCCCGCTTGAAGCCCTCCAGGAAGCAGCAGATGGCCCTGGTCTCGGGGTCCTTGGCGAAGTGGTTGATGAAGTCGATGGACTCCAGGCCGGCCTCGTTGCCGGTGGAGACGACGTGGCTGAAGTGGATGTCCCGGTCCAGGGCCGGCGAGAGGATCGAGGCGTAGGCCATGGCCCCGCTCTGGGAGACCAGGCCGATGCGGCCGGGCTTCAAGGGCAGCTCCATGTAGGCGTTGAGCATGGCCCTCTCCCGGGGCAGGGCCAGGCCCAGGGAGTTGGGTCCGACCACGAGCAGGCCCGAGTCGGCGGCCAGCTTCCTGATGGCCTCCTGCTCTTCCCGGCCGTCCTGGCCGGCCTCGGCGAAGCCGGCGCTGACCACCACCGCCGCCTTGGCGCCCTTGGCCGCGCACTCCTCCAGGACGGGCCTGACCCAGCGCCGGGCCAGGATGATCAGGACCAGGTCCACCGGTCCGGGTACGGCGGTGAGGCTCTTGTAGCAGGGCAGGTCGCCGATCCGGTCGTACTTGGGATTGACCAGGAAAAGCCTGTCCGGGGGGAAGCCGCCGTTGAGGATGTTGCTGACCAGGCGGGCGCCGTAGCCCCAGCCGCGCACGTCCTGGGAGGCTCCGACCACGGCCACCGAGCCGGGGGAGAGCAGGGGGGTCAGATCCGGGAAATCGCTCAGGGCCATGCCAGGCTCCTCCTCGCCTCAATCAGCCGACCGAAGCCTAGTCCTCGGCCGGCGGGCGGGCCCGGACCTCGGCCCGGCACCGCCGCAATCCCGGCGGCCGGTTGAGATCCGCCCCTGAAGCCGATCCATTGTTACTGGCCGGCGCGGCCCGCGTCAAAGGATTTTCGCGGCCGGGCCGGACCGCCTCAGGCGGCCCGGCCCGAGGTCGGTCTAGGACTTTCCCTGCTCCTCCAGGGCCCGGAGAACCCGCTCCGGGCTGGCCGGCAGCTCGTGGATCCAGACGCCCACGGCGTCATAGATGGCGTTGACAATGGCCGGGGCCGGGCAGTTGGCCGTCATCTCGCCGATGCCTTTGGCCCCGAAGGGTCCGTGGCTCGAGGGACACTCGTGGATGACCGACTCCACGTCCGGGACGTCCAGCGAGGTCGGAATGGCGTAGTCACCCAGGTTGGTCGGCTGGAAATCCAGGCTGGGGTAATAGGGGTGGAGGTCCTCGCTGAAGGCCGCGCCCACGCCCATGGCCGCGCCGCCCTGGATCTGGCCCTCGGCCAGGAGGGGGTTGATGGCCCGGCCGACGTCATAGGAGGTGACCAGCCGGAGCAGGTCCACCTGTCCGGTCTCGGTGTCGACCTCGACCTCGGCCAGGGTGGCCGACCAGGCCAGGGTGGCGAAGGGATCGCAGGCCCCGGTCTCCGGGTCCGGGTGCGAGGGATCGCGCATGTAGTGGCCCAGGCCCACGATCAGCTTGCGCATCCCGAAGGTGGCCGCCCCGGCCACCTCGCCGATGGTCTTGGTTTTGTCGGGCGAGCCCTTGACCGAGATGCGGCCCTCGGCCAGGACCAGGTCCTCGGGGGCCGCCTCCAGCAGCCCGGCCGCCGCCTCCAGGAGGATCCGCTTGGCGTCCTGGGCGGCCAGGATCACGGCGTTGCCGTCGACGTAGGTCACCCGGCTGGCAAAGGTGCCCATGCTCAGGGGGCAGAGGTCGGTCGAGGAGTTGACCACCTTGACCAGCCGGTAATCCAGGCCCAGGACCTCGGCGGCCATCTGGGCCAGGACCGTCTTGCAGCCCTGGCCGATGTCGCAGGAGCCCACGGTCAGGACGGCCGACCCGTCGGGCTGGATCTTGACCAGGGCCTGGCTGGAATCGCCGCCGCCGCTCATCCCGGAGGGGTAGAAGCCGGCCGCGAGGCCGATGCCTTTCTTCTTCATGACGCCTCCCCCTTTCTGGCCGAGGTCAGGGCCTTGAGGTCGGCCGGCAGGTCCACTCCGGCCTGGGCGGCCAGCTTCTGGAGAACCTCCACCAGGGCCGCGCTGGAGACCACCCGTCCGGTCGGGGTCAGTTCGCCCAGACGGAAGGCGTTCCGGAAGCGTATCTCCCAGGGATCCAGGCCCAGCTCGGCCGCGATGCGATTCATCTGGACCTCGGTGGCGAAGGTCGTGGGCGTGACGCCGAAGCCCCTCATCGAGGAGGCCGGCGGCTTGTTGGTGTAGACGCAGTAGCCCTGGACGTAGACGTTGGGGATGAAGTAGGGTCCGGCGGCCAGGAAGCAGTGCTTGTCCACGACGTAGGCATTGAGCGAGGTGTAGGACCCGGCGTCGCGGATGGACTTCATCTGGCGGGCGACGATGCGGCCGTCCTTCTTGACCCCGTCCTTGATGGTCATCCGCCAGGCGCCGCGGTAAGTGGAGTAAAGCTGCTCCTCCTCCCTGGTCCAGCGCCACTTGCAGGGCCGGCCGGTCTTGAGGGCCAGCAGGGCGGTGACGTGGTCGGCGTGGAGGTCGTTCTTGGCCCCGAAGCCGCCGCCCACGGTCCCGCCGGCCAGGTTCAGGTCGCTGAAGCCGGCGTTGTGGCGCCAGGCGCTGCCCGTCCGGGCGGCCCAGGCCTGGCAGCGGATGTCATTGGGCTCCATCTGGAGGATGCCGCAGAGCATGCCCAGGTGGAAGTAGAGGGCCTGGCTGACGGTGTGGATGGTCAGCCGGCCGCTGGCCTCGGGCACGGCCAGGGAGACCTGGGGCTCGAGCTGGGCGTGCTCCATGGAGGGGTGGAAGTACTCGTTCTCGACGATGAGGTCGGCCTCCTTGAACCCGGTCTGGACGTCGCCGAAGACGATCTGCCGGAAGGGCCGCTGGCCGTACATGTAGACGTTGCCCTCGGGTCGGACCTTGGGCGCGTCCGGCTTCATCGCCTCCAGGGGGTCCAGGACCGGCTCCTGTTCCTCAATGTCCAGCCTGATCCTGGTCACGGCCTCCAGGGCCGTGTCCTCGTCCACCGCGGCCACGGCGGCGATGGGCTCGCCCTTGTAGCGGATGGCCTCGGCCACCAGGACCGGCTGCTCCGGGACCATGCCGTAGGCGTTGCACGGCACGTCGGCCGCGGTGATGACCCCGGCCACGCCGGGCATGGCCTCGGCGGCGCTCGTGTCCAGCCCGCGGACCAGGCCCTTGGAGACCGGGCTGCGCAGGGCCTTGACGGTCAGGGTCCCCGGGATGATGACGTCGTCGACGAAGCGCGTCTCGCCGCTGACGTGGGCCAGGCCGTCGTAGCGCTTGACCCTATGTCCCACGACTTTCAGTTCCATCGCCTCACCCCCTTCCGGCCTTCAGGGCCCCGGCCCCGGCCATCTCCTGGGCCGCGGCCATGACCGCGTCGACGATCTTGACGTAGCCGGTGCAGCGGCAGAGGTTGCCGGAGAGGGCCTCCCTGACCTGGTCCCGGGTCGGTTCCGGGTTCTCGTCCAACAGGGCCTTGGCGGCCAGGATCATGCCCGGCGTGCAGAAGCCGCACTGGGCGGCGTAATGCTCGTGGAAGGCCCTCTGGAGAGGGTGGATCTCGCCCGGCCGGGCCAGGCCCTCGACGGTGGTCACCTCCCGGCCGGCCGCGGTGAGGGCGTTGGTGATGCACGACCTGACCAGCCTGCCGTCCAGGAGAACCGAGCAGGCCCCGCAGTCGCCGGTGTTGCAGCCGACCTTGGGGCTGGTGATGAAGAGCTTGTCCCTCAGGACCTCCAGGAGGGTCGTCTTCAGGTCGACCATGACGCTGTAGGGCCGGCCGTTGACCTTGAGTTCGATCGAGTACATCTGAGCCACCCCCTTTACTGCCCGGCGATCTGGCCGAGAAGCTGCCTGACCAGGCCCTCGGCCGCCCGGCGCCGGTACCAGGCCGAGCCACGGACGTCGTCGATGGGCCGGGTCTCCTCGGCCGCGGCCTTGGCCGCCCGGTCGATCAGGCCGGCCTCCAGCTTCTGGCCCTCCAGCAGGGCGGCCGCCTTCCTGGCCAGGAGCGGGGTCGGGGCCACCGCGCCCAGGGCCAGGCGGGCCCCCCGGCACTTTCCGTCGGCCAGGGGGCAGTAGACGGCCACCGAGACCACGGACAGGGACTGGGCCTTTCTCTTGCCTAATTTGCGGTAGGCCCAGCCGGCTCCTTGGGCCTGGGCCGGGACGATGACCTCCTCGATCAGCTCGCCGGCCTTGAGGACCGACTGGCCCGGCCCGGTGAAGAAGTCCTCCAGGGCCGCCACCCGCTGTCCGGCCGGGGAGGTCAGCTTCAGGCTGGCCCCCAGGGCCAGGAGGGCCGTGGCCGAGTCGGCCGCCGGCGAGGCGTTGGCCAGGTTGCCGCCCACGGTGCCCGCGTTGCGGATGGCCGGCGAGGCCAGGTGGGCCACGGCCTCGGCCAGGAGGGGGGCCTGGTCGCGGACCAGGTCTGACTTCAGGATTTCGGCGAAGGGCGTGGCCGCGCCGATGAGGAGCTTCCCGCCCTCGACCCTGATGTAGTTGAGCCCGCAGGCCCCCAGGTAGATCAGGACCTGGGGGGCGAACCGCCTCTCGTTGACGGCGACCATCAGATCCGTTCCCCCAGCCAGGAGTCGGGCTCCGTCGCCGTGGCGGGCCAGCAGGGCGCAAGCCTCCGCCGGGCTGGCCGCGGTGTAAAATCCTCCTTCAGCCATGATCCCTGACCTCCTTTCCTGACCCGCGCCTTGGCGGGTTCTTACGCTTGACTCTCTCCTGTATGGCCTCACAGCCAGACCGCCCCGGACTCGGCCCCGCCGACCGAACGCCGGTAGGCGGCCAGGAGGCCGGGGGCGGGGTGATCCGGCCTCTTCAGGGGCGCTTGTCGCCGCCGCTCGAGCTCCTCCTCGGAGACGAGGAGGCTGAGCCTGCCCTGGGGCAGGTTGATCTCGACGGGGTCGCCGTCGCGGACCAGGGCCAGGGGGCCGCCCTCCCAGGCCTCGGGGCAGACGTGGCCGACGCAGGGCCCCCTGGTCGCGCCCGAGAAGCGGCCGTCGGTGACCATGGCCACCGAGGTGTGCAGGCCCATGCCCACCAGCATGGCCGCGGGGATGGACATCTCGCGCATGCCCGGACCGCCCCTGGGCCCCTCGTGGCGGACGACCAGGACCGAGCCGGGCTTGACTTCCTTATCCAGGAGGAAGCGGCGGACGTCCTCCTCGGAGTCGAAGACCACGGCCGGGCCGGTGTGGACCCGCATCGAGGGCTCGACCCCGGTCTTCTTGACCACCGCTCCCAGGGGGGCCAGGTTGCCCTTGAGCACGGCGAAGCAGCCGTCCGGGGCCAGGGGCCGGTCGGTCGGCCGGATGATCCGGCCGTCCGGCTCCGGGGCGGCCTCGATGATCTGGCCCAGGCGGCCGCCCGTGCCTAAGGGCGCCTCCAGGTCGAGGTGCTCCCGGATGGCCCTGAGCAGGGCCGGCACCCCGCCGGCCTGGTGGAAGTCGCTGATGTTGTACTCCGAGGAGGGCTTGAACTTGGCCACCACCGGCACCGCGGCCTGGAGGCGGTCGAAGCCGGCCAGGTCCAGGTCCAGGCCCATGGACCGGGCCAGGGCCAACAGGTGGAGCACGGCGTTGGTCGAGCCGCCCGAGGCCGAGACGTACTTGATCCCGTTGGCCAGGCTGGCCGGGGTCAGGAAGCGGTCGAGGGGCAGGTTCTGTCTGACCAGGTCGCAGATCCGCTCGCCCGCGTCGCGGGCCTGGCGGACCTTGGCCGCCTCGAAGGCGAGCATGGTCGTCGAGCCGAAGGGGGCCAGGCCGGCCGCCTCCAGGAAGCAGCCCATGGTGTTGGCCGTGCCCATCATCGAGCAGGTCCCGGGAGAGGCGCAGAAGCGCTCCTGCCAGTCCAGGAAGGTCTCCTGGTCGAGCTCCTGGTTGCGTCTCTGGCCGATGGCCTCCTTGAGGTCGGAGGTGACCACCTCCCGGCCGTCCAGCCGGCAGGGCAGCATGGCCCCGGCGGTCAGGAAGAGGGTCGGCCGGTTGAGCCTGGCCGCGGCCAGGAGCAGGCCGGGGATGATCTTGTCGCAGGAGGCCAGCATGACCAGGCCCTCGAAGCCGTGGGCCAGGACCATGGCCTCGACCGAGGCGGCGATGAGGTCGCGCTGGGGCAGGATGTAGCGCTGGCCCGGCCCCTGGGCCATGCCGTCGCAGGGCGCGGGCACGTTGAACTCCCCCGGCGAGCCTCCCCCGGCCCAGATGCCCTCCTTGACCCGGCCGGCCAGCTCCCTCAGGGGCTGGTGGCCGGGGTTGACCTCGGTGAAGGAGTTGACCACCGCGATCTGGGGCTTGTCCAGGTCCCGGCGGCGATAGCCGACCGAGTGCATCAGGCCCCGGTAGTAGGCCTCGGTGATGTCGCCGGCCTGGCCCCGCCGCCCGGCCATCAGGCCCCCTCCTTCCTCCGCCGGAACTCGACCTTGAGGAGCCGCTCGAAGACCTTGATCATGGCCCCCTTGCCCAGGTCGCCCAGGCCCTCGGCCAGGGCCAGCTGGTAGGTCGTGGTCGCGGCCTGGACCAGGGGCAGGGGGATCTTCTCCTGGGCCGAGATCTCGGCCGCGCTGACCATGTCCTTGTAGGCGGCCTTGAGGGGATAGCCCTGGTCGAAGACGTTGTCCAGGGCCAGGGGGGCGAAGAACTCGGCGGCGAAGCTGCGGCCGGTCCCGGTGGTGACCACCTGGGTGACTTGCTCCGGGTCCAGGCCCAGCTTGGCGGCCATGGGCAGGACCTCGGCGATGGCCGCGCAACTTATGTTGAAGAGGAGCTGGTTGACCAGCTTGGTCAGCTGGCCGCTGCCCGCCCGGCCCATGTAGAGGACCTTGTCGCCCATGGCCCGGAGAGCCGGGCCGAGCCGGTCGAAGACCGCCTCGTCGCCGCCGAACATGATGGTCAGGGTCCCCTCCTTGGCCCGGGCCTCCATGCCCGAGACCGGGGCGTCGGCGTATACAACCCCCATCTCTCCCAGCCGCCGGCCGAAGTCCAGGGTCGGCAGGTAGCTGGTCGTGCCGCAGTCGACGATGACCGCCCCGGGCCTGGCCCCCAGGGCCAGGCCCTCCTGGCCGAAGATGACCTTCTCGACCACCCCGGTGTCGGGCAGGCTTAGGAAGATCCAGTCCGCCCCGGCGGCCAGCTCGGCCAGGGAGCCGGCCGGGGCGGCCCCCTGTTCTTCTAAGAAGCGGACCGCCTCGGGGTTCAGGTCGAAGACTCTCAGGTCGAAGCCGGCCTTGAGGACGTTGCGGGCCATCCACTTGCCCATCTGTCCCAGGCCGACGAAGCCGACTTTCTCTTTCATGATCCCCCGTCCTCGGCCGGGCCGGGCCCGGCCGTCCGATTCGCCTCAGAGCCCCAGCAGCAGGGCCGGGTTGTCCTGGACCATGGTCCGGATGTCCCTGGCCGGGAAGCCGAAGTTGAGCAGGTCCTGGATGTAGATGCCCAGCTGCTGGACCGGGACCGGGTTGAGCCACTGGCCCGAGTCGGTGGAGATGATGCACCGCTCCGGCCCGACGGCCTTGATGCCGTTGAAGAGGGCCTCCCGGGTGATGGGCTGGCCGACCTGGCGGGTGGTGTCGTTGAAGACGTGCTCCAGCCAGGTGGCGCCCAGGTCCAGGATGTCCTTCATGTCCTCGACGCTGTAGTTGACGAAGCTGGCCAGGGGGTGGGTGACCACGATCTTCTCTACCCCCCGCTCGGCCGCGACCCGGACGGCCGCCCTGGCCTCGGCCTTGGAGACGTGGCCCGTGGACAGGGAGGAGCCGTGCTCGACGATCAGGTCGAAGATGGGGAACAGTTCCTCCTTGAGCGAGCCGTCCTCGTTGAGCAGGTAGAGGCCTTCGAGGCCCTCGCCCAGCTCGCCGGCCAGGTTGGCCACGTGGCTCTTGCGGGCCACGAACTCCCGGGCGTGCAGGGTGGGCAGCCAGACCGTCTTGGCCCCCAGCTTGAGGGCCGTCCGGACGGCGTGGGGGTTGAGCCCGCCCACGCTCAGGTTGAGGGCGATCCCGCCGAAGACCGGGAAATCGGCCGCCTCCGAGGCCAGCCTGGCCCGGCCGGCCGTCTCGGTGAAGTGGTTTTTGACCAGGATGGCCCGCAGGCCCATCT
>ENA-OSEO01002508-OSEO01002508.1-sediment-metagenome-genome-assembly--contig:-NODE-2508-length-25531-cov-4.640567_pt1 | contig 25531 bp, 26 predicted proteins | sample MGYA00237883_ERZ534232 | MGnify/ENA metagenome assembly ERZ534232
GCCCGGGAATCGGTCGGCCGGGCCCTGGCCCGGCTGGTGGAGGTCTAGATGCCCCGGCTCAAGCTCAGGCCGGCCACCGAGGCGGACCTGGACCTGGTCTTCGGCTGGTCCAGCGACCCGGCCGTCCGCCAGGCCTCCTTCCAGCAGGCCCCCATCCCCTACCCGGAGCACGTGGCCTGGTTCAAGGCCCGCCTGGCCGACCCGAAGTGCCTCTTCCTCATCATCTGCGAGGGAGAGGAGCCGGTCGGCCAGGTCAGGCTGGACTTGATCGATGACCGGGCCCGGGTGTCCATCAGCCTGGCCGGCCAGGCCAGGGGGCGGGGCCTGGGCCGCCGGGCCCTGGAGGCGGCGGCCGCCCGGGCGGCCGATCTGGCCCCGGGGGTCAGGGAGCTGATCGCCCAGGTCAAGCCGGACAATCAGGCCTCGCTGGAGGCCTTCCGCCGGGCCGGTTTCGAGGAGGTCGCCGCGTCCGGCCAGCCGGGGTTCGTCTCCTTCCGCCTGGTCCTGGACTAGTCGCCGGCCCGAGCCGGCTGTTAGGACGGCCATGGAAAAGCTCTTGACATCAATCCCGGGAGCTAGTAGGGTCGGCCTGACAGACCAACCGGTCGGTCTTGGGAGTCGGCGGCGTTGGACCTCAGGGAAAAGCTGATCCACGAATCGCTCAAGCTCTTCTCGCTCAAGGGCTTCCTGAACACCTCCATCGAGGACATCCTCACCCAGGCTGGGGCCTCCAAGGGCGGCCTCTACAATCACTTCAAGAGCAAGGACGACCTCTTCTGGTCAGTCCTGGCCGAGGCCCGCCGCATCTGGCGCCGCCGGGTCCTCCAGGGCCTGGAGGAAGAGGCCGGGCCCCTGGAAAAGGTCAAGCGGCTGCTGGAGAACTACCGGGACCGCTACCTCAAGGACGTCGAGAACATCCCGGGCGGCTGCGTCTTCGTCACCCTCTCGGTCGAGCTGGACGACCAGCGGCCCGACTTCGCCCGGGAGATAAACCGGGGCTTCACCGGCCTGCGGGACCTGATCCGGCGGCTGCTGGACCAGGCCCGGGAGTCCGGCCAGCTCAGGCCGGGCGTCGACACCGACTCGGCGGCCGACCTGGTCTTCACGGGCATGCTCGGCGCTTCGGTCCGCTACGGCACCGACAAGTCGGCCCAGGCCCTGAACCGCTCGCTCAGCCCGTTGCTGGACTGGCTGGACGGCCTGAAAGTACGGGACGGCTCGCCCGGCGAGCCTTGATTTTCAACTCAGCAAGGGGGCCAAGCATGGACTTCAAGCTATCCGAAAGAGAAGAACTCCTCAGGAAATCGATTCGCGAGTGGGCCGAGAAGGAGATTCCGCCCCACATGGAGGCCATGGAGGAGACCGGCGACTTTCCGGTGGCTCTCCTCAAGGGCCTGGGCCAGATGGGCATATTGGGGGTGATAACGCCTCAGGAGTATGGCGGAACAGGGCTGGGCCACCTGGCCCGGGTCATTGTCCTGGAGGAACTGGGCCGCGTCTGCCCGGCCATCCCCATGGCCCTGCAGGTCCACCACATGTGCACCTACGCCCTTAATACCTGGGGCAATGAAGCCCAGAAGAAGAAGTACCTCCCGCCCCTGGCCTCGGGCGAGACCCTGGGCGTGGTCGCGGTGACCGACCCCTCGGGCGGCTCGGACGTGGCCGGGATGCAGACCTCGGCCAAGCTGGAGGGGGACAAGTACCTCCTCAACGGCCGCAAGTGCTTCATCACCAACGCCCACTTCTCGGACATCTGGGTGGTCATCGCCCGGACCGGCGAGGGGGGCAAGGGCCTCTCGGCCTTCCTGGTGGAGAAGGACTTCCCCGGGGCCAAGCTGGGCCGCAAGGAAAACAAGGTCGGCCTCAGGGGGGCCAACACCGGAGAACTGGTCCTGACCAACTGCGAGGTGCCCAAGGAGAACCTGATCGGCGCCGAGGGCGACGGCATGACCATCGCCATCCGCGACATCATCGAGTGCGGCCGGCCGGGCATGGCCTCGGTCGGGCTGGGCATCCTCAACGCCGTCCTGGAGCAGGCGGTCAAGTTCGCCAACGAGCGCGTCCTCTTCGGCAAGCCCATCAGCAAGCTCCAGGCCATCCAGTGGTACATCGCCGAGATCTTCTCCGACCTGGAGATTGCCCGCCTCCTGGCCTACCGGGTCGGCTGGATGCTCGACCAGAAGATGCGCGTCGACACCGAAGCGGCCATGGCCAAGCAGTACAACTGCGAGGCCGCGGCCCGCTCGGCCCGCAAGGCCATCGAGATCCACGGCAGCTACGGCATCCTCAAGGAATATCCGGTCCAGCGGCTCCTCAGGGACGCCCTGGTAGCCATCCCGGCCGGCGGCACGGCCGAGATCGGCAAGCTGGTCATGGCCCGGACGGCCCTGACCATGTTCGGTTAAGCGACTCGAAGCTGATTGGAGCGCCCCGTGAGGCTGATCGTCTGCCTGAAACCGGTTCCAGACCCCAAGCACTGGAACAAGCTCAGACTGGACCCGGAGACCAAGACCCTGGTCCGGGCCGGCGTCCCGGCGGTCATCAACCCCCTGGACAAAAAGGCCCTGGAAGCGGCTCTCAGGCTGCGTGAAGCCCACGGGGGCGAGGTCATCGTCCTGAGCATGGCCCCGCCCGAGGCGGCGCCGGTCCTCAGGGAAGCCCTGGCCATGGGCGCCGACCGGGCCGTGGTCCTCTCGGACCGGGCCGCGGCCGGCTCGGACACCCTGGCCACGGCCCACATCCTGGCCGGCGCGGTCAGAAAGATCGGGGACTTTGACCTGATCCTCTGCGGCGACGAGACCATCGACGGCGGCACGGCCCAGGTAAGCGCCCAGCTGGCCGAGTTCCTGGACCTGCCCAACCTGATGCACGTCAGCGACATCCAGGCCGGCCCGGAAGGGCCCTTAACGGTCCGCTCCCTGATCGAGCAGGGCTCGCTCCTGGTCGAGATCGCCCCGCCCGCGGTCCTGGCCGTGGCCAAGGAGATCAACGAGCCCAGGTATGTCACCCTGATGAACATCCTCCAGGCCGAGCAGAAGGAGATCGCGGTCTGGTCCCTGGCCGACCTGTGTCTGAGCGAGCCCTGCGTCGGCCTGCAGGGTTCGCCGACCCAGATGGCCGATCTGTTCGCTCCCCAGAGGACCAGGCGGGCCGAGATGCTGGCCGGAGAGCCCCGGGAGATGGCCCGGCAGCTGGCCGACCGGCTCCACCGGCTGGGTTACTGTTAGGCGGAGGCCATGTCTGAAGCGATCGAGAGCAAAATCTGGGTCTTCGTGGAGCAGCGCCAGGGCCGGCTGGCCGAGGTCAGCCTGGAGCTGATAGGCAAGGCCCTGGCCCTGGCCGAACCCTTAGGCTGGCCGGTGGCCGCGGTTCTGTTAGGCCGCCAGGTCGAACCCCTGGTCGAGCGGGTCCTGGCCGCGGGCCCGGCCGAGGTCCTCCTCATCGAGGACCCGCTCCTGGCCGATTACTGCAACCAGGCCTACGCCAAGGCACTGGCCGGCGCCATCGGCCCGGCCCGGCCCGAGGTCTTTCTCCTGGGCGCCACGGCCCTAGGCGCGGACCTGGGCCCCCGCCTGGCGGCCCGGCTGAGGACCGGGCTCTCGGCCCACTGCCTCGACCTGGAGCTGACCCCCGAGGGGGAGCTTCTGGCCGTTGTCCCGGGCTGGGGCGGCAATTTCCTGGCCCGGATAAGCTGTCCCAAGACCCGCCCCCAGATGGCCACGGTCAGGCCGGGCCTCTTTCCGGTGCTCCAGGCAGGCCCGGCGAAAGGCCGGGTCATCCGGCTGGCCGCCGAACTCGATCCGTCAGACCTGACCTACCGGATCAAGGCCGTCGAGCGGGAGGAGATCAGGGAGAGCGGTCTGGAGACGGCCGAGGTGGTCGTGGCCGGCGGCTGGGGCATCGGCGGCCCGGAGGACTGGTCCTGCCTGGAAGAGCTGGCCGCGGCCCTGGGCGGGGCCGTGGGGGCGACCAGGCCGCCGGTGGACGAGGGCTGGGCCCAGGAGCATCAGCTCATCGGCACCAGCGGCCGGACGGTCAAGCCCAAGCTCTACATCGGCGTGGCCCTCTCCGGCCACCTCCACCACCTGGTCGGCCTCAAGAACCCGGGCCTGAGCGTGGCCATCAACCAGGACCCCCAGGCGCCCATCTTCGAGCACGCCGACCTGGGCCTGGTGGGCGACTTCAGGGAGATAGTCCCGGCCCTGATCGAGGCCATCAAGAGCCACTAGGCCGGCCGGACGCTTTCTATAACTGGGCTATTGCCCATTTAATAAGGCTGGCTCACCCAATGGCGCGAGCGGGGGGAGAGGCCTTAAATAATAAATTGGGTATAAACCCATTTATATTGGAACCGGTCGGCCTCTGATGAGGCCGGGAGCCGGTCTTTGCCGGGGGGAGGTAGCGCTGATGCCTGAAAAACTGGAGCGCTCGGCCGACGGCCGGGCCTGGGTCTGGGTGGTGGTCATTGCCGGGGCCAAGGGCGACGAGCTGCTGGCCCTCTCCGGCCAGGCGGGGGGCAAGAGCTTTGTCCCGGCCTTCAGGACCAAGGACGAGGGCCTGCTGGCCCTGGGCCGCCTGGCCAACCCCCAGAATCAGTCCCGGGAGCTCCAGGCCATGGCCGCCGTCGAGGTGGTCCGCCTGGCCCGGGAATCGGGCTTCAAGGTCTGGCTGGTCGACCGGGAGGGACGCCTCCAGGGCGAGCTGGACGAGTCGGTCTAGAGCTCGTAGAGCTTCTCGTCCCGGGCCGGCGGCCGCGGGCCCGGCCGGCCGGCCGGCCGGGGGGCCAGGGGGTCCTCCTCTTCGAGGATGTGGCCCAGCTCGGCGTCGACCGCCTCCACGTCCTCCCCGGCCTCAAGGCGGCGCAGGTACTCCTCGGTCCCCGGCCCCAGCTCGAAGCCGCCGGCCCGGTAGAACTCCCGCATGGCCCGGGCCGCGGCCCGGGGATCGTTCCCCTCCAGGGCGGCCTCGTTGCCGGCCAGGGCCGACATGGCCTTCTCCAGGGCCGCCTCGTCCACGTCCGGCTCGGCCGCCTCGGACTCGCCCCCCCTGAGCACGGCGAAGACCGACATCCGCCGCGACAGCTTCACCCGGCCGCAGCCGGGGCAGAGAGGCCGCTTCTCGGTGTTGATCCTGGCCGAGTAGAAGCTGAAGATGGTGTGGCAGTCCGGGCAGTAGAACTCGTAAATCGGCACGCCCACCCCTCCCTTCCGCCTGCCATGAATCTAAGGCCTCGGCCCGCCCCGATCAAGCCGGCCCGCATCCGGCCCCGCTTGAGGCCATTCCGGAGCCTCACAAGCGGCGGTAGGGCCTCTTCCACTCGGCCCCGGCGCCGGTCACGGCGTCCCTGAGGGCCTGGCGCAGGGCCAGAACGGCCAGAGAGGCGCAGTGGTGGTGCTCCGGGGGCAGGCCCTCCAGGGCGGTGATGACGTCCTCGGCCCGGATGGCCCGGGCCTGGACCAGGCTCTTGCCCTGGGCCAGCTCGCTCAGGATGCTGGCGCAGGCCACTGTCGCGGCGCAGCCGTAAGGCAGAAAGCCGATCTCGGCCACCCGGCCGGCCCTCAGGCAGAGGGTCATCTCCAGGCTGTCGCCGCAGGAGCCGGTGGGACTGCTCCGGCCGTCCGGCCGGGGCAGGAGGCCCAGGTTGCGCGGCTGCACGGCGTGCTCCAGGAAGATCCGGGAGTAGGTTGTCCGGTTGCGGCTCAGGCGGCCACCCCCTGGGATGAATCCTGGATCAGCGCGGCCCAGGGCCGCGCTCAAGATAGATCAGATCCCTGAGGCTGGCAAGAGACGGGACCGCCCGAAGAAGTTCGGACCGTCCCGGCCTCAGCCGAAGAGCAGCAGGTGGGCCATGACCTTGGCGTCGGCCACCAGGTCGCTGAGGAAGCAGTACTCGTCGGGCATGTGGGCCGTCTTGGGCGCGGCCTGCCAGACGGCCGCGGGCAGGCCGGCCCGGCGGAAGAAGGCGGCCACCGTGCCGCCGCCAATGCCGGCCGGCTTGGCCTGGCGCTGGTAGACCCTGGCCACGCCGCGCTGGAGGGCCTGGACCACCGGGGCGTCCACCGGCGTGGCCGGCGCGGCCTGGGCCAGTTGGACGGCCTCGACCTCCAACTGGAGGCCCCTCTTCTCGGCCACCCCGGCGGCGATCCGGCGGGCCGTCTCCAGAACCTCCTCGAGGTCGTACTGGGGCAGGACCCGGCAGTCCAGGTAGAAGACGTCCTCGCCGGGGATGGTGTTGATGTTGGGGACGTTGGCCTCCTTGCGGGTCGGCGGGAAGGTCGACCGGGGCGGCAGGAAGAGCGGATCCTCGGCCGAATAGATCTTCTCCAGCTCCTCCAGGGCGACGATCATGTGCGCCGCGCCGGCCAGGGTGTTGCGGCCGGTCTCGGGCCGGCTGCCGTGGACCTGCTTGCCCTTGACCGTGAACTTGACCCAGAGCATCGACTTCTCGGCCACCTCGATCATGGTCGCGTCGGGCCGGCCGGCGTCGGGGACGAGGATGAGATCCTCGGCCCGGAACAGGTCGCCCCGCTGCTTGAGCACGTACTCCAGGCCGTAGGCCGAGCCGGTCTCCTCGTCGGAGACGGCGATCAGGCCCAGGCTCAGCCCGGGCTCGATCCCGGCCTGGAGGACGGCCTTGGCCGCGAAATAGGCCGACACCAGGCCGTGGTGATTGTCCTCGGTGCCCCGGCCAAAAAGCTTGTTCCCGTCCCGGTAAAGGGTGTAGGGGTCGCGGCTCCACAGCTTGGGCTGGCCCGGCGGGACGATGTCCAGGTGGGCCAGGATCCAGACCCGGCGCTCCTCCCGGCCGGGCAGGAAGGCTAATATATTGGGCCTAAGCCCACCTTCAACCCGAGCGTCCGGGCCGTCGACGTGGAGGATCTCCAGCCCCAGGCGCTCGACCCAGGCCTGGTAGACCGCGGCCTTGGCCGCCTCACCCGGCCCGCCATTGTCCGGGCCCACGGCCGGCTGGGCCACCAGGTCCCGCTGCAGCTCGACCATCTCCTCGGCCAGGCCGTCGATGCGGTCGGCCACGAGCTCAAAGTCTCTCTCCGGGTCGGTCAAGTTCTCTCCGCCAGCTTCTGGCTCAGGAACTCAACCTGGCGGCCCAGCTCGTCGCGGCGCTTGAGCGACCTTTCCACCCGGTTGAGAGCGTAGAGCACGGTGTTGTGGTTGCGGTCGAAGTGGCGGCCGATGACGGCCAGGGACTCATCGGTGAAGCGCCGGCAGAGATAGAGGACCGCGGCCCGGGGCTGGGCGACGCGCTTGAGCCGCGAGCGGGAGGCCAGTTCCTCGGCTGAAATATGGTAGTAGCGGCAGACGACCTCGACCACCGCCTCCAGGTCCGGGCAGGGGGGCCGGTCGGCGCCGCCCAGGACCTCCAGGGCCAGGTCCCTGGTCAGGGGCCGGCCCATGAGACGGCTCTTGGCGACCACGCCCAGGAGGGCCGCCTCCAGCCGCCTGACGTCCCGGCAAATGTTCCGGGCCAGGACCTCGGCCACTTCGTCGGGCAGATCAAGCTCCCGCCGGCGGGCCTTGGCCTGGAGGATCCTCAACCTGGTCTCGTAGTCGGGCGGGCCGATGGGAGTGACCAGCCCGGTCATGAGCCGGGAGACCAGCTCCTGCTTAAGGCCAGGGATCAGCGTCGGCGACTGGGAGGAGGTGAAGACGACCCGCTTGCCGTCGTTGAGGAGGGCATCCAGGGTGTAGGCCAGCTCGGTCTGAGTGCTCTCCTTGCCCGAGAGGAAGTGAACCTCCTCCAGAATCAGGGTCTGGCAGCGGCGGCGGAAGCGGTCCTTGAAGCCGGAGACCTCCTTGCCGCGGATGGCCGAGATCATCTGGTTGGTGAAGTCCTCGGCGGTCAGGTAGAGGATCGTGGTCCCGGGATTCTCCTCCAGGAGCCTCTGGCCGACCGCCTGAGAGAGGTGGCTCTTGCCCAGGCCGGTCTCGGCCTGGAGGTAGAGGGCCCTGACCCCCAGGCCCTGTCCGCTGGCCAGGGCCTGGGCGGCCTGGTGGGCGAAGCCGTTGCTCGGGCCGGTGACGAAATTCTCGAAGGTGAACTCCCGGTTGAAGATCCGGCCGCTCCTGAGCAGCCGGCCGGGCTCGTAGGGCAGCTCCGGCTGGGGCCAGGCCGGCCGCTCCGGGGCCTCGGCCTTGGGCGGCGGCGCGACCTCGATCCGCAGTCCGGCCCCGCCACCGGAAGCCAGATCCAGGGCCCGGGCTATCTCCCGGCCGAAGTGCTGCTCGACCCACTGGCAGCTGAAGCGGTTGGGGCAGCCCAGGACCAGCTCCTGGCCGTCGTCTCCCAGAACCTGGATCGGCTCGATCCAGATCCTGAAGGCGCCCGGTGAAAGGGCGGATTTCAAGTAGTCCTTGACGCTCTGCCAGTGGGAGGTGGTCACGATGAGACCATTCTCAGGAGGCCGGGTCAGCCAGTCAACCGCTCTGCCGGCCTCTGGCGGCCCGAAGGGGCGGCCGCGGATTCACAGTCAAAAAGAGGGGATATTTGGCCCGCTTGAGGGGATATAGTGGAGTTATCCTGCAATCAAGCCAGCGGAGGCCTGATCAAAATATCGCCTGATAATATTGAGTTGTCCCGATATCCACAGTTGTGAGCAGGTCTATCCACAGGCTCAATCTCAAGCAATCTCTGCCACGATCAATTTCTCTATTTTTTTCTCTATAAACCTACCTCCGAGGCGAAAAAACTTCGCATCTGAGGCCCTTGGCCGCGTAATTTTTTTTCAGAGGTCCATCTCCAGGTTGATCATGTCGCCCCGCCGGAAGCCGACCCGGTCGAAAAAGCTGAGCAGGTCCCCGTCTCGCCAGTTGACGTAAGTGTAAAGGGTCCTGACCCCGACTTTGCGCAGGTGGGTCAGCATCTCCTCCAGCAGGGTCCGGCCCACGCCGTAGCCCTGGTAGTCGGGATCGACGCCGATGGTGTCGATGTAACCCACCGTGTCCGGGATGCCGTACTCCCAGCCGCTGGCGTCGCCCAGAATGAAGCCGACGACCCGGCCCTCCACCTCGGCCACCAGCGAGGCCATGGGCGAGCGGCTCTGGCTGAGCTCCATCTTCATCTGCCAGTATTCCGGCCGGGAACGGCCCAGCACCTTGGTGTCGATGGCCACGATGGCCTCCAGGTCGACCGGCTTCATCGCCCGAACGGCCAGCTTGTCCAGACTGCTCATCCTCCCCCTCCTTCCGCCTGAAAACCCCTGTTCCTAAAAAGCATCATAACCGCTCCCCGGAACCTGGGCAATGGTTTTATAGTCATGTAGCTATGTTATGGCTACTGAAACCAATTTAAGATCCGCCACCTGCAGAGCCCGTTTGCGGTTTGGCCAGCATTTGGTCAGCAACCCGCCCAAGGAGGTTGGCCGTCAGAGCCAGGTCATCCTCGACGTAGTGCCTGGCCGTGACCAAGGGGTTAGCCTGGCCCAGGACGTGGTCGATAGAGGACATGTCTGCCCCGACCTGGCGCAAGGCGAAGGCCGGGCTGTGGCGGCTGGCGTTCCTGATGGGCACGTATTCCAGACCGGCCTCGGCCATGGCCTTCCGCCAGATCAGACCCAGGGAAACGGCGCTGTAGGCCTTGAGCCTGGAGGTTGACCAGGGGTTCTGAAAGACTGGCACCTGGCCGATGCCCCGGGTGGCCGCCTTCAGCCAGCCGGCGAACCAGCCCTGAATGGACAGCGGCCGGATCTACCAGCGGAAGGCCATCGACACCCAGGCCAACGTCGGCTTTGCCAAGGTCTACCTGGAGAAGACGGCCCTGACCGCGGCCGACCTCCTCAACGGCCGGGTGCTGCCCTTCTATGACGAGCACGGTCTGACGGTGCTGAGGACCCTGACCGACAACGGCACCGAATACCGGGGCCGGAAGGACAGCCATCCCTACGAGTTCTTTCTCCATCTCAACGACATCGAGCACACCTACATCCGGGTCAGGCATCCCCAAACCAACGGCTCGATCGAGAGGCTCAACCAGACCATCCAGGAGAAGTTTTACCAGGTCGCCTTCAGGAAAAAGCTTTACACCAGCCTGCAGGAGATCCAGGCCGACCTGGACGACTTCAGGCCCTCGACAACACCGAGAGGACAATCCAGGGCAAGGACTGCCAGGGCCGGACCCCTCTCCAGACCTTCATCGGCGATCTGGACCTCTACCGATACCGGGTCTTTGATTATGGGGTAGAAGAAAAGGAAGCCGCTTAGTAAACTAAAACCATCCACCCGGAGGGCCGACTGTCAACGCAATTAGTGACTATCGCATAATTTGACCGCTGCTCTGACCCTGCCCGTTTAGCACCTCCACTTCCGAAGCATCCCGATGATCTGCTCCGCCGTGTATCCTCGCCTCGCCATTTGCCCCCCCTTCATTAATCCAGCTCATGCGAAATACTGACGCATTCCCTGGATTACTCTCGGGGGGGCAGATCAACCAACGTGATAGGATCGCCCCGGTATATTTAGACCTTGAGGGCCTTCGGATTAAACCCGGCCGTAGGCGGCGCCGTAGGGTTTGCCCGGGATGAACTGGCCGAAGCCTTCCCCGGCCAGATACTTGCCCTTTTCGGCCACCAGTTGGCCGCGGATGTAGACCTTGTCGCACCGGCCAATCTGTTTCATGCCCTCGAACGTGTTGTAGTCCATCTCCTGGAGGCTGGTTTTGACGCTGATCACGCCCTTGTACTTGGGGTCGAAGATGACGATATCGGCGTCGGCCCCGACGATGAGGCTGCCCTTTCTAGGGTAAAGCCCGTTGAACTTGGCCGGGGCGGTGGCAAAGACATCGACCAGCCGGTTGAGGGACAGCTTGCCCGTCTTGACTCCGTAAGTGTAGAGTATATGGAGCCTATCTTGGGCGCCGGGGCAGCCGTTGGGGATCTTGGCGAAATCATCCTTGCCCATGACCTTGGCCTTTTTGAAGCTGAAGGCGGCGTGGTCCGAACCGACCGTCTGGAGCCAGCCCTTCTCGAGCGACTCCCACAGCGGCTTGAAGTGTTTTTTCGGCCTCAGGGCCGGCGAGCAGACGTACTTGGCCCCCTCGAAACCGGGCTTGGCCAGGTTGGCCACGTCCAGGACCAAATAATGGGGGCAGGTCTCGCCGAAGACCGGTTGGCCTGCGTTGTAGGCCTCCCGGACGGCCGTCATGGCCTCCTCGCAGGAGATGTGGACGATGAAGACCGGTGCCCCGGCCGTCTTGGCCAGAAGGATGCCCCGCTGGGTCGCCTCGGCCTCGACCACCTCCGGCCGGGAGACGGCGTGCCATTTGGGGGCCGTCTTCTTCTCGGCCAGGAGCTGCTTCTGGAGGACGTCGATCATATCGCCGTTCTCGGCATGGAGCATGACCATCATGCCGTGCTTCTTCGACTCCTGGAGGAGCTGGAAGATGACGTCGTCCGGGCAGTTGAACGGGGTGCCTTTGTAGGCCATGAAGGCCTTGAGGGTGGGCACGCCCAGCTCGACCAGTTTGGGCAGGTCACTGAGGATGGTCTTCTGGGTCGAGTCCTGGATCATGGCGTGCAGGCCGTAATCAACGGCGCTCTTGCCGTCCGCCTCGTTCTGGCGGTGCAGCTTCAAGGACTGGACCAAGGATTTACCGGCCGGCTGGGGCACGAAATCGACAATGGTCGTCGTTCCGCCCACGGCGGCCGCCTTGGCCGTGTCGAAGCCGGGCGCCTTGGCCCCCATGAAGAGGATGCTGAAGTGGGTGTGGGCGTCGATGCCGCCCGGCAGGAGCAGCTTTCCCCTGGCGTCGACGATCTCATCGGCCATCTTGTCCAGGCCCAGGCCGATGGCGGCGATCTTCTCGCCCTTGATGAGAATATCGGCCTTGAAGGTGTCGGTTGAGGTGACGACCTTGCCGCCTTTGATGAGTGTGGCCATGACCTATTTCCTCCCCAATTAATGGTTACGGATTGTTAGTTCGCCAGTTCGACCAGCGCGTCCAGGAGAATATCCGCCCCCAGCTTGATGTCCCGCCAGTCGGTCATCTCCTCCGGGCAGTGGGACCGGCCGTCCACCGAGGGGACGAAGAGCATGCCGATATCGGTCAGCTCGGCCAGTTTGCAACTGTCGTGGAGCGCGCCGCTCATCATCATCTTGGCCTTGATGCCCCGGCCCTCGGCTTTCTTCAAAAGCAGGTCCGAGACATAGGGCTTGACCGCCACCGGCGGGACGGTGACCCGCTCGCTCATCTCGTAGGTCAAGCCCCGCTCCCGGCAGACCTTGGCCGCGAAGGCCTCTATCTTCTTGGGCATCTCCAGGAGATTGTCCATCTCCGCGTCGCGCAGGTCAAAGGTCATCTCCGCCCGGCCGGGGATGACGTTGATCGAACCCGGCTCGATCTTGATCCGGCCGCAGGTGCCGACGGTGTGGGGGCCCATCTTGTTGGCGGCGATGTTCTCCACCTCCGCGATTATCCTGACCGCCCCCTGGAAGGCGTCCTGACGATAGGCCATGGGCGTACCGCCGGCGTGGTTGGCCGTGCCAATGACCGTCAGGTCGAACCAGCGCAACCCGGCGATCGACTCGATGACGCCGATGGACAGGCCCTCCTTGTCCAGGACAATGGACTGCTCGATGTGGATTTCGAGCATGTTCTTGATCTTTTCCGCCTGGAGGAGCGAGTCGTCCTCGACAACCACCCCGGCTGCGGCCAGAGCCGCCTCATAGGTCTGGCCCTCCGGGTCAACGGCCCGGTACAGCCTGTCCAGGGAGATGGCCCCGGTCCAGGCAGCCGAGCCGACCAGGCCGATGCCGTAGCGGGAGCCCTCCTCCTCGGGGAAGACAACGATGTCGATGGGGTGGCGGTGGGGCGTCCTGGTCTCGACGATGACCCGGGCCGCCTCCAATGCGGCGAAGGTCCCGACCGTGCCGTCGAACCGACCGCCGTTGACCACGGTGTCGATGTGCGAGCCGGACATGACCGCCGGCAGGCCCGGCTCAGTCCCGGCCAGCCGGCCTCGGAGGCAGCCGGCCCGGCAGACGGTCACCTGGGCGCCTATCTTCTTCAGCTCGTCGATGACGTACCGGTAGGCCTTCATGTACTCCGGCGACCAGGTCAGGCGAGTGACGCCCTGGCCTGGGGTGGCCGTGTACTGGTTGACCGTGTCCAGGTCCCGCTTGATCCGGTCGCCCTGACATTCCACGGTCCGCCTCCTTTCCTTGGCGCCGCGCGGTGTGCCCCGTCCGGCCCGCCGTCTAGTCCCGGCCGATGACGGCCACGGAGACCACATTCTGGTGCGGGGTGCCGCCCAGGTTGTGGGTCAGGCCCAGCCGGGCGTTTTTGACTTGCCGTTCCTGGGGAACCCGCTCCAAGAGCTGCTCGTACATGGCGTAGAGCATCCTCAGCCCGGAAGCGCCGATGGGGTGGCCGTAGCACTTCAGGCCGCCGTCCACCTGGCAGGGCAGCTGGCCGTCCAGGTCGAAGAAGCCGGACATAACGTCCTCGTAGGCCCCGCCCTTGGGCGAGATGTGCAGGTCCTCGTAGGTCACGAACTCGGTGATGGAGAAGCAGTCGTGGACCTCCATCATGCTGATTTCCTTTCTGGGATCGGTCACCCCCGCTTCCTCGTAGGCCTTCCGGCTGGCTCGCCGGGTCGGCTCGAAGTGGGCCCCGTCCCAGTTGTTGAACATGGTCTCCTCGCCGGAGCTCACCGAAATCTGGACCGCCTTGACCCGGATCAAGTCCTGGTTCGGCTTCAGCCTCCGGGCTATCTCCGGGGTGGTGACGATGGCCGCGGCGCAGCCGTCGCTGACCCCGCAGCAGTCGAACAGGCCCAGGGGGTAGGCGATCATCGGCGCGGCCAGGACCTGCTCCTCGGTGATGGCTTTGCGGAGGTGGGCCTTGGGGTTGCGGGTGGCGTTGGCGTGGCTCTTGATGGAGACGTGGGCTATGGCCTGCTTCAGCCGGTCCATGGGCAGGCCGTATTTCTTGGCGTAGGCTGTGGCCAGCTGGGCGAACTGGCCCGGCGCGGTCGAGCCGGCCCCGATCATGTTGTAGGTCTGGCCCAAGGCCCCGCCGCCTGGCAGGCCGGCGTAGCCGGTGTCCTTGAGCTTCTCCACCCCCAGGGCCAGGACGATGTCGTAGGCCCCCGCGGCCACGGCGTAGCAGGCCGCCCGGAAGGCCTCGGTGGCGGTGGCGCAGAAATTCTCAGTCCGGGTGATGGGAATGTAGGGCAGCTTGAGGGTCACGCTCAGGGGCAGGCTGGACTTGCCGACGTTGACCTCGTCGAAATGGCTGCCCAGGTAGGCCGCCTGGATGTCCTTCTTGTCGATGCCGGCGTCGGTCAGGCACTCGACAAAGGCCTCGACCATCAGGTCCTCGGCGCTCGATTCCCACCGCTCCCCGAAACGGGTGCAGCCCATGCCCAGGATGGCGACTTTATTCTTGATCCCCTCGGCCATCAGTCCACCTCCTTGAGGGGCACTGCTTTCCAGAAGTAACCGACGATGTCCCGTTTGGCGTCGTAGTATTTCCGCCTGAAGCTGAAGCCGACCCGCTGGCCCACGGCCAGGGAGTCCAGATCGCAATCGGTGAAGTCGAAGAGGAACTTACCCCCCTCCTCGAACTCGACCTGGCCGTAGATGGCCGGCGGGTTGTAGGAGGCGGCCAGGTTGTCGCCGGTGTAGCTGCTGATCCGGCCTATCTTGTCGGCGAAGGGGTAGTCGGTCATCTCGTCGACGGCCCCGCAGTCGGGATTGACGCAGATCCGCTGGGGCGGGAACTGGACCGTGCCGCACTTGAGGCACTTGCTGCCAAACAAACCCAGAACGGCCTTGTGATTCCGCCACAGCAGCGACCAGCGGGTCCAGAGGTCCTCCTCCGCCCGGAGGCCCAAATCGCCGGGGAGGATGTTACGCCAGACCAGGTATTTCTCGTAGCTGTCCAGTTCGGCCTTGTTGGCCAGGCTGCCGGACAGGCCGGTCCCGCCTCGGCCGGTCTTGATCCTGTCGGTGACCTGGAGATGGATGGCGTCGCAGCCGTTGCCGAAGCCGACGACCAGAATGCGGTCGCCCGGCTGGGCCTCCTCCAGGGCGGCGGCCAGCATGACCAGGGGCTGGGGCGTCCCGCACTCGCCGATCTCGGCCAGGAGGGTGCTCTGGTCCATCTCCGGGGTGATACCCAGGAGCTTGTTGATCCTCTTCCGCTCCGCGCCGTAGCGGCAGGGATAGATAACCTTGCTGAAAGCGGTCAGATCCAGGCCGGCCGCGGCCAGCAGGCCTCGGACGGCTTCGGGGATCATCAGGCCGTAGCCCTGATCCCTGATCCAGCGGTCCTCCCACTGGCGGTCGAACACGGCCGCCTGCCCCCGGTAATGGTCGACGAAGTCGTGGGTGGTCGAGAACGAGCCCCTGAGCTCAGCGATGACGTTTTCTGAGCCGACCACCGCCGCCGCCGCCGCGTCGCCGAAGACCATCTCCTGGACCGAGGCCGGGGCCCCCAGCCGGCAGTCGGCGGCGCAGACGACCAGGTTGTTCAGCCGCTTGGCCTCGACCCCCTCCAGGGCGGCCAGGAGGGCCGAGGTGCCGGCCTTGAGCCCGCCGCTGAAGTCAGCGGCCCGGACCTGGTCGGTCAGGCCCAGAGCCCCGCAGATGATCCCGGCGTTGAGCCGCTCCTTGTAGGGCATGGTCGTCGAGGCGAAATAAACCCCGCCGACCTCGGCCCGATCCAGGCCGGACAGGGCCTGCCGGCCGGCGGCCACGGCCATGGTCAGGCTGTCCTCGTCGAAATTGGCCACCGCCTTATCGCCCCGGGCGTTGGCTCGGTTGGCCGGGTTCATCCACCCCATGGCCGTAAAAATTTTTTCACGCTTGAGCCGATAGCGGGGTGCGTACGCTCCGCAAGAGACAATCCCGGCCATCCGCCGCCTCCTTTTTCTGAAAGCCGGGTCCCACTGGACCTTGGCTTGGTGTCTAACTCTCTTTTCGTCCGGCCGCCTCGACCAGCCCCTGGCCCAAGACGACCCGGCCAGCCTGATTCTTGGCCTGGACCAGACATCTGTTCTGGTCGAGGTTCCAGCCCTCGACGATGAGTTTCTCGCCGGGGTAGAAGACCCCGGTGAACCGGGCCGAGAACGAACCCAGCCCGGCCGGCTCGCCGCCAAAGAGGGCCTGGACCACCGCCCGGCCGGTCATACCGAAAACGCAGAGGCCGTGGAGGATGGGCCGGTCCAGGCCGGCCGAGGCGGCGAAGTCCGGATCGACGTGGAGAGGGTTCTTGTCTCCGCTGAGCCGGTAGAGGGCGGCCTGGTTGGGCCAGGTCTGGTATTCCACCGAGAAATCCGGGTCCCGGTCCGGGGGCGGGTCCAGCCGTTCAGCCTTCGGCCCCTGCTGGCCGCCGAAATTGCCCGCGCTCCGGTCGATGATGGCGATGTGGTTGCTGAAGAGGAGCCGGCCGCCCTGGTCCCGGCTGTCCAGGTCAACGTTGATGACCGCCCCCTTGTCGCCCTTGTCGTAAATGGCGCTGCAGACCGCCGTGGTCTGGATCGTCCCCGCCACGGGGATGGGGCCCCGAAGGACGATTTTCTGGCCGGCGTAAAGCACAGCCGGCATGTTCAGCCCCAGATGATCGGTCAAGGCCATGGAGGCCGACTGGGCCAGAACCGCGGCAAAGGTCGGGTAGACCTTGAGGTGCTTCTCATAGACGAAATCCAGCTCGTCCACCCCGGCGCCAATGCCCAGGGCGTAGAGAATGACGTCGTCCTCATCATAGCTGAACGGGACAGGCGGCGACTTCCGGCCGATAATGTCCGGATTCAGGGACATGGTCTCATCTCCTGGTGGTCATGATCAGCCCATGCCCGCTTTCTGTTATTTGGGGCGTCGGCCCGGTCTTGACGGCTATGGCCAACTGACGACAGGTCGGGCAGAGGCCGAGGTAGTCGTCGTCGATCATCAGGCCCACCTTGGTCTGAAGGGGCAGCGGGGCAAAGGGGGCGGCGCATCTCTGACAAATCGTCAGCTCCACCCGGTTGAGCCGCTCCCGGGTGACGACCCGGAACAGACTGGTCAGGCTGAGCTGGTGCCGCAGGCCGGCCGCCTTTTCCGGGCAGACATCCAGGCATCCGCCGCAGGCCAGGCAGCGGTAATGGGCGTAGGCGAACGTCCTGAAGCCGGCCTCGTCGGCCGAGACCAACGCCCCGGTTGGGCAGGTCTCGGTGCAGGCCCCGCAGCCGACGCATCTCTTTTTATCAAGCCTGGTCCGGCAGAACAAAAAGGCCGTGGCCGCGATCATGACCTGGCCGCTCATAAGGTGGATGTTATAGATGTTTTCGCCCACGAAGGGCCAGGCGTCCACGGTGCCGTGGGTCAGGGCGTAACCGCTTAAAAACGGCAGGGCGACGATGATCAGGAAAATGAGATCGCCCGGCAGGGCGGCCGGCTCGCGGCTGGCCCGGGCGATCCGTCGCAGCAGAAAGAAAGCGACCAGAATGAGAAGGGCCAGGGTCAGCCAATCGGTCCAGACGTTGTCCAGGGTCGGCCAGCTCCAGCCCAAAAACGACTCCTCCCAGAGGGAGACGTGGCCGGTTAGACCGATGGGCACGACCAGGAGACAGAAATGAAAGAGGTAGCGGGCGGCCGTGTAGATCGGCTTTCTCACGGCCGCCCGGTGAAGGGGCGCCAGGTAGCGCCCCAGGGAGGTGAGGACGAACAGGCCGCCGCCCCTCCGGCGGTCCCGGGCCTTTAACAGACTGGCTACGAAAAAGACGGTCCGGATGATCAGGCCCAGGGCCAGGATGGCAAAGGACGCCCTCAGAAACGGGCCTTCCACCAGACTATCAAGATCCACGTCGTCTTCCACTCGACTCGGTCACTGTCGCCCGCCGCCGGTTTGGAATCTCACATGTTATCGGCGATGAGCAGGTGCATTAACTCCGACGTGCCGCCGCCGAACTCGGACAGCTTGGCGTCGCGGTAATGCCGCTGCATGTCGTACTCCATGGAGAAACCGTAGCCGGCCATGATCTGCATTCCGTCCCGGGCCACGTCCATGTAGGTGTTGGAGGAATGCAGCTTGGCCATGCACGACTCCTTGGCCGTGGGCAGACCCTGATCGACCATCCAGGCGGCCCGGTAGAGGAGGTACCGGGTGGCGTCCACCTCCATCTGCATTCGGGCCAGCTTCTCCTTGATCAGCTGGAACTTGACGATGGGCTGGCCGAACTGGTGCCTTTCCTTGGCGTAGGCGCAGGCCAAGTCAGTGGCCGCCTGGGCGGCACCGACGTTGATGGCCGTCAGGCAGCACCGCTCGAACTCCAGGGTGGCCAGGGCGTTGGTCCAGCCCTCGTTTACCCGGCCGAGAATGTTGTCCTTGGAGATGACGACATCATCCAGGAAGATCTCGTTCAAGTCCATCGGCTTCAGGCCCAGCTTCTTGATGTTGCGAATGGTCACCCCGGGGGTGTTGACATCCAGGATGAACATGGTGATGCCCTTGCGCTTGGACTCCTTGCTGGTCCGGGTCATGAGGAGGATGTGGTCCACGATCTGGGCGCAGGAGCAGAAGATCTTCTGGCCGTTAATGATGTAGTTGTCGCCGTCGGGCGCGGCCGAGCAGATCAGCGAGGCGGCGTCGGTGCCGGAGTTGGGCTCGGACAGGGAGAAGGCCATCCGCGACTCGCCGCTGGCCAGCCGGGGCAGGTGGTAGTTCTTCTGCTCATCGGTCCCGGCGCTCAGGAAATTTCCCCGGGCGATGACGGTGGTGGTGTAGTAGATGTTGGCCGCCGCCTCGAAATGTTTGGCCAGCTCCTCGATGAACAGGACCAGGTCCAGGGCCTTTCCGCCGGCGCCGCCGTACTCGGGCGGAATGGACAAGCCCATCCAGCCGGCCTCGGCCATTTTGGCGAAAAGCTCTTTGGGGAACCGCTCCTGCTCGTCACACTCCCGGACGTACTCCCGGGGGCACTCGTTCTTGAGGAGTTTTCTGAGTGAATCTCTCATTATTTCTTGCTCTTCAGTCAACCTGAACTCCATGACGTGGCTCCTTGATTGTCGATCTGAATTTTATTCCGCGTCAGCCGACTTGGGTTCCACCGGCCTGGTCAGGCTCAGCCCCGTCGGTCCGTCGTAGCTGGTCAGGGGGGCCGGCAGGCCCCGGCCGATGAAACCCCGTTGGAGCTCCTCGACCACGTGGGCGATGATCCCCGGCAGATGGGAGACGAGATTGATCCCCACCATCTCCAGAGGACTGAAGCCCATCTCGCTCATCAGGCAGGCCATCATCCCGTCGACGTTGATGGGCAGGGCCCGGCCCGAGACCCGGACGAATTCGGCCTGGATGGCCCTGAAGAGGCGGACCTTGTCCCGGACAAAGCCGCACTCCTCGGCCACGGCCAAAAGGCTCTGGGCCCTGGGATCGACGTCCTTGTGGAGCGGGTGCCCCAAACCGGGGATCCGCTTCTTCCTGGTCCGGTAGTCCTGGACGATCCGTTTGGCCGTCTCTTCCACGGACAAGCCCTCGGCGGTCATCAGCCCGTGGGCCGCCTCGATGAACTCGCCCGCATCCTGGGGGGAGACTGCGTAGGCCCCGCAACTCAACAGCCCCCCGGCGATGGCCGGGATCACCTCCGGGTTGGTCGAGGCGATCAGCCGGGCCACCGGCACCGGGGCAGACAAAAAGCCGTGATCCAAAAGGGTGCAGAGCAGGGCGTCAAACAGCCGCCGCTCGTTTGAATCCGGCGGCCGGCCCTTGAGGGTGATAAAAAATCCCTCGGCATAGGTGCAGTTCCTGACGATCTCGTCCTGGTCGTAGCCCCGGAGCCAAGTCCGGTCGGCCTCGGCCCGGCTGATGCCGGTGGCCCAATAGTCCTTTTTCAGAAATCCGTCTTCCATCGTTGCCTTCATTCTCCAGGCCGCCGGGCTGCTCGGGCCGGCCCTCAAGCCTCGTCCAAGACTTCCTGATATTTGCCCATGGCCTCGATGACGGTCTTCCTCTTGGCGGACAGTCCCTCGTTCATGTACACGTAGGTGATGGCCCCGTAGGCGCAGTTCTTGGCGCACTCCGGATCGCCGTCGCAGAGGTTGCACTTAATGATCCGGCCGGTGTCCATGTTTTTAGCCACCCCGCCGATGGGGCAGGCTATGACGCAGGACTGGCAGCCGATGCATCGGTCATAGTCGATGACCAATGCCCCGGTCTTGGCGTTTCTTGAGATGGCCCGCCGGGGGCAGACCATCTCGCAGGGCGGGTCGGTGCACTGGCGGCAGACCACGTTGACGTTGAGCCCCTTGCCGGGCAGTCTGATTATCTCGTTGCGGGCGTGAACCAGGCTGAAATAGCCCTCGTGCTTCATGGAGCAGGCCAGGGAGCACAACAGGCAGCCGGTGCACTTGCGCGGGTCCAAGAACAAGACTTTGTACGTCTGGCTCATCCCGGTTTCACCCTGCGGCTCAATCGGCCTGGGCCGGCGGCCGGTCGGTCCCGTATCCGGTCATGTCGGCCAGGCCCAGCTCGACCAGTTTGTCCTTAAAGGGGACTGCGTTGGTCGCCGACCAGCCCCGCTCGTCGTAGTAATCGTCCAGGAGCTGCTGGGCCTCCTCCCGGCTGATCGGCCTTTTCTTGAAATAATCCATCATCACCCGGCGCTCGCCCTTGTCCTCAAGGGGCTTGAACCAGACTTCGGGGTAAACGTCCCGCTCCTTAAAACCGGCCTTGATGTTGAGGATCTTGTAGACGTTCCAGATGCGCTCTCCCGCCCGGTGGAGGTCATGGGCGCTCATGTCCATCCCGGTGGCGTAGCGGTACAGGCTGGCCAGGTCCTCCAGGGTGTAGCGCTGGGCGATCTGCTGCCGGGCGCAGACGCCCAGGGAGCTGAAGAAGCTGTAGTGATCCTCGGCCCACTTGAGCAGGCGGCCGGTGTTGAAGCCGTCCTCGGTGAAAATCCGGGCCTGGGACTCCTCGGGGATCTCTACGTTGTCGGCGTAGCGCATGAAGGAGCGGAGGGACCGGCCGGCCACGGTGCTGGGCGACTCCCCGGCGGCGATGTGAGCCCCCCGGGGGTTGGTCACGAAGCCCAGGTGCTCGGTGCCGAAGATGTTCCGGGCGTCCTGCATGGGGTCGATGCCCTTGATGTGGTGGGCGTACTTGACCGCCTCCGGGCTGATCCGGAGCGGGCCCTCCAGCCAGCCGTCGGCCAGGATGTCGCCGATATTTTCCCGGCGGGCGATCCGGCGCATCATCTCCAGGGCCGTATCGAACTCGATCTTGAGCTCCAGGCCGTCTGTGTCTTTGTCGGTCAGGAGGCCCTTTTCGTAGAGCTCGGTGGCGAAATTGAGCAGGGCCGGAAAGGAGAAGTGATCTATGCCCAACCGGTTGCAGGTGTCGAAGGCCTTGACGATCTCCTCGAAGTCGGTCAGTTGCAACTGAACGCCTATGGAGTTGGCCAGGTGCAGAAAGGCGGACATGTAGATCCGGCTGCCGGCGAACCGGCCGTCCCGAAGTACGACCAGATGCTTGTCGGCCACCGGGCAGGACATGCAGGAGATGTTCTGGACCTTGTTCTTGTACCAGGCCCCCTTGTCCCAGATTTTGGCCGCGTCCTCGTCGCTGAAAATCCTGCGCCAGTTCTCGTTAGACAGGCCCGACTGGCGCCACCGCTCCCAGCCGATCATGATCCCTTCGTTGACCCAGCGATCGTGGAGCGGATCGTTGACGATGGCCTCGAAGATGCGGCGGGTGATCTCCCCGAACCGGGCCGGGTCATGAATGCGGAGCTTGTCCCCACCGCAGGCGACGATGGCCTTGAGCTTCTTAGCGCCCATGACCGCCCCCAGGCCGCCCCTGCCCAGGGAAGCGACGTTGTCCACCAGGGCCAGGGACATCCGGACCAGGTTTTCGCCGGCCGGCCCGTTGGCCACCACGCTGGAGCCGATGTGCCGGGACCACAGCTCCTCGGTGGTCTCGATGCTGTCCCGACCAAACAGGTCGCCGGCATCGACGAACTCCGGCTCGGGACCGATCTTGAGATAAACCGGTTTGGCCGCCTGGCCGGTGATGAGCAGGGCGTCGTAGCCGGAGTGCTTGAGCATGAAGCCCATGTTGCCGCCGCCGCCGGCCGCGCCGATGCGGTGGTTGGCCATCTTGGCCCCTAGGTGGATCTTGCCCGTGCCCGGCGAGTTGGTTCCGCCCAGGGCCCCGGCGGCCATGATCATGACGTTCTCGGGGGCAAAGGGATGGCATTCCGGCGGCAGGTACTCATTCGCCAGGCCGGCGATGAGGCCGAAGCCGCCGATGTACTTTCGGGCGGCCTCCTCCTTAAGTTCCTCGACCCGGAACCGTTTCTCGGTCAAGTCGACGAACAGCAGGCGACCGGCGTAGCCGTATTCCAGCATGATATTTCTTCACTCCGGCCGGGAACCAGTCAGCCGAGGCGCCTTGCGGCGCCGGCGAAGCCGCCCGGCCGAGCCGATCGGGTTCTGATCCGTCGCTTTAAATCCCCAGATATGACTGTCTGACCCGATCGTTTTCCAATAATTCCTGGCCGCCGCCCGAGAGGACGATTCTGCCGTTTTCCAGGACATAGGCCCGGTCGCACAGGCTCAGGGCCTGCTTGACGTTCTGCTCGACCAGAAAGACGGTCATGCCCTGATGGTTGATCTCATTGATGATCTTGTAAATCTCCCTGACCATGAGCGGGGCCAGGCCCAGGGAGGGTTCATCCAGCATTAATATTCGGGGCCGGGACATGAGGGCCCGGGCGATGGCCAGCATCTGCTGCTCGCCGCCGGAAAGCGTCCCGGCCAGCTGGCCCTTGCGCTCCTTTAAGATGGGGAACATCCTGAAAACCGAGGCCATGGTCTCAGCCCGCTTCACCTTGGCATGGGGAATGATCGAGCCGACCCTGAGGTTCTCGTATACGGTCATCTCCGGGAAGACCCGCCGCCCCTCCGGAACCTGGACCAGACCCAATTCCACCCGGGTGTGGGAGGACAGGTGGTCGATCTTCTTGCCCTCGAAATAAATTGCTCCGGACCGCTTGGGGATGACCCCGGAGATGGTGTTGAGGGTAGTCGTCTTGCCGGCCCCGTTGGACCCGACCAGGGAGACCACCTCCTTCTCCCCGACGGTCAACGAGATGCCACAGATCATTTTCATGTCACCGTAGTTGACATGAAGATCCTTGATCTCAAACAACGGCATACTCCTCACCAAGATAGGCCTTGATCACCTCCGGGTTGACCGAAATCTCTTTGGGCGTCCCCTCGGCGATCTTCTGCCCGTAGTTGACGACCATGATGCGATCGGACAGCTCCATGATCGCCTTCATGACATGCTCGATGATCAAGAGGGTGTAACCCCGATCCGAGATAATCTTGACCAGCTCGATGATCTCCTCGGTCTCCCGCTCGTTCAGACCGGCCATGACCTCGTCCAATAGGAGGATCTCCGGTTCGGTGGCCAGGGCCCGGGCCAACTCCAGCCTTTTCCGGTCGGCCCGGGTCAGAGTTCCGGCCATCTTATCCCTGGCGTGGTCCAGCTTCAGGAAGCTGATTATCTCCCTGGCCTTTTCCTCCGCCTCAACCCGGCTGTCGACCCGATTGAAGCTGCCGACCATGACGTTCTCCAACACGCTCAGTTTGGCGAAGGGCTGGACGATCTGGAAGGTCCGGGTCATGCCCCGCCGGCAGATCTCAAAAGGTTTGAGCCCGATCAGGTCTTCCCCCTTGAACCTGATCCGACCCTGGTCCGGCCGCAGAAATCCGGTCAGCAGGTTGAAGAAGGTGGTCTTACCCGCCCCGTTGGGGCCGATCAGGCCCAGAATTTCATTTTTTTGCAAGACCATATCGACCGAATTGACGGCCATCAACCCGGTAAAGGCCTTGGTCAGTCCTTCTACTTCAAGAAATGACAACTCTTCTCCTTGGCCGGCCCGGCCGGGGGACCGTCCGGGTTCCCGGTCCGCGGTCGCGGTCCGTATCGGCCTGCCCGCGACTCAATTCTTGGCCCGCCCCTTTATCAAGTTCCGAGACTTTCTTATCAGCCTTGTGATCAGGGTGATCAGGCCCGAGGGAATGAAAATGACCACCAGGATGATGATCACCCCGTAGATGATCAGGTGCAGCCCGGCCTCGCCCCCGCCGCTGAAGAAGATGCGGGTCACCTCGGCCACCGTGCCGATGAAGAAGGCGCCGATCACCGGGCCCAGCACGGTGCCCATGCCGCCGACGATGGGACCCATGATTATCTCCACCGAGCGGGGGATGGTGAGAACCGAGCTGGGTTCGATGAACATGATGTACTGGGCGTAGAAGGTCCCGCCGATGGCGGTGAAGGCGGCGCTCAGGGCCAGGGCGATGAGCTTGTATTTCATCAGGTTTATGCCCAGGGCGTCGGCGGCCTGCGCGTTCTCCCGGATGGCGGTCAGGTAGTAGCCCAGCTTGCTCCGGGACATGATCCGGCTGACGACCATCATCACCAACAGAAAACCGAGCAAGATATAGTAATAGGGCGTTTTCTGATTGAACATGAACCCGGCCAAGGTATTGCCCCGGAAGAGCAGGAGCATGCCCTGGGGTCCGTTTAAAAAATCGAGGTTGCCTATCAGGATGCGGAGGCACTCGCCGAAGGCGATGGTGGCCAGGGCGAAGAACACCCCACCGAGGCCGTAGCGGCAGGTCAGGTAGCCCAGGAACAAAGCCAGGATTACGGCCACCGCCACCCCGGCGAACATGCCGACCCAGGGGGTCAGATTGTAATTAGTAAGCAGGAAGGACGAGGTGTAGGCGCCGACGCCGAGAAAGCCGGCGTGGCCGATAGAGAACATGCCCGCATAGCCGCCGCAGATGTCCCAAGCCAACCCCAGGAAGGCGTAGAAGAAAATCATGATGAAAATATGCTTGGTAAAATCACTGGTGACCAGCGGCAAGACCAGGAACAGGCCCAGGACTACGAGGAAAGCCGGATGGAAAAACAGGCCCGCTCTGTATTTGGCGTCTTTGAAGACCAAAGTTACTTCCTTCCGAACAATCCAGCCGGTTTGAACAGGAGCATGGCGATGAAAATGATGTAGATTAAAAAACCCTTGGTCGAACCGGGCATGAAGGCGGCCCCCAGCGATTCGACCACCCCGATGATCAACCCGCCGACCAGGGCCCCCTCGAAGCGACCCATGCCGCCCAGGACGACGATGACGTAGGCCATCATCAAAAAGACGTTGCCCACGTCAGGAGAGATGTAGAAGAAAGGCGTCAACAACGCCCCGGCGAAGCCGGCGCAGGCCGAGCCGATGCCGAAGACGATGATCTGGATCCGGCCGATGTTGATGCCCATCAACCGGGCGCCCCGCTCCTCCTGGGCGGTGGCCCGGATGGCCAACCCCAGATCGGTCCACTTGAGCATCCAGTAAAGCAGGCCGGTCAGGCTGATGGCCGCCCCAAAGGCGATCAGGCGGGGGACGCTGATGGCGAAGCGGCCCAGTTCGATCGAGGACAGGGCGTAATCGACCTTGACCGAGCGGAAGTCGGCCCCCCAGACGAACAGGGCGAAATTCTCGAGGACGATCAGGATGCCGAACTGGGTGATGCC
>ENA-OSEO01002509-OSEO01002509.1-sediment-metagenome-genome-assembly--contig:-NODE-2509-length-25515-cov-4.146906_pt1 | contig 25515 bp, 22 predicted proteins | sample MGYA00237883_ERZ534232 | MGnify/ENA metagenome assembly ERZ534232
AAGATCCAGGGATGTCCCGGCGCCGCTGAGGCCCACCATTTTTATACGCAGCCCCTCATACTCATAAAACATCTTCTCGATTTCCGACATCGTGAGACCCTGCCGATAACGCCGCAGAAGCTTTTTGCCGAATATCTCTTTTAATTTTACGCGCGAACTCTTTCGGTAAAATTTTCTTAAGTTATAGGCCTCGTCGATCCGTTTGACCGGAAAATCGGCTAAATTCGCGAACGTCATACTGGTTATTCTAAACCCGGCCCGACCGTTGTCACTCAGATCTTCCGGCACGATATAGTCGGCCGGTATGATGGTATCGGGTATCATTCTGAAAAACGGCCGGGGGAAAAACCGGTTATACTTTTTCAAGACGGACTCCTTAACCAGCGGATATATCACATCATAATCCTGATAGATCTCGCGGCACAGCCCGATAAATTCGGTCACATCCTCATCCCGGGTGGTCGGAGAATCAGCCGTCACAAATAATACATATTTTTGACCGGCCAGTTTATAGCCCAGATTTACGTTCTGGCCGAAACTGTCCTGCTGCTCGATCAGCCGAATTTTGCCTCCGTCCGAGAGCAGCTTGGAATCTAATTTTTCCCGCATTTCTTTTCCAGGCCCGACAACCAGAATCCGGTGGATGCTTTCAATACGGGTCAGGGTATGCAGGATGTATTCCACCATGGGCCGGGGTCCTTCGATCGGGCTGCCTTTTATATTGATTCGCTTCAGCGACTTATACCCTATTCTGAAATACCATTCATGATAGGTAACCAGATCTTCCATCTGGTAGAAGAACTCTCTGAAAGAGAACCGTTTATTTCCTCCGGCCAGAACAACTGCAACAATTTTTTCAAGCGGCATTATTTCAAACAGGCTCCTTATCTGAGGTAATGGTATCTCTTAAAAGATCAGGGGGTTTAAGAAAATTCAGGTTTGTCTCCCTAAAACGGAATCATAACGAAATTAGGATGATATCTCATTATTTTAAAATTTAAGCAAGTATTTCTTATCGGCAATGACAGGAAGGATGCCGGCCGCCGGGGTTCTGCGCCGCAGTGCCCTTGAACTTCAATAAAATCCGACCCTGTCCGACTGAATCGTTTGACATATGGGGTGAATTCCCCTATACCTGCCAGAAACCGAACACAGGAGGATTTATGTCGATTAAAAGCGATTATAAAGAGGAAATTGAGCGGCCGGTTGCCGTATTTGATACAACCCTGGGAACATTTGAAGCCGAATTGTATGCCAAAGAATGCCCGGAAACCGTATGGAATTTCATAAACCTTGCGGAAGGACGTCAGAAAACGCAAAAAGACGGAAATTTTTATGACGGCGTCACATTTCACCGGATTATTTCCGGATTCGTGATTCAGGGCGGCTGCCCCCTGGGCACCGGTACCGGCGATCCGGGCTACCGGTTCAAAGATGAGTTTCACCCTTCCCTGCGCCACGACAGCGCGGGGGTTCTGTCTATGGCAAACGCCGGTCCGGGCACCAACGGCAGCCAGTTTTTCGTTACGTTGGCCGCAACCCCGCACCTGGATGACCGACACTCCGTTTTCGGAAAAGTGATTAAAGGGATGGAGGTCGTCAACAAAATCGCCGCCGTGGAAACAGACCCTCGCGACAAGCCCGTCGAACCGGTGGTGATGCGGTCGGTGACAATCCGGCGTTGAAAGAGTTTCCGGTGAACCGGCCGACCACCGGCTCAAAGGAAGTTGAAGAATGCGCTACTCCTTAAAAACGGAAGCATATCGCCGAGGAGCGAAAGGGGCCATTTAAGCTTTACGAACTGGTGAAACAACACATAGGAAAAAAGCCAGACCGGCAGGGAAACGATGAGGGTGGTCTTCCAGGTCTCCCGACCCTGGAGGCGGATACAGCCGATCCAAAAAATCAGCATGGCCGGCAAAAGACCGATGACGACTGTCGCGCCAAGATAAAATAGACACCAACCGAAAAATTCGCCGGCCCGCGCCAACACAATTCGGCCTGGCAGGTCATCCAGGTCCGAAGCCGTATCCAGATGCAAGCCGGGTTTTTCCTTACCGCGCAAAGCCTCGACTTCCGGATCATATGCCGGACCGCCGGAATTCTTTACGGCAGGTTCGACACGCAGGAAACTTGCGAGCAGATGAGCCCCGCTAAAAATCAGTCCTCCCCAACCGACCACCTGCGGAACAAGCTTGCCGCCGAACTCCCATCGAGCAGACACGGCAATACAGGTGATAAATAGCGCCAAAACCGCGACGGTGAAAAGGGTTTCGGGGGCATATGTCCCTATGTGGAAATTCAACCGGATCAGGGTTCGGGTCTTTTGTTTTTTCTTTCGGTAGTCGCGGATGATCGGCCGCAGCAGGCCGAACAGGGTCAGGGCAAAGAGCGCGATGACAATGGGAAATCCAAGCCACTGAAACTGGTAGCGCATGACCGAGATAAACATGTATCGTTCGATCAGGCCCCCCAGAACGAATCCGAGGATCATGGGGGGGCGGGGCCACCTGAGACGTTTCATCAGCCATCCCAAGGCGCCGAAAATGAGGAGCGCAAACAAATCGCCCCAACTTCGGGAGGCCTGGAAAACGCCTACATAGACAACCCCAAGGATGATGGGGCCCAATATGCTGATGCGGATAAGCGCAATTTTGGCCAGCTGATTGGCAAACAGAAAACAGATGCCTGCCCCCATAATGTTGGCGACTGCCAGACTCCACACCAGCGCATACGTGATATCCAGCCGCTTGGTCAGCAATTCCGGGCCGGGTATGATGCCGTGGATCAGAAAGGCCCCGAGGATGAGGGCCATGGATGCAGATCCTGGAACCCCAAAGGCGATGGTCGGAATCAGAGCGCCGCCTTCCTTTGCGTTGTTGGAACTTTCCGATGCGATGACGCCGCGCACATCCCCTTTGCCAAACGTCTGATGAGCGCCTTTTACCGATTGGGCGGCGTGAGCGTAGGCGATCCAGTCAATCACCGCGGCACCCATGCCGGGTATCGCCCCCAGGATGGCCCCGATCGACGAGCACCGAATGACCAGCCAGTAGTTTCGTAAAACATCTCTAAAGCCGAGCACTTGCGTCCAGCGTGAACCCATATTCACATTGCCGGCGATCGATTTTCGCGCGATCATCAGGTCTGCAATCTCGGGCAGTGCGAACAGGCCGAGGGCAAAAGGGACGATCGGAAGCCCATCCCACAAGTACAATGTTCCGAAGGTCCATCTCAGTATCCCTGTTTGGGGATCCTCCCCTGAGGTCGCAACCATGAGTCCGAGGCACACCGCCGCCATCCCTTTAAGCGGAGAGCCGCCGCTTAACCCTGCAGCCAGGGACAACCCGAAGATGCAGATCGCCAGAAGTTCCGGAGATCCGATCATGAGCACCAGCGGTTTTAAAACCGGGATGCTCACCCCCAAAACCAGGGCGCCGAACAGCCCGCCCAGCACCGAAGCGGAAAAGGCCGCCCCGAGCGCCCTTCCGGCCTCACCCCGCTGGGCCATTGGAAAACCGTCCAGGACGGTCGCCGCAGACCCGACGGTGCCCGGGACGCTGAACAGAACCGCCGGAATGGTATCCGAAGTGACGGTGACGGCGGAGAGGCCCAGCATCATGGCCAGCGCGGTAAAAGGGTCCATGCCGTAAGTAAAGGGGAGCAGGATGGACAGACCCACCAGCCCTCCAATCCCCGGTATGATTCCCAATATCAGGCCCATCAGGACGCCGGCCATGAGGTAAAGCAGACGGACGGGGTCGGCGATAATCATCGCCGCCTTAAACGCCATTGACAAAGATTCGGTTTCCATAAAGCTGTTTTTTCCCGTTTATGTCTGCCTTTCATGAGGTCGAACGAAACCGAAAGCGGTCGTCCCACTGTATGCCGCCGATAAAGGCAACGTCCGCAACGGTGTGTCACGTAAGGGAAAGGAACAACCGACGGTCACGACAAACGCTTTGAGAAAGAGAGGCTTACTCCATCCCCATGGCCTTTTTTAAATTGGCCACGAACTGCGGCGACACCGACATTCTTTTCTTGACCAAGGCTATGATTTCCTCTTTGGCCACGGGATCGATGAAATAATTCATCTTGGTTGCGGCCGCTTTGAATTCTGCGTCGTTAAGCGTAGCCATATAGGCTTTCTCAAGCGCGGCAACACGGTCGGGCGGTACGCCGGGCGGGGCGATGAGAGCACGATCCTCGACACCCGACTGCTCGAATTGGCACATTTGCAGCTCTTCGTCATTTTTGGCAAAGTCCGACAACAGAGGAACACTCTTGGGAAGTTCAGGCGAGGGTTTACGCGCCAATTGGATCAGGTGTACGAGCTTGCCGTCGCGAACCCAGTCGGGCTTGCTCGTTTTCCAGGAAATATACGGGCAGCAAAAACCGTCGACTTCACCTTTTTCCAAGGCAAGACGGATGGGCGAGCCTCCGCGATAACCGGGAATAATCTTGAATTTGGTGCCGGCGATACTGTTGATAAGCGTCGGGATCGTGTAGGTGGGGTTGGCTTTGTTCATGGCGCCGATGATCGCTTCTTTCTGCATCGCTTCTTTCAGCGTCTTTACGGGAGCTGTATCCAGAACCGTTAACACATACACGCTTTCGCCCCAGCCGCCGAGCCAATTCCACTTCAAGGGGTCGTATTTGGGCGTGCCCAGCCCCAGCATGTATCTCTTCGTTAAACCTCCATTCGGCGTGATCAGCACGGTTCCGTCCTTGGGAGCCGCATTGTAAACGAAATTAAGCGCTTTTACTCCTCCCGCCCCATCCATATGCTCCACGATCACGGTCGGGTTGCCCGGAATATGTTGGCCCAGGTGCTTGGAGAGTATCTGGGCGAAAGTCGAATAAAGACCGCCGGCCGCACTTCCGACATAGATGGAAACCGTTTTGCCGCGATAGAAATCCTCAACGGTCGCCGCTTCGGACTTGACCCCCGGCGACAGTGCCGCAACAAACGCAAAGATGACCGCTAAAATCAATGAGAGCCTGAGTTTCATGATGGATCCCTCCTTTTTTGTTAGTTGTTCATCTAAATCGTTTTCACATCAAGACCGATTTTTTAAAAATTTCATTCGGCCGCCGCGGAAGAAAGCAAGGCGCCATAGCCTGAGATTCGATCCCCGATGCCGAGGTCCTTGAAGGCACTGCGAATATTCGCCTGAACCGATGTTACCACAGGCTTGCCGGTTTTCTGCTCCAGTGCGGCGATACTTGCAGCCGTCCGCCAGCGAGGACAGGTGATATAGTAGCCGTCCACTTCCGGCCCTTCCCGGAAGGCAGCCATTGTCAGATTGAAAGCCGCATCTTCAGGAAGATTACCGATGTCGATGTTGCGCTCAATTCCCAGCCCCCGGATCAGGGGAACATCGAAGCCTCTTTGCTGGAAATTGGTTTGTATTATCCCATTTAACGGCTCCCGGTAGGGAGAGATGATTCCAAGGCGTTTGATCCCCAGCTCGCGGCAGGCATCTGCAGCAGATGAAAATTCCGTAATTACGGAAAGGGAGGTCGCTTTTTCTAATCTTGAACAGAGGGCATCCTCACTTCCCGGTTCCTGGCTGACAAAGACCGGCCCGCCCCCAAAGATCAAGGTTTGGGCGCCTTCACTTGCCAGTGTGAGCGCCGCCTCTTCATAGGCCTGAAACGCCTTAAGAAAATTTCCCGGCTCAAGTTTTTTGACCGTGGTGGCAATTACGGTAAGCAGTATGTTTGGCGGTGCTATCTGGTAGAATTCATAAATATAATTATCGCCCCGCGAAGGACTGACCTTGCCGATGCGTGCTCGCCAACTACTCATGATCCCCTCCTTTAAAAAAGCATGATTGGGAGTAACTCCCTTTTCGGGTCAACCCGTTCTGGAAATTTTGCACTTATTTTCATGAATAGACCGGTTTGTCAAGAAATCAGGGGAAATCTTACTAAATAACCGGTCCGGCAAGGGCGGCCGGGGAGGACTACCCCTTTGTAATCGACCTTTTTGAAAGGGGAACATGCATGTAAAACCGGTCGGCATCCTCGGAGGGTTCTGACGCTAGGGGTGTTTCGGGCTCTTCATCAATATTTTTTTCCGCTGCGCGCCGCCGCGTTCGACGGGTCCTGCTTCAGCGCCTTATCGAACACTTTCAGCGCTTCGGCCCTGGGCCGACAGAATCCGCTCCTGAAGCACACGGGCGGCCGCCAGATTTGGGTCTTTTGCCAGGCTGGCCTGAACGTTTTCGAGGGCTCGCGCATGTTTGCCCGCCTGGAAGAGTTTTTCCGCATATTTCAGGCGGCGGTGCGCCATCTTTGCATCTCCGCCCTGGACAGCGGCCGTGGGATTCAGGATATCCTGTAGCTTTGCGCTGCTGATCTCCTGCAACTGATGGCGGATATGCCCGCTGATGACGGCCGCGTAGTTGACCTTGGCAAAGGAGAGATCCGCCACGAGCTGATGCCGCCTGTCCGTAATACCGATGGTCGGACACAATGCAACCCCAAGCCGGCCGTAGAGCTCATCCCCGGTGTCGATAAGGACGGACATGGAAAACCCGGCCGCTTGAACCGTCGCCTCTATATCTACGAGTTTGAACCGGTCCGAAGCAACGGCGGCCCAATGCACCGATTTACCGGCGAACTTCTCTTTAAATCCCGCCAATTTTGTCAGCGTCGTGAGCGAGTGCTCCTGGCCCGGTTTAAAGAAAACAAAGACGTTCACGGCGGCTTGACCCAGCAGGGGTTGCCTGCCCCCGGACAGTGCCGGAAGCGCCACATTCTCGATAACGTCCCCCACGTCCGCCCGGTGGAAGCCGGCTTCGGCAGATGGTGCAAACGCAAGGACGGCAGCTATCGCAATCCTGCAAACCGACAGGGCGCTCCGCCTCATCGGCCGGCCTGTGACCCGGCCGCAAGGTCCGCCGGTTGGTTCGTATAGCCCTTGATGTCGTGGCAGGTCTTGGTGCAGGTGCCGCCGGAGCGGGTCGGGGTGTAGTTGATTTTGAGTATCCAGCCTTTCGATCCATAGGGGACGCCGTCGCGAACCTGGTGGGCCTGTTTGGCGGCATGCACTTCGTGGCAGGCACGGCAGGTCCGTCCCCGCTGCGCCTTGTTCACGTGAAGATAATGCAGGTTCACCTCCCCGTCCCGGAAGAGCGTCAGCGTCTTGGTCCTGGGTTCCTCAAAGACGCTCTCTTCGTGGCAATTGAAACAAAGTGCGTAGGTCTCCGGATTGTACGATGCGTAGAATTTGGAAGGATACTCCTGGTTCAACAGCCGGAAGTATTCCGCACCGTGCGGATTGTGGCAGGCGCTGCAGTCCTTGTCCGCCGCCGGACCGTGGTGCTCCGGGTTCTCCTCAAGGAGCTTTTTGAAATCGGTCAGTTGACGGCCGTCGTGATCCTTGACCTTGTCTTCACCATGGCAGGTGACGCAAAGGTCATAGGGCAGACTGATGAGCAGGTGCTCCACATCCGTCCCGTGGGAGTTGTGGCAATTTATGCACGCCTTGTCTTTAATCGTGGCATCATGCTTTACCCTGGCTTCGGTGGTCACCGGTTTCATGTCCGTATGGCAGCTGAGACACAGCGTACCGACATCCTTTACCAGCAATTTGTCGTATCTGGCGTTGTGAGGGTTGTGGCAATTGTTGCAGGATTCCGTCGCAGCCGCATGCCTGAATTTGCGCTCCGTGAGATGGCTGAAGTCCTCATGGCATCCCCGGCAGATGTCGTTGACGGCCTTAAGAAGGGGGCCGGGCGCCTTCGGGTCCTGGTTCTGGTGGCACAAGCCGCAGTCGCCGCCGGCAAAGGGTGCATGCAGCGAAGCGGCAAGTTCTCCTTCCGGGAGGGGCGCAAGCCCACCCGTACGGCCGGCTTTGGCAGTTTTGCCGGCCGCCTTTTCCGCAACAAACAAAGAGGCGGCCAGACAGAGGCCGGCCAGCAGCAGGACGGTGGTGACGATCACCCTCCGCCTGCCGGACGCCGGCAGAGGCCGGATGTTTCGATTTTCACTTTCGCCTGCGTTAAACGCTTGAATGATCATGTTCATATCGCCGGATAAGCTCCTGATTGAATCTTGCATGATAATTTATGGGATTAAACGGTTATGCCTCGCTACACGTGTAATCCTGTCTGAATGTAGGTGTCCTCATCCCTGACGCCATACAATAAACATGCCAGTCTCCAGAAGATTCCCTATCATACCGATAAAACATAATTTTATGGATTGCTGCTCTTTTTAGCGACTGCCCTTTTGTATGATTTTTCCTTCGAATCGTCCGGGGCTATGGGCCATAAATTTATAACTATCCATAAATTCAAGACTTTCATGTGAAGGCCATTTCCTTCAGGCTCTATCCGGGTTTTACCCGGAGAGAAAAACCAGGGCGCCCCGTTTCTCTCCCCTGACGGGATATTCGGTTCACGGCGAAAGGCGTCCTGGGGTAAAGTCGGAAGTTTTTTGGCTGCGAGTCATCATTAACACGGAAACGGGACATCCTGAGCTTTTGCAGCGGCGGGTTAAATCTATGATTTGTAGGTTGATCCCATTTTTTTAAGTCGATTCGCCCGTCCCGCTCGGATTTTCTGCTGCCGCCGGAAGGGAGCCGGTTCGGGCCTTTTTGGCGCGATACAGCATGGCATCCGCCGAACCTAGCAGGGACTCGGGATCCCGAATGCCGGAATCAGGCAGGGAAGCAATTCCAAAGCTGAATGAAACCGAAATGAAGTCTTCTTTCCATCTCATCGGGTTCGGCGCAAAGTGGTCCTGCAATCGCTCCAGCAGGCGCCGGGCCTCTTCAGCGGCGGTTCCGGGTAGAATCACGACGAATTCATCTCCTGCATACCGGGCGATCACATCCACTTCCCGTGCCGTCTTCATAAGTCCAAGTGAAACGTGCTTGAGGAAGGCATCGCCGCACTCGTGCCCGTATCGATCATTGACCCCTTTAAAATCATCCAGATCGATAAAGACCACCGACAGGGGCGATTTGTAACGCCTTGAACGTCTGAATTCCCTTACCAGAACAGATTCCATGACACGTCTGTTAAACAGACCGGTAAGGGGGTCCCGGACGGCGAGCCACCTGAGCCGTTCATGTGCGGTTACGTTGGAAAGGCAGATGGAGACCTTGACGGCAAGCTGCTCCAGCAGACCCGTGTCCATTCCCGGCTGATAGCGCAACGGAGAAAAATCGGCCTGATTCAAACTGCCGATGATCTTGCCGTGAAGGGTGATGGGGGCAATCGCAAGGGAGCGGATGAAGCTCATCTGTCCCGGAGGCAGAAGGGGATCATAGGGCGCTAAATCTCCGTTCAGGAGGATGGGCGAGGTCTTGTTTCCGATCAAATCGAGAAAGGTCTTGCGATCGATGATGTTCAAGCGATCCCTGAGGCTCTCGGAGGAGGACAAGACCTGTATCAGATCTGAAATTTCGCTCCCCTGGGTCAGTGAAATCCAGACGCAGGGAACGCTGAATTTTTTCCGAATCTCATCGAGAAGGCGTTCGAAGAGCCCTTTGAAGTCCAGAATCGACAGAACGCTTACCTCTATCTCAAAAAACTTTCGGGCGATCTCCTCATTCTCCCTGAGCGTATCCAGGATCTTCTCCATCCCAACGGTCCCAGCGACCTGGGCCTCGGGCGTTCCATTCGCCATCCATTTTTTGTACAGCATCATCTGATCCTTCTGATTCCCGTCAAGCACCCATGGGTCGGAATGCGCTACCCCGCCGGTACGAGCCGCTTTTCGGTAATTCACTTAATCGCCCGTCTTTAAAGAAAAAGCGATGGATTAAGACCCTGTAAGTGATGTTCTTAAGGCATTTTATTTGCGATGTCAATTACATAGCGCGATCTTTAACGAGCCGCCCGCACTTCCCGCTCACCCCCGGCCGACCGGCCAACAGTTTAATCGGAATTTGGACAAATATTTGTATTGACAAAATAACTAGATGAAGAATATTCCTGAAGTTACATGCCGCTTTAACCTATTTAAAATAAAACGGCATCTGAATTGTAGTCACTTTCGGGTCCGGCAACCGCCCCAAAAGATCCATACACCTCCAACCGCTTTATGGAGAAAATAACATGCCAAAGAAGAAATACGGTTCTGATCTCATCGTTGATGTCATCAAGCAGTACGACTTTGAATATGTAAGCTTCAATCCGGGATCTTCCTTTCGGGCACTGCATGATTCCCTGATCCATCATGGCGGGAATCTAAAACCGGAGACCATCCTGTGCCCCCATGAAAACACGGCTATCGGGATTGCGCACGGATATGCCAAAGCCGCTGAAAAACCGATGCTCACCATTCTCCACAATCTGGTCGGGTTGCTCCATGCCAACATGGCCATCTATTATGCGTATACGGACCGGGTTCCGATGGTCATCGGCGGAGCGACCGGCCCGATGGATATTGCCCGCAGGCGGCCGCACATCGACTGGATCCACACGGCTCTCATCCAAGGCAATGCAATCAGAGACTATGTGAAATGGGATGATCAGCCCTATTCCCTCAATGCCGTGCCGGACTCATTTGCCAGGGCTTACCGCATTGCCAACACGGAACCGAAAGGCCCCACCTACATCTGTTTTGATGTCACGATGCTGGAGGAACCCTTGGCGGAAGCGGTGCCCCTGCTAAACGTCGGCAGACTGATGCCGCCCACCCCGATTCAGGCCGATATGGCCGCCCTTGAAAAAACAGCCGATCTTCTCGTAAAAGCCGCGAATCCGGTCATACTAGCCGGCTATGTTGGAAGAAACAAGGCGTCTGTCGGAAAACTGGTTGAGCTTTGTGAACTCCTTTCCATTCCCGTTATCGATCTGAATTACCGTCTGAACTTCCCCAACACCCATCCCCTGGACCTGACCGGGTCGGATTGTCTGAAGTCGGCCGATGTGCTGCTGGCTCTGGATGTGAGAGATCTCGCAGGCCCAACCACAAATTATGATTCGGTAATGAAGCGCACCAACCGGTTGCAGTCAATCCTTCCCGAACACTGCCGGGTAATAGAGATGGGCTTTTCCGATCTGGGGATTTCGAGCTGGTCGATGCAGTATGAAAAGCTCCAGGAGGTGGATCTGTCGATTCTTTGCGATACGGCCGCAGCTCTGCCGGAGTTGATCCGGAACTGCAGGGAGAAGCTGTCCAAAGAAAGTGGTTCCAAAGAAGAAATCCGAGGCCGCTTTGAGGTGATCCGTGAAAGGCACAACCGCATTCGGGATCAGTGGAAAGAGGAGTCGCGCAAAAATTGGGACATGAGACCCATGACCGTGCCGCGCATGGTTTCAGAAGTCTGGGAGGTGATCAAGAACGAGGATTGGGTCCTTACGGCAAGTTCCAATGGTGCGAAAGGATGGCCCAGAAAACTCTGGGACTGGGATCAACCGTACCGTTTTGTGGGACAAGGGCTGGGAACGGGCACACAGATCAATATCTCTCTGGGCGTCGCGCTTGCGTACAGGGGTACGGGGAAACTGGTGGTGGACATCCAGCCGGATGGCGATCTGCTCTTTGATCCTGCCGCCTTGTGGGTCGCCAGCCATCATCGTATCCCGATGCTGGTGGTCATGCTCAACAACCGGGCTTACCTGAACAGCTGGAATCACCAGGTCACTATGGCCAAACAACGGGGGAACCCTGCCGCAGAGGCCTACCTCGGGACGGAGATTAACCATCCCGCTCCTGATTTTGCCAAGCTGGCGGAATCCTTCGGCTGGTATGCAGAAGGACCGATCGAGGAGGGGAACAAGGTCCAGGATGCGATCAAACGGGCCATTCACGTGATTCAAAAAGAGAAAAGGCCCGCATTGATCGACACCGTCGTACAGTTTTTTTGATAGAAACATGTGTGAATGCCAGCTTCAGATCATACTATCAGGAGGAAATAATGAAAACGAAATACCGTTTTTTTGCATGCCTTACAGTTTTTTTGGGTTTCCTTTTATCTTTTTCGGATCTTAACGAAGCCCTGGCCAAAGATCCCGATTCTATGAAAGCGGCCAATTTCTACCGCGGCAAGGTTATTACCAGCATTGTTCCCACTAAACCCGGCGGCAGCTATGACATCTACGCCCGGCTTCTGAGTCCATTTCTGGAAAAATACTCCGGCGCCAAGGTGGTAGTGAAAAACATCAGCGGCGGCGGCGGCACCTTGGGCATCAATGCCATGTACCGGGCAAAGCCGGACGGGCTCACCATCGGCAATCTGATGATCGCCGGCACCGCTCCCGCCCAGCTCACCGGCGCCCAGGGCGTCAACTACGACCTGCTGAAGTTTACCTATCTGTGCCGCCTGACCGATGACCCCCAGGTGTTTGTAGTCGACCCGAAATCATCCTTCAAGACCCTCACGGATGTTATAGAGGCCAAAGACAAGGTCAAGATGGCCGCCACCGGCACGAGCGGCGCCACCTACATCGGCAGCCTGGCCCTCAAGCTCGGCTTCGACATCGCCAGCCTGGATATCGTCACGGGGTACCAGGGAGGCCAGGACTGCAACCTGGCTGTGATGAGAGGCGATGTGAGCGGTATGGTCGGTTCGGTAAGCGGGCGGCTGCGCAACATCAAAGACGGGGACCTTCGGCCGCTGGTGGTTTTTGCCACCGACAGAGTCCCCGACCTGCCCGATGTGCCCACCGTTTTTGAATTCGACGTGAAAGGGGAAAGGCTCAACAGCCTGAAGGCCTTTACGGTGATGTCCGACTTTGCCCGGGTGCTGGTGGCTTCTCCTGACATCCCCGCAGAACGGGCGGAATTTCTCCATTTGATTACGCAAAAATCCATGCAGGATCCGGAATTGGCGGAGTTTGCCAAAAAGCAGAGATTGGAAATAAACTATAAGTCCGGTAAGGAGGTGGAAAAAGTCATCAAAGAGATGTTCGCTCATCCGCCCGAGGAACTGCTTAATGAGTTGAAAAAGATTATGTAGCCCGACGCATTATTGAACTATCTACACATATCAAAAAGGGACTGGGTCGATGATAGAGGCGATGCTGGGCGGTTTAGCCATTGTTTTGTCTTGGCCGGCAATTTTTTACATGTTTTTGGGAACCGTTATTGGTCTCTTTCTTGGCGTGCTGCCCGGTATCGGCGGCCCGGTAATTTTGGCTTTGCTCCTTCCCTTTGCGTTTACCATGGAAAAGGTGGAAGCGCTTACGTTTCTATTGTCTGCCCATGCGGTGGGAGTAACCGGCGGGTCGGTAACGGCCATTCTTTTCGGCGTTCCCGGCACGGGAACCAACGCCGCGACTGTCCTGGACGGCTATCCCATGGCCCAACGCGGTGAAGCCGGACGGGCTATCGGAGCGGCGCTTACGGCCTCGGCCGTGGGAGGCGTTCTGGGTGCGTTGACCCTGGGCGCCCTGATACCCGTCTTGCGCCCGCTGGTTCTGTCCTTCGGACCTTCTGAATTTCTGATGCTCTCCGTGATGGGTCTATCCTTCTTAAGTTCGCTCAGTGAAGGCGATCATTTGAAGGCCACGGTCTCCGGCTTGCTGGGTTTGATGTTTTCCTTTGTGGGAGAAGAAACCATCATGGGCACCAAGCGGTTTACCTTCGGCCAATTATATCTCTGGGAGGGAGTAAAATTGGTGCCGGCCGTCGTCGGTCTCTTTGCGGTGGCCGAGATGGTTTCCCTTCTGGTGGAAGGTGGTTCCATCGCCGGGAAAGCGAGCGTGAGTTGGCGGGGTGGTCCGCTGGCGGGAGCCCGTGAAGCGATAAAAAAATGGTGGCTCGTTTTGCGCTGCAGCATCATCGGCATCGTTGTCGGAATCGTGCCGGGCCTGGGCGGTGATGTAGCGTGCTTTATTGCATATGGGCACAGCGCGCTGACGACTCGAGAAAAGGTTAAATTCGGCGACGGCAACATAGACGGCATCATCGGTCCGGAGAGTGCAAATAACGCCAAAGAGGGGGGCGCTCTGGTGCCCACCATCGGCTTCGGCATCCCCGGCAGCGCCGGTATGGCCGTTTTGCTGGGCGCCTTGATGATGATCGGACTTACGCCCGGCAAAGAACTGCTTCAGTCCCATCTGGATATAACCTTCAGTCTGGTTTGGATGGTCGCGCTGGCCAACATCCTGGGCGTCCTGATCATGTTCCTGGTGACTCCCAGTTTGACAAGGCTGACGATCATGGAGGGATCGGTGCTGGCGCCTGCCGTGCTGATTGTGGCCTTCATCGGCTCTTATTTAAGCAGCGAAAACATAGGGGACATGATGATGGCCCTTTCTATCGGCATGCTGGGCTACGCGATGAAGCGATACGGCTATTCACGCGCGACCTTTATCCTCGGGCTGGTGCTGGGAAAAATTGTGGAGCAGAATCTCTTTCTGTCGCTTCGAATCCACGAGGGACCGGCCTTTCTGGTCACCCGCCCGATCACGTTGTTCTTGCTGATCGTCTCTGTGCTGGTTTTACTTTTTCCGCTTTACCGTCATAAAATTTTCCGGAAAAAGACCGACCGGCAGCCCCCGGGCATGAACTAACGTTCCGGCGCGGCAAACAATCCGAAGGAAGAAAAGCAATGAAATCATATGGGGAAATAATTTTTGGCGGCATTATCGTGCTGATGCTTTCCCTGTTTATTTATTTCAGCCTGGGGTATAAGCCGTCCGCCAGGATCGTCCCCCTGATTGTAGCCATACCGGCGTTCTTTCTCAGTGTTTATCAGCTCTATCTGTCTTTCAGCCAGGAGAAAAGCAAACGTGGCGAAGATCGAAAAAAGCGCCGACAGGATGGCCCTGCGAGAAGAAAGATCATCCTTCAGGTCTGGATTTGGCTGATTGCCCTGGTAGCGGCCGCTTATTTCCTGGGACTTCTGCCGGCATCCCTGCTTTTCATGTTTTGTTTTTTACGGTTTTTTTCACACAAGAGCTGGCTGACCAGCGCAATTGCCAGCATGGCTTTTTTTACCGTAATCTACCTCCTCTTTCATACCTTGCTGGAAAAGCTCTGAAAACGGTCCCGGAAAATCCCCCCAAACATATTGACAGGGGTGACAAATTTTAATAAAAATGTCGACAAACGACATTCAACAAGGAAGACAGCACATGTATGACGAAAAAGTTTCCGTAGATGTCTTGATTGTCGGGGCCGGCGGCGCCGGCCTGAGAGCCGCACTCGAAGCGCATCGGCAAAAGGCCGATGTGCTGATCGTATCGAAGGGCGTGGCCGGAAAAAGCGGCACGACGCCCACGGCCCTGACAGGGTACCAGGCCGCGTTCGGCCATGAGGCCCCCGAAGACAATCCCCGGGTTCATTTTGAAGATACGCTGAAAAACGGCCAATACCTTTCCAATCCCAGGCTGGTTGAAATCCTGACGGAGGAGTCTCCGCAATCGGTCCTGGATCTGGAATCCCTCGGCGTTAAATTTCAAAAGCGGCCGGACGGTCGATTCATTCAGAAAAGACTGGACCAGTCACAGTCGTATCCCCGCTCGGTCAGAATCGGCGATTCGCTCGGTGCGCCGATCATGGCCGTGCTGAGACGCGAGGTTCAGCGGACCGGCATCAAAACCCTCAGCGATGTCTATATTTCCAAAATTCTGGTCAGGGGTGGCATGGCCTGCGGAGCCGTAGGCATCCATCTGAAAACCGGAAAGTTGATCCTGTTTAGAGCCAAAACGGTCATTCTCGCTTCGGGTGGAACCGCGGAATTATTTTCACTGAGCACCAACCCGCCCGAATCGACCGGAGACGGCTATGTTCTGGCTTATCGGGAGGGAGCCGAAATCATTGATGCTGAATTTTTTCTGTTTTTAGGCCATGCGGTTCTTCACCCGGAATCAGCCAAAGGCGTTTTGTATCCGTTTCAGTATCTTCTATGGTTGGGCGCCAGGCAGCTTTACAATTCGGAAAACGAATTTTTCGTTTCCGGGTACGATCCCGAAGGCAAGGACAATCCTTCGCGGGACGTGTATTCCCGGGCAATCTACTATGAAGTGCGGGAAGGACGCGGCAGCAGGCACGGCGGCGCCTACTTCGATCTGGCCTCATTGCCGCTTGAAACGCTGGAAAAAGAGCTTCCCTCCCAGACGCGGTTTCTGAAACAGCTTGGCGTGGATTTCACCCAGCCGCTCGAACTTGGCGTGGCGGCTCATTTCTTATGCGGCGGCGTAAAAATAAATGAACGCTGCGAAACGACCCTAAAGGGTCTGTATGCGGTCGGAGAGGTGGCCGGCGGCGTGCATGGAGGCGCCAGAATCGGCGGAAACGCGCTGGCCGAGCTTTTCGTGTTCGGCAAAAGAGCCGGGAAGTTTGCCGCCGAGCAGGCATTGTCTCAAAGGTTTCTTCCCTGCGACGTCCGTCAGGTGGAGGCTGAATCCCGACGGGTGTTCGATTTTTTAACGCGCACGGGCAAGCCGGAAAATCGGCCGGTCCACTTGAAACGGCGGCTGCAGAACCTGATGTGGAACCATGTGAGCGTGGCGCGAAATGCATCCGGTTTGGGCAAAGCCATCGCCGAAATAAAAAAGATGAAAACTGACGGCATACCGAATCTCTCCTTGGCCGGAAGCCACCGCAGGTTCAACCTGGACTGGCTGGGAGCGCTGGAAATCACCCATATGCTGGAAATGGCCGAAATCATTGCAACGGCCGCATCGGCCAGAACGGAGAGCCGGGCTTCCCATTACCGAGACGATTTTCCGGATTGCAATGATGCCGAATGGCGGAAAAATATTATTTTAAGTATCGGCGAAGACGGCCCCCGGATGAAAATATTACCCGCTCTCTACAATGCAAGGACGGCGAAATGACTGAAATACAGGCAAAAGTGAAAATTTCCAGAATGGACCCGGAGAAGGATGTCGGATTTCGAACCGCCACTTACGAAATTCCCTATACTGAAGGGATGCGTGTGGCTCAGGCGCTTCGGTATATATACGAAAATCTTGATGGAACGCTCGCCTTCCGAAACACCTTTTGCAAACGAGGTTCATGCGGGTTGTGCAGGGTGCTGGTCGATAAAAAACCGGCCATGGCCTGCAAGGCGGTGATGAAACCGGAGGTTTTAATCGAGCCGCTGCCGGAGCGCACGGTTGTAAAAGACCTGGTGGTCGATTTTGACCGGTCCGAGGAATCATAAATCGGAATATTCAGCGGTCTTGTCGTACCCGTGAGGCTGGGGGGTTCGGAGGGATTGCGCCGCGTGCCGACATCATTACGCCGACGTCGCAACTGCAACGTTTATTCCGGGGCATCTGGTCCCTTTTTTATTAACAGTACAAAAATGAAAGGAATTTTAGAAATGCTGAAACGTCTAACAATTTGTCTGGCATTGGCAACGATGGTCATGGCGGGGTCTGCAGGAACCGCTTTTGCACAGGGCCCCGTCCGGCTCACCCTGACCGCAGGCCCGGTAGGCGGCGACTGGTATCCCGCCGGAGGCGCTATTGCAGAAATCATCAAACAATCGATACCCGGTTCGCAAGTTACCGTCACCACGGGCGGCGGGATCGGAAATGTACCGAAAGTGGATACCAAACTCGCGGATATCGGTTTGACGCAATCGATGCTCTACAACGCCGCCTTAAAAAGCGAAGCGCCCTACGACAAGAAGCACGAAAATATCAGAGGACTCGGCTATCTCACCTTTCTTCACCAGGCGTTCTTCCTCGTCAAGGAAGGCTCTCCGATCAACTCGATGGATCAGCTTATCAGGGAGAAATATCCTCTGAAGCTTGTTTTGTCTACCAAGGCCAGCACTCCTGAACTCGCCGCCAGACGCCTTTTAGCGGAATACGGCATCACCTATGCAGACATCGAATCGTGGGGCGGGAAGGTGTATTTCGTTTCCTTTGCCGAAGCCCAAACGCTGATCGCCGACGGCCATGCGAATTCCTTTATAGGCCCCATCCTGGGGGCGATCACCCAGATGATCACCATGAACAAAATGAAGCTTCTGCCCTGGAAAGACTCCGCACTCGATGCAATGGTGCAAAAATATGCCTATCTCAAAAAACCGATCGCCAGGAACAGGTACTATTTCATCGGGGAAAACATGAATACCTTAGCCGAGGCAAACGTTTTAATCGTCCGGAAAGACCTGCCTGACGCGCTGGTTTACAACGTCGCCAAAGCGGTCTGTGAACACCCCGACCTGCTGCGCGAATCAGCCGGAACTTTCAAGAATTTCAATCCCGGGGATATCGCCAAGGATGTGGGCGGGCCGCTGCACCCCGGTGCAGAGAAATATTATAAGGAAAAAGGATACCTTCAGTAAAAGCAGCCTGCATATCCGGCTTCTTGAGACGTCCCGGGGTCAGGTTCCTCGCCCGGACCGCGACTCCGGGGCATTTCAAGGAACAACCGGAATATTCTCTGCACAGTCTGGGTATTCATCATCTGAACCGAATCCGTCGTATCGCCGCCTCTTTGGGATGGAGAAAAAAATGCGGGAACTGAAAGGGCCTGTCGTCATCATCATCCGGATAATCGCCGTCGCCATGGCGCTGTTTCATCTTTACACCGCCGCGTTCGGAACGCTGGTCGCCTTACATCAACGCTCCCTGCATTTGGCCTTCGCCTTCACGTTGGTGTTTCTGTTATATCCGTTCAGGAAAAAATCCCGGGAGGACACGGTCCCTTTCATTGATTTATGCCTGACGGCCGCCGCCGCCGTCTGTTTCATCTATGTCAGTCTGAACTACGACCGGATAACCGTGCGGATGCCGATGATCACCCCAATGACCATTTTGGACATTATTTTCGGCGCTCTGGCGGTGCTGCTGGTGATCGAGGCAGCCAGACGCGTCCTCGGCTGGGCCATGGCGGTCATTCCGGTCCTTGCCTTGATTTACGCGCTGGTCGGTCCTTATCTGCCCGGACTATTTTGGCACCGGGGCTTCACGTCTCTACAGATCATCGACTATCTTTATCTCGGCTATGACGGCGTTTTCGGCATGCCCGTCGGAATTTCCGCCACATACATGGTCTTGTTCATCATCTTCGGCTGCATCATGGAAAAATCCGGCACCGGCAATTTGATAATGGACTTGTCATGTCTGCTGGCCGGGAAATCTCGCGGCGGACCGGCGAAGATCGCCGTCATATCCAGTGCGCTCTTCGGAACGGTCAGCGGCGCCGCCGTGTCCAATGTTTACACGACCGGCACGTTTTCGATTCCGCTGATGAAGAGGCTCGGATATCGGGCCGAATTTGCCGGCGCGGTCGAATCGGTGGCCTCTACCGGAGGGCAGTTGGTGCCGCCGGTATTGGGCGCTGCCGCCTTCATCATGTCCGAATGGCTGGGAATCCCGTACAACCGGATCTGCATAGCCGCCATTATCCCGGCCTTTCTGTATTTCCTTGCCGTTATTCTCATGGTTCACCTGGAAGCCGTTAAAACCGGCATGACCGGCCTGAGCGACGATGAAATTCCAAGCCGGAAAAAGGTGTTGAGAAGCCTTTATCTTTTAGCCCCCTTGGCGGCTCTCATGCTGATGCTGTTTTTGGGATATTCCGTTTTCCGGTCCGCGTTCGTCGCCGTCGTAATGGCTTTTCTTACCAGTTATCTGGGAAGAGAAACCCGGATGAATCTTACCAAAACGCTTAACGCGCTTGAACTTGGGGCCAAGCGGGCGATTACGATTGCCGTAGCGACGGCCAGTGCGGGAATCATCATCGGGGTCATTACCTTGACCGGTATCGGGCTGGCCATTACCAGCTCGATAGTCATCTATTTTAAGGATTTTTTATTGCTCGCGCTCTTTTTCAGCATGATCGCCTCCCTGATCATGGGAATGGGCGTACCCACGGTCGTGGCCTATATCATCGTGGCCACTTTGGCCGCGCCGATCTTGACGAATCTCGGCATACCACCCCTGGCGGCGCACATGTTCGTTTTTTATTTCGGGATCATCTCGATGATCACCCCTCCTGTGGCAGTCGCGGCCTGGGCCGGAGCGGAAATCGCGAAAGCGGATTACACGCGAACGGGCTTTGTCGCAGTTAAATTGGGAATCGTTGCGTTCATCGTACCCTATATGTTCATATACGGACCTCCTTTACTCGGGGAAGGAAACATCGGCGTCATCATACTCACCGCTATTACAGCCAGTGTGGGGGTTATTTCATTGGCCTGCGGCCTGGAAGGATGGATGATCACCCATACGCGCCTGTGGCAGCGGGTTCTATTGATTGCCGCAGGAGGCCTGATGATCTATTCCGGGCTTTTGACGGACACCATCGGGATCTTCCTGTTTGCAGCGGTATGGCTGTCTCAAAAGATCGGCAGCGGACCGGCCCGCATCACAACAGCTTTGTCGTAGCCGGGCAGCTCCAGGCAAGGATGCTGGCTGTTCGGATGAACGGTGTCGGCATTGTCATGGTTATCAGTGAAAGGATAATGGCTTATCGGCATGGATATTCAAAAAATGACATACAGCGAACAGGTCGTTAAATATATTCGTGATTGCATACTCAGGGGCGAGCTGTCACCGGGCGATAAGGTAAAAGAGGTCGCCATTGCCGAAAAACTTTCAATCAGCCGGGCTCCGATCCGTGAAGCCTTTCAATTTCTTATTCAAGAGGGTCTGCTGACGTCGGAACCCCAAAAGGGAAAATATATAACCGCACTGAGCCGTCACGAGATTCTCGACAACTACTTCGCAGCAGGCGTGCTGCAGGGCGCGGCGATCACAAGCACCCTACATGAATTTACGCCCGACGATTTCCAAAGGCTGGAACATATCGTCGTGCAAATGGAAACGATTGCCGATACGGATGGCGACATCGAACAGATCGCCAGGCTGGATGACGAATTTCACACGATCCTTCTATCGAAAAATAAAAATAAAATTCTCTCGAGCCTGTCCTGGAAATTCAGCCACGGGATCACCAAATCCCTGCTTTTTAAATATTGGAAAAATATTTATACCAATTTGGAGATTCATGCCCGCCACAAGCTCATATTAGACACCATAAAAAATGGCAATCCCTGGGAAATCGAGGAATGCATTCGCGAGCATTACAGGGAGAACGGAAGAAGATTGACCGTCTTCGGAATTGACAAGACGCAGCAAAGATCGCGAAAGAATTTATATGAATGAAAAAGTCCTTGGCATAATCGGCGGTATGGGCCCTGAGGCCACCGTGGAACTCATGAAACGGGTCGTCAAGGGGACTCCCGTTGCCGGGGAGGAAGATCATATCAGAATACTGGTCGACAACAACCCCAAAGTGCCGTCCAGAATGAAAGCCTTGATCGAGGGGACGGGTGAAAGCCCGGGGCCTTATCTAGCTCAAATGGCCTGCAGCCTCGAGGCCGCGGGAGCAGACTTCCTGGCCATGCCTTGCATGACGGCACATTATTATTTTGAAGAGATCTCATCGGCCGTAACGATTCCGGTAATGAACATGGTCCGTCTCAGCATCGACGCGGTTTTGGAACATATCCCGACCGTCCGCACGATTGCTGTTCTTGCATCCACGGCGGTTTTAAAGACCGAACTTTTTGAAAAAGCCGCAGGGGATGCAAAGCTTCGCTTCCTGAGCCCTGCTCCCTCCCGGCAGGGACAGGTATTAACGGCAATTAAAAGGATAAAAAAAGGGGATTTTGATCCGGAACTCGCAGACGGGCTTCAGGAAGCCGCCGAAGACGTGGTAAAAGCAGGCGCCGAAGCCATCATCGTCGCCTGCACCGAACTATCGCTGATTGCCGACAAACTGCATGCCCGAGTCCCTATTGTCGATTCCCTTCAGTCCCTCTCCGATCGCATCGTTCTTGAAGCAGGCCGTTAATCCGGCAATTGCGGTACCGGCTTATTCATGATATTGAGCATTCGAATCATCATCCGCTTCAATTACGAAAGGCAGCCTCCATGACCTCATCAGCGCCAGGCGCCGTCAAGTCCACGCCCTCCGCCAAAAGCATCTATGGCACCCTGCCAGGAAGTGTCTGGATTCTGGGGTTTGTCTCGATGTTTATGGACATTTCGTCTGAATTGGTTCACAGCCTTTTGCCGGTTTTCATGTCCACGGTGCTGGGCGTGTCCATGGTTACGATTGGAATAGTCGAAGGCATTGCCGAGGCAGCGGCTGCTATCACCAAGGTGTTCTCGGGCACGATCAGCGATTATTTCAGAAAACGCAAGGTTCTGGTCATACTTGGATACGGACTGGGTGCTCTGACCAAGCCGATATTTCCGCTGGCGACAACGATCGGGTGGGTTTTCGGGGCACGTTTTGTCGATCGCATTGGCAAAGGCATCCGGGGGGCGCCGCGCGACGCCCTGGTTGCCGATATCGTGCCGCCGCAGATTCGGGGGGCGGCCTATGGTCTGCGCCAGTCCCTCGATTCCTTTGGCGCCTTTCTCGGGCCGCTTTTTGCAGTGCTGTTCATGCTTTTGCTTGCAAACGACATCAAAGCCGTGTTGTGGATCGCGGTCGTACCGGCACTTATCGCAGTTGCGCTGATTTTTGCCGTGCGCGAGCCCGATGCTTCAGAGCTGGCCGGGGGAAACAAACCCCGCCTGACCTTTGCCGATGTTAAACGCCTGCCCATACGCTACTGGCTCATCGTTTCCCTTGGGGCCGTCTTTACCCTCGCCCGTTTCAGTGAAGCCTTCCTGATTCTCCGGGCTCAAGATGTCGGACTTGCACTCGGCTATGTGCCCGCAGTTTTGATTGTCATGAACATTTTTTATTCGGTTTTTGCCTATCCTGCCGGTATTGCGGCTGATCGGTTTTCAGCGCGAACGCTGCTGATTTTCGGACTTGGGATGCTCATCGTTGCCGATGTCATATTGGCGATGTCGGCATCGCCTTGGATTGCGTTCCTGGGTGCGGCATTCTGGGGCTTGCACATGGCTTCCACCCAGGGGTTGCTGTCGAAACTGGTTGCCGACACCTCTCCCGCCGCGCTTCGCGGCACGGCCTTTGGGATATTTAATCTGATATCCGGCGTCGCGATCCTGTTTGCAAGTGTAATTGCCGGGTCGCTATGGAGCATATTCGGCGCTTCGGCCACGTTTATTGCCGGAGCATGTTTTGCCGCACTCGCTGCAATGGGCTTGCTCCTTTACCGTCCGAATGCCCGGGTTGCAGCCCATCGAACAAATATATGAAACACGGACTCCAGAATAAGGAAGATTCAGAAATCTGATATACATTCAGGAAGATCGCATGTTCAGCTCAAAATCATAAAAATCCCCCTCATTTTTGCCTTTTTTAGCCAAAATTTAATTTTTTATCGGGTCATTTCACATAACTTATTGTTTTCCAGTGTATAATGTAACCTCCGTAAGGGTAGAGACGCATAACATTTTCCGAATTCATATGCCAATCTCAGAATTATCACCCAAGTCGGATTCGAGAAATGTTTGATGCCGAAAAAATTCAATAGCAGGAGGAAATTCGATGCAAAATTAAAAATGACACAACGAAAACTTGCCCGTTTTTGGGTAAAAAGTGCATTAAAGCCGATTGCGGGATTTTCAATGAAAAGTTTGAACGCTGTGAGAATGGTCTGTCGAGTTACAACATGTTTCTGCTGGCATCGGCCCTTAAGCAGCAACCGGAATTAAAAGACCCTGCCTGATTAGGCAGGTAAATAAAAAACCCTATTTCTTTTTAAGACAAATAATAGAAATGGGGCGAAAACCGACATTTCTCAACAGCGGAACACAACCCCCGCGCAACCTACTCACCCGCCCTTTCCAGGGTCTTTAATACAACCCTTTCACTGAGCCTGAACTTCTTTCTTATGAGCTCATAAATGAGAGGCCGAACCTGATTAATAAGACCGGAGTCCCGCTGGTCTTGCAGCTTTTTTTATCGCCCGGTCAAATTCCAATCGGAAACAGAAAGGAGGGATGAACATGGAAACCGGCGAAAAAGTTAAAACGATTTTCGGAAACATTGAAACGGTCATTCAGGTCGAAACGTACCGGGTGATCACCTTTGAACCGGCCTGTAAAAATTCCTGGTATCATCCGACCAAAGTTTTTCCGGTTTGTTGGAGCGAAAATATTGGAAGGTATGTCAGTGTGTCGGAGGATTGAAATTAGCCTGTCTGCATCAAAATTCACCTGTGGTTGCAGGCCTGAGGCTAGATATGTATCAAATGCATCCTTTTTAAGATTTAATTGGATTACAGCACGCCATGTTCGTGGAGGATTTTTCCACCGATGATAAGCATAACAATACCGCCAAGCAAAGCCGCGTATCGGGCTATGCGCAAGCGAAACCCGCAGCAACCGAGACCGCAAAGGCATCCAGCGCTAGTGCGACGGAGATAGCGACACTTTTAAATTGACCTTGGGGGTTTAATTTGAACTGCCAGTACCGATAGGCTCATTTTCTCTGCCACTACACTGACGTTGGATCTTCTTAGGGGAAAGTGCTATTTTCCGAGAGTTCCTTTATTTAACATCCGGTGCGATTACCTGGCCCTTATTGCTCTTGCGGATAATCTCAGTGACCATTTGCTGCGCCTCTTCCGCGGTAAGAGCGTCTTTGAAACCCGGCATGGCCCACCCAAAGAATTTTCCCTTCAAGATAGCTTTAACCATCTTATCATCCCCTGTGCTGCTTAGCCAAACTTGGTTTGTAAAGTCCTGGCCGCTTAGCTTCTCACCCTCCGCGCTAACGCCTGAGCCGTCCGGTCCGTGACAACCGGCGCAGTTTTGCTGATAGAACACCCGTAGATCCTTCCCAGCAGGGCCTTGAGCCAAGACAGGTGTAATGCAAAATGAAAGAAGCAGGGCGACCTGTAGTAAGACGCGCCTGACTCGCTTGAACGTCCGGAACAATTCCATTCCTTTCGTATCTGTTTGATTATAGTTAGATGTATCAATCGGATGTCTCATTTTTTGAAACTCCTTTTCGCTCTCCCTTTTTATCCGAAAAAACAAGAATGTTTCAGCGGGTGTATAAAATATCAAAATTTGAGATCATTTATGCGGGCCTTGAACCGCATTCAGATAGGCAACAATGGCCTTTACGTCGGCATCGGATATTTGGTCAGGGATTTTTTTCTGCATTCGGATGACCGTCTGGCTCCATTCCGTCGCAGTCTTGTTCTTTCCCAAAGGACGGCTGATACCATGGCATAACGAACACTTTTTTTCAAAAACGGTCTTCGCGGGTTTTAGCGTCGGATCGGAAGGTTCCGGTGCAATCGCTGGTCCTGAAGCACATGCCGCAAGATATAGTCCGATAACACAAAGCAGAAGTAATTTTTTCATTAGAGTTTCCTTTCTTTGTCCATTGGTTTGATCATGTCCTTTACTCAAATTTTTGCCAGTTCCTGATAGTAAATAGGGGTCATGTCTGCTTTTGGCTTAAATTGATTACCTTCTCGATTTTTTCTACCCGGTCACGGAATGTTTTATCTTTAGAAAGCATCGCTTTGATCCGTTCAATGGTGCTGCTCACGCTGCTGTAATTGGTCATATCGATCTGAATCGTTCGGCAATCCCCTCATCACCGCGTCATCAGCGCGAACACCCCCCATCCCAGGTATTCACGCGTGTAAGCGGCGTAGCGCTCGGGTTCCGAAGTCAGTCTGGCTCGAAC
>ENA-OSEO01002510-OSEO01002510.1-sediment-metagenome-genome-assembly--contig:-NODE-2510-length-25507-cov-3.640031_pt1 | contig 25507 bp, 22 predicted proteins | sample MGYA00237883_ERZ534232 | MGnify/ENA metagenome assembly ERZ534232
ATTCTCAGGACGCTGATTTCTCCCAATGCCCGGACCGACGCCGACCGGTGCCGGGTTTCCAGAAAGGCGATCTCGCCGAAAGCATCGCCCCCTCTGAGGGTCGACAGTTGCACCTGTTTCTTCGATCCGTCATCAAAGGCGGTGGCCTCCATTTCGATACTTGCCGATCCGTCCAGAATGACGAACACGTCCCGGTTTTCTTGTGAACCCTCCCCTATGATGTTTTCGTCCTCGTATTTCTCTTCCCGGCTGATAGAGATAATCTGGTCGAGATCACCCGGGGTCAGGCCGGTGAACAATTTAAACTTGAGGAGTCGTTCCTCGTTTAACATCGCTTAGAATCTCTCGTGGTTCATCGGTTTGCGACTACCCCTTGAGTTCTTCCGCAACCTGGTTGAAAGCATCGATGGTCCGCTCGATGTCCTCGTCGGTATGGCACGTGCCGATGTAGTATTTCTGTCCCCCCTTCAGGATTCCCCGCTTGAGCAGGGCCTGATTGTATTTGGACAGCATGACGCTGTCCGCCTTCAACCCGTCTCGATGGTTTCTGACCGGCTGCTCGGTAAAATACAGGTCGAAACAGATCTCCACGCCGGAAACCTGAACAGGAATCCCTACCCGGGTGAAAGCATCTTTTAAGGCATCCATCAGCTTCCGTCCCGTGGCATTGACGCCCTCATAGGTTCCCGGCCGCTTGACGATATCCAGGGCCGCAAGGCCCGCGACAACGGCCACCGGGTTGCCACTCAAGGTGCCAACCATGGAGACGAAATCGCCCTTTTCTTTCTTGAACGGGTTGCAGACCGACATGATCTCCTCCCGGCCGACCACGGCGGCCAGCGGCATACCGCCTCCGAGGACCTTCCCGTAAGTGGCCATATCCGGAACGATGTTAAAGTATTCCTGCGCCCCGCCGTAAGCCATTCGAAAACCGGTCACCACCTCGTCGAAGACCAGCGGTACCTGGTGGTGGGCGGTGATTTCCCGAAGGCCTTCCAAAAAACCGGGTACCGGGGCGATAATCCGTTGAACAGGTTCGATAATCACAGCGGCCAGCTCATCGTGATGCTTATCGATGATGGCTGTGGTTGTCTCCAGATCGTTGTAAGGAGCAACCAGCACCAGGTCCAAGGCCGCCTGGGGGATGCCCGCCGATTCGGGGATCGCCGCGTATGGAAACTCGGGGGTATCGGTATGGGTGATGCTCACCCATCCGTAGTCGCTGGTGCCGTGGTAGCCGCCTTCAAACTTGAGCACCTTATCCCGCCTGCGAAAGGCCCGGGCGATGCGAATCGCTTGAAGGTCCGCCTCGGTTCCGCTGGAGGTAAAGCGCACCTGTTCGGCACAGGGGACCGCGCTGACGATCTCTTCGGCCATCTTTATGCAGGCTTCGCTGGTATGGAAAAAGGTAAACCCCCCTTCGAGGGTATCCCGCACTGCGGCGACGATCTCCGGATGGGCATGGCCGAGGAATTCAGGACCCGATCCCAGCAGGTAGTCGATATACTCGTTTCCGCTGACATCCCAGACCCTGGAGCCCTTGCCGTGTGAAACGACAAAGGCTTCTTCCCGCTTCATCATGACGTTTCCAAGGCTCCCCCCCGGCAGGTACCGGAACGCCTTTTCCACCAACTGTTTTTCTGTTTCGGTCCGCTTCGGCATCGTTCTGTCCTTTTACGTTAAATGGTTTTCGTGATGTGAACCCGGCTGCACCCGATGGTCCCTGAGCCGATGGGGTGTTTATATTCCAAATCCGGCGCAATGACAACAATCGAAGATCTTTTTGACCCGGCCGACCTGCCCGTCGGTCAATCGAACCTTTATGCCATGGGGATGGGTGGCGGATCGGGTCAGGATATCCTTTACCACCCCCCGGGTCAGTTTCCCGGTGTGCTGGTCTTTTTTCAAAACGATGCACACCTCGCTGCCGGGATGAATATCTTTCCGTAGTTGTCCTTGCATTGTTCCTCTATCCGGCGGCCGACAGACGGTCATGCCGCCTGGGCATTTTTCACCCGCGAGATCCGCAGGACGTGGCGTTTCTGAGCCGGCAGGACGGCCTTTCGCATGCGGACCGCACGGGGGGTGACCTCCACCAGCTCGTCTTCGCGGATAAAACCGATGGCCTGCTCAAGGGTGATGGCTTTGATCGGGGAGAGGATGACGTTGTCGTCCTTTCCGGCCGCCCGCATATTGGACAGTTTCTTTTCCTTGCAGGGATTGACATCGATGTCGCTGCCCCGGTTGTGTTCACCGATAATCATCCCCTCGTAGACCGGCTCGCCCGGCAGGATGAACAGCCGCCCACGGGGCTCCAGGTTAAAGAGGGCATAGGCAACGGCATGGCCGGAGCGATCGGCCACGATGGAACCGGTAAACCGGCTGGGGTAGTCTCCGCGAAACGCCTCGTAACCGTCGAACCGGGCGTGCATGATACCCGTGCCCCGGGTATCGGTCAAAAACTCGTCTCGGTATCCGATCAATGCCCGGACGGGGACCGAAAATTCCACCCGCACCCGGCCGTTTCCGTCCGTGTTCAGATTGATCATCTTGCCCTTGCGGAGCGAGAGTTTTTCGGTCACCACCCCCAGGAAACGGTCCTCACAATCGATCCAAAGCCGTTCGATCGGTTCCAGTCGCCGGTTTTCTTCGTACCGGTAGATGACTTCCGGCCGTCCCACGCAGAATTCGTAGCCTTCCCGGCGCATGGTTTCAATCAGAATGGCCAGTTGGAACTCCCCCCGTCCTTTGACCAGGATGGTGTCCCGGTCGGCGGTTGCTTCCAGCCGGATGGCCACATTGCCGCGGGTTTCCTGGAAGAGCCGGTCCCGGATCCGGTTCAACTGGACATACTGGCCGTCTCTGCCCGCAAGCGGGGAATCGTTGAGGGTGAACTTCATGGACACGGTGGGTTGGTCGACGGCGATCCTTTTTAATGCCTTCGGGGCCTCGCGGGTGCAAATGGTATCGCCGATCTCCACCGCATCGATTCCCGCCAGCAGGACGATGTCCCCGGCATGGACGGAATCCATCTCCCGGAGCTTCATACCGTCGTAGACCTGCAGCTTGGAGACCTTCAGCGGTGTGCATTCCCCGGCAGCCCCGATGCAGACCAGGGCGTCTCTGGACCGGGCCGTTCCGTTGAAGACCTTTCCGATCGCCAGCCGGCCCAGGTAGTCCGAATACCCCAGGTTCGACACGAGCATCTGGAAAGGCGCTTGAGGGTCGTAGGACGGTGCGGGAATTTCTTCGATGATCGTATCCAGGAGCGGGTGCAGGTTCACTCCGGGTTTTTCAAGGGTTTTCTGGGCGATGCCGTCCCGGCCCACCGCGTAGAGCAGGGGGAATTCCAGTTGATCGTCTGCGGCATTCAAATCGATCAGAAGGTCATAGATCTCATCGAGCACGGCCTTGGGGCGGGCGTCGGGCCGATCGATCTTGTTGATGACCCCGATGATTTTCAAACCGGCTTCCAGAGCCTTTTTAAGGACAAATCGGGTCTGGGGCAGCGGCCCCTCCGAGGCGTCCACCAGAAGCAGCGCTCCGTCGGCCATGGACAGCGCCCGTTCCACCTCTCCACCGAAGTCCGCATGACCCGGGGTGTCGATGATGTTGATCCGGACGCCCTTCCACATCACCGAGCAGTTTTTCGCAGCGATGGTGATGCCGCGTTCCCGTTCCAGATCCAGGGTGTCCATCAGACGCTCATTGACCGTCTGGTTATCTCGAAAGAGGCCGCTCTGGCGAAACATGGCATCGACCAGTGTGGTCTTGCCATGGTCGACATGGGCGATGATGGCGATGTTTCTCAAACTGTTATTGGTTCGTTGATCCGGCATGATGTCCGCTCTCTGTGATCCGCCTGGGGCGGATGGGGATGATTTTAAATTTTCAGTAATTTTCGATTGCCACCCTCAGGGCGTTGGAATGAAGCCAATATCCCATCCATCGGGCGCGGGGCCGTACATTCGCATCCCGTATGCAATGTCAGGCAAAACAAATAATATAATTCTTTTATAACGGGTTTCAATACCGGCGTGTTTATTTTGTTCTGAAAAACATTATTCTTTGGGGCCGGGCCGCGGGATCCGCCGATCCCTGTTTCGGATCAATCACCGGAGGGCGGTAAATTTTTCCGACCCGTTACGGATTTTCAGACGCATCCCGTCTACAATTTTAAACCCGGGTATGCCCATCGGATACAGTCGCTTTGTCTGTAAAATAAAAATCGTCCACGAGGTGTTGCCCGGTGTTTATTGAAAAACCATTATTAACGAATACTTGGCTTGATCATGGACGGTTCGGAGTCATCACGGCCGCAAAAAACACCCCCCGGTTTATCCGCCCATGGATGCCCGAATTTTTTTTAAGGGGGGTTCAGAAAACAGGCATAAATTTTGCTAAAGGTTATTTCAAACCAAAAAACGGAGACGATGCGCGTGCGCAACCTACTTTCGATCTTGATTCTTTTCGGTATATCGATGCTCAACACCGGGTGTGTGGCCATTTTTGCCGCCGGGGCCATATCGGGGGCCGCTCAGTACGTCAAGTATTCTCTGGACAACATCGCGCATCGTACGTTTTGCGGAAACCTGGATTACCTGACCACCGCCTCGCTGGATGCCTTGAAACGGATGAACATCCACGTCTCGGGTGTCAAAAAGCATGATGCCGGTGCCAAAATTTATGCGATGGCAGATGACCTGGACATTGTCATCACCCTGGATCCCATCTCGACCAATGCCACCAAGATCAGCATCGATGCCTGCAAGTATGCGGTGATCAAAGACAAGGCGACGGCAAGTGAAATCATTTCTCAGATCGATGCGCTGGTAACCGGTCAGCAGATTCTCATCGGCAAGCGGGTGTTGTAATTTTTCATACACCCGGATAGAATTCATGGGAAAAGATAGAGCGATGTTGACGGAAACATACTCAGAAGGCAGCGGGAGTCTCCGACACAGCGGGGCGGAGAAGGTATCGGATCGGTTCTACAGTGTCGAATTCGAAGTCAATGGATTGAACATGCTGTACCAGACCAAAATCTGGAACAGCCCCTCGGCGTCGATGTTTGCACTGATTAAGGAAAATTCGGATATTTTGAACCGAATCCGGGTGGGCGACGTTTTGAACATGAAATATTACACGACCGACGCCCTGCGCCCGATCCGGCAGTTGGATACCAAAATCGAATACATTACCCGGGACCGCAAGGGGCGGTTCAGAGGACATTATCTGATCGGGCTGGCGATCCTTCCGCATCAGAATGCCCCGATGGAAGCCGTCTGTCTGTCCTGATTCGGAAGGAATCGTCCGTCTGGTTTAAATCCGCGTGATCCGGTCGGCGGTTAAAGACCCTTTGGATCGGTTCTTCCATCATCGTGCAAAGAATCACCAGGCACGGCGGATCGGTCGAGGAGGAACGAAACAACGTATGCAAAAACAAACCGGCAATTCGAATCTTTCCATAGACCGACTCAGAGAAATATCCACGTGGGTGTCGTCGGTTCAGGATGTCGACCAGATTCTTGAGCTGATCATCGAGACCGCAACGAAAATGACCAACGCCAAGGCCAGTTCGCTGCTGCTGGTCGATCCAAAGACCAAGCGACTCTATTTTAAAGTGGCGACCGGAGACAAAAAGGACGATGTGAAAAAATTCGAGGTCCCGCTCGGCCAAGGCATTGCCGGGCACGTGGCGGTGACCGGAGAGCCGCTGCTGATTCCCGATGTTCAAAAGGATCCCCGATGGTTCAAGGAAATCAGCGAATCCATCGGATTTCAGACCCGTTCCATCGTGTGCGTTCCCATGAAAATCATGGATGAGATCATCGGGGTGGTTGAAATCATAGATAAAACCGATGGGACCCCCATCCGGAAGGCCGATATCAAGTTGCTGACGGTTTTCGCCGAGCTGGCCGCCCAGGCCATCGGCAGCGCGCGCAAGATTGCCCACGTCAAGAGGGAAAATAAGGATCTGAAAGCGGAAATCGGGTCCAAATACGAAATCGTGGGGGACAGCATCGCGTTGCGCAAGGTCATATCCGATGCATTCAAGGTGGCCAATTCAAAGACAAGCACCTTTATCATCGGAGAAAGCGGAACCGGAAAAGAGCTGCTGGCCCGGTTGATTCACCGCGCAGGGACCCGCAAGGACGAACCCCTGGTGGTGCTCAACTGCGCGGCATTGCCCGAGACACTGCTGGAGGACGAACTGTTCGGGCACGAGCGGGGCGCTTATACGGGGGCACACGAACGAAAGATCGGCAAGTTCGAACTCGCCCACAAGGGCACCATTTTCCTCGATGAGATCTCCGAGATGAGCCCGGGGATGCAGGCGAAGCTGCTGCGGGTCTTGCAGGAAGGCATTTTCTACCGGGTCGGAGGCAATATCCCGATCTATGTCGATGTGCGGGTGATCACCGCCACCAATCGGGATATCGTCCAAGAGGTCTCCGAGGGCAGATTTCGAGAGGACCTCTTCTACCGGTTGAATGTGGTGCAGATTCGCATGCCCTCCCTGCGCGAACGCAAGGAGGATATCCCGGTTCTTGCCGATTATTTCCTGGATCTGTTCCGCAGGGAAAGGGGGCTGCCGCGACTGACCCTGTCCAAGGCCGCCAGGGAAAAGATGATCAGCCATCACTGGCCCGGCAATGTTCGGGAATTGCGAAACGCCATTGAACGGGCGGTGGTGTTGGGCAACGGAATCGAAATCCTGCCGGAGGATTTGCCCATTTTCAATCAGCATTCGAAACTCCCCGGGCTTCAGGTGGGGTTGACCCTCCAGGATGCTTTGAATAGATTCAAGAAAGAGTTCATCAAGATGAACCTCGAACACACCGCGGGCAGCCGAAGCAAGGCGGCCAAAATTTTGGGTATCCAGAGAACCTATCTGTCCAGCCTCATATCCAAGTTCAGCCTCAACGGCTGATGCCGCCAAGGCCCGGGACCCTTTCAGGAACCCCCCCGATTCCAAAACCGGACGCCCCGTCTGCCGGGTCACAGCGCGGGCTGCCCGGGGACATGCGATTGCCCTTCCGTCACGGCCAGTTTCCCATTGACAAAAAAGAGCACCCTGCGTAAGGTATTCGAAACCGACGGGGCGGATGATGCCCTGCAGGATCAATGAACAGAGTGAGGACGGCAGCATGCTGAACTGGAATTTTCCCTATCCTTCGCAACGGATGCCCGTGATGGCGAAAAACATCGTGGCAACCTCCCAGCCGCTGGCAGCCCAGGCCGGGATCCGGATGCTTCTCAAGGGCGGCAACGCCCTGGATGCGGCCCTTGCAACGGCCATCACCCTGACGGTGGTGGAACCCACCAGCAACGGCATCGGAAGCGATGCCTTTGCCATCATCTGGGACGGCGATCGACTGCACGGGATCAACGGGTCGGGGCGGTCTCCCAAGGCCTTGTCCCGGGATCGTTTTTCGCATCTGGAAAAGATGCCCCCCTTCGGATGGGATGCCGTAACCGTTCCCGGTGCCGTATCGGTCTGGGTGGAGCTCTCCGAGCGTTTCGGCCGGCTGCCTTTTGAAACCCTTTTCGAACCGGCCGTCACGTACGCCGCCCATGGGTTTGCGGTCTCGCCGGTCACCGCCAGGCGATGGCAGGCGGCTGCCGAACGGTACAAGGATTTTCCCGATTTTCACAACACCTTTCTTCCCGGAGGGCGTGCACCGCAGCCCGGGCAGTGGTTTCGGTGCAAGGCCCAGGCCGATACCCTGGAAAAGATCGCGGTATCCAAGGGGGCGTCGTTTTACCGCGGGGAGCTTGCCGAGCGGATCGCCGCCTGCTCCCGGCAGCAGGGCGGGGTGATGTCGGTGGATGATCTGGCGGATCACCGGACGGACTGGGTGGAGCCCATCTATCAGGATTACCGGGGGGTTCGGCTGCACGAGATTCCGCCAAACGGCCAGGGAATCGCGTCCCTGATGGCCCTGGGCATCCTTTCCCATGTGGACATGGCGTCTTTGCCGGTGGATTCGGTCGATTCGATTCACATGCAGCTTGAGGCCATGAAACTGGCGCTTTCCGATATCCGCCAGCACCTGGCCGATCCCGACCATATGAAGGTCGATTGCCGGCAGTTATTGGATCCGGGATATCTTGCCCAGCGCGCCGCGAAGATCGATCGGAAGCAGGCCCGGTGTTTTGAAACCGGCATACCTTTGGACCGGGGAACGGTCTATCTCACCGCGGCGGATGCCGACGGGATGATGGTCTCGTTTATCCAATCCAACTATATGGGGTTCGGATCCGGTGTCGTGGTCCCGGAAACCGGCATCAGCCTGCAGAATCGCGGGTATGGCTTTACCCTGGAAAAAGGGCACCCGAACCAAGTCGACGGGGGCAAGCGCCCCTACCATACCATTATTCCGGGTTTCGTGACCCGGGACGGACGCCCCCTGATGAGCTTCGGGGTCATGGGCGGGCACATGCAGGCCCAGGGGCACGTTCAAATGATGGTGCGCATGTTCGATTACCACCAGAATCCCCAGACCGCCTCCGATGCCCCCCGGTGGCACCTGATGGCAGAGGACAACCGGGTGGCGGTGGAGCCGGGTTTCCCCGACGCGGTGCTCAAGGGTCTTGCCGACCGCGGCCACACGATTCTCACGGACCAGTCGGACGCCCTGTTCGGGGGGGCTCAACTCATCTATCGGATGAACGATGCCTATGTTTCGGGTTCCGATCATCGAAAAGACGGGTGCGCCATCGGGTATTAGTGCCATGCCCTTGCCTCACCGGCCTGAACCCGCAGCCCGGATGAAGCCCCTTCCCGGCGCCACACCCCCATGCGGGATGCGGGGTGATGCAAATCGGCCTTCGATAAAGCCCGAATGACCCGAATACGCAGATCGCTTCTCATTTCCCTGATTTTCATCGGTGGGGGGGCCGCCGGTGTCCTCATCGGTGCGGTGTTGACGCTGAGCCGGGATTTGCCGCAGATCCGGTCTCTTGAAAACTTCAAACCCTCTGCGGTAAGCCGGATCTTTTCTGCCGATAAAGCGCTGCTGGCCGAACTCTACGCAGAAAAGCGGGATCCGGTCCCGCTCGACGTCATACCCGATGATTTGAAGGCCGCACTCATCGCCACCGAGGATCGAAATTTCTATCGGCACAACGGGATCGATCTGAAGGGCATCCTCCGCGCCGTAATCAAGGACATCTGGGCCGGGGAGTTTGCCGAGGGGGCGAGCACCATCACCCAGCAGCTGGCAAAGACCCTTTTCCTGGGTTCCCAAAAAACCCTGACGCGCAAGTTAAAGGAAGCCTTGCTGGCGCTCCAACTGGAGCGGCGCTACACCAAGCAGGAAATACTGGCGTTTTATTTGAACCAGGTCTATTTCGGCAGCGGAGCCTACGGGGTGGAGTCCGCGGCAAGGATTTTTTTCGGAAAATCCGTCGGCGAGCTCACCCTGGCCGAGTGCGCCCTGATCGCCGGGATGCCCAAGGCCCCGTCTCGATACTCCCCGCTGGTCGATAAAACGCTCGCCGTCCAGCGGCGAAATCTTGTGCTCAAACAGATGCAACTGACCGGGATTATCACCGAAGCGCGCTATCGGTCGGCGGTGAAACAACCCCTTGAGCTGATCCGCGACCGGGGCAAACGGGTCAAGGCGCCCCATTTCGTTGAATATGTCAAGATGCTGCTGGAATCGGTGGTGGATTCTTCCAGGCTCTATCGGGAAGGGCTCGTTGTGGTGACCACGCTCAACAGCGGGTTGCAGCAGGCGGCGGAACGGGCGGTGGCCAACGGTCTTTCAGCGCTGGCAAAGCGGATGGAACGCAACGGAATAAAAAACCCGATGCCCCAAGCCGCGCTGGTCGCCCTGGACGTCCAATCCGGAGCGATTCTCGCGATGGTGGGGGGATCGGATTTTCACACCAGCGCCTTTAACCGTGCCGTTGATGCGCGCAGGCAGCCGGGTTCGGCATTCAAACCCATCGCCTTTGCGCTTGCCATTGAACGGGGTTTCGCCCAGAACGCGATCCTTCCGGATGCACCGGTCGCTTTCCGGGGCGCAAGGAAGGGGGAGGAGTGGCGGCCGGAAAATTTCTCCAGCACCTTCACAGGCGAGATGACCCTTCGACACGCCCTGGCCGTATCCCAGAACATCCCGGCGGTTCGGCTTATCGAGAGGCTCGGGCCTGCATCGGTCGCTGAATTTGCCCACCGCATGGGCATCGGCTCCCCGCTTACCCCGAACCTGCCGCTGGTGCTGGGCGCTTCGGGGGTTACCCTCCTGGAGCTGACGGCCGCCTATGCGGTGTTCCCCAACAATGGGTACTGGGTGGAGCCCTTCGGTGCTGTGGAAATCATGGACCGTTCCGGACGGATGCTCTGGCGGAACAGACCCAAAAAGAAGGTGGTCATGTCCCGTGCCGGGGCGGCCATCATGACCAATCTTCTTCAAGCGGTGGTACAGGAGGGTACCGGGAGACAGGCGCGGGGGCTGGATCGGCCGGTAGCCGGAAAAACCGGCACCACCGATCGTTTCAGGGATGCGCTGTTTATCGGTTTTTCTCCTGCCATTGCCGTCGGGGTGTGGGTCGGTCGGGACGACAATACCTCCCTGGGAAAAGGGGAAACCGGCGCCCAGGCGGCGCTGCCCATATGGATGGAATTTATGAAGACGGCGCTGCTGAAGGCACCGGTCCGGTATTTCGATATTCCCGACGATGTCACACCGGTTCGCATGGATCCGGTGACCGGAAAACCGGTTTCCGATGAAGCGCCCCGGAGTGTTGTGGCGTTCTTCCGCAAGGGAACCGAACCCTGAAGGGTTACCCATACGGCAAAGGACATGTCTTTACCGGATCGTTTTACGATGAAAATGGATTGGACACCATGATTCGAAAGGCCACCATCAAAGATGTAAAAGCCGTCCACGCCTTGCTTCAGGAGTACGGGAAACGCGGAGAACTGCTTGCCCGCCCGTTGAGCCAGCTCTACGACCACGTTCGGGATTTTTTCGTGTTTCAGGATCAAAAAACCCACCAGGTGCTGGGATGCTGTGCGCTGCAGTTTTGCTGGGAGGATCTCGCCGAGATCCGCTCGCTGGCGGTGCATCCGGATCATGTGGGCAAACGGATCGGCGCGGCCCTCACCCGCACCGTTCTGGACGAGGCCAGGCAGTACAACATCCGCAAGGTCTTCGCGCTGACCTATAAACCGGGGTTTTTCAGCAAGTTCGGCTTTGCCCGGATCGATCGGGCCCAACTGCCGCTCAAGATCTGGGGGGACTGCATTCTGTGCGTAAAATTTCCGGACTGCGACGAAATCGCCATGATCAAGGCCTTGGATGACGAATCCTCCGGCATCGAGGGGTAGATGCGCCGCACCGGACCCGCCCCCCAGCCCCAGGGGGGCAAAGGGATGAGTGCTTGGGTCTCCGTGTGGGGGACGATGCCCCCGGGCCTCAGGTATAGATCAGATTGTGCGGCAGGGGCGGGTACCTGCGCACCCCGGGTTTGGGCAGGATGTATTCGCCGCCGATGGACAGCCAGTTCAAATCCGGTTTGATATCCCGGAGTTTGCCGTCATCGGGGGGTCGGGCATGGTTGGTGTAGGCATAGGTCACCTGAAACAGGCAGACCAGCTCCTTTCTTTCACGGGCGACCACGTAATTTTTATGGAAGGAGCGGGGGGAAAGATTCTTGTCCCGGGCAATCTGTTCGGCCTCCGGTTCCGAAAACTTGACCAAAACCGCCTTTGTCGTTCCCCGCTCCGAGATGCGCAGCAGGGCTCTGGATTCGCTGCTGGCCGCATAAACGGTGGAGATGCAGGGAATCCGCTTCAAATATTGGAAGGCAACGATCGCTGCGGTTCTTCTGCCGCCCACCGTCACCGGTATGGAAAAGTATTCAAAGAATTTTTTCTGGATGTCTTCCGCGTATTTTTCTCCCTTCTCGTATAGGTCCTTTGATATGTAGCGCAGGCTTTGCGCCAGAGACTCGGCCGCTTCGGCAATGGGCCAGTCGATGCGCACATGATAGTGGGACAGAAGGTAACGGTCCCGGATCCGGGTCGCCGGGTCCCGCTGGATGAGCAGCGCGTAATCGACGGGAAGCAGCTCTCTGAGAAAGTCATAGAAGTGTGCCGATTCGAGATATTTCTGATTCCGGTCGAAAGCGTTTGCCAGCGATAGGCAATCGGATGCCAACAGATTGGTTCTGGTGGTTTTGTTTACATCCAGAAAACGGATGAATTTTTTGTGAACTGCGGGGATCGTATCTTCCACGAATATCAGCAAAAAAGTGTTGTGGGGCTCATATTCCTGGATCGGCAGCCGGGCCCGGGGTTTGAGTTCTCGTTTTTCAACAAAGGGGTAGGGCTGGTTTTTGCTCAAAAAGTTATTGTACGAATCGATCAGCGCATATCTGAGCAGGTACTGATCGAGTTCGTCCCGTAAAAGCTCGTAGAAAGACCGCCTCAGACGGTTGGTTTGGCTGAGTTCCTCTCGAACGCTCCAGTAGGCCAATCGATGCTCCTTTCAGCGGGTGATACGGGGTATTCATATCATCTGTTCGCCCGATCGTCAATTGTCGTCTTCTTTCCGACCGTTGAGCCGTTCGATCCAACGGGTGATCGCTTCCCGATACCGGAGGGTAAAGAAAACAAGCAAAAGAGACCCCCCTGCGATGATGGCAAGCGGAGCGTAATTCCGGTCGAACAGCAGCGCCCCCTGAAGGCTGAGCATCAGGGTGCCCGGCATTCGCCCCACAGCGGCAAGCAGAATAAATGCTTTTAACGGCAGCGTGCTGGCCAGGCCCAGAAACAGGCAGAGATAATCCTTGGGAAATCCGGGGATCACAAAGAGGATAAAAATGACCACGATCCCCTGGTGCCGGAGGGAGTGATCGAACCTGGCGAGTTTGTCTGCGGAAACCATCCATCCGACGATTTTTTTACCGAAAAACCGGCCCACGACAAAGTTCAGCCAGGAACCGGCCGTCAAGCCGATGCTCGAGTAGATAAACCCCTTGAAGGCCCCGAACAGATATCCCCCGATGAATCCGGTGGCTTCCCCGGGGATGGGGGCCAGGAGCACCTGAGCGATTTGGATGGCGATAAAAAGAAGCGGCGCCCCCACCCCGGCGGAACCGATAAGGGCTTTCACCTGCTCACGGTCCGTCAACAGGGTATAGACATGGGTCGCTGTCTCCAAGATCGAGAAGCGATAGCGGTATCCCACGCCGGCGGCGGCCAAAAGGCATAGGGCGGCAAGAATCCGATACCGTTTTGAAAGGGTCATTTCCCGGCGCTCGGCCCGTCGGTTTTCAGCGCGCTGATACGCCGTTCAAGGGCCTTTATGCGGGACCATCGTTCCCAGAAGGTGATCCTGCCCGATTCATAGGCCCTCTGGACCAACCCCTGGCGGAGTCGAAGCCCATCGACGCCCTCCATGGCCGTGCGCAAACACGCGGTCTTGAACGTACATTCGAGGCAGTCCGGGGGGGTGGACCGCAGACCGTCGCCGGATTCGGGGAAAACGGTTTGAAGGACCCCGAAGCAGTCCGGGTATGTGTCTTGGGTGTGTCTCATGGGTAGGCGCACCGGTCCAGCACGGCTCGGAGTTGGCTATGGATGGCTTTGAGATGCCCATGGTCGGCAAGACTGTAGTAGCGGCCGTTTCCGACAATCAGATGCTCGTGCACCGTGATGCCCACGGCCTGGCAGGCGAAAACAAGCTGGCGGGTCAGGGCGATGTCCTCCGGGGATGGGGCGGGGTCTCCGGAAGGATGATTGTGAGCGAAAATGAGGGCTGCGGCCCGCTGTTCGAGCGCGGCCCGCACCACTTCCCTGGGGTAGACCGAGCTTGCCGTCAGGGTCCCTTCAAACAGGATCGTTGTCGCAGAAACCCGGTTTTTGGCATTGAGAAAAACAACCAGGAAGCATTCACGGTCGCGTTCACCGATTCGGTGATACAGGTAGTCGAACAGGTCCTTTGAGTTGCTGATCGGATCTTTTGCGATGAGCCTGTTTTCGAGGTATCGGTCCGCCGCGGCTTTGATGAGCTTCAGGCCGAAAACATTGATCGGACCGATCCCGGCCACCTCTTGTAGTTCCGAGGCCGAGGCTTCGAAAACCCCCTGAAGGGTTTTGAACCGCTTCATCGCCGATTTTGCGGCGGCCTTGCAGTCCTTGCGGGGGGTACCGAGGGCCAGCAGCAGTTCGATCACCTCGTAATCGTGGAACCCGGTCAGCCCGGCTGAAAGAAATTTTTCCCGCAACCGCTTGCGGTGACCTCCATGGGATTGGGGCGGGGTTGTTTCCATGATCCTCATCCGGTTGCCTTAAATATGCTATCCGTCCTCCCGCTCTTCCTTGAGGTGCCGCGACATCAGATTTTCGACGGCCTGCCTGGGGGGCAGGCCCTCGTAGAGAATGCGATAGGTCGCAGTGCAGATGGGCATTTCCACCCCCAGTTTGCGGGACAGGTTGTAAACGGACATTGCGGTTTTCACCCCCTCGGCCACCATCCGCATTTCAGCCAGGATTTCCGGAAGGGTTCTCCCCGAGCCGATCTGTTTTCCGACGGTATGGTTTCGGCTCAGATCGCCGGTGCAGGTCAGAATCAGATCGCCGACCCCGGCCAGCCCGGCAAAGGTCAGCGGGTTTGCCCCGAGCTTTTGCCCCAGACGGCTGACTTCGGACAGCCCTCGGGTAATCAACGCCGCGCGGGTGTTCAGCCCCAGCCCCATCCCGTCGATGATACCGGCCGCAATGGCAATCACGTTTTTGACCGCGCCCCCCAGTTCGACACCGATGATGTCTTCGGTGGTGTAGACCCTGAAGTAGGGCGCTGCGAAGACCTGCTGCACGGTGCGGCCGACCTGGGGGAGTTTCGCTGCGACGGTCACGGCGGTGGGGATCTGATGGGCCACCTCTCTGGCAAAACTGGGCCCGGAAAGGACGGCCAATTTTCTGCCGGACCGATGGGGGAGCGTCTCGCCAAGCACACCGGTCATGGTCAGGTGGGTGTTGTTTTCGATTCCCTTTGAGGCGGAAACGATAATGGTATCGTCCGAGACCGCATCGGCCATTTTCCGGGTGGTGTCCCGCATAAAATGAGAAGGGACGGCAATGACCAGAAGATCTTTTTTTGAAACCACCGGTTCCAGTTCGTTGCTCGGATAGATGTTGCTCGAAAGCGTGCAGCCGGGAAGGTACAAGCGGTTTTCCCTGTCTGCCTGGATCGAGTCCTTGACCTCTTTTTCAAAGGCCCACAGATCCACCGTAAACCCTTTCAGCGCGAGCAGGTTGGCCAGGGCGGTTCCCCAGTTGCCGGCGCCGACGACGCCGATTTTCAGGCGGTTACCATTCATGTCGCTATTCCTCGATCGTATCGGGTGTGTCGCCGATCGAATCTTCTTTTTCGGCCAGGCGCGCAGCGCCGACCACCCGTTCCGCGGGCTCCATGTCGATCAGCTTGACCCCCTGGGTGTTCCTGCTGATCAGTGAAATGCCCTGGGTCGGCATTCGGATGATTTTGCCCTTGCTGGTTATGATCATGACGTCTTCGCGGTCATCCACCAGGAGAATCGCCACGACCTTGCCGTTTCGCTGGCTCGGTTTGATGGCGATCACCCCTTTTCCCCCGCGTTTTTGCACGGGGTACTGGTCGATGGAGGTTCTTTTGCCGTAACCGTTCTCCGTGGCGGCAAGCAGGGTCTGGCCGTGGCTGAGTACCTCCATGCCGATGATTCGATCCCCCTTCGGCAGGTGCATCCCCTTTACCCCTCTGGCCACCCGGCCGCTGGGGCGGACATCCGATTCATGGAAACGGATGGACTTTCCCAGGGCGGAGCACAGAAACACGTTTAAAGTGCCGTCGGTAATCCTGGCGGAGATCAGTTCGTCTCCGGCCATTAAATCCAGGGCGATGATTCCGCCGGCTCTCGGACGGCTGTAGGCCATCAGGTCGGTCTTTTTGACCAGACCGTTTTGGGTGGCCATCAGGACAAAGCGCCCGGGGGCGAACTCGGGCACGGCCAGAACGGTGGTGAGCTTTTCGTCTTTTTCAAAATCGAGAAGATTGACGATGGCCTTTCCGAGGCTCTGCCTGCCGGCCTGGGGGATGTCATAGACCTTGCACCAATAGACTTTGCCCTGGTTGGTGAAGAACAGAAAGGTGTGATGGGTGGAGGCGACAAAGAGAAGCGAGACGAAGTCTTCTTCTTTGGTTCCCATGGCGGTCTTTCCCTTGCCTCCCCTCCGCTGGCTCTGGTAGAGCGTAATGGGGTTTCGTTTGATGTATCCGGCATTGGATATGGTGACCACCATGTCTTCTTCGACGATCATGTCTTCAATGGTGATTTGCTTTGTCTCCTCGATGATTTCGGTCCGACGGGGATCCCCGAATTGTTCCTGAATCTGGGTCAGCTCGTCTTTGATGATGTTCAATACGAGCCGTTCGCTGGCAAGGATCTCCTGGAACCGGGCGATGTCTTTGAGAACCTGGGTGTACTCATCGATGATCTTTTCTCTTTCCAGCCCGGTGAGCCGCTGCAACCGCATATCCAGCACCGCCTGGGCCTGCACCGGTGTCAGACCGAATCGTTCCACCAGCCGTTCCTTGGCGATGGCCGGTGTTTTCGACTCGCGAATCAGGGTGACCACCGCGTCCAGATTGTCTATGGCGATTTTCAGCCCCTCCAACAGGTGCGCCCGCTCCTCGGCCTTTTTTAAATCGTACCGGGTTCGCCGGGCAACGATCTCTTTGCGGTGGAGCACGAACAGCTCGAGCAGGTCTTTTAGGGAGCAGAGTTGCGGCCGGTTGTTGACCACCGCCAGAAAGTTGATCCCGAAGCTGATTTCCATCTGGGTCAGCTTGAAGAGTTGGTTGATGATCACCCCCGATACCGCCTCCCGCTTCAGACCGACGGCAATCCGCATGCCGTCCCGGTCCGACTCGTCCCGCACATACCGGATGCCCTCCAGTTGGCGATTTTTCACCAGTTGTGCGATCTTCTCGATCAACCGGGCTTTGTTGACCTGGTAGGGCAATTCCGTGATGACGATCGTTTCCTGCTCGGTGCGTTTGTCATCTTCGACCCGAACCCGGGCCCGGATTCGGATGATGCCCTTTCCGGTCTGGTAGGCTTCGCTGATGCCCGACGTGCCGTAGATGATGCCCGCGGTGGGAAAGTCCGGTCCGGGAACCAGCGAAATCAACTCGTCGTCTGAAACGTGCGGGGTGTCGATGAGCGCTTTGATGGCGGTGATGATCTCCGACAGGTTGTGGGGCGGAATGTTGGTTGCCATTCCCACGGCAATACCCGAAGAGCCGTTGACCAGAAGGGAGGGAAATTTTGCGGGGAGCACCGATGGCTCGGTGAGCGATTCATCGTAGTTGGCGGTGAAGTCGACGGTTTCCTTGTCGAGATCTTCCAGCAGTTCGTGGGAGAGCCGTGTCATTCGAATTTCGGTATACCGCATGGCCGCCGGGGGGTCGCCGTCCACGGAACCGAAGTTGCCCTGGCCGTCCACCAGCGGATAGCGCAGCGAAAAATCCTGCGCCATTCGCACGATGGTGTCGTATACCGCGGCGTCGCCGTGGGGATGATACTTTCCGATGACATCCCCGACGATACGGGCCGATTTTTTATAGGGTTTGTTCCAATCGTTCTTCAATTCCCGCATCGCAAAGAGGATCCGGCGGTGGACCGGTTTGAGGCCGTCCCGGACATCGGGCAGCGCCCGTCCGATAATGACGCTCATGGCGTAATCGAGATAGGATTTTTTCATCTCCTTTTCGATGCTGATTTCAGGCAGCTTTTCAACCTGGGCCATAGAGACTCCTTTAAATGTTTCGCATGTCGGATGTCGATTCGACATCCCGGTGAATTTATCTGATCTTCGGCATCAAAACAGCCACCTTCTGCGCAGTCCCGCTGCTTGTTGCACAAAAAAAGATCGATCGTTTGTTCGAAAATCGCACATCGGCACTACCGCTGGGATTCCCCTGCTTCCACCCGCTTCTGATAGCTTTCCCGGTAGATGTCATTGAGCGTTATGAATGCCGTCGCCGCCAGGGGGCCGTAAATGATGCCGAGCACGCCAAAGAGCTTGAGCCCCCCGATGATCGACAGAAACACCAGCAGCGGATGCATTTTTGCCCGGTGCCCGACCATCCGGGGTTTCAAAAAGTATTCGACGATGCCGGACAAGACCAGATAAAAGAGGATGAAAAACACCCCCGCCCCGATACGACCCTTGATAAACAGGAACAGGGCCGTAGGGATAAAGACCAGCCCGATCCCGAAAACCGGCAGAAATGCCAGCAGGCCCATGATAACCCCCCAGACGAAAGGGGAGTTCAATCCGAACAGGCCGAAGACAACCCCCCCCAAGGTGCCCTGGACCAGCCCGCCAAAGCCGTTGACAAGCAGAATGGCATGGGCGATTTCCTTGAACTTCTGGATCAGTTTTTCATCCTGCTCCGGGGGAAGGGGGGACAGATCGGTGATAAAGGCGATCATCTTGTGCCCGTCCATCAGAAAGAAGTAGATGATGATCAGCATGAAAAAGAAATTGATCAAAAATGTCAGCACGTTGGAGGCGACGGCATTGGCCTGCCGGAACAGGAACAGGCCGACAAATTTTCCGATTTCGGAAATGGTGTTGTTCAGTTCCGAAGCGGCCAACCGGACATTGAAGTTCGATAGAAACAGATTCACCTTTTCCAGGACCCGGGTGTTCTGAAAAAAGTCCTGGAGCTGGTCGCTGGAGACCGCATCTTTTGCCATGAGGTAGAGCCCATAGGCTTCCGTCGAGAGTATTCCGGCAAAGAGAACCATCGGTACAAAGATCACAAAAAAGATCAGGACGCAGGTGGATAGGGCCGAAAAGGATGAGTTTAACTTTTGGTTCAGCATCCTGTAGACCGGATTGAAGAAACCGGCGACAACCAGTGCGAGGACGATGATGGAGATAAACGGTCGTACCAACCATCCGATCAGGATCGTCGACACCGCAAAAAGCCCCAGGAAAAACCATAGGATGATTCCCCGGGAAGCGTTATCTTCCATTCACTCCTCCTGTTTGGGAACAGCCATTTTGCGCCGAAGGATCACACCCATATCGTCCCGTCGGTCTGCCGGGGGAGGAAAGATCGCAAAAAAATCCACGGCATGCCGTTTTCATTTCGACCCCGGCGATACCGTGACTGCTGCAGGCAAATCGGTGGCGGCGGCGGGAAAGACTATCTGCTGAAGAACGCGCCGGCGATCAGCAGGAGCACCGCCTCGTATATCGCTACGGGCGGGAAACTGCCGAAAGCCGAATAAACGATACCTCCCCCGATGATGGCCGGTACGCCGAAAAGGATCAAGATGCCCAGTTTCCTGCTGATGTCCATGTGATCAAGGTCTCCTGTGCTTGGGAAATCAAACGGGTCGTCCCCTGCCGACGATTGCGCTAAACAATAGCAATAACAGCAAATTATGTAAAGAGAAAAATAGAGAAACGTGAGGCCTCCCCAAAGGCCTAACGCTCTAGAATCATGGCCATTCCCATCCCGCCGCCGACGCACATGGTGATCAGCCCGGTCTGATAGCCTTTCCGTTGCATATGGTACATGCCGGTGACCACCTGCCGGGCACCGGTGCACCCGATGGGATGGCCCAGCGAGATGCCGCTTCCCACCTCGTTGGTCTTTTCGGTATCGATCCCCAGTTCACGCATACAGGCGATGGCTTGGGCGGCAAAGGCCTCGTTCAGTTCAATGGTATCCATGTCGCTCATGGACATGCCGGCGGCCTTCAGCACCTTTCTGACCGCGGGCACCGGACCGAGCCCCATGTAGGCCGGATCGAGTCCTGCGGACGCAAAGCTTCTGACCTTGGCAATGGGTTCAAGCCCCAGGGCCGCTGCCCTCTCCGCGCACATCAATACCACGGCGGCTGCAGCATCGTTGATTCCGGAGGCATTTCCGGCAGTTACGGTACCGTCGGGTTTGAAGGCCGGCCGCAGCCTGGCCATTTTTTCGATGTCCGTTTCCATGGGCCGTTCATCCGTATCGATGATGCGCTCTTCTTTGCGATCATTGATGCGGATCGGAACGATTTCCTTGGCGAACCACCCCTGGGCCATGGCCTGCAGTGCGCGGTTGTGACTCAGCACGCCCAGGGCGTCCTGATCGCTGCGTGGGATTCCGTACCTTTCTGCGATGTTTTCCGCGGTAAGTCCCATGTGGTACCCATAAAATATTTCGAAAAGACCGTCGAATACCATCAGGTCATGAATATCGCCGGTACCGGTCAGCTCCATCCGGTGTCCCCAGCGCGCTTTGAGCAAAGCCATCGGCGCCAGGCTCATGTTTTCCTGCCCCCCTGCGATCACCACCTCGGCATGCCCGGTCTGGATCGCTTCAGCCCCCAACGCGATCGCCTTGAGTCCGGATGCGCACACCATATTGACCGTCACGGCCGGTGTTTCCTTCGGAATTCCTGCATATATCATGGCCTGGCGGGCGGGGTTTTGGCCTTGTCCTGCCTGCAGCACGTTTCCCAGGATCACCTCGTCCACCGGGACCGGGATCAGGGATTGGTCCCAGTTCAGGTAGGGTTTCTCCAGCTCAATCGTTTCCGGTTGGCCGAGTGTTTCCGGGGCCAGTGCCGTTGCCCGGGAATCCTTGACCGGTCGAAGCCCGGCCTTTGTCAAAGCGTCTTGAATAACCGCTGCACCGAGACGTACCGAGGGTACGGTCTTCAATCCTCCCCCGAAGGTTCCGATCGCCGTTCGCGACCCGCTGACGATAACCACCTCTGTCATGTTCCGATCCTCCTGTTGAAGGTTGCTGTCGGGATGATCCCAGCGAAGAATCCAGATAGCACATTCTGCTTTTCCGGGTCAAATGCTGCGCAGAGGAGGTTAAGGGGTGAGATTGAGCAGTTCAAAGGTGTTGTCGTAAAGGTCCACCACCAGCAGTCGATTCCGGATCGGAGCCCCTTTCTTAAGAATGATTTTTGCGACTTCGGAGCATTCCAGGGATGCCAGCAGGAAGACCGCATGACACAGACAGCCCAAGGAGGCTTCCGCACCCTTGAGGGACGGATCCACCCTTTCCCCGTAAATGAGGCGAAGGCCGGGGTCTTGGGGGAAAATCACCGTTACGTGCCCCGATCCGCCGGCAATCGCGGCCGACACCAACGGGACGTTCATCTGTTTTGCGGCGTCTTCGAGCAGGATCCGGGTATGCAGGCTGTCCAGGCAATCGACGACGACATCGGCACGGCCCAGGAGCCGCTGTGCGGATTGCGCGGTTAAAAATTCCGCGCAACGGTTCGCGGTCAGAGACCCATTGATCTGGCGGACCCGCTCAACAGCCGCGTCCGCCTTAAAGGTCGACAGCAACGATTCTGTGCTGAGCAGCTGCCGGTTCAGGTTATGATCCTCGAAGCGATCGCCGTCAATCAGATTCAAGGTTCCCACCCCGGTCCGAGCCAGTATCTCCGTCACGCTGCCGCCAAGACCGCCCAGACCCACGACGCTGACGCTTGCACGCAGAAGGGTCGCCTGGTCCTGCAGGGAAAACATTTTCATGTTTCTTGCGTATCGATCCGGAACGATCCCGGCATCGAGGGCCGCCGCTTCGATCTGCCGGCCCGGCACCCCGAATGTTTCGGAAAGCCGCCGCACGCTGGCGACAGGCAGCGCCCGGTAGCTGTCCGCGTCGGGAAAACGCTTTGATTCAGCGAGGGCCTCGATGGCCCGGAGCATTTCAGATGTCATGCCTATCCTCCCCCCACCGGCGGAAAGATACCCACCCGTTCCCCCCCGTTAAGCTTCGTATCGAGGGAGGCCTTCCTGCCGTCGACGAAAATCAGTTTTGTATCCGACAACGGGATACCCAGCGGTTCGACGAGCTCCGCGACGGTCATTCCCGGACGGATGTTCACCCCGCCGGCACCCTCCGGGGGCATCAACCTGCCCAGGGTTGCATACAGCTTGAGGGTTACCCGCCGGCCTGGGGCCTCTGGTTGTTTTTGGATATCCGTCATGCGAATCGTACCCTTCGACCGACGTGCCGGAACCCCCCGAGGCGGGGCCGGTTTTGGCCCCGGATGATTTTTCAGCTTCCCGCGGAGGCTATCGGGCAAGTCTCTGTTTGGGTTTGAACAGCTGGCACGGAAGTCCTGAGCTTTCAAACACCGCAGCCGACGGCATCCGTTTGGATTTGAATTTCATGGCACGGCATCCGTTCGGAAAGTGTTTGTCCCAGGTGACATAATAATACCGGCAGTGATGGCAGTCGATTTTTTTTTCGGTATCCATATGGGAAACGGTGCTTGAGTCAAAGGCGATGCGCCCACTATACAGGCGAATCGGATGACGATCAAGTCGGTATGGCTTGACTTTTTGGCGGTATCCGCATACCCTCGCGTCCAATTTGATCGGGGGTGCAGGGAAGGGGACGCGCCGATGCGTATGTCGTATAATCGCGCGCTGGTGACCGGAGGGGCCGGATTCATCGGCTCTCATATCGTCGAGGCGCTGGTATCGGCCGGTTGCGAGGTGCGGGTGCTGGACAACCTTTCGACCGGGCGGCTTTCCAACCTGGCGTCTGTCCAAGGCAGGATCCGGTTCTGCCGGGGGGATATCCGGGATCGTAAGCGGTTGGCCGGGCAAATGGACGGGTGCGATGTCGTCTTCCATGAAGCGGCCGTCGTGTCCGTGCCCCTGTCGGTGGAAGATCCGGTCGAATCGGCAGGAGTAAATGAAGAGGGGACCCTTTATGTGCTGGAAGCCGCCCGTGCGCACCAGGTCCGTCGGGTGGTGCTGGCCAGTTCCTGCGCGGTGTACGGCAACGATCCCCAGCTTCCCAAACACGAGACGATGCCCCCGGCGCCCGAAAGCCCCTATGCCGTGCAGAAAAGGGCCGGCGAATTGTATGCCGGGCTCTATCCCAAACTCTACGGATTGGAGACGGTCTGCCTGCGGTACTTCAATGTCTACGGCCCCCGGCAGGACCCGGCTTCGCTCTATTCCGGGGTGATTTCGGTCTTCATGGCCAAGGCGTTCCTCGATGAACCGCCGATCATCTTCGGGGACGGCACCCAAAGCAGGGATTTCGTTTTTGTCCGGGACGTGGTTCGTGCAAACCTCCTTGCGGCCGAGGCAAAGGGGGCTAGCGGGGGCATTTTCAATGTCGGCACGGGTGTGGGGGTTGGAATCAACAGCCTCTGGCAAGCGGTGCGTCGCATCTCCGGATGCCGCCGGGAGCCCGATTATGCCCCGGCCCGTCCGGGAGACGTCGTCGCTTCGGTGGCCGGGATCGATCATGCGGCGGCGACGCTCGGTTTCCGGGCCCGGTATGCGTTGGAACAAGGCCTTGAAACGACCTACGGGTGGTGCCGGGCGAATCTTGGCACACACGATGGACCGCCGTTTCCATCATCAACCGAACATGGGTTAACATGAATTTTCACTTCGATACGGTCTTGGTCACGGGGGCTGCCGGGTTCATCGGTTTTCATCTTAGCAAGCGGCTGTTGGAAGCCGGGCATTGGGTTACCGGCATCGACAACATGAATCCCTATTATTCGGTCGCTTTGAAACAGGCCCGGCTGGAACAGCTCGAGGCCTATGGAACCTTTCGGTTCGTAAATGCAAACCTGGCCGACCCCGCGGCGTTGAACGGTATTTTTGACTCCGGCGCCTTTGATGTGGTGGTCAATCTGGCCGCCCAGGCGGGGGTGAGATATTCGGTGACCCACCCCGAGGCCTATGTGGAGTCGAACCTGGTGGGGTTTGCCAATATCCTGGAATGCTGCCGGCACCGGCAGGTCAAACATCTTGTCTTTGCCTCTTCCAGTTCGGTGTACGGTGCCAATACCCGGTTGCCGTTTTCGGTGCACGACAACGTGGATCACCCCTTATCGCTGTATGCCGCCACCAAAAAGGCCAATGAGCTCATGGCGCATTCCTACAGCCACCTGTATGGGGTGCGTTGCACGGGGCTCCGGTTCTTTACGGTGTACGGGCCCTGGGGACGGCCGGACATGGCGCTTTTCATCTTCACCCGGGCGATTCTCGAAGGAACCCCCATCCAGGTGTTCAACCACGGAAATATGCAGCGGGATTTTACTTACATCGACGATATCGTCGAGGGGGTGGTCCGCGTGATGGGGACCTTGCCCGAACCGGACCCCGGCTGGCGCGGGGCCAAGCCGGATCCCGGAACCTCCTGCGCACCGTACCGCATCTTCAATATCGGCAACAACCAGCCGGTAAGGCTGCTGGATTTTATCGGGGTCTTGGAAAAAACGTTGGGGATCGAAGCCCGGAAGGAATTTTTCGATCTGCAACCCGGCGATGTCGTCGCCACCTATGCCGATGTGGAGGACCTGCACGCCCAGGTGGGGTTCCGACCCCAGACCCCCATCGAGGAGGGGATCGGTCACTTTGTCGCCTGGTACAAGGCCTATTACAAGATCGCATAGGGCATAGCGCAAAGCGCATAGGGCGGAGAGGGAGAAGCTTAGGGGTTAAGAAGGTGAGAAGTTAAGAAAGAACGGAAGGACAGGGGGCAGGGGGTTTTTCTTTGCGCCCTGCCGAATCCTGTGGGGGGAGTATAGATGAGACTGACCGTTGCAGGCACCGGGTATGTGGGGATCGTCACCGGCACCGGCTTTTCCAATCTTGGAAACGACGTGATCTGCTATGACGTGGACAGCGAGAAGATCGCCATGCTCGCATCGGGCCGGCTGCCCATCTATGAACCGGGGCTGGAGGAGCTTTTCAAAAGAAATATCGATGCGGGAAGGCTCCGGTTCACCACCGATCCGGTCAAGGCGGTGCAGGAATCCGAGGTGATTTTCATCTGCGTGGGAACCCCCTCGGATGCGGACCAGGCCGCCGATCTGTCGGCGGTAAAGGCCGTTGCGAAGGATATCGGGCTTTACATGAACGATTACAAGGTGGTGGTGAACAAGAGCACCGTGCCGGTGGGAACGGCCGACCTGGTGCGGAAAATCATCGAAGAAAATCAGCCATCGGACATCCCCTGTGATGTCGTGTCCAACCCGGAGTTTTTGCGGGAGGGGGCCGCGGTCAAGGATTTCGAAAATCCGGATCGGATCATTATCGGTACCGACAGCCCCAGAGCCCAGGAGGTCATGAACGCCCTGTATCGCGCAAAGGCCAGAACCGGCCGGCCCATCCTGGTCACCGGTATTCGAAGCGCCGAGATCATCAAGTATGCCTCCAACGCCATGCTGGCCGCCCGGATCAGCTTCATGAATCAGCTTTCCTTCCTGTGCGAAAAAACCGGGGCCGACATCAGGGACGTAGCCCGGGGAATGGGGCTGGACGACCGCATCGGCTCCCGGTTTCTGCATGCGGGGCTGGGCTTCGGCGGCAGTTGTTTTCCCAAAGACGTCCGGGCGTTGATTGCAACGCTAAAGCAACACGGGTGCGCGGCGGACCTGTTTGAGGCGGTCCACCGGATCAACGAAAAGCAGCGGAGCATCGCCGTGGAGAAACTCA
>ENA-OSEO01002511-OSEO01002511.1-sediment-metagenome-genome-assembly--contig:-NODE-2511-length-25501-cov-6.529460_pt1 | contig 25501 bp, 22 predicted proteins | sample MGYA00237883_ERZ534232 | MGnify/ENA metagenome assembly ERZ534232
CGGGTGTTGAAACACCAGGGGAACCGCTCCAAAATTAATCAGGTTCTGCCGAAAGATTCTGGCAAACGATTTTGCGATGACCATTTTCATCCCGATCAAGAGCGGCACCATGACCGCATGTTCCCGGCTGGAGCCCTGGCCGAAATTATCTCCACCCACAATCGTCCACTGCTTGGGCAGCGTATCGACCCGGCCCGCAAAATCGGGATCCAGCCGGTTAAATACATATGGTACCGAGGCCGGCACATTGGATCGCAGCGACAGCATTTCCGCACCGCCCGGAAGAATATGATCGGTAGTGATATTGTCGCCGGCCTTGAGTTTGACCGGGCATTCCAATCGCGTTTCCAGCGGACTGCCGAGCGGCATGGGCTGGATGTTGGGGCCTTTTACAACTTCAACGTTTTCCGGATCTTCAGCCGGCAGAATAAACATGTTGGAATTGTCCGGAAAGGATTCCGGCATTGGAATGCCGGGATACAGTCCGAGCTTCCTGGGATCGGTAATACAGCCGAACAGGGCCGAGGCGGCCGCGGTTTCAGGGCTGGCCAGATAGACACTGGCGTCAAGGGTGCCGGATCGGCCCTTGTAATTGCGGTTGTAGGTTCTTAAAGAATTCCCGGATGATGCCGGCGACTGGCCTACTCCGTTGCAGGGACCGCAGGTGTTTTCCAGAATCCGGACACCGGCGGCCATCAGCTTCTGCAAATAGCCGGATTCGGCTATCTTCATGGCCGTGCGCCGCGATCCTGGAGATATGACCAGGTCCACATCCGGATGCACATCTTTACCGTCCAAGACATATGCCGCGACGGCCAGATCTTTGAAGGAAGAGTTGGTGCAGCTCCCGATTCCAACCTGGGAAAGCGGCACCCCTTCCACTTCAGACACTTTTTTGACGTTATCCGGACTGTGCGGCACTGCAATCATCGGCTCAATGCCGCCAAGATCGATTTTAATGGTTTCATCATAAGCCGCATCGTCATCCCCCGAAAGCGCCTGCCAATCATCCGGGCGGCCGAAGCTTTTCAAAAATCGAGCGGTTACGCCGTCGCTGGGAAAGATACATCCGGTGGCGCCCATTTCGGCACTCATGTTGCAGATCGTGGCCCGGTCGGATATCGACAGGTTTTCAACGCCGGGACCGAAAAACTCGATAATCTTACCCACCCCGCCTTTAACCGATAGAAGCTTCAACAGGTAAAGGATCACATCCTTGCCGGCTGACCATGGCGGCAGCTTCCCCTCCAGTTTGACCCCGACCACTTTCGGTGTTTTTACAAAAAGCGGCTCGCCGGACATAACGGAAGCGACATCGAGGCCGCCGGCGCCGATGCTGAGCATCCCCACCGCCCCGGCCATGGGCGTATGGCTGTCGGAACCCACGAGAATTTGACCCGGCTTTGCAAAGTTTTCCAGATGAACCTGGTGGCAGATGCCGTTTCCCGGTTTGGAATAAGTTGCTCCGAGTTTGGCGGCTACAGCCTTAAGATAGCGATGGTCATCGGCGTTTCGAAAGCCTACTTGCAAAGTATTATGATCCATATAGGTCACGGTAAACGGTTTGATCTTTTTAATGCCGATGGCCTCCAGTTGCAAAAAAACCGGCGTAGCGGTTGCATCGGGCGTCAGCACCTGGTCCGGAATGATAGGCAGCTCAGGCTCTTTCCAGTCCAGCTTGTGCGAATCGCAGATCTTCTGAAAAATATTCATCCTCATTATATACTCCTCATTCTCGTTTTAATTTTTTCAGCAATATTTTTGAATTTTTCAGCAACGTTTTCTTTCGGTAGTCTCTTGCTTTTTCCGGCTCGTTGGACTCAAAAAATCGGATCAGGCTATGGTGGCTTTCGAGCGATCGGCTCAGGCGATCATCCGTATGAAAGAGCTCAACCTGATACCGTCTGGTTTGCCGGATAAAGCCTTGAACCATGTTCGCCAGCAAGCGATTTCCGCTGCCATTATAATAAGTTTCGTGAAATCTCTGATTCAATTCCTGATAAGTGCGGGTGTCTTCCCGGGCCGCGGCTGCTTCCATTTCAGCATAAATGACCTTTAATTCTTTCAAAACGGCCGGGTCCTGCTTCTGTATGGCAAAATAGGTTGCCAGGCTTTCCAGATCGGCGCGAATGATAAACGTCTGCTCGGCTTCCTGCGTTGATATTTCCGCAACCGTAACGCCCCGACGGGGGGTGCTGTATACAAATCCATATGCTTCCAGGATTCTAAACGCTTCCCGGACAGATGCCCGGCTCACATTAAATTGCTGACCGATGGCGGCTTCGACAATGTGCTCGCCGGGTTTAAGGACGCCGCCGGCGATGAGATCTTGAATCTCCTCGGCAATGAGCTCGGACAGATTTTTATTTTTAATTTCAAAAATACTTGAATAGTTCATCGATTTTATGACTGTCGGGTTAAAATATTATTTGGCAAGGTTGGATAATTGTATATTTGTCGACAATCAGATTGTCAACAAATTTTTTATAAAATTGAATAAAAAAATATTAAATTAAATTATAAAATTAATCAGCCGGAAGATATTATGGAAGCCACTCGGTTGATTCTAAACCTGTCCTTAATATATGTGTCAAGGCAGTTGTCTTGGTCGTAATAAATCATACCCCCGATACTTATTTATTATTTTTAAAATCTATATCTATTTTATATTTATATGAAATATCCCTCCTGATGCAGATGGGCTTTTTATTAAGGAACGCAGGAAGGTTCTTTAAATTTTTACTTGTTCCGTATATTAGAATTTTTTATTAATATACAGAACTTTTTTCTTGACCGACATGTTTCTGTAATATAAAAGAGTTGATCAAAAATACAGAACAACAAACAGAGGGCGTTATCGATGAAAACCGAGAGCCCATCACAACCCTCCAAAAAGTATCGAGTGACCTCACTGCAAAAGGCGCTATCGATTTTAGAGTTGATGATCGATCAGGGACGCGATCTTTCCATTACCGAAATAAGCCGAAGCCTTAATCTCGGCAAGGGGACCGTCCACAGAATTCTCAGCACGCTCAAAGACCGCCGGTTCGTTCAGCAGGACAGTAATAATAAAATGTACGGATTCGGTGTTCGAACACTGGAAATCGGAACGGCTGTCAGAAAGGAAAAATTACTTCGCAAAATAATGGTTCCTTTTCTACGGGAGCTTCACGCCATCTGCAAAGAAACAGTCAACGCCGCAGTGTGGGAATACAACGAAATACGTTACATATATCGGATTGAGTCCGAAGAGATGCTTAGAATTTCCGCCTCTGCCGGTATCCGTTTTCCCGGCTACTGCGCTGCTACCGGCAAGGTCCTGCTGTCTTTTTTCAGCAATGAAGATATCCATCGCATTTACGGAAGAGATGGCACGCTCAAAAAATATACGGACCGTTCGATCAGTACGCTGAACGATCTTATCCGTGAGATTGAACAGGTCAGAATCAACGGCGTGGCCATTGATAATGAAGAAGCGCTTTTAGGGGTTTATTGCGTAGCAGCACCTGTTTTGAAGGCGGGTGGCGATTGTGTCGCCGCAATCAGCATATCGGCGCCCAAAAACCGGGTCACCGAACAGACGGCGGAAACACTGAAAATGTTGGTTTCAAAAACAGCCAAACAGATTTCGAGGGCTCTGACGGAAACCTAAAAGGAGTTACATGCTTTAAAGCGAGGAATGAATATATGATCGGTATTCGTTTTCATGGAAGAGGGGGGCAGGGAGCGGTCGTCGCTTCTAAAATTCTTGCCAACGCTTACTTCTCACAAGGTTTATATGTCCAGTCTTTTCCATCCTTCGGCATGGAAAGAAAAGGAGCCGCTGTGGCGGCTTTCGTCAGATTGGATACAGAGCCGATTATCGAGCGGGGTGAAATCGAGCATCCTGCCGTGGCAATTGTGCTCGATGCAACGCTGACCGATATGGTTGATGTAACCAGCGGTCTTAAAGCTGGCGGGCTCATACTGATTAATGACACGATACAGGACCCCAATTTAAAAATTAAAGGAGATTACCGCCTTGCAGCCGTCGATGCTAATCGAATAGCGGCGGACCACGGGTTGGGGTCGAAAACGGCGCCGATCGTCAATACGGTCATTTTAGGTGCTTTCGCCAAAATTGCCGGTGATCTCGATCTGAACAATCTGATCGCTGCCATTCAAAAAAGTGTGCCGGTTAAACCCGAACAGAATATGGCCGCTGCGAAAGCGGCGTACAATCATGTTTTCTGGATTTCAGGAGAGACCGATGGCATCTAAAAAAAAGGTTTTATCGCTTTCGCAACTGCCGACTTCACCATTTACCATCGATAGCATGGCCTGGAACCAGACCGGAGACTGGCGCTATTTAACGCCGCTGGTAGCCGATAAAATGGCACCCTGCAGCCAGGGGTGCCCGATGGGAATTTCGATCCCGGTATGCCTGAATGCCGTAAAGCAGGGAGACTTGCTGAAAAGTTTGAGCATCCTTTATAATGCCAATCCGTTGCCCGCTTTTACCGGACGCCTCTGCTATCATCCCTGCCAGACCGTCTGTGTACGCCGCAAACTCGACCGCGCCGTATCGATTCGTGGCATGGAACGGTTTTTATCCGAACAAAACTGTGAGGCTGTCGTCCAAAAGCAGGCTCAGAACGGCAAACGTGTCCTTGTTATCGGCTCCGGTCCCTTGGGACTTAGCTGTGCCTACTTTCTGGGGCGCTGGGGGTGTCAGGTGACAGTTCAAGAGCCTTCAGCCCAAAACGGTGGGGCTTTCCGAAACATCTTAACTCAAAAAATCGATTCGCAAATTATCGACACGGAAGTCGATAAATTGACTCAGCTTGTCGACTTCGACATCGAGTTATGTGTTTCAATCGATATCGACACAATTGAGGACCGGCTAGCGACTTTCGATCTGATCATTCTGGACCCGACCGGCCTTGCCGGCGATCTGCCTTGCCCCGGAAGATCGGTAGTCGTCAATCCATTTGAGAAAGCGCCGGTTTGCGGCGATATTCTGGTTCCGTTGCTGCCGAAAAAGCTGATGCCGCTCAAAGGCCCGATGATCGCTCATTATATTGCTGCCGGTAGACTGACGGCTGAAATAGGTATGAATCGGGTCGACCCTTCCAGCTGTGCTCATGTAATGCCGACAGGCCGAACGGTCAAAGCGGAGAACATCAGGCCGGGAATGATTATCTACTCGAAACCATCCGGATCGGCCGAAAGCGATGGCAACATAGAGTGGGATCAGGCCCGGGTTTTCCGAGAGGCTGAGCGGTGCCTGTCGTGCGGCACCTGCAACATGTGTCGGCGCTGCATTTCCTTTTGTCCGGATGCCAGCATCAACCCCGATCCGGACGGCAACTTTGTCGAAATAGACCTGATACATTGCAAAGGCTGCGGGATCTGCGCATACGAGTGCCCGCGAGGTGTCATTACAATGGAGGAAAATCAGCAATGAAGAAAGTCCTGATGGGGACCGAGGCCGCTGCAGTGGCGGCAAAGCTCGCCAGGATTCAAGTGGTGTCGGCCTATCCGATTACCCCCCAGACGGTAGTCGTTGAAAATCTTTCCGATATGATCGGCAAGGGTGAACTCGATGCGAGGTATATGACTGTCGAATCCGAACATTCGGCAATGGCCAGCTGCATTGGGGCCTCGGCAGCCGGTGCCAGGGCGTTTACAGCAAGTTCATCTCAAGGCTTGGCGCTGATGCACGAAGTCCTTCATTATGCCGCCGGCGGTCGCTTTCCGATCGTCATGGTCAATGCCAACCGGGCTTTGGCGCCGCCCTGGAATTTGTATTGTGATCATACCGACTCGTTGGCCCAGCGGGACACCGGATGGATACAGTATTATTGTGCCGATGTCCAGGATGTATTAGATGCTGTTCTGATCGCCTTCCGGGTTGCCGAACAGGTGCTGCTGCCGGTCATGATCAACATGGATGCGTTTTATCTGACGCATACCTCGGAGGTTCTGGATGTGCCTGATCAGATCGCCGTCGATGAATTTCTGCCGCCGTTTCGGCCGGACCACAAACTCGACGTGAACCATCCCAGAACATTCGGCAATGTATGCGGCGCTGATCTTTACACTTCGATCAAATATCAGCGACAACGGGATATGTTGACAGTCGAATCACTCTGGAAGCAGTCCGCCGAAGAATTTGAAATAAAATTCGGCCGAATGCATCCGGCTGTTGACGCGTACCGGCATGAAGATGCCGAGGTGCTGATCGTTGGTATCGGTTCCGTCGCGGGTGCCATGCATCTGGCGGCCGACCGGTTGCGTGAAGATGGCCTGGCAGTCGGCAGCCTCAGGCTCGCAATGGTAAGACCGTTTCCCTTGACTGGATTTCTGGAAGCAACAGCGACCGTTAAGCATATGGTTGTTATCGACCGGGATGTCTCCTTCGGGGCCGAGGGAATCATAGCCCAAGAGATCAAGGCCGCACTTGCGGAACACCGGCGGCATATACAAACAGATGGATTCATCGCCGGTATCGGTGGAAAAGATCTCACCTCTGAAAAAATCATCGGTTTTGTGCTGCAGGCGATAAACAAAGAAGGAGCGGCGGTCAGAGCTGGTCTTTCTCTCTGGGCGGAGGTATTGCCATGAATGAACAGCCGCAAACTGAAAGAGAACTCTTTATCCCCGGCCACTATGGCTGTCCCGGCTGCGGGGCCACATTGGCACTGAAGCAGACTTTGGAGGTGCTGGGAGAAGATACGATCGTGGTGATGCCGGCCGGCTGCTGGTCGACCCTAATCGGGATTTATCCATACACCTGTCTCGATGTTCCGGTTATGTCGGTCGCATTTGCAACCGCAGCGTCCACAGCGGCCGGGGTCAAGGCTGGATTGAGCATTCAGGGGAACGAACATACGACCGTCCTGGCCTGGGCCGGCGATGGCGGCACGTTCGATATCGGTTTTCAGGCATTGTCCGGTGCCGTCGAAAGAAACGATGATATTTTCTACATTTGTTACGACAACGAAGCATACATGAACACGGGCATCCAGCGATCTTCAGCGACGCCTGCCGGCGGCTGGACGACCACGACTCCGGATTCGGCGCTGAAGATTCAAAAGAAAAAAAATATTGTCGAAGTGATGGCGGCACATCGAATTCCATACGCTGCTACGGCGTCGATCGGCGCCCCCGAAGATTTGCGTTGCAAGGTTCAAAAAGCCAAAGGGATTCAGGGCACCCGCTTTATCCATCTGTTCGCGTCCTGTCCCACCGGCTGGCGACATGTGCCGGAGCTGTCGGTCGAAATCTCGCGGCTGGCCATTCAAAGCCGCGTTTTTCCTCTTTACGAAGTTATCGACGGTGAGCGGTGGCAGCTCAACCCGATGCCTGACAAAATTGATGTCGACCGCTATATCAAGCCCCAGGGGCGTTTTAAGTCCATGACACCGGAGGGAATTCAGCGCTTTCAAAAACAAGTAGATTGGGACTGGCGGGTGCTGCAAAGCCGATGTCAATCGATTGAAAAGGAGAATTAAGCATGCCGATGATGACCGCCCGGCAATACGAGGATAGTTTGAGGAAACTGAATCTCAACGTTTTCATGTTCGGGCAAAAAATCGACAATGTAGTCGACGATCCCATCATCCGCCCTTCCATGAATGCTGTGGCAAAGACTTATGAACTGACCCACGACAAGCGCTACGAGGACATGATGACCGCCCGGTCGCATTTGAGTGGACAAAAAATCAACCGCTTTACTCACATCCACCAGAGCATCGACGATCTGGTCATGAAAAGCAAAATGGGCCGCCTGCTGGGGCGTGAAACCGGATGTTGTTTCCAGCGCTGTGTGGGGATGGATGCCCTGAATACCCTTTCAATTGTGACGTTCAACATCGACCACAAAACAGGATCGAATTATAATCAGCGATTTTTGAAATATCTGGTCTATGTGCAGGAAAACGACCTGGTTTGCGATGGTGCCATGACCGACACCAAGGGCGATAGAAGCCTGCCTCCCCATCTACAGCCCGATCCGGACCAGTTTCTTCACATCGTGGACAAAACCGATAAGGGGATAGTGGTCAGAGGCGCCAAGGCTCACCAGACCGGCGCGGTTAATTCGCATGAGATCATCGTGATGCCGACACTTTCAATGAAGGCGGAAGATAAGGATTATGCCGTCTCGTTTGCCCTGCCCAGCGACACAGCCGGTATCGTTTACATTATGGGGCGCCAGTCGTGTGATACGCGCAAGCTCGAAGGAGGCGTCATGGACCAGGGCAATCGGCTTTACGGCGGTCATGAAGCCCTGGTAGTTTTCGATGACGTATTTGTTCCCTGGGAACGGGTATTTATGTGCGGAGAGTTCGATTTTGCCGGCCAACTGGTCGAAATATTCGCGGCCTATCACCGACAAAGCTATGCCTGCAAAGTTGGCGTGGGCGATGTGTTGATCGGCGCGGTACAGTTGGCAGCCGAATACAACGGCGTTTCCGCCGCTTCCCACATCAAGGACAAGATCGTCGAGATGAATCATCTTAACGAAACGCTTTACTGTGGCTGTATCGCCTGTGCGTCCGAGGGTCAGAAAAAAAGCAGTGGAACATATTCGGTCAATACTTTGCTGGCAAATGTCCACAAACACAATATCACTCGTTTTCCGTATGAGATTTCGCGACTGGCCCAGGACATCGCCGGAGGGCTGATGGTAACGTTGCCGTCTGAAAAAGACTTTCAAGCCGATGCGACCCGCAAATGGATAGAGAAGTATATGAAAACGAAAACTGATGTTCCGACCGAACATCGTATGCGAGTACTGCGGCTGATCGAGAACCTGACTTTAGGTACCGCCGCGGTCGGATATCTGACGGAATCAATGCACGGCGCCGGATCGCCGCAGGCTCAACGCATCATGATCAGCAGGCGGGTGAACATGGCGTCGAAAAAGAATGCGGCCCGGAAACTGTGCGGTATCGAAGAAGAACTCGAGTTAAAATAATAGAAAACTTTGTTAGCTGACTACATGGAGGCTTTTGAATGACTCTAACCGAGAAAATTCTAGCGGCCCATAGCGGCAAGCGAGAAGTGAGTCCTGGTGACTTTGTAAATATTTCCTTAGATCTGGTTTTTGCACAGGAACAAATGACGCCTCTCATCGTTGAAGCTTTTCAAAAGTTAAAGGCAGGAAGGGTGTTCGATCCCCAAAAGGTCATTTTTATCAATGACCACTCCTGTCCTAATATGGACATAAACGCTGCGGAACAGGCCAGAATACAGCGTATTTTTGCTAAAGAGCAAGATGCGTTGTATTTTGGCGTCGGAAGAGGCGGGATAGAACATGTCATTATTCCGGAAATGGGATTGGCATTGCCGGGCCAGGTCATCGTCGGGGCAGATTCGCACACTGTTACATCTGGAGCACTGGGGGCATTCGCAACTGGTTTAGGCGCAACCGACATTACAGTGGCGATGGCAACAGGCGAGGTATGGCTTAAGGTACCCCCAACTATTAAATTTGTGTATCACGGCAAGCTGCCGAAATGGGTAAGTGGAAAAGACCTGATCTTGTATACAATCGGCGATATCGGCGTTGATGGGGCATTGTATTCAGCGATGGAGTTTGCTGGTGAGGCGATAGGGGAGCTTGGCATGGACGGACGCTTTACCATGGCCAATATGGCGGTTGAAGCCGGGGCAAAGAACGGCATCTTTCACGTAGATGCGAAAACGATAGAATATCTAAATCAGCATGGAGGAAAATCTTATACGGTATTTGAGTCTGATGAGGATGCCCAATATGCAAAAGTGATCGAATATGACGTCAGTAAAATAGAACCGCAGGTAGCCTTTCCCAGCATTCCTTCCAACGTAAGACCGATAAGCCAGGCAGGAGATATCAAACTGGATCAGGTAATGATTGGGGCATGTACCAACGGCCGGTTGAGCGATCTCAAAGTCGCTGCAGAAATATTGAAAGGGAGGAAAGTTCACAACGATCTAAGATGCATTGTTATTCCCGGCTCACAACGCGTCTACCTTGATGCTCTTAAAGAAGGAGTGATTGAAACGTTTATTCGGGCCGGCGCCGCTGTAAGTACGCCTACCTGCGGTCCGTGTGCAGGAATTCATATGGGAGTCCTGGCGGCCGGTGAACGGTGTTTATCGACCACAAATCGTAACTTTGTAGGACGTATGGGGAGTCCGAAGTCGGAGGTATATCTGGCAAGTCCTGCAGTGGCTGCTGCAAGCGCAGTGCTTGGTCGAATCGCACCTCCGGAGGAGGTTTACTATGAATTTTAAAGGCTGCGCGCACAAGTATGGAGCAGATGTAAACACAGATGTGATCATACCCGCGAGATATTTGCAAAGCTATGATCGTGCGTTGTGGATGGCACATTGCATGGAGGACATAGATACTGAGTTCGTAAAAAGGATGAAACCGGGGGATTTCATAGTAGCAACGACGAATTTTGGTTGTGGTTCGTCACGGGAGCAGGCGCCGATAGTGATCAAAGACATTGGTGTTTCGTGCGTCATAGCATCCAGCTTTGCACGAATTTTCTTCCGAAATGCGATCAATATTGGCTTGCCCATTTTGGAATGTCCAGAGGCAGCCGAAGCGACAACGGTAGGAGACGAACTGGCGGTTAATCTGGTCACCGGTCTTATAGACAATCTTACAAAGAAAAAGACTTTTCATGCCAGACCCTATCCTGACTTTATGAGGGGGATCATTGAGAAGGGCGGACTGATCGCTTATACCAGAGGGCGGTTTGAAGGGAATGGATAGGGTCCAATCAACCAGAATAATCATGGGGTTAAATATTTGAAGAATATACTATCCAGACATCACACTTACAGGAGGTGGCAATGGATTTGCTTACGGGCGTCAAAGTAGTGGATCTTACCGCTGCGGTAGCAGGCACAACGGTTACACTGGTGTTGGCGGATTTGGGAGCGGATGTGATCAAGATAGAACCGCTGAAAGGTGAACATTACAGAGCAGCCTTGGATGGAGCATTTTTGCTTGCCTTGAATCGGAATAAAAGAGGAGTTGCGATTGATCTCAAAACTAACGAGGGACAAGGTATTGTGATGAACCTGGTTAAAAAAGCGGACGTATTTGTCGAAAACTTTGTCCCCGGTACAATAGAAAAACTTGGCCTTGGTTACGAGAAAGTTAAGAAAGTCAGGCCTGATATTATCTATTGTTCCGTTTCAGGGTTTGGTCAGGACGGTCCCATGAAACAAAGGGCGGCCTATGATCCGGTAGCTCAGGCAATGGCAGGCATCATGATCGCAACGGGGGAACCGGACGGGAAACCATGCAGACAGGTTACATCGCTCATTGATATGACTGCGGGTCTCTATGCATCAATAGCAATACTGGCCAGTTTGAACAAACGTAAAAGTACAGGCGAGGGACAAAGAATCGATATATCCATGCTGGATACCGCTGTCTCCGCCATGAATTTCTTCCTCACCTGGCACTCGCTCACCGGCAACTTGCCGACACGCCAAGGGTCGGGTACGCCAGCATGGACTCCTTATCAGGCGTTTGATACTAAAGATAAACCGGTATGGATCGGCGCGTCAACCGATAAGTTTTGGTATGCGTTCTGTGAAGCGCTTGATTTAGAAGATCTGAAGAAAGATGAGCGATTTTTAACTGATCAGGGAAGGCGGGAACACCGGGAAGAACTTGTCGCCAAAGTGGCTGATATCTGCATGCAGTACACAAGCGAAGAGCTGGACATAAAGCTCCAGGGGACCGGTGTACCAGTTGGCATATTGTCAACCGTTGCTGATGTGCCCGATAACCCACAAGTGCAGTTTCGAAACCTTATCGACGAATTTCAATATCCAGGTAGGGGAAGGGTCAAGACCGTCAAAACCCCTATTATGGTTGCGGGAAAACTTCCGGATATCAAAAGACAGGCGCCTCATGTCGGTGAACACACGGTGGAAGTGCTCAAGGAACATGGTTATAACGATTCAGAGATTCAAAAATTTATAAGTCAGAGAATCATCATACAGAATATGGCATGAAGGAAGGATATTCAGATGGCTTTGCCGAATAAGATCACAATTGTTGAGGTGGGACCCCGGGACGGCTTCCAGATGGAACCGAATTTTATTCCCACCGATATCAAAATTCAGGTCATAGATCAGCTTTCAGAAACAGGCATTAAAAGGATGGAAGTTACCTCTTTTGTACATCCGAAGGCGGTTCCTCAGCTTGCGGATGCTGCTGAAATCATGGAGAGGATAAAGAAAAAACCCGGCGTCTGCTATGAGGTGCTCATTCCGAATCTTAAAGGTATGGAAAGGGCACTAAAGTCAGGTGTTCGTGATATTACACTGGTCGTTTCTGCGAGTGAAAGCCACAATCAGAGCAATATGAGAATGTCCGTGGCTGAGTCGCTCAGCGACTTTAAACAGGTTATACATCTGGCACGTGAAAATGGTGTACGGGTGACCGGGAGTGTAGCGACGGCTTTCGGGTGTGCCTTTGAAGGGTTGGTGAAGCAGCAGAAAGTTATGAGTATCGTAGCAGAATATCTTTCCATGGGCGTCCACGAAATTACATTAGCCGATACCACGGGTATGGCGGATCCGCTCTCCGTTAAAGATTTGGTGCAAAAGACCATGGTCCAGCTTAAAGGGTTACCATTACGTCTCCATCTTCACAATACCCGAGGACAAGGTTTGGCAAATGTTTTCGCTGCAATACAGGGAGGTGTTATTCTTTTCGATGCTTCAATCTGTGGTCTGGGTGGATGTCCTTTTTCTCCCGGGGCTACTGGAAATATAGCCACGGCGGACTTAGTAAACATGTTGCATAGCATGGGTCTTCAGACAGATATTGATCTTGCAAGGCTTATAGAATGCGAAAAAAACACGCAAATCCTGATCGGGCACGAAGTCCCAGGTCAAGTGCTGAAAGCTGGTGCGACCCCATGGGCTCTTAATATTACGAAAATCGAATCCAACGAAAGGGAGGAAATAAAAAAATGAAAATGCTTCGCTGCGTCATCATAAGAGGCGGAACCAGTAAAGGTGTTTATTTTCATGAGAATGAACTTCCGAAGGACCCTGAGCTTAGGGACAAGATTATTCTGGATGTCTTCGGCAGTCCGGATGTCAGAGAGATAGACGGACTTGGCGGCGCGGACGTTCTGACAAGCAAAGTCTGTATCATAGGTCCGTCAAACCGGGAAGATGCGGATGTCGATTATCTGTTTGGCCAGGTAATTTTCGATAAACCCATCGTCGATTATTCAATCAATTGCGGCAATTTATCATCTGGAGTGGGACCCTTTGCCATTGATGAAGGCATGGTAAAGCCGGTTGAACCTATGACAAAAGTCAGGATTTATAATACAAACACCAAAAAGGTGTTAATCGCCAATGTTCCGGTCAAAGACGGTAAGGCAGTTGTTGCCGGTGATTACCATATAGATGGGGTTCCGGGAACGGGCGCAAAGATCGAACTTGATTTTGCTGCCACTGCGGGCACGGTCAAGGGAACCCTTCTTCCCACAGGCAAGGTCAAAGAAAAAATGAAGATCGATGAACTTGGTGAGATCCAGGTTTCCATCGTGGATGCAGCCAACCCGACAATTTTTGCGTATGCCGAGGATATTGGCATCAAAGGAACCGAAAGATTCCCGGAGCTGATTTCAAATACTGAGATCTGGCGGAAGGCGGAACTGGTTCGGGGTGTTGCGGCGGAGATGCTGGGGTTTGTAAAAGACAGGAAAAATTCGTCCATTGAAAATCCCGCCGCACCCTTCAGTGTCTTTATCACCCGGGCTTCCGACTATGTAAGTTATGCTGGTGAGGTCATCAAGGCAGAGAACATTGATTTCAGGGGCATTCTTTGGGCAGCTCGCGAGGTCAGCAAGGCGTATGCCGTGACCGGTACCATCTGCACAGGTGCTGCAGCGATGACCGAAGGAACCATTGTAAATGAACTCTTATCGGAAAGAGCGCTCAAGGCAGGAGTCGTCAGAATTGGCCATCCCTCCGGAATCATCGAGGTGCAGGTAGACGTCAAAAAGGAGGCCGATGAATTCAAATTGAAGAAAGCAATCGTGTACAGAACGGCCCGTAGGATCATGGAGGGATATGTTTATCTCAAGCCGTGGACATTGGGAGAAAACTACGGGCAGATGAGATCGCATTAACGGCAAATGGCAGGCAAGAGGAGTTTAAAATTACATGGATTCTACGTGGCCAAGCAAAAAGTGGCAAAGGCATATTTTAGCCCACAACAAACAATTTCAAAGGAGGTATTTAATATGAGTAGAGGATGGAAAACCATGTTGGTTTTGGCAGTGGCAACCATTGTATTGTCACTACTGGGAGCAGTGCCAGCGGTAGCAGCACAGCCGTATGAATTCAAGATCTCTTTAGAAACTGTTCCGAATCACTCAAAAACCATGGGGGTAGAAATATTCATCCAAGAATTGATCAAGCGGTCGGAGGGCCGGTTCAAACCCCAGCTTTTTCACAGTGCCCAGCTTTACAAAGATGCCCACGTCACTAAGGCCGTAAACATGGGTACGGTTCAGATGGCGGTTGTTGGAAATTATTTGCTGGATGGGCTTGATGTCAATGCAACGCTGACCCATCTCCCAATGTTTTTTGGACAGCCTCTCATCATTACGATGCAGTTGATCGATGGTGAAGTGGGCAAAAGCGTGAGCAGAAAGCTGGGAGAGAAACTGAACGTGAAGGTGATCGGCCGGGTGTTTGAGATGGGGTTTGATAATTCTTACACCGTCAAGAAAAAGATTACGAAGTTGGAAGATTTTAAGGGTTTAAAGATACGCCATGCCGGAGGCGCCGTCTCTTCAGAGCGGTTCAAAGCTTTGGATGCGGCAGGCGTGGTGATCGCTTGGCCGGACGTGCCCATGGCTCTGACCCAGGGCACTATCGATGGCGTAGCTACAACGACCAAGAGTGTGGAGAGCGCCAAGCTTCATGAGTGCGGGCTCAAATACGCACTCGAATGCCGGCACTTCGTTTCTTACTATTACCCCTTAGTGAATTTAAAGTTCTGGAACAGCCTCCCGCCTGACCTTCAAAAGATCTTTCTGGATACGTGGAATGAAGTTGTCCCCAAACAAAGGGAGATTGCCAGAGAGGAACAACAAAAAGCAAAAGAATTCTTGCAAAGTAAGGGAATGGAATTCTATGAACCCAGCGACGAAGAATTGGCCAAATGGCGCAAGCATATTATGCCTATTCAAGACAGATTAGTAAAAGAGCTCAAGTACGACCCGGAACTCGTCAAATTAGCCATGAATGCTTTGGGCATGTAGAGTTCAACTCCGTTGTCCTCCATCCGGATGAGAGGGAGCCTTTTGAGGCCATTTGCCGCTGCTTCCTATTTTGGAGAAAAAGGAGATTTTGGTTATGAATGAAATTGTGGGGGCATGGAACCGGCTGGAAAAATTTATTGTCGGGATCCTCAGCTTAGCCGCTGTGGCATGTTCTTTCTACGGCGTCATTAGAAAGGAGGGATTGAAGATGAGTAACATAATGAGCAAAAGATGTAGAGTCATGTTGGTTTTGGCAGTGGCAACCATTGTATTGTCAACGCTGGGGGTAGTGCCAATAATAGCAGCACAGCCGTATGAATTCAAGATCTCGTTGGAAAATGTTCCGAACCACTCAAAAACCATGGGGGTAGAAATATTCATCCAAGAATTGATCAAGAGGACGGAGGGCCGGCTCAAACCCCAACTTTTTCATAGTGCCCAGCTTTACAAAGACGCCCACGTCACCAAGGCCGTGAACATGGGTACGGTGCAGATGGCGGTTGTTGGAAATTATTTGCTGGATGGGCTTGATGTCAATGCAACGCTGACCCATCTTCCCATGTTTTTTGGACAGCCTCTCACCATTGCGATGCAGTTGGTCGATGGGGAAGTTGGCAAAAGCGTGAGCAGAAAGCTGGAAGAGAAACTGAATGTGAAAGTGATCGGCCGGGTGTTTGAGATGGGATATGATAGTTGTTTCACCGTCAAGAAACAAATTGCGAAGTTGGAAGATTTTAAAGGTTTAAAGATGCGCCATGCCGGAGGCGCCGTCTCTTCAGAGCGGTTCAAAGCTTTGGATGCGGCGGGCGTGGTGATCGCTTGGCCGGACGTGCCCATGGCTCTGACCCAGGGCGTGATAGATGGTTTATCTTCGACGACCAAAAGTGTGGAGAGCGCCAAGCTTCATGAGTGCGGGCTCAAATATGTAGTCGAAACGCGGACCAACGTCTTTTACTTCTACCCCTTGGTGAATTTAAAGTTCTGGAATAGCCTCCCGCCGGACCTTCAAAAGATCTTTCTGGAAGTATGGAATGAAACCGTGCCCAAACAGCGGGAGATCGCGAGACGGGAACAACGAACGGCAAAGGAATTCCTACAAAGTAAGGGAATGGAATTCTATGAACCTAGCGACGATGATTTGGCCAAATGGCGCAAGCATATTATGCCTATTCAAGACAGATTAGTAAAAGAGCTCAAGTACGACCCGGAACTCGTCAAATTAGCCATGAATGCTTTGGGCATGTAGAGTTCAACTCCGTTGTCCTCCATCCGGATGAGAGGGAGCCTTTTGAGGCCATTTGCCGCTGCTTCCTATTTTGGAGAAAAAGGAGATTTTGGTTATGAATGAAATTGTGGGGGCATGGAACCGGCTGGAAAAATTTATTGTCGGGATCCTCAGCTTAGCCGCTGTGGCATGTTCTTTTTACGGCGTCGTAATGAGATATGTTTTTCGAGCGACTTCTGATTGGGTCGATGAAATCTCCATCTACATGATCATCTGGGCGGTCTTCCTTTCCGCGAGTATTTTAGTGGAAAAGAAAGGACATGTGGCGGCCACTTTGATCGTAGAACGTTTCCCCCTAAGTGTCAGGCGTATCTTAGCTGTCTTCAATGGAATCCTGGTCTTGGGATTCTGCGGGATCATTAGCGTGTATGGGTTCTGGATTGTCTTGCAAACCTATGCATGCAACGAAAAGTCCCCCACATCGCTTCATTTCCCGCTCTGGATAGCTTACCTGTCGGTAGCTGTGGGCTGTACTCTCATCGGCATAAGATATTTGATTCGTATTTACAGACTCCTCTTTCAATTCCAAAGATCCGAGATTCTGGAAGGTGATGAAATTATTCGAGAGGAGGTACTGCGATGATCCTCGTCTTAATTCTCGTTTTCGGGACGCTGCTCTGCCTGGGACTTCCCATCGCCTTTACGTTGGGCATCACTGCCCTGGTCATGATTGCCTTTTTTTCTCCCACCCCTCTGATGATGCTTCCTGAAGTAATGTACAATGCTCTGGATGCTTTTCCTTTGATGGCGATCCCTTTCTTTGTCATTGCCGCTCAGTTCATGGTCCGGGGAGGAACCTCCCGGTATCTCATCGAAGCAGCGGATTGCTACATTGGCCACATGCGGGGGGGGCTGGCCATTGTCTGTGTGGTCTCTTGCATATTTTTTGCCGCTATCTGCGGCTCCAGCGTAGCCACTGCAATGGCCATTGGCGTCGTCGTTATCCCTGCCATGACCAAGTTTGGTTATTCCCGAACCTTTGCCACGGGAGTTCTCGCTTCCTCCGGAACCATGGGGATCATGGTTCCTCCCAGCATTCCCCTGATCATTTACGGGCTCCTTGCGGAAGAATCCATCCCCAGGTTATTTTTGGCAGGGATAACGCCGGCTATCCTGGAGGGGGTCCTTTATATCGCCTGGATTGCATGGTATAGTCGACATAAGAAATTCGGGGGAGGGCGGCCGCGGGCTACCTTGGCTCAGACTGTGCGCGCCACAGGCAAAGCTGTTCCGGCTTTCTCTTTACCCGTTATCATCCTAGGTGGAATTTATTCGGGCCTTGTCACCGTAACCGAAGCTGCAGCCCTAGCAGCCATCGTAGCCATCTTCATTAGCCTTTTTGTCTATCGGGAGGTCAAATTCCCAGAGATTATCCCTTTATCCTCGGAGGGCATGGTGTCAGCGGGGATGATCATGTTTATCATCTCAACAGCCATCGTATTTGGCAACTGGCTGACTGAGTCGGGCATCCCGGCCGAGGTAGTAACTGTGATCACAGATCTTAAATTATCCCCTTACACTTTCCTGTTTTTGATTAACATCATTCTGCTCATTTTAGGGATGTTCCTCGAAGTCGCATCCATCATGCTGATCACCCTGCCCATCATACTCCCGGTAATCAATCTTCTGGGGATCGATCCCATCCATTTCGGTATCGTCATGGTTGTAAACATGGAACTTGCCCTGATAACCCCTCCAGTAGGGCTCAATCTCTATGTCATCTCTGGCGTGGCCAAGGCCCCTTTATGGGAGGTCATAAAGGGGACCTTACCCTTCATTTGCTTGGGATTTATTGAGCTGGCGATCATTACATATTGGCCCGCATTCAGTCTCTTTTTGCCGAATCTACTCATGCCTAAGTGATGAGGCGCCAAATATCAAATGAGTGTCAGTGAACGAAACAAGAACCATGACGGAACGTCACGGCCTTTCAAAAGGATTAATACTTTATAAGGAGGGTAATGTGAAGAAAGTAATGCGAGAAACTGAAGCGTTGGCAACCTTTGCAAGTGAACTTAAATACGAGAAATTGCCTGCGGAAGCAATTGGTTGGGCAAAAGACGCCATCCTTGATTGCTCCGGCGTCGCACTTGCAGGCTCAAAGGAGGAAGCCGGAACGATTATCACAAATTATACGAGAGAAGTTGCCGGCAAACCTGAGGCAGGTGTTTTTGCATCCGGTTTCAAAACCAACGCTAGCAATGCCGCCTTGGCCAACGGAACAATGGCCCATGCATTGGACTATGATGATTACGCGCTCCCCAACTGGACTGGCCATCCCACTGCTCCAATATTGCCTGCAATTTTCGCCTTGGGACAGCGACAAAGGATTTCGGGAAAAGATCTGTTGTTGGCCTATGTTGTTGGTTTCGAGGTCGGTGCGAGGATCGGAGCCTGCCTTGGACGAGGTCATTACGAAATCGGCTGGCACCCCACGGCTACCTACGGCACGATGGGCGCCACGGCGGCATGCTGCAACATATTGAAATTGAACGTGATGCAGGCGCAGTCCGCTTTCGGCATTGCCAGTTCTGAAGCCAGCGGTGTGAGACAAAACTTTGGCACCATGACCAAACCGCTTCATGCCGGCCTGTCGGCGCGGAACGGCGTAATAGCCGCCTTGCTGGCCGGAAAGGGGTTCACAGCCGACGGGAACACAATCGAGGGATCCTTTGGTTTCGGCAAGGTTTTTTCCGCTGGAGGCAATTATGATCCGGCCATGATCAGGAAGGACTTGGGCAAGTCCTATCTTCTCGTCAAACACGGCATAAGTATCAAGCCCTATCCGTGCTGTGCCGAAGCGCATCGTAGCTTGGATGCGATCCTGGCCCTGGTTAAGAAACACGATATAAAAGCAGATAAAGTAGAATCTATAGAATGCCGTACAAGTGACATGGTATCCAAAATCATGATACGGCATCGCCCGAAAACCGCGGACGAGGCGAAGTTCAGCATGGAGTATTGCATGGCCGTTGCACTGCTCGATAGAGAGGCCGGGTTGCAGCAATTCACATCGGAGCGAGTCATGGAACCAAAAGTTCAGAAGCTGCTCACGCGTGTAAATTACGTCCATTTGCCGGAAGCCAGCGGTTATCTGAACATGGAGCGTTACCCGGAACGGGTCACCGTCAAGCTGCGCGACGGCAATGTTTACTTTCATGAGGTACTCACGAACAAAGGGAAACCTGGTAACCGCTTGAGTAAAGAGGAACTGATTGCCAAATACAGCGCTTGTGCCGCAGAGGCCATTTCTCAGGACCGCATAGACCGCTCTCTTAAAATGCTGGAACAATTGGAAAAGCTGAGTGACATCAGTAAATTGATGGATGTGCTTTGCGCGTAGGTTGATTAGGAAAGATTAAGTATAGATATGGAAAGGAGGAGTTGTATGCTATCTGAAAGCGAAAAAGATAAAATTCTCTACCGAGTTGCTAAGAGGGCGGGAGATTACGAGGAAATCTCCATCAGTTGTTGTCAAGGCACATTTGCTGCCCTGCAGGAGGAATTCAATTTGGGGGGCGGCAAGGAGGCTATCAAGGCCGGAACATTTATGCCGGGAATGGCAGGTCGAAAGGAAACATGCGGCGCAGTTGTCGGCGGTCTCATGGCTTTGGGTTTGAAATTCGGAAGGGATAAAATCAAGGACCCCGAACCCGACACACCCAAGGGAAAAGCAGAAATGTTTAAATTCAGAGAAAAGGCATGGAGGTTTTGCGAGGACTTCAAGAAGGAATTTGGCAGCACAATGTGTGGAGATATCCGGCCACAAATCATGGGGAGGGATTACAACAGCATGGACCCCGTTGACAGGCAGCAGTTTTTGAATGACGGCGGACCGAAGAAGTGCCGTGTTCCACCCGAAAAGGCGGCCCGGATTGCTGCTTCGATAATCATGGAGGAGTATGTTTATGTCAAGCCGTAGGCATTGGGAGGAAACAACGGGTAGATGAGATCGCATTAACGGCAAAATTCTGAGCATATCGGCAGTGTCTCTTGCAGCTATGAGCGGTTTAAAATCAAAAGATTCGGAGGAAGTATCCTTATGTTAGAAAAATCTGGGATTGAAAGCGTTTTGTCGAAAGACGAGAAAACGGTAGCTGCGGACCGCTTTACACAAGAACCCCCGAAAAAAACATTGCTTGATATGTGCATCAGATGGCTATGTGTTTTGTTTACGATATATATGTTTTATGCGACGATTGAGGGACCGTATAAAACTTCTATTGTTCATAGAGCGCTGTTTCTTCTCGTTATGGCGTTTATCTTTTTCTCTTCGGGCCGCCCTTTGAAAATAGGGATAAAGGGTAAATACAAGACATTAAGCAAAATAATTGATTGGGCACTTATTATTATCAGTGTTGTTTCCATGGGATATATAGTTCTGTTTTACGAAAAAATTTTAGGTGCTATGGGTGCAAGCTCTTTGAACAACTGGGAAATCTTTCTTGGCGTTCTTATTGTTGTCTTCGTATTGGAAATGGCCCGAAGAACAAATACGATCTTCTTCATCCTGGGAGTTCTCGGTGTAGCGTATACGATGTTTGGCAATTATCTGCCTGCTCTGTTCAATCATCCTGGGATGAGTTTTAGACGTATGATATTTCTTACCGCCTTTACCGAAGAGGGTATCTTCGGCTTAGGATTATCGGTTGCTTCGACCTACCTTTTTATGTTTATTCTGTTTGGAGCCACTTTAATGGGAACCAGAGGCAGTGCGTATCTAATGGACCTTTGTAATGGTTTGGTGGGACATAAGGATGGCGGTGCCGCAAAAACAGCAGTTGTCGGAAGTGCAATGATGGGAATGGTTTCTGGAAGTGCGATCGCAAACGTTGTCTCCACCGGTTCGATTACAATCCCGCTGATGAAGAGAATAGGATTCAAGCCGCATGTCGCTGCAGCGATTGAGATAACCGCATCTGAAGGCGGACAGATAATGCCGCCCATTATGGGAGCGGCAGCCTTTATTATGGCGGAGATCACCGGAGTACCTTATGGCTCTATCGTTGTTGCAGCCATTCTTCCTGCAATGCTCTATTTTTTTAATACTTTCTATATCGTTCACTTTGAAGCGAGAAAGAATGGGATTGCGGGGCTGTCAAAGGATGAAATTCCCGACTGGAAAAAAGTGTTGATCAAGAGCTGGCATATCCTTTTCCCAATTCTTGTGCTGTTCTATCTTTTAATGGTGAAGTCTTACACAGCTATGTTTGCAGGATTTGTTTCTATCTGTCTAATCATTGTTTCTTGTCAGTTGAGAATGAGTACGCGGATACCTTTTAGCAGGATCATTGACATCATGGAAAAGGGCGTGCGGGATGTTGCAGGTATTATGGCAATTTTGGCCGGCCTTGGTTTGATTACGCAAGCCATTATTGTTACAGGGCTGGGCGCACGTTTGAGTGAGATTCTGGTAACGCTTGTTGGAGGTTCGGTAATAGGCCTTGTTTTAATAAGTGTCGTTATAACACTTATCTTGGGTTGCGGTATGCCTACACCGATAGCTTATGTCTTGGTTGCTATGTTTGTAGGGCCTGCGATGGTCAATGCTGGGTTCAACCTTATGGCTACCCACTTGTTTCTTTTCTACTTCGCAATTAAGTCCGGTTCCACTCCACCGGTGGCAGTTGTCGCAGCTGTGGGAGCAGGTATCGCAGAAGCTGATTTTTGGAAGACGACAATCACATCAACATTGTTTGCTTTAGCTTCAACGCTAATTGCATTCGGGTTTTTGTATAATCCGGCGTTGCTCATGGTGGGAGATCCTCTTTTCATCTTTATAGAAAGCCTTGCTGCTTTTTTGGGCGCATATGCTATGGCTGCTACAGTACAGGGTTGGTTATTTACCCGTTGTACTATTCTCGAAAGAATTGGTTTGTTCGCAGGATCTGTTTTCCTCATTGCCCCCGAGATCCTTACCGACATGGTCGGTGCGGTACTAGTCGGTGTGGTTATGTATTTTTCCTACAGCAAATCCAGAATTAAAATATTACAGGTTTCGGTTTTGTAACAAGAAGGATTTTCATGTATTGAGGCAGTGTCAAGAAGTTCAAACTTAAACAAGGAATATCGAAAGGAGGGTTTGTATGAAAAAGTTTAGATATCTAATTTGTGGTCTGTTGGTCAGCATTTTGGTTCCGTTTGTAGCTCAGGCTCAACCTGTCAAATCTGCCATTGCCACATCCAGTTCCGGCTCCGGTCCTTATAAATGGGCTGTTGGCATAGCCAACGTAATCAATAAACATCAAAAATCAGTTCAACTTTCTGCTCAAACTTCAGCGGGTTACAACGAAAATACCGTTTTGGTTGCAGACAAGGAAACCGTTTTGGGTATGCAAACTGTAAATGATATATATTGTGCATACCATCAGATCGGTAAATTCGCCAATCAAGAAAAGTTTAAAAATTTAAGATATTGCTTTAATTTCACTGTTGAACATGGTCATATAGTTGTGCGGGCCGATTCAAATATTAAAACCATTCCGGATCTCAAAGGAAGAAAATTCAACATTAACTCGCCGGCAACCGCCACATCAACCCGAAATGAGGCTCTTTTAAAAGCTTATGGTTTTTCTAAAAAAGATTTCAGGATTTTTGAACTTACCACTGGGGAAACCTTTAATGCTTTAAGAGATAAGGTTATCGAAGGAACCTCCAATGGCTATAATATTGGCAGTGCCGCATTGCTTGACCTTTCCACTAGCATTCCCGTCAGACTTTTAGAAATTGACGAAGGAGAATTTAAAAAATTTAATGCACTTCAAAATAACACAATGGTGTATGGTGTTATTCCCGGCGGAATCTATAAGGGTCAGGATACCGATGTTAAAACCTGGATGGGCTTTGGTGTGCTATTTACCCATAAAGATACCGATGAAAAAATAATCTATGAAGTTACTAAAGCATTTTGGAATAATCTCGATGAAATCAAATCAATTGATGCAGGCTTTAAACAACTGACCCCCCAAATGGCGCTGGGAGGCCGTTCTGATATTCCTGTGCATCCAGGTGCACTGAGATATTTTAAAGAAGCTGGTTTTATAAAATAAGTAAACTTTGAACCAAAGAGAGGGAGAATTCATCTGCTCGACGTTGGGAAATTTTCCCTTTCTTTATTAACTAAGAGACAAATGACAGTACATCGATAACGGCACTAAGTGCCACAATATCGATAACATAGTTCTTTGACAATCGAATAGCCAATTGTTTGAAACTCATGGATAACTATTTTTTCGTAGGAGGTGTCCATGAGCAGGGATTTAAAAAAGACAAGGCAAATAGCAGTTAAAAGGTTCTTTAAGGGTGAAGGTTCAATCGCCATATGTGCGTCCATTGGCAAATCGCGGTTTTGGCTCTACTGTATCAAACGATTCGATCCGAATGATCCAACCTGGTGTTACGACTGCTCAAGGTGTCCCCTTAGAAGTCCCGTTCGAACTCCTAAAGATATCGAACCCTCCGGCAGGCCCAATCAAAACCATCAGGCGGATCTTATGGGGCCACGCTTTCTGCGAGGACCGATCCGGTTTTACAGCCAAAATGTGATCGATATCTCGACAAACAGAAGTGCTGTTGAACCGCTTCCCAGAAAGGGTTCCCACAACATTATCAACGAGTTCTGGGCAATCTGGCTACGTCTGGGCATCCCGGAAAACCTCCAGGTCGACAATGCACTGTCCTACTACTGTAGCCATAGAGATACCCCCATGGCATGGGCGCGCATTGATCCGCTTATGCCTTCATCTCAGAATCCAGCCATGGGTCATCCCAATAACTGTACCTTGGAGAAACGGTGTGATCGAGAAGTTTAACGACCGCTACGAGCAGAAGGTCTTTAATAAGATCGCCATGGCCAGCTTCGATGAACTGTTAATAGGTTCTCTATCCTTCGAGAACAAACACAACAGCCGATAGAGATACAGCAAACTGGATGGAAAAAACACCGCCAATGAGCCTGAGCAATACAAATGCCAAACTTTGTTTTTCCACAGAGGAAGAACCCCCTGTTCACCCTCTCCCAAAACCGGAATCCGGACGCTACCATTTAGTTCGACTATTCGCAACGATCTCAAACTCTGCGTCTACAGATGCTTAAAATATTCTTGGGGCATGCCCAAGTCGTTGGGTTTAATTATAAATTACGACGAGACCGAGAGCAATTTTTATGAAACCGACCGTAAATCCGGTGACGTATCAAACTGCTTTGGTGAGAATTATAAGACATTAAAATGAGAGGATCAAGAAATGAAGTGCGCGCCCTGCTCCGAAGATAAATGTACAAGAGGGAATGATTGTACCGGTTTCAAGGAGAAAGTAAAAGACAGTTATGTTGGAGAAGACTTGAAAATTATGTTGACGGCAGACATGATGACGGAAAAATTTTACATGCAGAAAACCCGCATGGAAGAGATTCTGTATTTTGCCGGAGAGATGGGATATAAAAGACTGGGCCTTGCGTTTTGCAGCGGCCTGAAGGAAGAAGCGAAAATAATCGACGGTATCCTGTCGAAAGAGTTTAAAATCTTCTCAGCCATATGCAAAATATGCGGCATCGATAAAGCAGCGTTCAGGCCGGACCCGAAGACAAAGGATAATAAAATCAGGATATCCTGCAATCCCATCGGCCAGGCGGAAATTCTGAATATGAAAAAGACCGACTTAAATATTATTGTCGGTTTATGCCTGGGGCACGACATCCTCTTTACAAAGCATTCAAACGCACCGGTAACAACCCTGGTGGTAAAAGACAGGGTCCTGGCCCATAACCCCCTCGGGGCCATTTATTCAGGGTTTTATCGCAAAAAAAGATTTAATCTGGAAAAATAAAGAAGCCGCCTGGAAACCTTAGTACTTAATTTCATAAATACACTAACGTATTTATGGCTTGATTGTTGAGCATTTTTATGGCATGATTCTCCCCAAA
>ENA-OSEO01002512-OSEO01002512.1-sediment-metagenome-genome-assembly--contig:-NODE-2512-length-25491-cov-36.604549_pt1 | contig 25491 bp, 21 predicted proteins | sample MGYA00237883_ERZ534232 | MGnify/ENA metagenome assembly ERZ534232
TGGAGATCCAGGTCCTCAGTCCCGGGGACGAGGATATCCCTTCGCCACTTCTCGGCGGACCTGTCCGAGCCCCCGGAGAACAGCCTGTGCATCACCGTGAGGAAGACGGCCCTTTCCACGTCGAAGCCGAACTTCCTCTCGGTCCTTGCAAGGATGCTCCGTATCACCTCGCCGATGCCGAGTTCCTTCCAGAGGCGCTCGCAGATGAGGGCGGGTCCTATGTGAAGGGCATCGGCGCTGACGTCTTCCTTCCCGGTGAGGATGAGCAGCACCCTCTCGTCGAACCGGGCAAGGGAGTTCATGAGGGAGTGGACGACGCCCTCCTCCCGGCACTCTTCGACCTTGCCCAGGGTCCCGATGACCTTCTGGCGTGGTCTGCCCTTTTCGTCTCTGTAGGCCTCAATGACTTGGAGGTAGCGGTGTTTGCCTGATTTTTTTGTGCGGATGTACATGGAGTGCTCCAGTGCATGTGCTCCCTACATCCATAGCACAGTCAGTACAGCTTTACAACATATATTTTGGCTGTATCGGTCAATTTGTGGCACTACATTAGCGAAATTTCGCCCTACCCCAATTGAAATCATTGAACTTTTTCGCCGAAAAGGGGGTGCAACTGTAAAAGGTCAGTTATGCCTGCAATCCTTTCGGCACTGAAACGTACCGCGGGAGTCTCACGAGAAAAGTAGTGCCTTCGCCTGGCTTTGACTGAACCGAGATCTCCCCACCATGCTGATAAATGGTCTTTTGCGCGGTGAGAAGGCCAAGCCCTGTTCCGCGCCCTGCCTTCGTACTGAAAAATCTTGTGAAGAGTTTCGCTTTCACCTCATCAGTCATTCCTATTCCGTTGTCGCTCACTGCAAAGACGACGGTTTCGCCGTCCTCTGCATGGATCTCGAGCTTGGTCTTTACCGTAACTTCCCAGGTCTTGGAAGTGTCCGTGTCATAAAGACAGGCGTCGATACCGTTTGAAATGAGGTTTAACACCATATCATGGATGCCATCCCGGTCCAGGTAGGCATCTTTTAGGTCCGGATCCAATACCATATTCAGATTGACGTTGTGTTCCTTCGCCTTCTCCCGCATGAGTTCAACCGCGTCTGATACCATCTCGTTGGGCTTGCACAGCTTTGGCTCAGGATTTCTTTCCTTGGAATACTTCAAGAGATCGAGGGCCAGATCTGAGACCTTTTCGATATTGCGACGGACCATGCCCCAACCGTCCTGGATCAGGCGGGGTTTATTCTTGGTCATACCTGTGTCGACCATGTACATCCCCCCCCTCAGGCCGGTCAAAATGTTCTTTATATAATGGGCCAGTCCGGTTACTGTCTCTCCGATAGTTGCAAGTCGTTCTCGTGCAATCAATTCCTCCTGGGCCTGCTTCAACTCTCGCGTCCGCTCTTCAACCATGAGTTCTAGGTTTTTGGTGTAATCCCGTAACCGCTGGCTCACGGCTGTCTTCTGCTTGGCCCTTTCGAGGGCAAGGATCAAGGCCTCATGTCGTATGGGTTTGGTGATAAAATCTGAGGCCCCGCTCTGCAGTGCCGCAATGGCTGTGTCCATGTCACCGTGGCCCGTGATTACGATTACCTCTGCATCACTGTCCATGGCCTTGATCCTTCTCAGCACATCTATTCCGTCAATTCCAGGCATCAGGATATCGGTCAGGACGAGCCCAGGGCGTTGTTTTGCAAAGATTTCGAGAGCCTCCTTGCCACTTTCGGCAGTCAGCACCTCATACCCTTGAGAGGAGAGAAAAAGTTTAAGCATCTTTAGCATGGTCCGGTCGTCATCAACAGCCAACACTTTCATCATTTCGATTTCCCCCGAAAATGGTCCCCTCCAGCGACTTCTTCGTGCCAGCCAGGCTACGGTGTCAAGGGACACCGTCTTTAGGATATTAGGGGACTCGAACATTTACGAGCCCTGCCCGCTTGAAATTCTCGCTGTTCCGATCCGATGTTCTCCTTATACTCCTCCTGCAGCCGGTTCAAAGGTGAGCGCTCTTTTCCCTGCCTGTCAGGTGGCATTGTGGTCGCCCTTGTGGCCGCGGGGCGATCCACCTCGACGAACGCGGCGCTCTCTTGGAGCAGATCCGTATCGGTGAAGAGAGATACCGCTCCGCCCTCCATCAGGATGACCTCGTCGAGGCCGTGGGTGGGAACGGAACCGCAGTTCGGCCCAAGTGCGCACCCGGGGCGAGAATTCCCCACTGAGGGAGGTGGGATCGTCCGGATCGACTGGAAAGCGATTTTTTCTCTCGATCAGCATGTCGCTCAGGCAAAGAGAGGCCCACAGGGCCTCCCGGCCGGGAAAGGCCTCGGGCTCGTAGCCAGCAACATGGCGAAGTAGAACTCCTCGCTCGGGAACGCCGACCCAGGGGCGCCTGCGTGAAAAATCGCGCTGCTGGCGAGCCTGTCGAGACATGGGGTACGCGCCACCTGCAGAGGGGCAGGTCCCCAAGCTCCGGCCTGGCGCGGTCCCCAAGATCGTCGAGAACGACGTGCATGCACGTGCGAACCATGGGCGTCTCGCGATCTCCCGGCATCCGTCCTGCGGCCGCGTTTTCGCGCGGGCCCACCGGGAACCATACAGGAAGAATATCCCGGGCCAGCCGTCTTGGCCAGCGGATTCCCCCGCAGGTCGCCATATGCGGTGGGAGGGTGCAGCGCAATCAGGGCGAACGGTTTGATTTTCATGTTCCGCCTCCTGGAGATGCCAGGCGGGCAATGGAGATCCGGCTAGCATGCCTGGGGGGTATGCAGCCCCCGCGCGAGGAAGCGGCATTCTCTGCCCATGCTCTTATTACTGCGCCGTAGAATGGAAAGGGTCGAACGGGGAAACCCCCGGGTACGGGTCCGGTGAGACAGCGAGCTTTTTGCGGCTGAGGCTGTTTTCCAGCATTCTTCGCACGCCATGTGGGCCAAGAGATTGAGGACTGCAATAGCGTCGTGTTTTTTACGGGCGGTCTCTTCGATGATGCCGGCCCGGGGCCGGGTGCTCAGTATGTTCTTCCATTGGCACTACGAACCATCACGGGATCGATGGATGTTTCTCGCCTTCGTCCGTCCTCTGTCCGGAACGAGCTCGAAAAGCCCCCAGCGGGCCGGCGGAGCCGGCATCCGCTCGATGCGGTCGCACCTGCCCTGGCCCTCCGCCTCCTCGGGCCAAGGCTTACAGGACTGAAGGCTCAATCGCCTCGTCGATGGACATCCTGCCACCGCCTCCCACGACGAGTGCAAGACAGATCGCGATCGCCAGGATATGGTACTCGAACCCCTCGCCGCCCTGTTTTCCGAACCAGTTCATGAAAAAACCGTTCTGCAAATGGAACCGGTACATGCAAATCGACATGGCAACGCCTGCGCTCAGAGCCCAGACCCGGGTAAAAAATCCGACGACCAGCAGCATCGAGCCCAAAAACTCGCTGACCATGAGAGCCGCCACGGACCAAGTGGGAAATCCCATGCCCCCGAAGGTCTCGATGGTCTGCTGGTACCCTCCACCGCCGAACCAGCCCAGAACTTTCTGGGCACCGTGAGGGAACATCACCACCCCAAGACCGATCCGGAGAAAGGTCAGGGACAGGTTGTCGTCAGTTCTTAGCAACGCAGCGAACATGTTCGAGATCCTCCTGTGCAGAACTCTGGAGATGCTTCCTTCAGGGATAGCGGCCACTCTCCCGCCCACGGACGTCAAACCCATCCCAGGCCGCGTTGCCGGAACGCCGACCTTTGATGCATTCCGTATCCGGGCGGCGGCTGAACAGTCCCCGCGGTACTGCGGTAGCACATCAACACCGCGCGCCGGACCGAGTGGGCCGATTCACGGGCCGGCGGTCTGAGGACCATACGATTGAAGGACCACTTACCAAGAAAACCGGACGAGCACAATCGCTCAAAAAGACCGAAACGGAGAGACGGTCTCCCCCCGTGGGCCGGCACCTGCCCGGAGAGAGGCCCAGACTTCCTCCCTTGCCGACAGAAGTCCGGCAGAGACGGCTCAGCGCCGTTCCCTGCACTACAACTTCTCGATCACCGCAATCTCCTTCCAACCACCATGGCGGAAACGGGCCGCCATGGCCAGGCCGAGAAGAATCATTGACACTGTCATGGCAACCCACACACCGCTTGCGCCCAGAGGTGTGGCCAAAGCGAAAAGGACGGACAGTGGGATCCGCACAGCCCAGAGGACAGAAAGGACCGTCTTCATGACCCCAAAGCTGTCCCCCGCGCCTTCCAGCGCTCCCCCCAGGCAGACCGCCAGGGCCATAAAGGGCTGGCTGAACATGTTGTAGCGCAGATACAGATGGGTCAGGTGCTGCACCGCAGGGTCCGGGGTGATGATGCGCGCCAGATCCAGTGAGAACACAAAGACCGGCACGGCAAAGAGACCCAGCACTGCCGCCGCCGCGCCGGCAACCCTCCAGCCCGTCCGTTCTGCACCCTCCGGGTCCCCGGCCCCCAGGGCCTGCCCCACCAGGACCGCGGTTATCATGTTGAGCGCAAACACCGGCAGATAGAGAACCGCCTCGATGCGCAGGCCGTTGGTGAGGGCCGCGGTGGCGGCGACGGCCCCGGAAGGCAGCCTTCCCAGGACCCCGTAAAGGGCGAGACCGGTCAGATTCCACCCGAGTTGGAGCAATCCCACAGGCCATCCAAGTTTCCATAACCTCCGCAAAAGGGACGGATCCAGCCTCCATCCGCCCATCCAGAATCCCCTCGCAAACAGCAGCCCTAGAGCGAGCACCGCCCCACAGAAGCTGCTCCCCGCCGTCGCGGCAGCGATCCCCTCCGGACCCATGGCGGGAATCGCGCCGCAACCAAAGGCGAGCACAAAGTCGCCGCCGAGGTTCAGAAGGGCTGCAAGACCGGAACAGAACAATACCAGGCGCACCCGGGCCCAGGCCCGGAATATCGCCGCCGATACGATCATCACGGCCTGCGGCAGGAGGGAGGCGGCATACCACGGCAGGAGCCGGCCGGCCGAGGCCGCCACCGGCCCGGGCAGAAACGACAGGAGGCTCTCGTGCGGAACCCAAACGATGCCCGCCAGACAAAAGGGGGCCGAGAGGAGACAGCCCAGCGCGATACCGTGCCGAGCGGCATGACGCGCACCTACCCTGTCCCCGCCCCCAAGGCTGCGGGAGATCACGGCCACCAGTCCTACGCCGAGGCCGTTGGCGAGCACGTTGAACACAAAGAGGATCTGGCCGGCGAACCCCACCGAGCCCTGGACCTCCGGACTGAACCAGCCGGCCACGTACACGTCCGCCAGGCCCACTGAAAACTGCAGGAACATGCTGAGAATCAGGGGCCAGGCGAGCCGCCACAAATCCGTCCAAGAGGAGGTCTTCGGTCTCATGGAAGGACGACGGGGCTCAGAGCCCGAAGACGCGCCGGATCTCCCTGATCACCGAAGGATCCGGCCGAAAGGGCGGCTCCGGGGACGAGGGGAGAGGCAGGCGGTGACTCCTGGCGAAAGGAGTCCCCGCAAGGTTGAGGTTGTATGCGGTAACCATGAGGTGTTCCAGATTCAGCGTATCCCAGGCGTTGTAGGCGAGCAGAGTCTCCCGGGCCTGGGGGGATCCGGTGCGCCGGAACATTTGCCACAAGACCACGGCGAAGTATCCGTCCACCCCGTCCAGTATCCCCCGATCGAGTCCCATCTGTCTCTCGCATCCCTTCAGGCCGCCGGAGAAGCCGAGTCGTCGCAGGACATGTCGCAGGTCGATATGGACCTGCGTGAGACGCACATCCAGAAGCCGCTCGATCAGCGGGACGTCGAAACACTTCCCGTTGTACGTGATGATCACCTCGTACTCCCGGATGTCATCCCGGAACTGTTCGAGATTCTCTCCGTGGACGTAATGGGCGATGGAATTCCCGTCGTAGATGACGATGGTGGTGATGTGACTGTCGAACGTATCCAGTCCTGTGGTCTCGATATCCAGGTAGGCCGTTCGCTGCCGGAAATGGGGAAAGATCCGCCAGTGCTGGTGGCTCGGCAGCCTCTCCGCGAAAAAAGCAGGACCCGCCGCCAGGCAGCTCCGGGACAGCTCCAGTTCCTCCCGGATGAGCACCGCCCTGCCTGGGGAGAAATAAAGGGGATAGGGCGGAACGAAATCGTCCCAGCAAAGCAGGCCGGAGGCCCAAAACCGCGCCTCGGTCTTCAATCCGACGCCCTTGATGTGGGAAAAGGTATTCAGGAGCACGGACAGTGCCCTTCGCCGGGTATCACATTTCCATCAAGGTATGCGAGCAGGGCCTGCATCGTCCTTGAAAATCCGCCCTGGAGCACCAAGTCTGCCCCGACCCCGAGGGCGGGATCGGAATTCACCTCGACTATCCGTCCCCCCTGGAGACGGACCAGGCCCGGAAAAAACGAGGCCGGAGCAACCCGGCAGGATGTACCCGCCACAAGCATCACGTCCGCCCCATCGAGAAGTTCCTCGGCGCGCGCAAGGACCGGCGCCGGAATCCGCTCGTTGAAAAAAACGATGTCTGGTTTCAGAATGGAAGAGCACTCCGTGCATCGGGGGGGGATCCCCGCCCGGAGGGCGGCGTTTTCGGGGTAGGCCCGAGCGCAGGCAAGGCACGTGAACTTTCTGAAAGAACCGTGAAAATCCACGACGTTGCGGCTCCCCGCTTTCTGGTGCAGGCCGTCGATGTTCTGGGTGATGATCCCCGCAAGGAGCCCCATTGTCTCAAGTCGAGCCAGGGCTATGTGTCCTGGATTCGGTTCCGCGTCCACCATCCCAAGAAGCTCCGCCAGCATCTCCCAGACCCTAGCCGGGTCCCGGAGAAAAGCGCCAAGGGTCCCGTATTCCATCGGGTCAAAGCGGGACCAGAGCCCCCCGGCGCTCCGAAAGTCAGGAATGCCGCTTTCCGTGCTCACCCCCGCCCCGGTGAGCGCAACTGCCTTCCTGGCCCCCCGCAGAACATCCGCGGCCTGTTCCAGCGTTCCTCCGGACATGACGATACTCCCTCGGCGGCAAGCGACAAAACGACTTCATCTCTTGTATCATCTCCAGGGGCGTTCATCCATACCCGCGGCGATCATCCAGGACGAGGGGCCGGACTCACGATGGCGATACCCGCTGCGGAAACCCCGCGGAGCGCGAATCGGGGGCTGCATCAAGGCCTTCGAAAACGGTTTATGGCAATGCCGTGGCTCCGGCCGAAAATCGCGATGGTGCTCGGGTCAGAGCGCCCGCGGAGATACTGCCTCCTGAAACCCTTTCCGTGGAGCAGGTGCAGGATGTAACTGAGGTGCCCGGAATACCCCATGGCATCCAGATCCTGGATCCGCATCACGGTCCGTCTGGCCAGATCGAGCGCGCCCCGATGCACTGTTGGGGGCCCTCCGCTGCACCGAGCAAGCGAATAGAGCTGCCTGCAACTGAAAGGCCGGACTTCGTACACAAGACAAAGCTGCTCGTCCGAGAGAAAAGGACACCGTGAGAGAAGACCGCGTTCCCGTTCCGCCTTGTTGCGCAGGAGGCCCTGGCGGATGCCGGACCGCACCTCTGCCTCCAGCGTGTCGAGCTGCTTCAGAAGGAACAATCCTTCCAGGGTGGTGATGTCGATATTCCCCACGTCCGTACAGCAGAGGGCGCACCCCTTGGAGCATGCGGCATTGGCGACGAACGCCGAGGCCTGGCGGTCATATTCTTCGTAGATGGACCGGAGCCGGCCCCCCAGTTCGTCGAAATTCATCTGTCCCCCGGAAAACGGCTCAAGGGAAACCCTTCCCTTTCCCGGCGCCTCACCTTTCTCGGGCTTGCGTGATCCCCTGCGGGACAACGTACCTGATCACACGGGGTTTGGCACAGCCCCAATGCTGCAAATCCGCGAACTGTAAGCCTTTACAGGGTGCTCCAGATGGAAGGCGGCGGGCGCGCAGACGTACTCCCTGTACTTCAAGTGCCCGCCAACACAGCAGATTCGGTACCCTGTGAAGGCTTGCGGGACAACAGGCCGCTTCACTGTACCGGAAAAGAGCTTGCTCAATTTTTCCCAAAGGTACGGCTCCTGGGTATCGGCGGCGGCCGAAACCGGGAAGGGGAATCATAGAGCGGACTCACGCGAATCGTTCAGATCCCCGGGTGATCGAAGCCCTGGAACAGTACCAGGCTATCTGGCAACACCCGGATATGCTGACGCATCGGCGGCAGTCTGCAAAGAGAACGAAGATTTCCGGGTGATATCGCCGGCACTCAATAAGCCACGATACCATACCGATCGCACAGGCTCAGGAACTCTTCGGACCGTACGAAACCATCCAGGACGGCGTCACGGCCGGTCCCCGATTCCAGCACCCCGAGCCAGTACGAAAGACCCCCGGCGTCCGGCTCGCGGTCCCAGAACGCCCGGTACAGCACATCCAGAAATTCACCGTCCGTGGTGTCGAGATCCAGAAACTCCTGGCTGAAAACAAAATTCCACGCCACGTCCCCCCCGGTCAGAGACCCGTCCAGCAGAGCACCCGTCCAGTAGGCCAGCCCACCCTCGTCCGGCGTACGCCCAAGGCACTGCTCGTAAAACCTGGCGACGAACGCCTCCACTGAACCACCGGACGGAACGTAGGGCGTGATTCCATATGCGTCACAGAGGGCCAGGAACTCTTCGGACCGTACGAAACCATCCAGGACGGCGTCACGGCCGGTCCCCGATTCCAGCACCCCGAGCCAATACGAAAGACCCCCGGCGTCCGGCTCGCGGTCCCAGAACGCCCGGTACAGCACATCCAGAAATTCACCGTCCGTGGTGTCGAGATCCAGAAACTCCTGGCTGAAAACAAAATTCCACGCCACGTCCCCCCCGGTCAGAGACCCGTCCAGCAGAGCACCCGTCCAGTAGGCCAGCCCACCCTCGTCCGGCGTACGCCCAAGGCACTGCTCGTAAAACCTGGCGACGAACGCCTCGATCAGATCGACGGCGGGGGATGTCTCCTCGATCACCAGGTCCAGGAGCACACTGACATCGCCGACGCTCACGGTGCGCGTGCTGCCAGCCGATACCCCGGGACCGCTGAAGGTGATCTCGTAGGTCCCGGACGATGTGACGGGAATGGCATAACCGCCGCTGCCTGAGGTGACGGCGTAAAACGTGCCGTGATCCGGCAGAACGGTCACGCCGCCCGCACCCTCTCCCGGCTCGTAGAGTTGATTGCCGTTGGCGTCATGCCACACCGTTCCCACCAGAAATCTGTTGTAGTGGTCCGGATAGAAGACAGATGCCGCGCAGAAATTTCCGGTGACCACGACGGGGCCGACCGAGGTAGCGGGATTCAGTTCGCCCACCGCTGCCACACCGACATTGGTGTAGTTTCCATCAAGGGACATGATAGCCATGCGGTGCCCCCGTCCCGGCTGCATGCCCGTGTCGTCGCCGGGACCCCAATCGATGTTGAAACCTGCGTGGGCGTGGAGCCCATGCTTCGCGTAAGAGAAAACGTTTCCCCGGGCGGCGCTGTAATAGAAACCGGCATCGGCTACACGGTCGAACTGGCCCGTGTGATCCTGGGCATCGCGCAGGATGAGGTCCTCGCTGTGGGCTCTGGCGGCCTGATACAACCGCACGTCGAAAGCGGCCGGCGGCCTGGCGCCGTATCCCGCGAACTCATGCTGCAGAATACCAAAATCGACCCCGAAATACAGGCACGCGGAAACGACGTCCGGATCTTCCAGATCCGCCAGCCACACTCCTTCGGCGGGCGGATTGGCCCTGGCCCTGTTCATCAGCCAGACCATCTGCTGCTCGCTCCCATCCGGATGCGCATTGTCCTGTGTCCGGTGATACGTCCACTCCACGGCGGGAGTTCCGGAATACGGAACGAACGAGGGAAACGCCGGTTCTTCCCAGGTCGGATCCGATCTTGGAGGATCAAGCTCCGGAAAGTCCTCCCCATAGACCGCGGACGGCGAAAAGCTTGCGAGCCGGCAAAGGAGAAGCGCCAAGAAGGACGCGCTCGCGATGAACCACCACTTCCCTGAAAATCTCTTCATGGTTTGCCCCCGCACAGAGATGCGATCAGGGTCCGGCTGCCCGAATCTGGATCTGCGGCTCCGCCCGCGAAAATACTTGCACAAAACAGACCAGCACAGGGACGGAGGCGTGGCCCCATCCGGCGGACGGACGCCAGAGACGATTGCGCCGGCCCGATGACAAAAAAAGACCAAGTGGTGCCCCAAAAGGTCACCCGATCGTGCGAGGGGGAAGCGGGCGGATACGGAGACAAGTCCGGGGGCTGCATCGAAAAAGTAATGCGTTCGTCGAAGGGATTCGGACGGGTACGGATGCGCCTGATTCCCGATGTAGCCGGTTCCGGTCCTGTGCCTTTCGCCAGTGACGATGCCAGGAGGCGCTGTGAGATTCTGACACACTGACGGGGGACTAAAACCAACCGGCGCAGTATTGTTTCCGATATGAGAGAGTTGTTTTTTCGGAGATGGGGATCGGCCAACACCGGCACGCCGGGTGTTCGGCAAAGTGGCAGTCCTGCTCCATCTTGGGCACACCATGAAAAAACATTTTCGCAATCTCGCATCATGGGCTTCAATCACCAAGATCTTCAAGGCTGAACAAACAAGGTACACGTAACGTCGCCTGAAGAAACTCGATGAGCACAACCTGTTTCACTGGACAAAACACAGCATAATGTTTTTTTTGACTGGAAAGCAGCAGCGTGCGCTTTCACCCCTCATTCAGATCCGGACTCCAAAACGACATGTGTCCATGAGAAGCAATGTATCAACGCGACATGGCTCAGATGTCTCCGGCAGTCAGCTCTGCTTTTGATCTGTCCCAGAAGAATGCGGCCTAATTTCGTAAAGCAGCGAGAGGGACGTTCAAGGCTCAATGAGCAACAACGGAACAGAGAAACCGATAAACTTCTTGCAATGGAGAAATAATCATGTATTCTGATTTTGTAATCCTCATGAAAATCCAAAAAGGAGCGCATTTATGAACGAGGAAATTGTGACCACTACCAGGCCAGCAAAAAGAAAAAAGAGCCGACCGTATACGGTCGAGGATGTACGGTACGTTGTCGAAAACTACTCACGGAAAACTGCGGCGGAGATCGCTGCAGAGATAGGCATCAGCAAATTCCAGGTTTCAAAGATAGCGAGTGAATTGCGGAGACAGAACGTAGATCTCCCCAGAAAAAATGTGAAACGTCCCAATCCCATCATGGCCTTCATCCATGAAGAGGGGCTCAAGCCTTCGAAAAGCGAACCGAAGCAGCCTGCCAAGAGGCGCGGAGGCGGAAGGGCTGCAAAAAAGAAATAGGACGCGACGTCCCCGGGACACCCAGCCGCGACCAAACCAACAGCTGCTTCTCGAAAGCGGGCACTTTCGCGGTGTCCGCTTTTTTTGTATCGATCAGGGTACATTTCTGCAGGCTCTTTATGCTCCCTTTGCCATTACGTCCAATCATGAAGGCATTCATGCTCTTGCAGCAGGAAACTCGTACCATCGTTACGGTACAGTAGGTTTTTTCTCTTGAGTCTAGGAAATTTATTTCTCTTCGTGAGACATCGATTTCGATCAAAAACGCGGCACCATGACATAGCAACACAAAAGACCCGAACCGGACAGCCAGCGGCGCCCCTTCGCTTTCCATTCGCGGCGTCAGTGTTTTATGCCGCTGCTCGTCCGATTCCTGGCCGCATGGGACGACAAGACTGGCTGGTCCCGCGTCCGTCTGTACCGGGAGAACCAGCAGGATCAATCGTTGGCTGTCCTGGCCGCAACAACGCCCGCAGCGGGTACCGGGGGGCACACGGGGAACCCCTTTTCACCGTTCTGCACCCCCTCCGGACGCCGCACACCTTTCGGACAGGCCCAAATCGCACTTGCCAGGGCGGCCTCTTTGTGCATAATTGAGTGAGGAGAGAGTTCTCCTTGCGGGCATGTGCTTGCCAACCGGGAGTGCAAGGCCTGGGAGCTTCCGGCGGTCCTCCCTTGTCCGGACACCATCTCTACCCAGGCGGTGATCGCGGCCAGGAGGGAGGGTTTCCATGGTCCATCAATGCAGGCATCCGTTTCCCCGCTCCTCTATGCGCACGCGGCATTTTTTCCTGGGCCTCGTGTCCGCCTTCATCCTCCTGCAGTTGCTGCCGGCGGGACCCGCGATGGGCCAGGCGGTGCTCTCCTCCGGCGTGCCGGTGGATGTCGCCCTGAGTTCCTTCGGGTTTCGCAGCTTTGTGATCCACGTCCCGGAAGGGGCCGAATCCCTCACAGTGACTCTCTCCCAGGGGGAATTGGACTTCGACCTCTTCGTGAAATACGGCGCCATGGCCGTGGGCGACAATCCCTCGTGGGAAGATCTCGTATCGGAGGCCAGTTTCCTCTCTGTCAGCCTCGGCTCGGACGAACAGGTCGTGGTGGATGGCGACACCAGTCCCCCCATCCAGACCGGCGACTGGTATATCCTGGTGGCGAACCTCGATTCGGCTGTGGGCGGAACCGTGCGGCTGACCGCCACAGTGGAGACTGCGTCCGGTGAAACACCGCAAGGTGTCGCCACGGGTGCGGCCGCAACCCGACTTTCCTTTGCCATCAACGATCCATTGCTTGTCCCTTGGGACCATTTCCGCCTTGAATACCAACTCAAGAGCTTCCGCCCAGATCTCCGCGGCGATCTCTATGTGGCCCTCTACGTGGAGGGAGGGCCTCTCGTATTCCTGAGAAACGACATGCTGGCCACAACCTCGGTGATTCCCTGGACAACGGACGTCCCCCTCACGGACCACCAGGGCCTGATCCTCGCCGGGGACATGACCGATGCCCTGCCTGACCTCACCTACACCGTTTTCGCCGTGGTGATAAGGAACGGCACATCCCTTCTGGACTTTGCAAACTGGCTCAGCGGTCTGGCCCGGATCACCTTCGCCACGGGAAATCTCTCCGGGGACCAGACGGAGATCCTCAGGGAAAACGGCTATCCCCACGGCTTCGACATCCAGTTCGACCATACGGCCCGCGAGCGGGTGGAAACCTGGTGCTATGGACGGGATACCCCGGACACGGTGTATCAGTTCGTCAACGGCGGTCTCCTCTTGAGTGAGGAACAGGCCGGGGGACAAGAACGGCGGAGCGCCGGCGGGAGGCAGGGGGCCCCGGCGCAGCTCGGGCCGGACCGCTTCTCGCCGGCCACCACGCCGGAAGAGGTCAGGGGCCTGCTCGGGGACCCGGACCGGGTGGTGGAATCCGGGATTCCCGGCCTCACGAGATGGATTTACGGTGACGCCGGGGCCGGGATCACCTTTGATGACGGGGTCATCGTGCAGGTGGGGGTGTACAGATGAAGGCCGCAAGCATCCTTTGCACATTTTTTGTGGCGGGTCTGGCTGCGGCTACCGCGGGCCACTGCGGTCCGAGCCGTTTCTTCGAGGGGATCTGCTCGAATCTGGGGGCCAGCTTCGAAACCGACTGCGGCCCCAGGAGAAACGTCGGGTCCTTCAACCTCGAGGCCCTGTACAAACAGAGTCACTGCGACCAGTCGGTGGCCTTCGCGGCCGGGAAGACCGTGGATGAATACGAGGACCGGCGCCCAACGGGCAACCAGCGGAACTGCTGCGCGTGCTGGGCCTACATCCTGGACAAGTGTTTCGCCAAGGACTACACCGCAGACCTCAACCACTGGCGCACGGAGCTTGGAGCAAAAAAACGCTTTTGCCGTCTGACCGCCTCTCCTACCAGTCTCACCTACATCCCCCAGCAGAACAAAAAGACCGTGACACTCCTCGGCGTGGTCCATCCTGACTACGAGACGGTGACCATCAGATCGAGCCTTGCCGACTCCCAGGGAAGGAACCAGCAGACAGCGGGGACCCAGAAGGGAAGCGGTGGATTCTCGCAGGTCTGGAACTACGAACTCTACCCCGAGGATACCGCCATCCGGTACGACATTGTGGATCCCCCTCCGGGGACCGTGTGTGAGGGCATCAACACCGCGGGCTCCGACCTCGCCCTGGTCAAGATCACGAGGCTCGAACCGAAGGTGAGCCTCATCGGGGGGGCGGAACCCTGGATGGTACCTGCGGGAAGCCAGGTGCTTGTCAAGCTGGTCATCAGCGGGGTCAAGGGAGAGGCCGCAAGCGGATCAGTCCAGTACCAGGTCTCGTTCAACGGGCAAGCCCTGGCCGCACCGCCCGACGGAGACACGGCCGCGGCCCCCACCGGCGGAGAGATCGTCAGGACCTTCTCCCACACCGTAAAGGAGTCCGGGACCTTTCAGGCCCAGGTGACCCTCCTCGAACTCGACGACAGGAACCCTCCCGTCATCGCCAGCAACAGCCTCAAAGTCACCGCTGCCCCGGCCTTCAGGGGCTTCGAGGTCAGGTGCCCCGAGGGGGGCGGTGACAGCGTGGACGTGGTAGTCACCGTAGACAACCCCTCTCCCGACATTCTTATCGAAGTGAAGGCCCGGATCCTGAACATACTTCCGGATGAGGACCCCAAGGGCAAGGTATTCAAAAGCTCGAAGAGCGTAACCGGAGCCGGTCCCACCCTCACCGTGACCTTGCCCGTTCCTGAGGACAAGGGAGGGGTGTACCTTGTGGACGTCCACGTCCGCTACAAATTTTCTGACAGGGAAGGGGCATACGAACTTTTCAGCTCGGCGAAACCGGATGTACCCGGCCTGGGAGGCCCCGACACCAAATACTTCCGCTGGAACACCGCTCCTACGCGTTCCGCGCTCTTTGGTTCGGAGGGGAAGGCGCTCTCGCCTGTCCTCGCCCGGGCAGGGGATTTCCAGACGGTCTGCGAGATCTGCGACTCGTGCGGAGGGGCGGACGACGACGAGGACGGCATTCCCAACGACGACGACAACTGCCCGGCCGATGAAAACCCGGGACAGGAAGACACGGACGAAGACGGCGTGGGGGACGTCTGCGACAACTGCATCGACTGGCCGAACACCGACCAGGACGACGTCGATGACGACGGTCTGGGGGACATCTGCGACCTGTGTCCGGAAGATGCCGAGCCGGAAGAACACGATGAGGACGGAGACACCTGGGGCGACCGCTGCGACAACTGCCCCGAGGAGTTTAACCCTGACCAGCTGGACAGCGACGGGGACTCCGTCGGCGACCGGTGCGACGTGTGCCCCTATGATGCGGACCCCGACCAGGCCGACGGTGACGAGGATGGCATCGGAGACGCCTGTGCCGATGATCTCTGCATCCCTCCAGAGTGCTGCGAGGAATATCCCGTGGAGTGCGACGGCGTCTGTTACGCCGACTGCCCGGAAAACGGCGGCGTTGTGCCTGATGACTGCTCCCGCTGCCTCCCCGGCGAGGATTCCGATCCGCCCATTGTGGCGATCGAAACCCCGGCCTCGGGCACCACGGTCACGCCGGGGGCACAGGTGACCGTGACGGTCCGGTGCTTCGATGACGCCGAAGGCGACAGTGGCATCGTCTCGGGGCTCTTCCTCGCCTCGGGAGAGGCCCTCGCCAGCGGCCCCAGTCCCGACGGCTTCTCCATTTCGCCCGCCGGGGAGGTCGAACAGCAGTTCTCCCTCGGGGTCGCGCAGGACATCGCAGGCATTGACGATCCTTCCATAGTGGTCGTCGCCCGGGGTGCGGATGCCGACGGAAATGTGGCCGCGGACAGCATCACCCTCCATGTGAGCGGAGAACCCGTCTGTGAACCCCCGGACTGCTGCGCCGAGTACCCCCTGCACTGCGGAAATGAATGCTGGCCCGGGGACTGGATATGCTGCGGCACGCACGCCTGCCCTGCGACTGACCCGTGCTGCGGTCAAGGATGCTGTCCCGAGGACGAGTACTGCTGCAACAACATTGGATGCTGTGCGCTGGACGAGGAATGCTGTGGAACGGGCTGCTGTGTTGCAGGGGCCTACTGCTGCCCGGACGGAATCCACTGCTGCCTTGACGGCGAGGCCTGCTGCCCGCCCTGGGGATGCTGTCCTGAAGGACAGATCTGCACCGAAGAAGGATGTCGCGACCCCGAGGGACCTCCGGAGCCCTCCCCGTGCCCGGACATCGCCCCGATCCCCTGCGGAGGAGGGTGCATTCCCGCTGACTGGACCTGCTGCGGGCCGGGAGGCTGCCCGCCTGGTGAGGCCTGCTGCGGACCCGGATGCTGCGGCTCCGGGACCTATTGCGCGGACGACGGACTCGGCATCTGCTGCAGCACGGGAACGATTCTCTGTCCTGACAAACAGGCCTGCTGCGAGGACACCTCGCTGTGCTGCGGCGCGGCCTGCTGTCCACCCGGATCGTACTGCTGCCCGGACCGGACCAGTTGCTGCGAAAACGGCACGGAGTGCTGCGGGCCGGTATGCTGCTCTTCAGGGACGTACTGCTGCGGTTACGGCCAGTGCTGCGCCAGCGAGTAGGTCACTGCCGAGATTCCGGACCCCGCAAGAAACCACAGGGCCTGTGAAGGCTTCCAGTTCGGGGAAGTTGCAGCATGAGCGCTGTGCCGAACCCTGTGATCAGTTATTACTCCGAGCGCTCAATAGGTGACATGAGCGAGGTCTCTGTCTGCCAGACTGCTCCGGAATGCTGACGTCGGCAAAGACGAGATGTCACCTATTAGTTGACCCCATTAGTACATGTTGGCGGGCGCTTGAAGTACAGGGAGTACGTCTGCGTGCCCGCCGTCTCGCATCTGCAGCACCCTGTGAAGGCTTCCAGTTCGGGGAACGGCATTGGGGCTGTTTCCCAACCCCGTGATCAGCTGCGGTGACAGAGCACGCCCGGATCAGGGGCCTGCCCCCCGGTTGCGGCACACCCGGAAGGACCACCCGGGGCCGGGCGTGTCCGCCCTGAGACCCCGCATCACAGGTCAGACGAGAGTATTGCAAACAGCAACACCCTTCGCACGGGCCGCAACGCGCCACCACCGCCCGAGGAACCATGGGAGGGGATGAGAATCCGCCACGGAGGGCCGCTCCCTTTCTACACGGCTGTTGTTGTATAATGCAACGCCTCACCGGCACCCTGGCCCGTACTCGAAAAAAATACAATTAAATCGGGATGGTTATACAACATACGCCTTGGCATGTTCCTTGATAAGAGCAAATTCATACGACGAAAAACAGACCGTGTGATCCCGGACTCACAAGGAACTGCGAGATGGACGAAAAACAGAACCGTTCGCCCAAGAACAGGCTGCGGTGGATATTCGAATCCACCATGGCGGCAGCCGCGTTTGCAGAGGCGGGCGACGTGACCCATGCCCGAGAACTCCTTGAAGGGGCCGGAGGACTCAAAGGCACCGTATTGCTCGTAACCCGCGACGCCGGGAGTCACTGTCGGTCCATGAACTACGCGGTCGAGCTCTGCAGGAGACTGCGGTGCCGTCTCTCCGTTCTCCACCTCACGGACCCCGACCCCCCCTCGGGGGCCCGCAGCGAAAGGGCGGAGGGCGGGGCCATGGCACGGGATGATATCCCCTGCAGCCGGACCGCGATGGGGGGACCTCCGAATCAGGCGGTAGCGAGATTCCTCAAGGAGAACAGGCGGGTGGTATCCGTGGTGATGGACGACGAGATCGCAGGTACGGCGCCGCCCCGCGGCGCTGGCTCCGGCGGCCTTCGCTGGTGGCGGAGACTGGGCTGTCCTGTGGTCCTTGTGGAAAACACGGACATCTGAAAAGGTAAGCCTTCACAGGATACCGCATCTGCTTTGTTGGCGGGCACTTGAGGTACAGAGAGTACGTCTGCGTGCCCACCGCCTCGCATCTGCAGCACCCTGTGAAGGCTTCCAGTCCGGGGAGTTCCGGCATTGGGGCTGTGCCGAACCCTGTGATCAGGTACCTGAAAAGAGATCGGCCCCGCCAGACCATCACACAGGGCGTCCGTGAAATCCGGAAAAGTGCCGCATGCCGCTGGGGCTGGGGCCATGCCGGGACAAGGGCGCTCGCGGCGCCGCGGCACCCGAAGCCGCCGGGGACTCACTCCAGACCCGCCTTCTTGAGCTTCCGCCAGAGTGAAACCCGGTCGATGCCGAGGATCTCCGCAGCCTTGGTCTTGTTGCCTGAAGTCTGTTCCAGCACCCAGGCGATGTAATCCTGCTCGTGTTCGTCCAGGGACGGCATCCGGTCGTCCCGAGGCCTGAATGTCTGCACCTGCATGTCGGGCAGGTGACCCACCTCGATGCGGTCCCCCCGTGCCAGCACCACGGCCCGCTCGATGATATTCTCGAGTTCCCGGATGTTGCCGGGAAACTCATAGGACTGGAGCAGGGCCATGGCGTCCGGGGAGATCTCCGAAACCCGTTTCCCCATGAGGACGCTGTATTTGTCCAGGAAGAACCGGGCAAGCAGCGGGACGTCGCGCCGTCGCGCCGCCAAGGCCGGCAGGTGCAGATTCACCACGTTGATCCGGAAATACAGATCCTGGCGAAACTGCCCTTCCTGAACCATGGCGTGGAGGTCCCGGTTCGTGGCTGCGACGAACCGCACGTCCACCCGCCGGGGCTGTGTGGCCCCGAGGCGGAGGACCTCCCGTTCCTGGAGGACCCGCAGAAGCTTCACCTGCATGGGCAGAGGCATCTCGCTGATCTCATCCAGGAAGAGGGTCCCGCTGTTTGCAGCCTCGATCAGGCCGATTTTCAAACGGTCCGCCCCTGTGAACGCCCCCTTTTCGTGACCGAACAGCTCGTTGCTCAGAAGCTCTTCGGTGAAGACGCCGCAATTCACAGCCACAATGGGGCCACCTGCCCGGGGACCGTTCTCGTGGAGAAACCGGGCCAGGAGTTCCTTGCCCGTCCCGCTCTCGCCCGTGATCAGCACGCTGCAGTCGCTCCTCGCCACCTGGCGGGCCGTGTCCAGGAGCTTCAGCATCTGGGGCTCCTCGGAGATGATTGTGACGCCCCGGACCTGATCCAGGTTGTGCCTGAGCCGCTGGTTCTCCAGCTTGAGCCGGCGCTTCTCCAGGGCCTCGGCCACCACCTTGCGGACCTCGTCCAGCTTGTACGGCTTGGTCACGTAGTGGTAGGCCCCGCCCTTCATGGCCTCGATGGCGGAGTCCACCGTGGCGTAGCCGGTGATGATGATCACCTCGGTGTCGGGAGAGAGCGCCTTCGCCCGCTTCATGATCTCCATCCCGTCCACCACGGGTATTTTGAGATCCGTGAGTATCACATCGAACTCATGTTCCTCCAGGAGCGCCACGGCCCTGGGTCCGCTCTGGGAACCGGTCACCTCATACCCCTGAACCTTCTTCAGGATGTGCACGAGATTCTTCAGGGCGATCTGTTCGTCATCCACCACGAGTATCTTCGCCGTTTCCATCTTCGGACTCCGTATCCTGCTGTTCCTTCGTGGGCAGTGTGATCACGAACCGGGTCCCCGTCCCCTCCTTGGTCCGCACCTGGATCGTGCCGCCGTGCTGGGTGACTATTTCATGGGCTATGGAGAGCCCGAGACCCGACCCCTCACCCACCTCCTTCGTGGTAAAAAAGGGATCGAAGATCTTCCCGAGGATATGCGGCGGAATGCCCGGGCCGTCATCCTCGACCTCGATGAATGCCTGCTCCGCCTCCTCGTCAACGTCCCCGCGAAGGACCACCCTCCCCTGGTCGCCCACGGCATGGAAGGCGTTGAGCAGGAGATTGAGCACGACCTGCTGGAGCCTCTGTTTCTCCCCGGTAAACAGACCTTCCCGTTTCACATCGAGGCAGAATTCCACGCGGGTTGGGATCCTGCCCCGGATCAGATCGCTCGTCTCCTCGAGGAAGGCCCGCATGCCGAGCCTCTCCCGCCGGAAGACCCTCTGTCTCGAAAATTCCAGAAGCGATCGGACGATCCTCTTCGTCCGGTCGGTCTGCTCCACGATCTGGCTGAGCATCTCCCTGCAGAACTCCTTGTCCTCGGCCTCTCCCTGATCCAATTCCTCCAGCAGGATCTGGGCGGAGGTCCCGATGTTGGACAGGGGATTGTTCAGCTCATGCGCCACGCCGGCCACCAGGGTCCCGAGGGCGGCCAGCTTCTTGCTCTGGTAGATCTGCTCCTCGCGCTTCTTCAACTCGGCGATCATCACATGGAAGGCCTGCACCAGAGAAACGATCTCCACAGCCTCATCCGCAAGCTTGAGCGGGGTGAAGCTCCCCTTCGAGACCAGCCTGGTGTATCGCACAATCTTCTGCAGCGGCCTTACCACAGATATCGCCAGTTGTTGCCCCAGGAGCACCGCGAGAAAGGTCACCACCAGCCCGAAGAGGAAACCGGAAAATGTGACGAGGTCCAGGGTGGCGTAGATCGCCTCGTGCTCTTCCTGCCTGAAGAGCGTGGCGAGACCGACCAGCTCCCGGCCGGTCCTCCTGATCTCCTCCAACGCCGCCTCCTGCGGTCTCGGACCCCCAGCGCGGAGGCCCTGCGCCATCAACCCCCGGTAGGTCTCCACCTTGTCGATGAATTCGTTGAGGATCCTTTGGGAGCCGAGGGTATAGAAATCCTCCCGGTGCATGTCAACCAGGTTCGACACCTTCTGAATCTCCGCCAGATTCGCATCGAAATCCGCCTTCTCTCCATAGAGAATCCAGTTCTTTTCGTAGCGCCGCATCTCCAGCACCGAGTCCATCAACTCGGCCGTGGCCTCCTGGACAACAATCCGCTTGCGTACCTGGGAGAGGTTGGACCATAAAAGCATGGTGGAAATGGCAACCAGGGCCACCAACACGTAGTAACCCCACTGGATCCTGCGGGCGATGCTCTTCGACCAGGGCCATTGCATCAGCGTGCCTCGTGCGTGTACCCCGGGCCTCGGGGATTCTCATTCCTGGAGTGCATGATTCAAAATGCAACAGAGCATGTGTTTCTGCAACGCGCGGAACAGCCCCAGAAGGGGTCCCCCTCGCGCCCGGCGAAGCGGCCTCACACCCCAGAAGGACGTTGCATCATGCAACAAACACAAAAAGACCACCGGCGCCAGTGAAACGCAAGAAATATTTTTTATATTTTTATTTCAATAGGTTACATAACATATGCGACCATGGCACGAAGGTTGATTATACAGGCAAGCAGGAAAGAAAAGGCGGCGTGAGCGGTGAAACGCCGCGCATCATCGCTGCAAAAACAAAACATTCATAACCATGCTGAAAGGAGAAGAAACATGAAACGCCTGCTTGAAACCATCAGGATCACCATGGCCGCTGTCGCCTTTGCGGAAGCCAACGAACCCGAATCGGCCAGAGATCTCGTGAAGGGAGCCGACGCGCGCGACCGCTGCCGACACTGTGCAGAGGCTCCCGTCACCGGTCGAGTAGTGAACCGCAAGAGTATCGCTACCGCGTAAGTCAAGAGAACACCCCCCACCTCCACCCGCCGCACGCCTGATTTTCTTCACCGCGGGCACGCCGTGCCCCCGTGGGTGGGTGTGCGCCCGGAGGACACACGAGGGGATGGGAGGGGAGAAAACACTGCAACTCGAAAACTTGAGGAGGAACGTCCATGGCACTCAAGCACAAACCGTCCACAATCGGCACCGCCGTTATGGGGCTGCTCTCCATCTGCTTCCTGGCCGTGATCTTCACACACCAGGAACTTGTGAAGGCCATCGGTTTCGAGGGGCGGAACGGCGGGATCGCTGTTCTCTTCCCCATCGCGATGGTGCTGATCTACACGTACATTCACGCGAATTTCTCTCACAATGTGTTCACACTCCTGGGCATCGAAGCCAGGAACAAGGGAGGAAAATGACATGGCTGCCGCAGTGGATCTCAGCAATCTTCCGGCGAACATCGACCAGCTCTTCATCACCCTCGATGCGGTCAAGATCGGTTTTCTGTTTCTGGTAGGCTTCATCGGGGGTCTGGTCAGCGGATTCATCGGCTCCGGCGGGGCCTTCGTCCTCACCCCGGGGATGATGAGTCTCGGGGTGCCCGCCGCCGTCGCCGTCGCCAGCAATATGTGCCACAAGTTCCCGAAGGCGCTTGTGGGGGCGTACCGGCGCTTCCGATACGGACAGGTGGACCTCAAGCTCGGTCTCATCGTGGCCGCCACCGCCTCTCTGGGCGTGCTGGTGGGCATCCGCATCCAGGAATTCATCAACGACACCTGGGGGGAGGCCGGCTCGAACCTGTACGTGAGCCTCGCTTTCGTGGTGGTCCTCACCACGGTGGGCAGCTATGTGTTCATGGACGCCATCAGGACCAAGAAACGGGAACGCATGGGTGACGCCCGGGAAACCCGCTCCTCCCTGGCACAGAAGCTCGCACGGCTGAACCTCCCGCCCATGATCGACTTCAAGGGCGCGGGCGTTCGGATGAGCCTGTGGTTCACGGTCCCCGTGGGATTCCTGACCGGACTCCTGGCCGCCACCATAGCAGTCGGCGGTTTCATCGGAGTCCCCGGTATGATTTACGTGATCGGGGCACCGGCTCTGGTGGCCAGCGCGACCGAACTCGCGGTGGCGGGCGTCATGGGGCTCACCGGCTCCATCAAGTGGGCCGCCCTCGGACTGATAGACATCCGGATGACCCTCATCATCCTCTTCGGATCCCTCTTCGGGGTGCAGCTCGGGGCGATCGGGACCACGTACGTGAAGGACTATATGGTCAAGTACGTCATGGGGACCATAATGCTCATCGTGGCCGTGTCCAGGGCGATGGCGGTCCCGGAATATCTCGTGTCCCTGAACCTGACCCAAATGAGCCCGGCCATGGTCCACATGCTCACCACGGGCAGCTTCATCATCATGTGCCTCGCCCTGGTCATCGGGGCGGCCATCATACTCGGGGCCATGTTCAAAGGACGGGCCGCGCACCGGGCCGAAGAGGCCGCTGCCGGTTACGTGAAGGCCTGATCGATCCTTCCGGGGGAGGCCGACCCTAAGGGCCCCAGTATCCACACGAGACAGGGAGGCGTAAAATAAAATTATGGCCAAGTACCGAAAGATTCTGGTGGCCCTGGACGGGTCCCCCGCCAGCCTGAGCGCCCTCCGCCAGGCGCTCAGGCTGGCGGATCACCAAAAAAGCGCCATCATGGGCATCACCGTCATGCCGGTCTTCGAGGGCGACCTTGATCTCACCGCAGTGGACGACGTGCGCGGGGTGATGCGGGGTCCGGGCGAGGCCATCCTCGAGGAGGCCCAGAAGATCGTCAAGGCCGACCGCGGCCTCATCATGAGGACGGTGCTGGAGCGCGGCGAACCCTTCGAACGGATCGTCGATCTGTCCGAGGCGGAGGGATGCGATCTCATTGTTCTCGGCAGACACAGCCACGGCAGGCTCGCGAGACGTATCGTGGGCAGGGTGGCGACGAGGGTGATAGGCTACAGCAAAGTCGACGTCCTGGTGGTTCCGGAGGGGGCGTCCATAGAATGGGGCCGGATCCTCCTCGCCACGGATGGTTCGCGATACAGCGAACGGGCCGCCCGCAGGGCCGTGGATTTCGCAAAGGCCTATGGCGAATCCCTGGATATCGTGAGCGTGACCGACGTCACGGACGAGTTCAGCGCCCTGGCCCCAAAGGCCAGGGAGGAAATGACCGCGAAGGCCAGCGACATCGTGGAGAACCTCGGCCGGACGGCTTCGGAGGAAGGCGTAACGGTCCGCACCTTCGTCAAGGAAGGCGACGCCGCCCGGTGCATAGCGGATCTGGCCGCCCAGGAACGGGTGGACGTCATCTTCATGGGAAGTCACGGCCGTACCGGCCTGCGGCGCCTCCTCATGGGGAGCGTCACGGAAGGCCTCATCAGCCTGACTGCAAGGCCTGTCCTTGTGGTGAACGTCTCGGGGTAGAACCGGAGCCGCTGCTCCCTGACATAGCGGCCTCCGACGGCGTCGCGGGGATGTAAGGGCACACCCTGGCTCAGCCCAGCGTGGCGATCACCGACTAGAATGGAGCGCAACGGAATTCCCGTCCGAGTGCATGGCACTGTTCTGTGCCGATCTAAGCTTTATCGGCAATAACTGTAAATTCCCTCGATTTTCGATCATATGGGCTCCCTGCAACGTCGGAGTAAATCCCTTTAATCGAAAAATCCTTCTCATTGAACTCGTTTTCAAGGTCATCTGGAGTAAAATGCTGTAACCAGTTGTATACCTGTTTTGTAAACTCAGACTCAATAATTGTGTACTTGTCCAGCACTACCTTCTCGTCATCGTATTTGAAGGTATTTAGAAAGCCATAGTACTTGTTCGGTGACCAGAACCCGTTGAGCTGGTTCACCTCATATGTCGCGACTTCTTCCCTTTGTTCAAACGCAGATAAGGAATACACATCAAGAAGAACCGAACCGTTCGGTTTTAAAATCCTATGGAATTTGCTTAGGATCCCTGTTCTTTGTGCTGGGCTGAGGGCACAGAAATCGCACATAATCATCAAAACAAGGTCAAATCGGTCTTCTGTTTCAAATTCCAGGTAGTTCTGATTCACATATCTGATATTCAACTGCTCGCGGGCTGCAACTTGCTTTGCGTATTCGATGGACCTCTTCGAAAAATCAATGCCGGTGACATTTGCTCCGTGTTTCGCCAATTGTGTTGCATACAATCCAGGGCCACATCCAAAATCGGCTACTTTGGTGTTATTGACGATATTGAACTTAGATGCGATCCATTCCACCGATCGATTGATGAATTCCGCTTTTCTCGAAGAAACATCAATGGTCTCGTCGAGGTGGAACGAAAGCATCTGCTTTGATGTATGTTCATCGGTCCATAAATCGCTTGCGGTGTAAAACTGGAACGGTTTGGGCCGTTCGTTGATCTTCTCCAATTCTTCAAACATTCTCTTTCCTTGGAAAATGGGGACGCTCCTTAAAAATTAATCAGCTTAATCTTTTAAATGAAAGTTGCCGGTCCGGGCCTCGATTTCGCCTCTGGCCACGGCGTAGCTTATCCCGGGCACAGTCATGGAAAAAGTTCGCGCCAGATGGGAAAGAGGCAAGCCAAGTTCCCTCGCGGCCCAGAAACAAACGAGGCTTCTTGCCTTTACCTTCCGGTTCTGACGGCCCGGCGACAGAATTTCATCCGTTTTCATGCCGTATATATCCGCAGCTCTCGCAATGAGCCGATCCACGTCATATCCCAGCGCCTTCAATTTGTATCGCCGTTCCAATGTCTCGCCTGCTTCTGATAAGACTGAATCGACAAAGTCCGAGTCGCCAAGAATACGCGCATCGCTCATCATGTGATCGCGTCCGACCTGTCGCGTCTTTTTCACCTCCGACCAGCCGCCGAGACTGCGGACCAGTCCTCCGCCAACCAGATCCTCACGCCGACCCTGTTGAATGCCTTCTTCCATGTAGGCTGAATACGCTTGCCTGGCGCTGTTGATCCTTTTGCCGAAGGTAGCCAGAACATGCCCGGTGTCCTGCCACTTTCTTTCGAAATACCCCATGAGAACGCTATGGCCGCAATAGGGATAACGACCAAGACCGGTGAGATTGGGCACCAGCCCTGCCCGCAGGGGATTTAAATGAATGTAGCGGACCAGTTCCCTGAGGTAGATCTCTTCCTGGCATACAATCGATTTGAAACGGTTCTGGAAAAGTTGG
>ENA-OSEO01002513-OSEO01002513.1-sediment-metagenome-genome-assembly--contig:-NODE-2513-length-25484-cov-6.716850_pt1 | contig 25484 bp, 24 predicted proteins | sample MGYA00237883_ERZ534232 | MGnify/ENA metagenome assembly ERZ534232
ACTGACGTGATGGAAATCGACCGGGAGATTGGGACCGTTGAAAGGGAACTGGCGGATTTGGATCAGCGCCGGGCTGAGGCCTTGGAGCGGCTCAAGACCCTGAGGGCGGAAAAGAACAGGTTGCGCGTGGCAGAGGCCCCTCCCGGATATGCGCCGGTGGAGGGGGAGGCAGTTGTAACGAACCGGTCTTCCGAAGCGGACAAGATCCGTCTGTTTCGAAGCCTGTTCAGGGGCCGGGAGGATGTGTACCCGAGGCGGTTCGAGAGCAAAAAATCAGGCAAAAGCGGCTACCAGCCGGCCTGCGGCAATGAATGGATTCGGGGCCTATGCCGAAAGCCTGCGGTTCGGTGCGGCAATTGTCCCAACCAGAAATTCTTTCCCCTTACAGATGAGATTATCCGGAACCACCTCCTGGGCCGTGATCCTGCAAAAAAGACCGATCAAGATTTCACCATCGGCGTGTACCCCCTTTTGCCGGACGAAACCTGCTGGTTCATCGCATCGGACTTCGATCAAGCGGACTGGATGGTGGACGTGTCCAAGTTTTTGGAGACGTGCAGGCGGTTTGATGTACCGGCCGCAGTGGAGCGTTCCCGATCCGGCAACGGAGGGCACGTGTGGACCTTTTTTTCCGAACCGGTTCCGGCCGTTCTGGCACGCCAGCTCTTTTCTTTTATGCTGACCGAGACCATGGACCGCAGACCGGAACTGGGGCTCGGTTCCTACGACCGGCTGTTCCCCAGCCAGGATACCCTCCCGAAGGGGGGTTTTGGGAATCTCATCGCGCTCCCCCTGCAAAAAAAGGCCCGGGAACAGGGAAACAGCCTCTTTGTGGATGATCGTTTTGTGCCCCATCCGGACCAGTGGGCCTTTCTGTCGTCGATCCGGCGGATGGATCTTGATGCGGTCCCGGCCCTTGTTGACGAGGCCAGCCGTCGGGGACGCGTGGTCGGTGTACGGATCGCGGTGACCGATGAGGAGGATGATGAGCCGTGGACCCTGCCGCCTTCCAGACGGCGGAAAGAGACGCCTGTTCCGGGGCCTTTGCCGGAGACGATCGAACTGGTCCTGGAAAACCAGATCTATGTGGCAAAAGATGCCCTGACGCCCCCGTTAAAGAACCGTCTGATCCGCCTTGCGGCCTTTCAAAACCCTGAGTTCTACAAGGCCCAGGCCATGCGCTTTCCCACCTATGACAAACCCCGCATCATCAGTTGCTGTGAGGATTTTTCCAGGCACATGGGAATCCCCCGGGGGTGTCTGGAGGAGGTCCTCGATCTACTCCATTCCCTGAAGATTCAGACAACCATCGTGGACAAACGCTTCGGGGGCAACCCGGTCGATCTTTCTTTTCATGGGAGGCTCAGGCCTGAGCAGCAATCCGCGGCAGAGGCACTGCTGCGCCACGATACCGGGGTCCTTTCCGCTTCCACGGCCTTTGGCAAGACCGTGGTGGCTGCCTATCTCGTGGCGTCACGGGGGGTAAACACCCTGGTCCTGGTACACCGCAAGCATTTGCTGGATATGTGGGTGGACCGCCTGAGCCGGTTTCTGGGTCTTGAACCTCAGGAGATCGGCCGGATCGGCGGGGGAAGGCGCGAGCCGTCGGGCCGCATCGACGTGGGGATTATTCAGAGCCTCGGCACAAAAGGGGTGGTGGATGATCGGGTCGGCGAATACGGATACATCATTGTAGACGAGTGTCACCGGATCGCGGCCGCCAGTTTTGAGAGGGTTGCCAGGCAGAGCAAAGCGAGGTATGTGACAGGTCTCTCGGCCACGGTGACCCGAAAGGACGGCCACCATCCCATCATCTTCATGCAGTGCGGGCCTGTCAGATTCCGGGTGGATGACCGGAAGCAGGCGGAAAAGCGGCCCTTCGGGCACCGGGTCATCCTGCGCAGGACCGGATTTGAGCTGCCGAAGGTCCTGGCGGAGAGAACAGACCTGCCGATCCATGAACTCTACAAGGCCCTCATCATGGACGAGGCCCGAAATGAGATGATTATTCAGGATGTGGTCAAGGCGGTTGCTCGGGATCGGTCTCCGGTCCTCCTTACCGAACGACGGGATCATCTGGACCTTCTTGCGGCACGGCTCGGCCCCCGTGTCAGGAACATGATCGTCCTCAAAGGCGGCATGGGCGTCAGAGAGAGGAGCGCCGCCTCAGAGGAACTGGCCCGTATCCCGGATGGAGAAGAGAGGCTGATTATCGCCACCGGCAGGTACCTGGGCGAGGGATTCGACGATGCCCGGCTGGACACCCTCTTTCTGGCATTGCCGGTTTCCTGGCGGGGGATACTGGCCCAGTACGCGGGCCGGCTTCACCGGTTACACGAGGGGAAGAGCGAGGCAATCATTTTCGATTATGCCGATCTGAATGTCCCCATGCTGGCCCGGATGTATGAACGCCGGCGTGCGGGATACCGGGACATCGGGTATGAACTGGATGAGTAGGGCCGCAGGCACAACCTTAGGCAGCCGTTCCCTCTTCAGAAAAAATACCGAAGCCGGAACTCCGCGCCGGTCGTTTTGCTTTTCGCCGTATTCGGTCTGGCCCCCGCTATCGGGATAATCCCTCTGAGCCGCAGTTCCAGGTTGGTGATGGGGCTGCAACTGATTTCAGAAATCAGGTTGAAACTCCAGTCGTTCATGTCCACGAGGGACCGCCTTATTGTCGGCACAGAGAAAGGTCTGTGAGGTGGGCGTCTCCACTTTGTGGAATGCCAGCCGAACCACGGTTCCCTCGGGAGGCTTAACCGGAATATGAACATGAAATCGCGATTCACGCCCTCCTTTTCTTGGAATGATACGGGGGTAGTATAAGGCGTTCAGGGATTGCAGGACATCGCCTTCTGCACCGACGATCGCGATATCGATATGCCCCCGGCTGAACCCCCGGAAACGATGGCACTTCACGCTCCCGCGGATAATCAATTCGTCTCCGTCCTGGTACACAGCAGGTTTCGCGATGCAGGTCGTCTCCGGATCAACGCGCTCCACAGCGACAAGGCCCTGGTCCACCAGGTTTATGCGATTGAAGGCGCATCCCGACAGTCCTGAACAAAGCATGGCGAGGTTCAAGAGAATGATCATGACCGATTTTCTTGGCGTCATACAAACCTCCTTGGGGTTGTGACCTGTTTTATGACTCCGTCTGGGTCGGCTTCGCCTCGATCCAGTCATACATGGCCGGAATAATAAAAAGCGTCAGGAAGGTTGACGTGGTGAGCCCGAAGGCGACCACGATGGCCAGGGGCCGCTGGACCTCCGATCCGATTCCCTGGGCGAGCAACAGGGGCAACAGCCCTAAAATGGTCGTGATCGCCGTCATCAGGACCGGCCGAAGGCGAAGGAGGCCCCCCTCCACAATCGCCTCTTTCACGGACCCGCCCTCCTCCCGGAGTTGATGGATGGTGCTCACAAGGACCACGCCGTTTTGAACCGCAATACCGAACAGGGCGATAAACCCGACCGAGGCGGGCACGGAAAGATATTCTCCCATGGCAAAAAGCCCCAGGATGCCGCCGATCAGCGCCAGGGGAACATTGAGGATGATCATAACGGCATGGCGCAGGGCGCCAAAAGAGATCCAGAGCATGATAAATACCGCTGCGATCGCCGACGGCACAATGATCGCCAGGCGCGACATGGCCCGCTGTTGATTTTCGAACTGTCCGCCGTATTCGATAGTGTAGCCGGGCGGCAGGGTCACCTTTTCGGCAATCGCCTGGCGGATGTCCCTGAACACCCCCCCAAGGTCCCTGCCTCGCACGTTCCCCTGTACGATCCAGCGCCGTTGATTGTTTTCCCTGCTGATCTGCATCGGTCCTGTAACGTTCTTGATCTGTGCCACCTGAGAGAGCGGGATGAGGGACCCGTCCAGGGTGTGGATCAGCAGATCTTTCAGCGCGTGGGGATCGGCGCGATACGGTTCCTGATAGCGGATATGGATGTCGAACCGTCGGGTGTTGAGGTAGATATGGTCCACCACCTCGCCGCCTACGGCCATTTGCACAAGTTCAAGGACCTGCGCCACCGTGACCCCGTATCGTGAGCAGGCGGCGCGATCGGCAATGACCTGCACCTGAGGCTGGCCCATGGCCTGTTCCGTCGTCACATCCGTAAGCCCTGGGATCGACTCGATGGTCTCCTGGATCTCCTGGGCTTTTCCCTTTAATATCTCCAGGTCTTCCCCAAACAGCTTGATGGCCAACTGGGCCTTGACTCCGGAAAGCAGTTCGTCAAAGGCGTTCTGGATCGGTTGGGTGAAACTCAGTTTGACGCCCTTATACGCCGACAGATCCCGGTGCAGGGCCTCGACAAGGGCTTTTTTGCTCTGGTGATCAGGCCATGCTTCCAGGGGTTTCAGTTCCAGGTGAATCTCGGCGTAGTTGACCGGATGGGGGTGACTCCCTGCCTCGGGACGGCCGATCCGGGACACGGTCCCTCGAATCTCCTTATGCCCCATGATGCGCTGCTCCAGCTTCATGATGGTTTCCGTGGCCTTTTCCAGGGAAATGGATGGCGCCATGGTAACCCCGATCATGATCGAGCCTTCTTCCAGCGTGGGGATAAACTCCGTGCCCATGAAGGGAAGGGCGCCCAGGCTCGCGAGAAATGCCAGGAAACCGAGACCGACGACCACGGCTTTCTTCCGAATGGCCCATGCGAGCGTGGGGCGGTATGCCTTCTTGAGAAGTTCCATGAAAGCGAATTCCTTTTTCGCCCCCTTTTTGAGAAAATAGGAAGACAGGGCCGGCGCGACGAAAAGGGCGGCGAGAAGGGAACCGAAGAGGGCAAAACAGATGGTGAAGGCCATGGGCCTGAACATCTTTCCCTCCACATCCTGGAGCGCAAAGATCGGGAGAAAGACGATAATGATGATGGAAATGGAAAAAGCAATCGGCCGGCTCACCTCTTTGGCGGCTGTCAACACGGTATGAATTCGGGTTGTCTTTTCGTTTTCCGGGCAAGAGAGATGACGATAGATGTTCTCCACCATGACAATAGCGCCATCCGCAAGCATGCCGATGCCGACGGCGATCCCTCCCAGGGACATGAGATTGGCTGAAATGCCATATGCCCTCATAAAGATGATGGAAATGAGGGCGCAGAGAGGGAGGGAGATGGCCACAACAAAGGCAGACCGAAGGTTGCCCAGGAACACAAGGAGCGTCAGCAGGACCAGGATCCCCCCCTGGACCAGGGCCTTCTTGACGGTCCACGTGGCCTGATGCACCAGTTCCGCCTGCTCGTAGTAGGGGACCACCGTGACGCCTGGAGGCAAAGACCGTTGCACATCCGCCACCTTGCGGTAGAGGCGTTCGATCACCTGGGAGCTGTTTTCACCGAACAGCTTGAGCACGATGCCGGAAACCACCTCCTCCTGTCCGTTATGGGTGACAACGCCTCTGCGGATGGCGCTTCCGTAACCCACCTCACCCACGTCCTTTATCGTTATCGGGATTCCGTCGATCACTTTTATGGGGATGCGACCGAGTTCGTCCAGGTTTTGCAAAAGACCGATCCCCCGGACCAGGTGTTCCTCGGCCCCGAGCACCAGAAACTGGCCCCCCGCGTTTCGGTTGTTTACCCTGACCGCTTCCGCCAAATCCTCCAGCGATATGCCGTACTTGTGCAAGGCGTCCGGGTTGACCCGGATCTGATACTGGAGGACATGGCCTCCCATGGAGAGAATGTCGGTAACCCCCGCAACGGTCCGGAGTTGAAACTTTACCATCCAGTCGTTGAGGGTACGCAGATAGGTGTCGGGGTCCATCCCTCCCGTATCCGCGCCATCATCGAGGGTCAGATAATAGATGAAAATCTGTCCGAGACCGGTGGAGATGGGCCCCAGGACGGGGGGTTCCTCCATCTCAGGGAGTTCTGACGCAGCGCTGGCCAGCCTTTCGGAGACAAGCTGTCTCGCAAAATAAATATCCACATCGTCTTTAAAGTAGACGTAGACCACGGCCATGCCGAAGGCCGATGTGGACTTGATCTGAACGACGTCCGGCAGGCCGTTCATGGCCGATTCGATCGGGTAGGCGACCAGACGCTCGATCTCTTCGGGGGCCATGCCATGGGCCTCCGCAAAGATGGGAACCATGATGGGCGATATATCCGGAAAGGCCTCCACCGGCATTCGTCTGTATTCGTACACCCCTAAGCCGATGATCCCTATGATGCTCAGAAGCACCAGCATTCGGGCCTTCAGTGCGGCCTCAAGCAGCCTGTTAATCATAGTATTTTCCCTTTATTACCGTTGCCTTCTCCCTGTTCAGATCCGAGGGATGGTTTTCGGCCGTTGCCACGCATTGCGTTTTAATGACCATGGCCCGCGTGGTCTCCCAATGATTCGGATACAATGGCGGCCTTCAGCTCAAAGGCCCCCCTTGCCACGTAGGGGTCGCCCGCGGACAAACCGGATGCCACCTCCACATGTTCCGGGTCGGACCGCCCCAGGGAAACAGGCCTCGCCTCAAATCCCCCTTCGGACGGGACAAAGACCACTGGCTGATCTGTTAGGGTTTGAACCGCATCTTTTGGAATCACCACAGGGAGTTCCTCTGTCTCTAACGGGATACTGGCCTTCACAAAACGTCCGGGTCGCCACTGTCCTCCCGCGTTGTGGAGAGTTGCCAGGGCGCTGACCGTACGGGTCTTTTCTTCCACCACAGGGGCAATGTAGGAGATGAATCCATCGGCCTCCTCCATGCCGTCGTCCGTTGAAATGAGCACTTTCATCCCCCTTTTCAGAAGGGGGAGGTCCTTCTGGTACACTGTGGCATTCACCCAGACGGAATCCAGATCGGCCACACGGTAAACCACCCGGTTTCTCTCCACCATTTCTCCCAGGGTCAGGGATTTTTCCAGGACCTGTCCTTTCAGCGGTGAGACAATTTCATAGCGGGTCAGCGGGGCCTCTGATCCTCGGGACAACTGATCCACCGAGGTCCCGGACAGACCCAGTGCCATCAGTTGCTGTTTTGCAGATTGTTTTTCGATCTCAGCGGCTGCCAAGGCCTGCTTTGCGTCCAGATAATCCTCCTCCGAAGAGATCTGTTTTTTCCACAGGCTCTCCTCTCGGGAAAAGCGCGTTTCGGCCAGGACGACCCTCTCCCGGGCCGCCAGATACGCGGCCTTGGCATCGGCCAATTCCCGGCACTCCAGGACGGCCATCACCTCTCCTTTGCGGACAGGATCCCCGAGCCCTTTTGAAATCTCCTTCACATGCCCGGAGACATAGGGCGTCACATGGGCGATGCGATCGCCGTTCAGACGGATTTCCCCCTTCAGGGTGACCGTTTGCTGAAGCTTCCCGGGTCCGGCCGTTGCGATGGCGATCCCCATGGTCTTGACCTGTGTCTCGGTCAAGAGGGCATGGTCCTCGGTTGTGCGCTCCGGTTCGGCGTCAGGGTCATGGAGCAGGAATGGACCTTGTGCACTTTGTCCATTGGGCGCGGCTTCATGAACCGTAACGCCGACATGTTCCGCCTCTGTCATGCCCGCATGCCAGTAGGCATAGAGGCCCGCAGCCGTGAGAATCACGGCGCAACAAACGCCTATGACGATCTTTTTCATGATCTGTCTCCGTTTCCTGGGGTGTTGAATGCAGCGGGGATTTCCTCCATGTTCAACCCGATCAGCCGCTCCAGTCGGGTGCGGGCCTGGTGATAGGCAGTCAAGGCCTCCAGGTGGCGCACCTTCGCCCCCACCAGGGTCCGTTGGGCGTCCAGCATGTCCAGATAGTCGAATTTCCCCAGCCGATAGCCCTCTCGGGTGGCCTCAAAGGCGGCCTGGGCGGCCGGAAGGACGTGAGTGCGCAAGGAGCTTGTCTCCATAAAGGCCTTGGAGAGGTCCTGATAGGTCTCTGCAAGGGTGTTTATGACCCTCAACTCGACGGCCCTTGCCTCTTCCCTGGCCTTTGACAATCGATCGCGGGCCTCGAGGGTTGCCCCCTGGTTGCGATCGAAGAGGGGTATGGGAATGGAAATCCCCATCACGAATGCCGTATCATCCATCTCGTTGTGGCGCCTGGCCCCAAGATTTACGGTCAAATCCGGGATTGCGCGGGCTTTTTCCACTTCAATGTGGGCGATGTGTTGTTGGATGGCCGTTGCCCATCGCGCAACATCCGGGTTTTGGGAGATCAGTGCTTCCAGGTCCTCCAAAGGGGGGATCGAGGACAGTGCTTCCAGATCTCCCCTGACGTGATCGAAGGCGGGCGCCCTCCCGCCCCAGGTTCCTGAAAGACGCCTTCGGGCCGCCCGAAGATCGTAGACCGATCGATCCAGATCGATCTGGCGCTCGGACCTTTCCACCTTCGCCTTGATCTCTTCCACCGGGGAGATCTTCCCTGCCTTCACGCGCTCGGACGTGGTGCTGAAGACTGCTTCGGCCAGATGGAGCAGCTCCTTCATGAGCGTCACCCGTTCCTGGGCCGAGAGGACATCGACAAAGGCCACTGCCGCATCGGCGAGGACATCCGCGGATCGGACCCTGTAATCCCATCCGGCCAGGTCGCGGCTGAAAGCCGCAGACGCGCTCCGCTTGGCCCGTTTGCCTCCCAGTTCAATCAACTGACTGAGCTGGACCGTGGTCTCGGCCGCGTCAAAACCCCTGAATATGCCCGATCCACCGAAGTTTTCTGTCTCTACCTCAATTTCGGGATTGGGCAAGAGACCTGCCTGGATGAGGCGACCCTCCATGGCCTGTTCTTCCCAGGAAGATGCCTTCAGGTCCGGGTTGTATTGGAGGGCCAGGGAGATGACCTTTCGAAGGGTCAATATCCCCCCATCGGGAATGACTTCCTGCTGTTTCAAATTCGGGACCTCATCTGCCGGGCCTTCGCTAATGCCCGGATTCTGTGCCAGGCTCTCTGGACAGAAGAAGACGGCAAGCAGCAACAGCAGCAATATATTCATCTCGATGGATAATCGAGAAACCTTCAGACGCATGGATGTCCTCCTCAAAACGCGCCGTCCCGCAAAAAAGGCCCGGCGGGTTGGCAAAAACGATCTCGGATTACAGATCTCCGGCAGGCGCGAGTCTATTCGCACAGCGTTCGGCTGAATCCGCACCTGCGGGGTCTTGAATAAGGATATGAGGAGGTAATCAGATAATCAGAACAGTGGTTTTTCGAAAATCCACGGTCTTGGAAGGTAAGGGCGGATTGGATGGCCCATGGTCAGAAGAGGTGGCGGCGGGCGCCTGGGATGGGCAATCAAAGGGGCATGTGAGGACCGCCCCGTAGGGTCTGGTCTCCGGACGATGAGAGGGAACGTCGAGGGAATAATCCACACTGACCGGGACATGCCGGCAGGTGGTCTCCCGGTGTGCGGCACACGTCTCGCATTGGAATTGCCCGCACGGATGCCGATCATGCCCGAAGAGGCCGGCCGGATGGAAATGGACGGCGCCTCCTTTATGGTGCGCACTTTCATGAATACAAACGAGCATCCCTTGCACAGACCCCTCGGCCAAGAGGGGCCAGATCAGGAGAAACATCACCATCGAAACAATGGATCTTCTTTTCATTCGATTTTCGTCTCCAAGTTTCCAGGCAGGGCAGCCGGGATAAACGTCGATGCTGCCCCCGCAGGCAGACGAACTCCTTTCAAAACCATTCCAGGACCTGCCTTCGTTATTTCTGAACATAAGATGATGCCTGCTTGTGTCAAGGATCTTTTCGCCCTCCGCATGCAAATCCTCCCATCCGTGTGGCGTTTTTGCGGCTCCCCTCGCGAGGTCGTGGCCATGAGCCTTTTCCGGAGAAAAAACAAGGCCCTCTCAACACGGTCGCGTTCACCTGGCGGGTGTGTCTACAGCGATCTCATCCCATGGACGGAGGTTTCAGGTTGCTTGTCAACCACGTGAACTATCAATTCGGCTGAAAGTTCAAATATGAAAAAAGGATCAGCAGGGAGGTCCCCAGGGACACCACGCCCGTGACGATGGCGCTGGTGCGTTTGCTCTCTTCACTGTTGAAGATGGCGACCATGGCGCCCAGTACGGAAACAGCAAAGGCCACAATGCAGGCCATCTGAAGGAACACGCGGGATGTCGCGCTCACATTCACAAGAAAAGAGAGCAAAAAGGCGGCCGCGACAATAAAGGCCATGCTTTGCCGGTCTCGATGGGCGATAAAAATCGCAGAGACCGCACCGATCACCGCTATGAAAAAAGAGACAATGGCAATCAGTTGCCCCATCTCTCAAATCCTTCCTCCATATGATGGACCTCCCATGTTTCAACCATTCTTACTGCATTACAGGCCGAAAGGCAATAAAAGCGTAACACGGTCATTGAAGGTCTTTTTTCATCCGTTGGAAATCTTCCGTGCTGATCTCTCCTCTCGCATAACGGGCCTTCAGGATGTCAGTCGGGCCGGAACCCGCGGGCAGGGACACCCTGCCCCTTCTTGTATCCTGGACGACCCTCCGGATCAAATAGAGAATCGCCATGGACAGGAGGACCCAAAAAGCGATGCCGAGGATCATGCCGATCCAGCCCTGCCAGCCCCCGCCTCCTATCCAGCCGCACGACCACGGGGCCCAGCCGGCGGACCCTCTTCCCTGCCAGGCCAGGGCCGTGCCTGCAAACAAAAAGGGAGAAAGGCACAGCGTGGCCCAGGTCAATCGTTTCACCGTCATCATTTCAGGTCTCCTCCTTGTTCCTTTTGGTCCGGATCATTGAACCATTCCCGGGACACTGCCCCGGGAATTCCACGTTTTCATCACGTTTCCAGTATCCCGGTAGTTACCATCTCCCGCCAAGCTTCCATATCTGCCCATTGCCCCGGCCCATGCCCGGCCCAAAGGTGGCCATGTTTGACTGCTGCTCGAGGGTGAGCAGGGCGCGGCAGTCGAGCCGGTACAGGGCAGCCTTCTCATCAAGCTGCGTCTGCAGATCGGAAAGTTCCTTCTGCTTGGCCAGGATTTTATCCCGATCCAGGCTGGAGGCGGTCCACAACAGCCGCAGTTCAGACCCCAGGGAAAGCATCTGGTTCCTCAGCGGCAAGACCTCCTTGACATAGTTTTCCCTCATGGTCCGCAGCTTGCCGGATTGCTCTTCGGTCAAATTCAGGCTGGATGCCGCTTCGCCGGACCAGCAATATCCCGGCCCCATGCCGTGTCCCCAACCCCTCGAACCCGCAAAGGCAAGGGGACCGGCAAAAATCATCCCTAAGGCCACCGCCAACACCATCAGTTTCTTCATTTGGGTTCACCTCCTTTCTATTGGGTCTACGAGACTCTTCTGCATCCGCCGTGCCACACGCAATGGAGAGAAGGAGAAGTCTGTCAACTGCCTAAAAATTAATACCTTGTTTGACAGGGGGCGTGAAGAGGTCAGGGATGGTACCATGGCTTTTCGGCAAGAAACGTCGAAAGGAGTGCTCATTGTCCCGACAATTTGGTCGAAGCCGCCCGATTTCCAGGAGTTGTGGTCTACTCTCGTCCCATGATTTCGTGCCGATCATTTATTCTGGGTCGGCAAACTATCTTTCGAGACCGGTGCCTTCATTTCTTGCTTGTCGGCTTTACGTTCAGATTTCAACCACCGCTCCAGATCCACTGATCTCAGCACCCCGATATGGATGCGACCGTCGCCGAAGATGTAGGCGGGCGTCCCGGTGATCCCCTTTTTTTTCAAGAGATCCACCGTGGATTCCACGAGGATGCGGCCTTCTTCGCACTGATTCTTGGATCGGTAGCCGCCTTCGAAATCCTCCAGCCCCTTTTTGTCGCAGACCACGGAAATGCACTGTTCCTTTGCGCCCTTGTGGAAATCAAGGGGCAGCAGCAGGAAGCGGACATGGACTGTGCCCTGTGCCGCCATCCTTTTGAGATCATCCTCGCCCGTTTTGCAGTAAGGGCACTGGGGATCGGTGACATAATAGAGCACCTGGGCCGTATCGCTTCCAATGGAAAAGGGCGTCAAGGCGGGGAGTTCTTCCATCTCCTGGGCCGACAACCGGTTGATCTCAGCCAGGGACTCATCGGTAAGATTACGACCGGTGTCGGCCTCAACGATCTTGCCGAAGAAAAAATGGCTGCCGTCAGCATCGATATACGCCATTTGCAATCTTGACCTCAGTCGAAACGCCACCTCGCAAATCCCGGGGAGAGCGGACCTTTGGACGGCAATCACCTCGACCTTGTCTTGGGTCAACCGCTCAAGCTGTTCTTTCACCTGGGCCTGAGACGGACATCCTGCCATGGCAGGAATGCCATAACAGGCAACCCCCAAAAACACCATCACTGCCGCAGAGAGCGCCCCGATCTTTGAGTGGAATCGGGATCGGCGTCTTCCGCCAACAGTTGGGGTTTCATGGTTGGAGCGATTTTTCTCACGTGGTTTCATGCATTTCCTCCTCGGCTCATGGGACGCCCTATTGGATCATCCCTGTGATATAGATGGGGATGAGCGGCCGAAGACGGCTGTCCGTCTTGACATAAATGGCGTCGAGGTATCGGCCCTTGTCGGCCTTCGTGTTCTCTATTCGAATAACGCATCGGTCCTGCCCGCGGTCACAGGTCCCCACCAATTCATATTTGATAAACTTTCCTTCTTTGGCCTCTATTCCCTGGATCACGAACGGGTATTCCTTCCTCGGAATGATCTCTACCTGCACGACCAGGGGCCGACCCGGAGGTCCGAAGAGGCGGACCCGTTCCGGCCGGATCTCGGCAAACTTTTCCACAAAACCGGTCATGCTCAAGAACAGACCCGGTTGGTGGGCATCATTGGTATAGATCCGTACGTCCTCTTTGATTTTTGTCCCCCCATACCCTCCGGTGGCAATCTTGACTTCGACACGGCCTTCCTGCCCGGGAGGGATCTCATCCACACTGGATGCGGCCGTGCATCCTCAACCCGATTCGATCTTGAGGATCTTGAGGGGTGCATCGCCCTGATTTCGAAGGATGAATTCATGCACGATCTCGGCCCCTTCCACCACCGGCTTGAATTCAAAGACGTTCTCAGGAAGGTAGGCCTTTGGCCCCTTTCCCGACGCTTCCGCCGACCAGCCGCAGGCAGCCGAAAGGAGGAGCCCGACAAAAATATAAGCAAATAGATTCCTTCCAACCATATAATCTCCTTGGATACCTAACCCGCCATGGGCGCAACCCATCCCGCCACGGCGGGACTCACACAAAGGCACCACAGAGAGTTTTTTTCTCACGGTGGATCAGATAAAAAGCCCATCACTTGTCTGCAAGATGTGGGCACAGAACATCAACCTCTGAATCATTCAATTCCCTTGAAAGCCTGGCGGCTTTGCGCGATCAAACTGTTCATCCTGCTACCCCGCCCGATCACACGGCGCTGAAAAACGGGTTGGCGATAAAGTAGATCCCCAGGAGCCCAATGACGACCCCTGCACCCTTTCTGAACCAGTTGCCGGCCCCCTGCCAGGCGCTGTTCTCCATGAGCCGCTTCACCGCTGCCGTGGAACTCCCGGCCACCACAATGGGGAGACAATGGCCGATGGCAAACAGGAGGATAAACAGGATCCCGGTGAACACTTTCTCCTGAACCGTGACAATGGCCAGGATGGGCGCAATGAACCCGAAGGTGCACGATCCTGAAAGAACCCCATAGGCCAGTCCCAGGACCAGCGCCCCGCCCACACCGCGCAGTTTGAGCTTATAGAGAAGGCTTCCGGACATGGAGCATTTTTCAACCCCCAGCATGCCGAGCGCCACCCAGACCAGCACCAGCCCCACCAGGACCTGCCAGTAGTTGCCCACATCGCCCAGCATGCGGCCCAAAAGGGCGCAGATAATGCCGATCAGGGCGATGGTGATAAAGAGCCCCACGGTGAAGGCGATGGAATAATGGGCCGCCTGTCTCGGTTTCAGGAGGGTCTCCTGGCCCCCCACGTAGGCCACGATCAACGGAATGGATGCCAGATGAAGGCTGATGGCGTGAAAATCGTCCCTGCGGCGCTACGTCGTTGCAGCTTCCGGGCATCTCAGAAGACTCCAGCTCGTTTGGCATGGCAAAGGGGGAATAAACCCAAAATCAGTGATGGCTCTCGCTGTGTTCAATGGCATTCCCAATCCACTTCATCACCCCTTCGATGGCATAGGTCACACCGTCGTCCTTTGTCAATGCGTAAAATCCCGCCTCCGCGGCCTTCACCTGTTTCAGGAGGGTGGGATCTTCGGCCCCGCCGAATCGCCCGAGCCCTCGAACGGTCACCCGCAGGAGCTGGATGAGCCCTTTCAAGACCCGGCCGCTTCTGGCAAGATGATACATCTCGGAGTCCGGGGTGCCATACTCCCTGACCGCTCCGGCCATGATGCGGTGACTGAGGGATCCTCCCACCAGAGAAAAAAAGAGATAGCATTCCCTTTCGAGAGAGAGAAGATAACGGATCGGCATGGAAGACCCGTTGTCAATTCCGTTCAGCATTTTTTTTGTCTTGAGGTGAATGGCCTGAATCTTTCTGAAAACCGGCTCCCGTCTCTCATCCAGAAATCGAGCGACCGATCGGATCGACTCGGCGTCGAGCCCATCCCTTACGCGCAGGATTTCCTCCGGCGTGATCTCTATGTCCATTCGAAGTTCCTTGTTGTATTTTCGAATGAGCAGGTTTGCCAGGATGAGTGCATTCCGATCCGAGAAAGAGACGCTTACGCCAGTTGAAGACCCCAAAAAATCCTCCAGAATGGTTTTTAAAGCCCCTTCTCGATGCTTCATCTGATCGATCAGGTCCTGAATCGAATTGAGGAACGCCACCCGGTCTTCCCGCCTTCGAATCTCTTTGAGATAGCGCCAGAGGAAATCAAAGACCTTCTTTTCGTACCGAACAAAGCCAGGGATGTTTCTTTCAAATGCAGGCCTCAGAAAATGCCCCTTTTCATCGAAGCAGCTCTTGAGAAGATCTACAAGGGTCTTCGCATCTTCGGCCGTAATGCCAAAATCCTCGGCAATGGTTTCATAGTCGCTGGCATCGAAATCCACCGAATGATGCATCATCTGGCTCATCTTTCGACGGGTCCCGAACCGGTGTTTGAAGAAGGAAACCATCCCCCGGAGTTTCTTGTGGAGCCTCCGCCCCCTTGAATCCTCTTTGCCAGGCTGGCCCCTGTCCGTGGAATCTTCAATGCTCAGATGCGCAAAGACCTCATCCTGGACCTGGTCCAGCCGTTCACGCATACTCCCCAGGACCTCTTTCTCGACCCCTGGGTCCTCGCCATCAGATTCGATTTCATCAAGAAAATCGGTCACCCGTTCCAGTCGGGCATCGAGGGCATCGGCATCAAGGTCGGGGAAGTCCGCCCCATAGATGCTCTGTATGAGCAAGGCTGCCTTTGTGGGCGAGTCACTGAACTTCTCCATCACCAGCCGCCCGACGGCCGCCTTTTCGCGGCTGACGACCTCATCGTCTCTTTCCGCAATGATCCACCGGACGTTGTTGATCTCGATGGGGGGCCTTACCAGCCTTTCCCGCAGGTTCTTGAAGGCAAACATGGCCTCATAGGCGCCGGCATACTGATTCAAGGGCGAGCCGTCGTCGGCCTTGGACAGCATCTGGGAGACCTTGTCTGCCAGATCCTGGACGCTCTCGGTGGGCAACCGGTTGACGCCGGCAAGCATGGTCAGGTTGGGATCCGGTCTTTGGTGAGAATCAAGAACCACCGTCGATGCCGCCCCGGGTCCGGAGGGTGGACGGTTCAAGAGACCGGGGGCCCGTGACGCGCCTATAAAATAGTGGCCCAATGCCTGAAGGCAGAGACGCAGGTGTTCCCTTGTCTCTTCTGTCCATGCCTTGAGGGAAATGTGACAGGTCGTTATTTCCATCAGGCTGAACAGATCAAAGGCGCCGGCCAGCCTTCCGGGGAGGTGAGAGGCGCCCACACCGCGCCGATTGACAATGGCCTTGACGATTGGAATGTCTACGGTCACAGGACCATAACTGAGGACATAATCAGATTCCCGGCCCCCCTTTCCCGCGATGCCGGGGAGCATTCCTCGAAAGCGGAGCAGCATTCGTCCCCCGCGGTCCGGCATGAGGAGCAACTGAGACAGATACTGGAATAACTCATCCACCTCGGCTGCCCGCTGGGCGGTCATCCCTGTCAGCCTCAGGCCCCTGAGATGCCCGGCCAATCGAGAGATGAACCCAACCAGAAGGATGCGCCATTCATCGAGGCGCGTCTCTTCCGCACCCAGTACAGAGGAAAGGTCCCCCCCATCGGGACCGCTGGCGATGACACGGGCCGATGTATCGATGCCGCCCAGGGCCTTGAAGAGATTCCGGGCCGCCTCGTCGAGTACGATCTCCTTTTTCATGATGTGGACGGCAACCCCTCAGATGCGTGTTTTTGGCAGGTTCAGCAGGTGTCTCATTTTGTTTTGGTATCATACTCGATTTTTAACGTATTCTCAATTCTGGCATGGGAGCCGGGTCGGAAATTCTGACGATAGCCCACGCTGTGACCCAACCCCGGTTCTTATCCGACAACCGGATCAGGGACCATCCATCCTCTGATCGCTCATGGTTGACCATCGTTCCCTCATAGAGCTTGAAAAGGACGGTATCGGCTGTGTCGCGGCCGGCCAGGATATGGACCTCTTTCTGCAGCACGACTGCCCGGTCGTCGCTGGTGATCCGATAATATTTCAGCCCGAAAGAGAGCCCTGCGGCAACCCATAGCGAGATGGTCAAAAGGAGAAGATAAAAGAGCCATTCCGCCCGGTTGAAAAGCCGAATGAGGAGGAATGACCAGAAGAGCAGGTTCAGAACGGCAATGCCCTCGAACGGCTCGCCGAGGCTGAAGGACCTCAGCCAGAAAAATACCGTCTCAATGGACCCCTGCGTGATAAGAACTCGCTTTTTTGAGGAATAGAGATAGCGCAAACGGGCTTGGGTGTCAAAAAAAATCTGGCCGCAGCAGGATATTGTGGTAGGGACAAGGGGGCGCAATAGGTGCGTCTGAGTTCAGGGCGGCCGCACATTTGGTGGGCGTGTCATGTACTCCTGTGACGCCGAGAAAATCGGAAATGGTGGAAATCTGGGTATAGAAACCCGTTGAACCCGATTTTTTTCAAAAATCAGGCAGAGTGTGTCTCTGGCCTCCGGCTCGTAGAGTCTACGCCTCGGAGAGATACTGGGGGTCGATATATAGCCATTATCGAACCCGGGGAGTTGAGATGCGGAATAATCGATGCGGTATTCGGGGGGCTTCGGCGGCCTGGTTTCCTTTGGCGGCGGCCTTTGTTTGATTTCCCATAGACACAGGTGCTTGAGAATCTTTTTGATGACCTCGTTATCCTCGATAAAAGCAATTACCCTCATCCGGCCCTGGCACTTGGGATACGTCAATGGGTTAACTTCATATATCTTCTGAATCAACCGGGCCATGAAACCCTCAGTGAATTCCTATTCATCATTTGGGTACGTGGCTCATATGTCATGCTGGCTATTTCCTGTGATATCAATAAGTAAAATCACGTCTACAGTTCGAAAAACAAGCATCGTTGTCATGACATCTTGGGCCTCAGTTTGCCTTTCCGAGACATGATATCCCAACCATTGGTCTGCGAAAAATTGCTTGGGATATCCATTTTGGTCAGGAAAGCGTCCTTGACCTGAGAAGGAGATCAGATGCTCTTGGGCCGCCTGTGGGTGCGTGGCTGAATCTGCACTTCTGGAAGTTGTGACATATCTTTTTCGTATCCCAGCAGATCTTGACGCGAAGGAAACTCCATATTTTCGTTTAACGTGGCAGGAGAATCAGCATATTCAATAAGGTTGGAGGGCGGGTGGCAACCGGCAAGACCAAGCCGCCACGACGCTTGATTTGCCCAACTGCAGGTCAATCCTGCAGCAGGCTTATGTTAGGCCTTCGTTAAGGCATCTTTGCTCTTGCCTTCCTTTCTCTTCGCAACACTTTATGAATTTGATGCCTGTTTGAAATTGAACGCTACGCCCTTAACCTCATACAAAGAGCAGTTGATCAATTCGGCACTATCGAGGTCAAACAAGACGACGTTGTACCCGGGTTCGCAATCATGATCCAAGTGAGTCCTCCACAAAGCCTTATCTTTAGGAATCGTGTGCTTTCGATTGGCGCTTGTAATGATTAGCACCGAGAGAAAACCCTCCCCTTCCTTATGGAAAATGTGGGGATTGGAACGTGTTACAATCCGAACGAAAGCATGATAACTGTGAACTGGCTTGAATTCAGCCATTTTGATCGAGCCGTATCATTCTGCAGGCCACCCTTGTATGCCTTCAGAGACGTTCACTAATTTGTGCGTCGACCTACAACTGTGAACAATTCAACTTTCTTCCCATTGAAAGGTTGTGAATGGTAGGTTACACATGTGTCTTCGAATCCCAGCACCTTGATCACGTGAACCACAAATTCGGGGCTTAAATACCATCACGTCTCTTTAGGTTCTAATGTCTCCGAATCAGGCATAAATGTTAAGTATGGCTTTTTGGACTCAAAAGCCTGACCCCTCATTACGTCTGTCACCACCACGGCCTCCGACACAAGCCTTGTTCCGCTTTGCAATGCCAAAAATGGATCACGCAGATGAAGGAGAATTGATCCGTATATAGCTATATCGACCTGTCCGATTTGTTCTGGAATATTGTAAACGTTGCCGTAAACGACTTTTGCATTCGAGTTAAGGCAACGATGGCAGAACCAGTACGCATTGTTTAGGCTGTCAATCTGCTTTTGGCGTTCATCCATGGCTTGCCCATAACCTTCCCATTTTGCATAAGGAACCAGATCCCATAAGTAGTCTTTTGAAAGATCAAAGGCCGTCACTTCACCCCCCTGCTTTTCAGCTTCAAAACACAGCACCCCATTGGCAGTACCAACATCAAGTACCCTTTTTGAGCTGAAACTAACCCTGCCCAAATACTCTTTTATTCCATTGCGAAGATCCCAGTCTCCCTCAATTGTCCCGTGACCCGGAAGATCAATCGTGTGATAAAAATAGCATTGCTCTATATCCTCAACAACTCTCGGTATTGCATATATCCCTCTATCTTCAACAAGCGGTTCTTTGGATTTGGAAAAAGATTCTTCCTCTTCTTTAAAATACTTTATGGGATCTAAGATCCTCCGTATGTCGTTCGCGATCGTTTTCCAGTCAACTCCCAACTCTTCGCCGATAGCCTTGGCCTCCGCAAATGGAGCATTCATAAACCAATCAATGACCTCTTGAGCGCTATATTGGCGGCTTCTGTATATATAACGTTTCTTAATATTCTCCCAATAATGTAAGGCATGATCACGATTATGCCTCAGGTCAGACTTGACTTCTTCAAACAATCTTACATCGTGATCATTTTGCGCTGCTCCAAGATCTTTCATCACGCCCTCCTGCCTTTGGCGGTGGCCTTTATAGGATTTCCCATAGACCTTGGTTGAGAATCTTTTTGACCTCCCCGCCAATGCCGACTCAATAGGTCGGCTCATCACCTGATTACACCCAATTGTTCACAAATGCCATTCAATAGTAAGGGGGGTGGGCGACCTCATCATCCTCTCGAATAAAGGCGATCGATGGTTGTGATCCGGCCGTGGCATCTGGCACACGTTAACGGGTCCATTCATGTATCCTATTGAAACCTCATGGTTTTTAACGCATCAAAACCGTGACATATGCCTTACTTAGTCCCACCCTACGAACTCAGACCACCTCTTTGAAACATTCAATATGTTGGGGCGACGGGATTCTTATCTTTCCTTAAAAATCGTGAAAATCCTACCACATCAGTTTCGGAAATACAACTCTCAGCCTCCTTTTCAACCCCTTCCTCAACCATTCTCCTTTCCCTGCCTCGCATGGTCTTCCTCCGGGCGTGGATGGCAAAATCAGTCACCCACTGGATGCTGTCCATAATGGAATGGGACGCATTTCAAGATGCTCGAATCATTTGTGATGTCACATAGCTCAAAATACACCTGCTGCCAAGTTATTTGAATATTTACGGTCGTCCCATCATGGTCCAAAGTTATTTGAATATTTACGGTCGTCCCATCATGGTCCACGTTCCGGCCGGATCGTCCCATCATGGTCCACGACCAGGGGCCGCTCCGGAGGTCCGAACAGGTGGACCCGTTCCGGCCGGATCTCTGCAAACTTCTCTACAAAGCCGGTCATCGTTACTATTCTAAAACCAACGAAATTAACCTCACATAAAAAATCCCTACTTCTCAAAACCATAGAGGCAATCCCTATTTTCAACTTTCTCTTACTGTAGGAAAAACCAGTCACAATTCCTCCTCTAAACGTGCCCCGATATCACATTGTTATATATATATCAATGAGTTGGACATTCAATGGAGCTTCGGCACATTCCTTGAATAGGAGATTCTCAGAATGCACTGTCGGGTAGATGTGTTCCCCTGAACAATGGGGACACCCATATTGCAGCATTGAGTGAAGAGGGATCCGGTATGATGAGGGTATTGATTGTCGATGATAACGAAGAATTGACCACGCTCAAGAAGGAGATGCTGGAGAAAGAAGGCATGACCCATGTTGAAACCGCTGAGAACGGTGACGCCGGGTATCTGGCCTTTCTCCGCTTCAAGCCCGATATCATCACCACCGATATTGACATGCCGGTCAAGAAGGTGATGCAATCGGTGAAAGAGAAACGGGTTCACAATCCCGGCATAAAAGCCATCTATATGAGCGGCGAGATGAACAGCTATCGAGTGCTCCTTCAAAAGAAAGAACCCGAATACAAGGCAAACCTTCTTCCAAAGCCTTCTTCGCTACCAAAGATGATTAGTCATGTTCCATGAATGCTGTAAAGAATAGAGCATGTGAAGGCGGGCAACAACCCTCAGATATATTGTCAATGGGATGTATCCTGTGTGCCACCCTGTGTTTCGCGCCTATGGCATTTTCGCCTCCGCCGGTGGGGCTTTAAACCCCACCTTTGGTCAAAGGGGAACACATCCCCTTTGAAAACCTTATGGTGTCAGCGGGAGGGAATTTTTTTTCGAGGAGAAAACAGTTGAGTTTCTGAAGGTTGGATAGGGACTCATCTACAGAGACGGGGCCGAAAGCAGGCTGGTTGGGGCCAAAGCCGGTTATCGATTAATCTCTTGGAAACGGGAAGACACACTTCCCGTACAGAGTATAAGGAAAGGAGGAGTTTGACATGAAAGCAATTTATAGAAACTTAGTAGGGTTAGCTGTTGTTGCCATGGGGTTGGCCTTTCTCGCGGCTTCGTGTGGGGGAAGTGGCGGATCCTCGGCAACGGGCACTTCAGGGGATGTGACGGTGAGCATCACCGACGCCGCAACGGATAAGTACAACGCCGTGTACGTCACCATCAAAGCCGTCGAAGTTCATATGCCCGATGATACCTGGGATGTGATTCTGAGCCCTCACGAAACGTTTAACCTGCTTGAGCTTGTCAACGGGGTCCGTGAGGAAATCGGGATCGCCACGCTGCCGGCAGGCAGCTACACTCAGATGCGCCTCATTATCGGGGAGACGCCGGATCAGGGGATTAACATACTGAGCGAGGCTCACCCCTATGCAAATTATGTCATAGATTCAAACAATGCGTATCATGAATTGAAAGTCCCAAGCGGATACCAGACCGGCGTTAAAATTGTTCATGGGTTCGAGATCAACGCCAATCAGACCACTGAACTGATTCTGGATTTTGATGCGTCTAGATCGGTTGTCCAGGCGGGCAGCAGCGGAAACTGGCTCTTGAAGCCAACCATCAAGGTCCTGGATGCCGATTTATACGCCATTGTGACCGGCACGGTGAAAGAGAATGGGGGTATCCCGCTGGACAGGGCGCTGGTGAGCGCCCAAACATATGATCCCGGCGCGGCTGACAACAAGGATGCGGTTGTTGTGCAAACATCCACCATCTCGAACCAGGATGGGTTGTATAAGCTGTTTCTGAAACCTGGCGCGTATCGTTTTGTGGCCTATGACAATGGATTCGATCCTAAATGCGCCAAACTCGATGCATTGCCCAACACAACCCATGAACTCAATTTTAGCATGGACACCGCTTCAACGGGCGTCATTTCAGGGGATGTGGTGATACAGGGAGGCACTGATGAACAATACGCCACCCTCAGCTTCAGACAAACCGCTGCCTGCAGCGGGGAAGACAATGAAAATATTGAAGCGGCATCCATACATGTGGCCAATGATGCACCCTACGAGATGATACTGCCCGACGGCGATTATGAGGTGGTGGCGTCAACATACAATCAAACCACGCAGGCACATCACGTTCATGTAACGGTCAATGCGGAGACAACACTCAACATTGTCTTCTAAAAAAGGATTTTTTTAAATCAGAAGGAGGTCAAATTATGCAATCTTTACTGCAAGGCAAACGGATTGTGTCCATGATGCTTCTCATAAACTTTACAATTATGTGCATATGCGTTTCTCCTGCGCAGGCCGGGCTCATTCCGACAGCGCAATTTCTAAAGAAAGATGTGTCGGCTGCACAGCGGACACGGCTAAATGCTTTTCTCGACAGAGAGGAAGTCCAGAAACAGCTGGAGGCCTGGGGCCTGGAGAGAGACATGGCCAGAACCAGGGTGAACAGCCTCACGGATGGGGAGGTCGATCAATTGGTCCAGAAATTGGACCAGCTTCCTGCCGGGGGCGACGGGGTGGTTGCCGTGTTTGTTATACTGGCACTGGTTTTTGTCATATTACTCGCCACTGACATCGCGGGTTATACGGACATATTTCCGTTTGTTACCAAACATCCCTAAGCATACTATGAATATACTTCAATGTTCATGCAGCCGAATGGGATTTCTTGTCCTGCTCATTTTAGTCGCGGCCGCGGGCTGTGCCCATAGGGATTGCCGTATTCGTGAGGCACAGTTCGACGGCCTTTCGCGACGCACAGAGATTGCCGGGGTCCCTTTCTATCCGCAGAAATCTCATCAGTGCGGACCCGCTGCCCTGGCGATGGTACTGAAATGGTCGAACAGCCGGATCAGCATGGGGGAGATTAGAGATGAGATTTACACTCCCGGCAGACAAGGGAGTCTGCAACCCATGCTGGTCAGCGCCACCCGCTCTCACAATCGTCTGCCCTATGTCATCGATGATTTTACCTCTCTGGTCCATGAGATCGCTGCGGGTCATCCGGTAATTGTCTTGCAGAATCTCGGCTTGAGCTGGTACCCCCAGTGGCACTATGCGGTCGTGATCGGATATGACATCGAAAAGCAGATTGTCATCCTTCATTCAGGAAAGACCTTCAGAATGGAAAGAGGATGGCCTCTCTTCTGTCTGACATGGGAACGCGCAGGGCATTGGGGCCTTCTTGCCCTCCCCCCTGATGAGTTGCCGGCAAGCGCGGATGAGACATCTTTCCTGGAGGCAGTATCAGCCTTGGAAGCGGTAGGAAATCATGAAGCAGCGTTGACAGGCTACAAGGCTGCTCTTAAGAGATGGCCAAAGAGCCTGGGGGCCACCGTGGGGCTCGGCAACAGTCTTTATGCCATCGGAGACTTTCAGGGAGCAGAGAAATGTTTTCGTAGCGCCCTCTCGTTTTGCCAAGCCTGCGGTGATGTCTACAACAACCTGGCACACGTGCTGGCAGAGCAGGGCCGCTACTCTGAGGCACTGGATGCGGCACATCAGGCCATTTCTGTCGGCGGTCCCAATGAATCTATATACGATCAGACTCTTATTGAAATTACCCGATTAAAGGAAAAGCGCGGATGAAGTCGCGGACCCTCAGCCGGATTATGCAAAGGTGTACGGAATTTTCTTCGCGTAAAAACCTTTTCCATTCAAATAGTTGCCTCTATTTCTGTCGAATCCCGAGCACGCTTACCGTAGGAAAAATCCTTCAGAATCCCCATGTTTCAGACGCTTCTATCCGACTTTACGTTTTAATATCGACAAGTTAAGCTATTCAGCCCTAAACGGCATATGAGTTGCTTAGAAAAAAAGAGTGAAGCTGTTTCCGGTAGAAATGGATGAGCCCGCACAGAATATATACATCAACTTTTTGATATAAAGCAGGGAGGAAATGAGATGAGAACATCAGAAAAATATAGAGGAACCTTCTTCAACATTTGCTTATTGGCAACCATGGGTATCCTTACGCTATCAGGCTGCACGACCAATAAATATGTAGGAGAGCAGATCAGACCGGTTGCCGACCGTGTATCGAAGACGGAAGCCAGCCTCTCTGATCTGGACGGTAGGGTAACCGCAAACGAAGATAAGATCTCTAAAATCACCGTTGATCTGCAAGTGGTAGATCAGAAAGCAGAACAGGCCCTTGCGGGCTTTGGCAATCTGAAACTGGAACGCCGCCTACTCGTTGGCATGAGAGAAGGCGTTCACTTCGCATTTGACTCAGCGGTATTGCCGGACGAGGCAAAGCAGTCGATCGATGGATTTATCAGCACGCTCGATGACACAGGGAATGCCGTATTCCTGATCGCAGGGCACACTGATAGTGCCGGCCCTCAGGACATCAATTATGAGTTAGGCAAACGGAGGGCCGATGCTGTCAATAGATACCTGATCGTCCAAAAGAAAATAGACCCGTTGCGAGTTGTAACCGTTTCCCATGGAGAAACGTCGCCCATCGCAGCAAATGATACACAAGAGGGTCGCGCAAAAAACAGGAGGGTAGAAGTCCTGGTTTACAGTGAGAGAATTACCAAATAGGAACACATTGGCAAAAACGAACGTCTTGGTGTGACAGCTCCTGCACTCCGTTCTCATACATAATGCATGTTCATCATATCCTGAAGCAGCCTCAAGCGTGTCCTGATAGTGTGGCCTATAACTGCCAGATTGCCAACCGATACCCGATTAAAGGTCACCACGGCGATCGCTATCCCGGAAATGAGACAGGCCTCGATGGCGATGATGCCGGTTGCCATGTGCGAAGAAAAGCCGTCGGTCAAAAATGCCGCAAGGATGATGCCTTAAAGGAGGCCCATCAGGGGAACCCCCAACAGCGCGACTGCATGCTTTTAGATGCCTCCTTTCTGATGCTTCATGTTTCTCTATTGCCTCAAGCCCATCGGCCCTACGGCTGGCATTTGACGTAACAGACACCCGTGGGAGTTTCCACGGCGTAAGGGAAAAACTTCTTTCGAATCCACAGGGCGAGATGGACCAGGTTGATGAGCACGGGCACCTCCACCAGGGGACCGATGACCGCGGCGAATGCCTCGCCGGAGTTGATGCCGAAAACCGCCACCGCCACCGCGATGGCCAGCTCGAAATTATTGGATGCGGCCGTAAACGACAGGGTTGCGGATTGCCCGTAATGGGCCCCCATCTTTCGACCCAGGTAAAAGGAGATCGCAAACATGAGCACGAAATAGATGAGAAGCGGGATGGCGATCCGCACCACATCCAGGGGAATCTTGACAATATACTCGCCCTTCAGGGAAAACATCACCAGGATGGTGAACAAGAGCGCAATCAGGGTAATCGGGCTGATTTTGGGAAT
>ENA-OSEO01002517-OSEO01002517.1-sediment-metagenome-genome-assembly--contig:-NODE-2517-length-25424-cov-3.912061_pt1 | contig 25424 bp, 19 predicted proteins | sample MGYA00237883_ERZ534232 | MGnify/ENA metagenome assembly ERZ534232
CTAGGGAAGAGGGAAAGGTTGCCAAATCTGCGGATCTTACCTCTGCCTTGATACTCCTTTTTGGGGTTATTGCCCTAGCAGCCCTGGGAGGCTCCATGGTAAGGACTATGATAGAGATGCTCCGGTTTTTCCTGGATAAGGCGGTGGAAACGGATATCTCCAGGGACAGAGGTGTGGTGCAGTCCTTTATGAATTACTTTATCCGGCTTACCCTGCCCATCGCAGCTATTGCCTTTATAACGGCCCTACTTGGAAATATCCTTCAAGTCGGCTTCCTCTTTACCACAAAGACCATTACTCCGGATCTGAACAAGATTGTTCCAAAATTCGGCAAGTTTGTTCAGAGGGCCTTTCTCTCCCAAGAGGCGGCCTTTAATTTTGCTAAATCAATTCTAAAGATCCTTGTTGTGGGAGCTATCTCCTATATTATAATAAGATCAGATTTCCCTAAGATCTCCAGAACCCTAACCATGCCCTTTCTTTCAAGTTTTCAAACTCTCTCCATAACAGCCTTGAAGATCATCCTCGGTTCCGCAGTGGCTCTCCTTATTTTTGCCCTGCCGGATTATCTTTTCCAGAAGAGGCAGCACCTGGAAAGCCTTAAGATGTCAAAACAGGAAATCAAGGAAGAGAGGAAGATGATAGATGGGGATCCTCTGGTAAGATCCCGGTTAAGGGAGAGGATGCGACAGATCCTTACCCAGAGCATGCTCCAGAATGTTCCAAAGGCGGATGTGGTAGTTACAAACCCTACTCACTATGCTGTAGCCCTGGAATGGAACAAGGAAAGAATGATAGCTCCTATGGTAACAGCCAAGGGGCAGGACAATATGGCTTTTAAAATCCGGGAGATAGCTCAAAAGAACAGTGTGCCTCTCATAGAGAACAAACCCTTCGCCAGGGCCCTTTATTCCGAGGTGGAGATAGGGGATGTTATTCCGGAAAAGTATTATCATGTTATGGCGGTAATTCTGGCCGAGGTTTACAAGATGCGAAACCAGGCGGCGGTGTAAGGGAAAGGAGGCAATAGAATGGCGGATTTGCAGAGGGTAGTGCGTTCCTCCCTGTTTCAGGAAAAAACAGATATCTTTGTAGCAGTGGGCGTCATTGCCGTGGTAATGATGATAATAATCCCCCTGCCAACGGTTCTGCTGGATCTATTGATGTCCCTTAACCTGGTGCTCTCCCTGCTCATCATCCTAATTGTGTTATACACCCGCCGAGCCCTGGATTTTTCCGTTTTTCCCACCATACTCCTTGTAACCACGGTTTACGGACTAGCCCTGAACATCTCTTCCACTCGGCTTATCCTTGCCAAAGGTAGCGACTTTAACGGAAAGATAGTAAGAGCCTTCTCCCGGTTTGTGGTGGGAACCGAAGGAACCGAGGGGCTTGTAATTGGATTTATAATCTTTGTAATCATCATAGCAGTGCAGTTCATTGTTATCACAAAGGGTGCTACAAGAATTGCGGAAGTGGCAGCTCGGTTTACCCTGGATGCCCTGCCGGGTAAGCAGATGGCCTTGGAGGCGGAATACAACTCCGGATCCATAACGGAAGAGGAACTTTCCAGAAAAAAGAATGAACTTCAGCGGGAGGTTGATTTTTACGGGGCCATGGACGGAGCTTCCAAATTTGTTTCCGGTAATGTAAAGATCGGTATTCTTATTACAGTGATAAATATAATTGGTGGTCTAGTGGTGGGTATGTCGATTCATGGTGAACCTCTAAACATCGCCCTTTCCACCTACTTCTCCCTGGCGGTGGGGGATGGATTAGTTTCCCAGCTTCCTGCCCTGCTGGTCTCTACTGCTACAGGTCTTATAGTAACCAGGGCAGTATCGGACGGAACCTTTGGAAAGGATGTTACAACCCAGTTTTCCCGGCAGGGGAGGATCTACTGGATTGCCGCCTTCTTCCTTCTGGTTCTTGCCCTTATTCCTGGCTTCCCCTGGGCAGTTCTGATCCCCCTGGCCGGGTTAATGGGTTTTCTCGCTTACCGGCTATCCAGAAAAGAGATGAGGGAAGCAGAGGCGCAAAAGCTTAAGACTGCGGGAGCTAAGGGGCATGAGGCCCCAGCGGAGATCTCTCCCGTGGTTCCTCTGGACCCCATCTCCCTGGAATTAGGCTATGGTCTTATACCTTTGGTGGATAAGGATCAGGGTGCCGAGCTTTTAGACAGGATAACGAGAATCAGAAGAGAGTCTGCTCTGGAACTGGGATTGGTGGTTCCAAGGATCAGAATCATAGATAATATGCGTCTTTCTCCGTCGGAGTACTGTGTTAAGATCCGCGGTGTAGAGGTGGGAAGGGGAACCCTCAAGATCGGCCATTATCTCTCCATAAATCCCGGGGGAGTCCGGGAGGAGATACCGGGAGAGAGAACCAAGGATCCGGCCTTCGGTCTGCCTGCCCAGTGGATCACAGAGGAGTACAGAGATCAGGCGGAAAGGGCAGGGTACACTGTAGTGGACGCTCCCTCCATAATAGCCACCCACCTTACAGAGATTATAAAACACCATGCTTCGGATATCCTGGGAAGACAGGAGGTTCAGGCTATACTGGATACCTTAAAGAACGACTTCCCCGCTGTGGTTCTGGAGGTAAACAAGGCTCTTACCCTTGGAGAGACTCAGAAGGTGCTCCAGGGGCTTCTCTCCGAGCAGGTCTCCATCCGGAATATGGTAGTTATTCTTGAAACTCTGGCAGATTACGGCGGAATCTCCAAGGATATCTCTTTTCTTGTGGAAAAGACCCGCCAGGCCCTGGGAAGACAGATCTGTCTTCAATACGCCAATGAGGAACGGAGTATCCCGGTACTTACCCTGGACCCCCCCCTGGAACAGGTTCTTATTGATTCAAGAATGGAGACTACAGGGGGAGTAATTGCAGCCCTGGAACCGGATTACCAGAGGAGATGGATCAATGCCCTGGTTAATAGCGTAAGGCAGATTCAGGAGGAGGGGCATCTGCCCATCATCCTCTGCTCCGAGGCAGCCAGGGCCTTGGTAAAATCCAGTACCCGCAGGGAGGTGCCGGATCTCGTAGTGCTTTCGGTGCCGGAAATAGTAAGTGATATAAATGTTGAACCTGTTGGAGAAATCAGATTAGAGGGATAAAGGAATAGGATATGCAGTATTTTACAGAACAGGCTAGGTCCCATGCAGAGGTGAATGAAAAGATCCAGCAGAAATATGGGGAAAATGCCAGAGTCTTGACCCGCAGAAGCATTAGAATCGGCGGGTTTCTAGGTCTTTTCAGCCGGGAGGGGGTGGAGGTCACAGGGTATCTCTCTCCAGATAACGGCAAAAAAAAGCTTGTGGACCTGGAAACGGAAAAGAAGAAGATCCTTTCTACGGTTAAAAATGATCAGACCCTTCAGAAGGTTCTGGAGGAGGTTCAGTTTATAAAACAGAACCTGGGGAAAAACCTTTCTGCTCCTCAGGAGAAACATCCCACCCTGGAAAGGATAGAAAAACTGTTTCAGGAAAACGATTTTGACCCGGCCTACACAACCTTTCTTCTTGACCAGCTTCGGAAGGAACTTACCCTGCAGGATCTGGACGACTACTCTCTAGTGCAGGAGAGGGCTGTTCAGATGATCGGGGACGGAATCTCCCTTTACAGGGAAACAAATTCTATACGACCCAGGATCTTTATTTTAGTGGGTCCCACAGGAGTTGGAAAAACCACCACTATCGCAAAACTGGCAGCCCTGCATGGTTTGGGTTCCCGGGGCGAATCTGCAAAAACAGTCAGAATGCTCACTATAGACAACTATCGTATAGGCGCAAGACAGCAGATAGAAACCTACGGTGAAATAATGAGAATCCCGGTTCAATTTGTTACAAACAGTCAGGATCTTAAAAAACAGCTTGCCCTTTTTGAGGATTCAGACCTTATTCTTATAGACACCATTGGGAAGAGTCCCAAGGAGTATATGGACCTTGCAGAGATGAAGGAAATTTTAACCACCTGCGGGGAGAGAGCAGAAACCCATCTTGCCCTTAGTGCTACAACCAAAACCTCGGATATTAAGGAGATCCTTCAGCAATTTGAGCCTTTTAAATACCAGTCTATAGTTTTGACAAAACTGGATGAAACAATGAGGATAGGAAATATCCTGAGTGTCCTTGCCGATCGGCGTAAACCTATCTCTTATATAACGGATGGCCAGGCTGTTCCGGCGGATATTGAAAAAGCCTCTATTCTTAGGCTTCTTATGACCCTGGAGGGTTTTAAAATAGATAAAAACAACCTTGAAAAGAGATACAGGGAGAACCTGGCCGCAGGTCCGGCAGGAAGATTTGTAAGGGAGTAGACAAAAGATGACAGATCAGGCAGAGCAGTTAAGGGAGATAATGAAGAGCAGGACTTCCGAGGTTCCAAAGGGTAAAACAAGAATAATCTCAGTATCCAGCGGAAAGGGAGGCGTAGGTAAGACAAATACCTCTATAAACCTGGCTATAGCCTATGCCCAGATGGGAAAGAAGGTGATAGTAATGGATGCGGACCTGGGTCTTGCTAATGTGAATGTGATCCTGGGAATTATCCCAAAGTACAATCTGTATCATCTTATAAGGAAGCAGAAGAGCCTTAAGGATATAATTCTCGACACTCCTTACGGGATTCAGATAGTGGCAGGAGCCTCCGGTTTTTCTAAAATAGCCAATCTCAGTATCGAGGAGAGGGAGGCCTTTATCCAGGAGCTCTCAGAATTATATACCGCAGATATAGTAATTATAGACACCAGCGCTGGAGTATCCAACAATGTCCTGGACTTTGTAGCCGCTTCGGATGATGCCATCATTGTAACCACCCCGGAACCCACAGCCATAACCGATGCCTATGGGATTATAAAGATAATAGCCACAGAGATAGATAACATGAACCTGAGCCTGAAATTGGTGGTTAACAGGGTTCGGAGTGTAACAGAGGGCAAAAAGGTGGCGGAAAGAGTTATAAATATAGCTGGTCAATTTCTGAACCTCAAGGTAGACTACCTTGGTTATGTTTATGATGATCCGGTGGTAGCTAACAGCGTGCTGAAACAGAAACCTTTTATTGTAACCGAGCCAAATTCCAAGGCTTCTATATGTATAAAGCATCTGGTGGGACGATTGGAAAAGATGGAGTATAAGGAAGGAAAGGGAATAGGTCATTTTCTTAAAAAGCTTTTGGGGAGAGAGGAGTAGGGATAGGTGGGTCAACTTGACGCCTAGGCTGTTTTGCCCTAATCTGTATATTGAAGGATGAACCATGGGTAAGGAATTTCCTTGGAAACTGGTTATAATTTTTGGCCCCCTGGGGGTAGTATTATCCTTTATAATTGCAATTATAAGCGGCGTCGGCTTCGGAGCGGCGCTTTTCAGAGCTCTTTTATTTGGAGTTGGGTTTTCCGCTCTCGCTGTTGGTTTGAATATTGTAATTAAGAGATATCTTCCTGAATTGTTGGAAGAGGGGGAACCGGAAAAACCAAAAATAGAACCTCGGGAAACAGAGGATGGTATAGAGATAGTCCTGCAGGGGGAGGATCCGGATATTGCTGTTTACACTTCCCAGGAGGAGGATCCCGATCTTCTGGAAACCGTGGAAGATGAATCCCTTTCTTCCCAGGATTCAGAGGAGAATCTGGAACCGGAAAACCCGGTTTCTGCCTCTTTTGTAGATCCAGCCGGGGAGGAAGATTTTTCCAGTTTGGAGAAGCTACCCAGTTTGGATGGGTTTTCCGGTTCCTTTTCCGGAAGCCCGCTTACTGGGGATGAAAAAACTATAAACAAGGTGGAGAGTCTGGAATCGGATAATGATCCGGTGGTCATAGCCAAGGCAATACAAACTATGTTGAAAAAAGATCAAAAAGGATAACCGTATGGAGGAAAAACTCTTCGAGGGAAAAACAGAGGAAGAACTCTGGAATATTTACAAAAGAACCAGAGATCCAAGACTTAGAGAATATTTTGTAAAACAGTATGCCCCTCTAGTTAAGTATGTTGCCGGTAAAGTGGCCATTGGTATGCCCCACACTGTGGAGTTTGATGATCTTGTAGGCTTTGGAGTCTTTGGTCTCTTTGATGCTATAAGCAAGTACGACCCGGAAAAGAATGTAAAATTCAAAACCTATGCTGTAACGAGGATCAGGGGAGCAATATTTGACGAACTTCGCTCCATAGACTGGGTTCCAAGATCTGTAAGACAGAAAACCCGGGAGATTGAGGATGCTGTTCACCGTTTAGAGGCAAGCCTGGGAAGATCAGCCTCGGACCAGGAGATCTCTGTAGAACTTGGGGTCTCCCTGGAGGAATTCCACAAAAGCATACTAAAAATAAGTGGAACCTCGGTACTCTCTCTTAATGACGTATGGTTCACCGGGGAGGAGAACGATAAGGTGTCCATAGTGGACAGTATAGAATCGCCCTCCAGTTTGAATCCGGAAACCATAGTGGAAAAAGAGGAAATCCGAAGGGTAATAGTAGAAGCAATCAATGAACTACCGGAAAAGGAGAAGCAGGTTCTGGTTTTGTACTATTACGAAGATCTTACCTTAAAGGAGATAGGAAAGGTTCTGGAGGTTACCGAATCCAGGGTTTCCCAGCTCCACACTAAGGCGATAATGAGACTTCGTGCAAAACTGACCAGTATCAAGAAGGGTATCTTCTAGAGGATAAGGAATGACCATTAGTCTGGAAAAACTTAGGGAATATATGCGTCTTCAGGCGGAGGAGGACAGGAAGAAACGTTCCGTTCAGGTTGCCGGAGAGAGCATAGAGGATGCCTTGAATCAGGCCTCCATAGAGTTGAATGTCCCTATTAAAAGCCTGGAATACGAAATCCTGGAAAAGGGCAGCAAGGGAACCCTCGGTTTTGGTAAGAAGGATTATATTCTTATTGCCTACGAAGCAGTAAAGGAAGCTGCTCTTCCGGGACAAGAGGAAGATCTTGGCTTTGATTTTCAGCCCTCCTTTTCCGAGGGTGTTAAGGATCTGGACAGGAACGGTGAGGCTTTAGTAAAACTCACTCCCGATGGAGTTCAACTTAAGGTTACACAGCCGGTAGGTAAGGGCAGAAAGGTTACAGAAAAGGAGGCCTTGGCAGCAATACATGCCCGGGGAGTATCCAGGTTCGATTCCCTTCTGGTATCCAAAGTAGTTAAACAGGCGGACGGTGATTATATACGGATTGGGGAGTTTAATTATAATCCGGTTAATGATGCCGTCCTGACGGTGGATATAACGGACCTGGAGATGAAGGCCTTTATAGTAATAAGACCTCCTGGACCGGGAGGATGCGATCTAACAGCTGATTCTGTAATTGGTTTTCTTAAAAACAACGGGGTAGTCCATGGCATGAGGGAGGAGATACTCGAGGAGATTGAGGATCACCCAAGGTATGGAGAACCTGTTTTGGTGGCCGAGGGAACAAGACCAGTAAACGGAAAAAATGCCAGGATAATGTACAATTTCGAAGTCGACCGCTCCAAGATCCGTCTTAAGGAAAAGAATGGAAAGGTTGATTTCCGGGAGATGAACCTGGTTCAAAATGTAGTAGAGGGTCAGGTCCTGGCAAAAAAGATCCCCGCCGAAGAGGGTCAAAATGGCCGTACAGTCACTGGAAAACTGCTTCCTGCCAAGGAAGGACAGGATGTAAAGATAGACGTTGGTAAGAATGTAGTGCTTTCCGAGGATGGAATGACAGCGGTTTCTCAGATAAACGGACAGGTTATTCTTACCGGGGACAAGATAAATGTGGAACCGATCTATCTTGTACAGGGAGATGTCAATCTCAAGTCCGGTGGAAATATTGTATTCCTGGGAACTGTGGTGGTAAAGGGAGGAATAGAGGACGGTTTCAGCGTAAAGGCCGCTGGTAATATAGAGGTATACGGGAATGTTGGAAAAGCCCTGCTGGATGCGGAGGGGGATATAATAGTCCACTCCGGTATAACAGGAAAGGGAGGCGGAAAAATCCAGGCTGGAAAGGGAGTCTGGGCAAAATTCATAGAGAATGCAGATGTGGAAGCCGGAGAAGTGGTAATTGCCACCGATGGAATTATCAATTCCAATGTCACGGCGGATAAAAAGATAATCTGCCAGGGTAAGAGAGCTACCATTGTTGGTGGGCATCTGCGGGCAGGCGAGGAGATCAATGCCAAGACCCTGGGTACCATTGCAGGGTCGGAAACCATATTAGAAGTGGGGTATGATCCAAAGAGCAAGGAGAAGATGGTTCAGTTAAAGGCCCAGCTTGATCAAATTGATAAGGATCTGGAGGATATAACCCTGAACCTGAATACCCTGCTTAATCTTAAAAAGGTCAGGAAGGAGCTTCCGGAGGATAAACAGGCCTACTTTGAGGAGCTTTCAAGTAAAAAACTTGATCTTATGAATCAGCGTCAGATAGTTAAGGAGGACATAGATTCTCTACAAAACTACCTGGCCTCTCTTAAGATTCGGGGTAAGATCTCCGCTTCCTCCAGAGTATTCCCCGGGGTAAAGATACAGATCAAGGATGCAAGCATGGAAGTTAAAAATGATTACAAGGCCACAACCTTCATTCAGGAGGCAAATATGATCCGGGTAACCAAGTACGAGGAACCGGAAGAGGATTACTCAAGGAATCAGTAATATGCCTATTCAACCTATAGATCTGCAGATTCTTTTCTCTCAACTAGCCAATGTAGGCAAGGAACAGGCAGTTCTCAAGGAGGCTGGGGTGATCTCTCAATCCCTTCAGGGAGCAGAGATTGTCAAGGAGAAGGAGCACGAGGACAGCAGTGTAAACCAGGCAAAGGAGCTCTCCGAAGGACCCGATCGCATACGGGAGGAGAATAGAAAAAAGCAGGAAAAACAGGAAGAACAGGAGAAAAAGGAGAAGAGTAAAACCGAGGCGGAGAAAAAAAAGACCTTCTTTTCCGATCCGGATCTAGGCAAACATGTGGATATAAGCGGGTAATTTGAATGATTCAAGCACTGGTAATTTTCGGAGCAAACCTGCTTATTCTTTTTATAATCTACAGGATCCTTTCCAATAGAATAGAGAAAAGGATCGCCTCCGCAGAGCTTATAACTCAGATCCGCTCGGAGGTGGAAACCCTGGTGGTAGAACTTAACCATGTTACAGAGAGGAATATAGGGCTTCTGGAGGAGAAGGTAGCAGGTCTCTCCAAGCTACTTTCCGAAGCGGATAAAAAAATACTGAACCTTTCCAGGGAATCGGATAAGCTTTCCCTTGGAAAAACCTATAATGAACTTAAAACAAAGGCAAGAATACCCATAAAAACCCCGGAGCCGGAGGAAAAGGAAAGGGAAGAGCCCCAGGAGCCTTTGGATGCAAGATCCGAGGTTATTAGAATGCACAGGATGGGCATCGACAAGAGGATCATAGCCTCCAGGCTTAAAAAAACCCTGGGGGAGGTGGAACTAATTATCTCCTGGGAAGGGAACAGAGGATAAAATGAGGATAACCCTGGGAATAGATCTTGGCACTACAAACTCCTCTTGCGCCTTTATGGAAAACGATGAACCAAGAATCATTCCCAATGATCGCGGAAACAGGATCACTCCCTCTATAGTGGCCTTTACGGATAAAGGGATTTTGGTAGGGGAGGCGGCAAAGAACCAGGGCGTAATAAATGCCGAAAGAACGGTAAGGTCGGTAAAAAGGTTTATGGGAAAAAAGGAGAACCTGATTATTGGAGGGGGGCAGCACACACCCGAGGAGATAAGCTCCCTGATCCTTTCCAAACTTAAAAAGGATTCCGAGGCCTTTTTAGGACAGAGCCTGGAGGATGCGGTTATTACCGTCCCTGCCTATTTTAATGAAAAACAGAGAAGAGCTACAAAGGAAGCGGGAAGACTTGCAGGTTTCAATGTAAAAAGAATCATAAATGAACCTACCGCTGCAGCCCTGGCAGGGGCCTACAACCAAAAGGGAGACAGAAACATTCTTGTTTACGATCTAGGAGGAGGTACCTTTGATGTCACCTACCTTCTAAAAAGGGATAAGGATTTTATTGTTAGAGCCTCGGGAGGAGATAACCATTTGGGAGGGGATGATTTCGATGCCCTTCTTTTAAAAGAAGTGGTCTCGGTTTTCTCCGAAAAAAGTGGTTATGACATCAAGAGGGACCCGGTGCTTATGGAACAGCTTCGGGAACTGGTGGAGAGGGCAAAGATAGAACTCTCAAGCAGGGAGAGCGCAAGTATTTCCCTTCCCTTCTTCAGTCAGGGAAGCCGGCCGATACATCTCAATTACCAGGTGGACAGAAAGGAATTCAATTGGCTTATCCGGCCGCTGATACAGCGAACCCTGGATATTACCCTGGATACCCTTAAAGAGGGAGGCGCGAATCCCAAGGATCTGGAATGCCTTATCTTTTCCGGTGGATCCAGCAGGATACCTCTGGTTCATTCCCTTCTATACGATGAACTTGGACTAAAGGCAGAGGCCAGAATCAACCCAGAGGAGGTAGTAGCCGCAGGAGCAGCTGTCTCTGCCTCTCTTTTAGATAAACAGAGGGATTATACCCTGCGGGATGTTACAAGCTTCTCTTTAGGAGTTGAGATCGAGCAGGGGAAGTTTGTAAAAATCCTGAAAAAAAACCAGCCAATCCCAGCCAAGGCCTCCAGAACCTTTACCACCATCTCGGACAATCAGCAGTCCGTGGAGATCCATGTGCTTCAGGGAGAAGAGGAAGAGTCGGTTAAAAACAGCTCTCTGGGCAGGTTTCTCCTCTCTGGAATCCGGCAGGGCCTTCGGGGAGAACCACAGATTGAGATCTCCTTTAATCTGGACGAGGATGGAATCGTACAGGTAACTGCCAGGGATCTGGATACCGGGGTATCCCAGAAGGTCTCCCTTATGGAGGAAGGAGAGGAGAAGGGGCAGGCTGCAAAGGTGGAAATCTTGATAAGGAGGGTGAGGGAAAAACTTGGGGAGGATCTTCCCCTGGAGGAATCCTTCCGGGAGGAGATAAGTCAGATCCTCGCCAAGGCAGACAAGATCCTTAAGGGAGGGGATAAAAACAGGCTGCCAGAGTTCCACCTGGCTCTGGAGACTATACTCCTTGAATTAAGGGAATACGAAGAGCAGGAAAGGGTTGAATATGAAGGAGCTTGAGTGGTACAGAACCTTGGGCGTAACAAGTTATGCCTCCCAGGAGGAGATAAAGGAGGCCTACAGAAGGCTTGTCAAGCAGTTCCACCCGGACAGCGCCGGAACAACTAAAAACAGCCACCGCTTTGTTCAGGTAACAGAGGCGTATAAAAATCTTACACTTTATAATTCCAAAGGTAATCTGTTGGAGTTTCCAACCCGGCAAGACAGCAGGACCAGGTCTGCCTGGAAGGTGAAAACTCCGGAATTGGATCTTCCTGCTCTGGGGGAGCTATTGGCCAAGGGAAAGCATGCCGGGCTTAGAGCCTTTGCAGCCAGAAGCCTAGGAAACAGCAGGAAAAAGAGCGCCTATGCTTATCTACGAAAAGGACTCTACGACGAGGAGGACCTCGTGGTTAAATCCACCTTAGAGGCCTTATCCACCTTGGGGATACGGCAGTGCAGTGGCGAACTCGGTTCCCTCTTTTCCCGGGGAAACCGGGAGATTAAAAGGGCAGTGCTGGAGACTGTAGAAAAGATTGGCCCAGCTGAGGGTTTTAAAAGCATAATCCTTGCAGGGATGAGGGATCAGGATCCAAGGATCAGAACAAGTTCTCTTAATCTCTTTTCCCGGATGGCAAAGTAATGGAAAAGTACACGGAATATCTCTCCTTGTTTAAAAAGGACAGTGAACATTTCCTCTCCGCCCTTAACAAGGTGCTTCTGGAACTGGAAAAGGACCCCCGGCAGAGGGAGCTTGTGCAGGAAGCCTTTCGGCTGATCCATTCCCTCAAATCGGAGGCCTCCTATCTTAATCTGGATAAAATATCCGGTCTTGCCCACGAGATTGAATCCCTTCTGGAAGAGGGCAGGGAAAACCCCTCTGTTTTTACCCCCGGTTTTTTCAGCAGAATCTTCTCCTGCCTAGATTCCCTGGAAACCCTGGATTTCCCGGACGATACAGAGGAACCCTCAGCGGATAAGGAGGAGACTCCAGGGAAAAGCAGGAAGGAACCTGCCACCCAGGATGTGCTTTTTACTGATTTCGAAAAGAAGCTTCTTGAAGAAGCCAGGTTAAGGGGAGAAAGGTTGTACAGGGTGATCTGTGAACTTGATCCCGACACCCCCATGGCCTTTGCAAAGGCCTACCTGGTGGTGAGCAATCTGGAACAGGTGGTCAATGTTATTAGGATAAATCCCTCCCTGGAAAGCAGAGAGGGACAGGATTTTTCCAGACTTGATCTCTGTTTTACCTCTTCTACAGAGGAAAAGGAGATTTACAGAGCCGTGTCCCTGGATCAGGTAGAGAAGGTGCACCTGGCGGAACTGGATTATACCAGTTTTCTGGGAGGCAGAATGGTTCTATCGGGAACTGAGCCTGTAAAACAGAAACCTGCCTCTGTGAATCTGCGAATCCCCCTGGATAAGATTGATTCCCTGCTCCGGGAAGTGGATTCCTTGAGATATCAGATCTTCTCTCTCCGAGGAAGCCCCCTGGAACGGGATAATCCGGAACTAATGGAAAACCTTAACCTAAGGGTCAAGTCTCTCTCCTCCACTGCAAGGACAATGAGAATGGTGCCCCTGGAGGAGGAACTCCTTAAACTTCACCGCCTTGTCCGGGATCTTTCCCTAAAGCTGGGTAAAAAGGCCAGTCTTCAACTGGATTGTAAGGGAATAGAGGTAGACCGGGGGATTATAGATTCCCTCTTCGATCCCCTTGTCCACCTGGTGAGGAATGCCATGGATCATGGGATAGAAATTCCAGAGGAACGGTTTTCCCAGGGTAAGAGTGAAACCGGGAGAATAACCCTTAAGGCAGCGGTGGAGAAAGGGTTTCTTACACTATCTGTAAAGGATGATGGCCGGGGTATAGATCGTCGGGAGATCCTCTCCAAGGCCAGGGCTCATAAAATACTGGATAAACAGGAATCCCTAGATCTTTTATCCCTGTTAATCCGCCAGGGCTTCAGTACAAAGGCGGAAACCTCGGATCTGTCCGGCCGGGGGATTGGGCTGGATCTGGTTGCCCAGAGGGTTAAGCAGGTAGCTGGGGGATCCTTTTCCATGGAAACCCGCAAAGGGGAGGGGACCGAATTCCTTATTAAGATACCGGCCTCTTCCCTGATGGGAATTCTGCTTGCAAAAACCGGATCTGTTACCCTCGGGATTTCCAAGAGAAGTGTGGAAGCAGTGGAGGAGATAAATCCCAAGGAGTATTCCAGGGGAAGGGAGGGCTCTCTCCGCTACCAGAACCTTCCGGTATATACCATCTACGGGAAGGTCCTGGCCATGAACACCCTGCCTAGGGAGCTTTTTGCCCTACGGTTGAATAATGGAAGAACCCAGGCTTATCTTCTAGTGGAGGAGCTCCTCTTTGAGCAGGAGATACCGGAGGAGGGGCTGGAGATCCTTAAGGAACTGAAACCCTATATGTACAAGGTGTCAATAAACGGTCATCCTTCGGAGTTTCTTCTTCTGAATCCCGCTCTGATAGGTTAAAACTTAGGTAATTTAAAGAATAAAAACCTTCTTCCCTTTCTTGATTGAAAAGCTTGAGAAACCGATACTTGATAATGTATATTTCTGTATATTTTTTTTACGGGTGGCACTTATATGATCAATCCTAAGAAGGAAATCAAGGATCCACTCCTTTCTCGAATAAGGAGCCGGATTGCTTTGGTAAACTACTTAATTCTTGCCTTTTTTCTCTTTTTCAGCGAATTCCTAAATGCAATTTTTAACAACCGGCTCGATTCTCAGGGTTACGGTTTTGCACAAAGGGTTCTATTCACCTTTAAGCCAACGGTGGTACTGCTTTTTCTGGTTTTTGCCAGCGTGCTGTATCTGATAATCCTCCGATACCTTAGGCCTCTTTTCGGGTATCTTAAAACCGGAGAAAACTATCTTAAGGCAAGAACAGCAGCGCTAAGGATTCCCTGGACAATCCTGATCTTTCAGATGGTTGCCTGGGCTTCCGGTACCACCCTGTACTATGCAATCAATAATTTCCAGGCGGAAAGCGGCATTCCCTATGTATTCGGTCTTCTCTTAAAAATTGCAGTTGGATTACTGGCTGGGATGTACACCTCGATTCTATTGAATCTCATCCTTATACCGGCAAAGGTTAAACTGATGATCCGGGAGATCCGGAAAAGAGAGAATGATCAATTTTCCAGAATAAGGGATCTCCTAGTAATCCTCTTTACCTCCTTCTATCTTACCATCACCTTCTCCTATATTGTCTTTTACTATGCAAACAGGGGAGAGCCTGCTGGGCTTAAGGACTTCTACGGGCCAGTTTTTTTGGTAGGCGCAGTAATCATCCTTGCCGCTGCAGGACTTATGGCCCTCTCCAAGTACGAGTATAAAATTCAGATCAATTCCATCAAGGAGGTAGTAAGGGATCTGGCGGAGGAGGCCACGGATCTGGTACACAGGATAAATATCATCAATTTCAATGAATTGGGAGAGATCGCAGGTTCCGTGAATGAGATCCTGGATAATTTTACCTCCCTTCTAGGAGAGATAAGGCAGACCAGCCAGAAGATCTCACTCTCCTCCAAGAGGATCGCTACCTCAAGCCAGGAGAATGCCGCCCACTCCAATGAGCAGGCCGCAGCAGCAGCGGAGGTGGTTTCCACCATGGAGGATGTGGATTCCCTTTCCAAACATGTTGGACGACAAATCAAGGATGTAGCTGAACAGTCCGTAACAGTAAAGGAGAGTGTCAGGGACGGTTTTTCCATAATCTCCCAGAATATGGAAAAGATGGATCAGGTTAAGCTTTCCTATGGGGAAACCATAGAGGGAATCAAGAACCTTGGGGAGCATATAAACGGAATCTGGGAGATTGTAAAAATCATCAATAATATTGCAGGTCAGATAAAGATTATTGCCTTTAATGCTGCTTTGGAGGCCTCCTCCGCAGGAGAAGCGGGAAAAAACTTTGAGATCGTGGCTAGCGAGATCCGTCGTCTGGCGGATAATACAGTAGCCTCCACAGGGGAGATAAAGGGTAGGATAAGCGAGATAGAGGAAGCCTCCGACAGGCTTATACATTCCTCCGAAGAGGATTCGCACAAGATCCAGGAGGCCTGGGAGATGTCCCAGGGTATAGAAGGACTTTTTACAAAGATCCTGCAAGCCTCCGAACTCTCCGTTTCTTCCTCCAATAAAATCTCCGATTCCATAGGAAAACAGATTGGCGCCTTTGAACAGATTCTGATAACTCTGCGGCAGATTTCCGACAGTATAAGCGATTTTGCTCACTCCATAGATGAGAGTACCGATACAGCAAAGGCCTTGGAGGAGACAGTGGAGTTTTTAAACGGTATTGTGGAGAGATACGAGTACAAGGAAAAGGATAAATAGCATGAGAAGGCTTTCTAAGGTTATTGAGGTAGATCCTAACAAATGTGTAAACTGCCACGCCTGTATAGATGTGTGTCCGGTAAAGTACTGCAATGATGCCTCGGGGGATCATGTGGAGGTGAATGCCGAACTTTGTATTGCCTGCGGTTCCTGTATAGCCGCCTGTACCCACGAAGCCCGCAGGGGGGTGGACGATTTTACCGGCTTTCTCGAGGCTCTAAAAAGGGAAGAACCCCTGGTGGCCATATCCGCTCCGGCTATAGCCTCCAATTTTCCGGAGAACTATCTGCGGATCCACGGGTGGCTTAAATCTCTGGGAGTGGAATCCTTCTTTGATGTAAGTTTTGGAGCGGAACTCACCGTTTCCTCCTACCTGCACCACATTAAAAAGAAGGATCCCAGGGCTGTTATTGCCCAGCCCTGTCCGGCTTTGGTAACTTATTTGGAGATCTATCAACCGGAGCTTCTCCCTTATTTAGCCCCTGCGGATTCCCCCATGCTCCATACCATAAAGATGATCCGAACCTACTACCCTCAGTACAAACGCCACCGGATTGTGGTCCTATCTCCCTGCTATGCAAAAAGAAGGGAATTCGATGCCACTGGTTTTGGAGATTTCAATGTAACCTACAAATCCCTTAACCGGTATATTGAGGAAACGGGGCTACAGATCAGGAGTTATCCGGAGGTAGGGTTTGAAAATCCTGCTGCCGAAAGAGGTGTTCTCTTTTCCACTCCGGGGGGTCTTATGCGTACCGTGGAAAGGGAGCTCCCAGATGCGGCAAGGATTACCAGAAAAATAGAGGGCCCCCATCTTATATACGATTATTTTAAAAAGATGCCGGAAATGATCTCCCAGGGCTATTCTCCAAAGCTTCTCGATTGCCTTAACTGTGATATGGGCTGTAATGGAGGACCAGGAACCCTTAATCTTGAAAAATCTCCCGACGAAATTGAATTCCATATTGAAAACAGAAACCGGAAGGTTCAGGAAGAATATCTCAAAAAGGGTCTAGGAATAAAGAGACTCTCCAGGCGGGTTGTTCGAAGGGTTATATCCGATTACTGGCAGGAGGGGCTCTACGACCGGTTCTATACAGACCGCAGCGCAAGCAACCAGGTAAAGACCCCCTCTAATCAGGAACTGGAAAAGATCTATCAGGAGATGCACAAGCTTAAACCGGAAGATTTCTTGAACTGCGGAGCCTGCGGTTACGGGAATTGCAAAGCCATGGCTATAGCTATCTACAATTCCCTTAACCGACCCTCCAACTGTTTCCACTACGAGAGGGCAAGCAGAACCGATGTCCTGAACCTGCTCATGGAAAGGATGAGGGAGTCTACAGAACGTTTAACCGAGGCCATGAGGCAGCTTACAGAAGAGGTGAGCCGGGATAAGGGGGATGGTGGCAGGGAACTTGTTTCCATGAGGGAGATAGCTCTTATTACCGAGCAGATAAAGGAGAATGTTAACCGGGGAGTTGCCTTTATAAGCAAAAGCCTGGATAAGATGAGGGAGATAGAGGATTCTACCTCCATAACCACGGAGGGGATTAAGACCTTAAGTAGCCAGATAGGTAGTATCTGGGAGATTGTACGTATAATCTCTACAATAGCGGACCAGACTAAGATTATTGCCTTTAATGCAGAACTGGAGGCCGCCTCAGCTGGTGAAACTGGAAAGAGCTTTGAGATAGTGGCAGGAGAGATCCGAAGACTGGCGGATAACACCGTGGCCTCCACTAAGCAGATAAGAGATAAGATCGAGGAGATTCAGAAATCCTCCGATTCTCTCATCAAATCCTCCCTTAAGGAGAGGGAATGCGTGCAGGAGGGGTCGGAAATTTCCGGCAAACTGCAGGAGATCTTTATGGAGGTTCTAAGTTTTTCGGAGAGTTCGGAAAGGACCATAAAGAGTTCCATAGAAAGTCAGGCTTCAACCTTCCGGCAGACCCTGGAGGAGCTGGAACAGGTGGGGGAAGAGATCAATAAGTTTAATGGCTAGGGAGCAACAGCATGGGTAAATCGGTTTTTAAGACCTTAACAGGTAAACTAAGTTTCACAAGTACTCTTCCCTTTGTTCTTGTAATGATTGTTCTTGGGACCTTTACAGTTTTTCGCATGGAAAGGGAGATACGCCTCCTCTCTGCAAGGAACCTGGAAAGCATTACAGAGGTTTCTGCTCTAATGGTGAGGACTGAGGTAGAGGTATCGGTAAGGAATTATCTAAGATCCCTGGCGGAGAAAAACAGAGATATCATGGAGCTTTATTATGCCAAGGCCCAGAGGGGGGAGATTACAGAAGCAGAGGCTCAAAAAAGGGTCAGGGAGATATTTCTGGATCCGAAATACGGAAAGATAGGGGCTACAGGGTATCTTGCAGGGGTTACAAGCCGGGGAATCCTCGCTATACATCCAAAATCCCCAGGTACCGATGCCAGCGGTATGGAGTTCATGCAGAAGGCCATGGCCATGAAGAACGGCTACCTGGAGTACCAATGGAAGAATGTGGGAGAAACAGAAGAGAGGGCTAAGGTAGGTTATCTATCCTATTTTGAACCCTGGGACATAATGGTTTGGGCCTCCTCCTACAAGGAGGAGTTCACCGACCTTCTTGATCTGAAATCCGTTGCCGGATCTCTGGAATCCCTGCAGGTTGGGGAGAGAGGTTTTGTCCTACTTGTAAGTGATCAGGGGGAGGTCCTTGCAGGTTCCTCCAGGGCAAAGGAACAGTTAGTGGAGAATTACGGCGATTTTCTGAAAAATCTAACCGATTCCATAAAATCAATCCCAAACGGAGAAACTGTTTATGGCCGGGGAAGGGAGACTGTTGTATCCAGGTATAAACCAATACCCGGTATAAACTGGTATCTGGCGGCAAATGAGTATGCCCAGGAGTCCAGGCGTAGCATCAATACTCTTCGAATAATTTTCGCCACAGCTATTCTCATCGCTGCAGTGGTGGTTCACCTTTTCATTCGCCTTTTCATGACCCGCTCTCTGGCTCCGATAAAAAACATAAGAAGCATCACCAATGAGGTGAGCAAGGGTAACCTATCCAAAAGAATCCCAGTGGAATCCGAGGATGAGATAGGGGAGCTTTCTGAACTTTTCAACCAGGTAATAGAGGAATTTGAAACCCTTCTGTACAGTATAAAGTCGGCAGTGGCTGTTCTTCTGGAATCTACCCACAACCTTGGGGCCTCTACCATGGAGATCTCCAGTACTGCGAATCAGCAGGCAGCCTCTGTCCGGGAGATCCTGAGCACCATGGAGGATTCGGACAATCTTTCCAAGGGTGTAGCAGTGATGGTTCAGGAGGTAGTTAAGATAGCCAACAGCACCAAGGAGAATGTGGAAAAGGGATTCACCCTTATCCAGGAGAGTCTGGATAAGATGAATGAGATAAGGAGCACCAATGGGAATACCATAGGCGGTATCAAAAATCTTGGTAACCAGATCGATACAATCTGGGATATTGTAAATATTATAAACGGGATAGCAGACCAAACAAAGATTATTGCCTTTAATGCGGAGCTGGAGGCCGCTGCAGCGGGGGAGGCGGGAAAAAATTTCCAGATTGTAGCCAGCGAAATCCGCCGTCTTGCGGACAGTACCGTAGATTCCACTAATGAGATTAAGACAAAGATCAATGAAATTCAGCATGCCTCGGATAAACTTATAATAGCTTCCGAGGAGGGGACTCAGAGGATCAAGGAGGGTTGGGAGGTTTCCCACAATATACGGGGGGTTTTCGAGGATGTTTTAACCTCCAGCGAGATCTCTGCTGCCTCGGCGGATGAGATTGCGGCTTCCATTAAGATGCAGGTGTCCTCCTTTGAGCAGATCTTTCTTACCCTTAAACAGATATCAGAGAGCATAGATAATTTTGTGGAATCCACCCATGCTACCACCGAGGCTTCGGATCAGCTTAAGGAGATTTCCGATAATTTTAATTCTGTTGTGGGAAAATACACGGTCAAGGAAGAGGTGGAATTGGATGAATAATCAGGAGATTATCCGGGCCTTAAAGGAAAAAGCTTCCAAGGGGGACGGTAAGAAGCAGTCCCAGGAGAATTATAAAAAATACGTGGTTTTTAATTTGTCGGGAAAGCCCTTTGCCCTACCGGCGGAGGAAGTAAAGGAGATCTCCTTTGATAATGCCCTTTACTATATCCCCTTTGTTCCTCCCTATATCCGAGGTTATGCCAACCGGCACGGCCAGCCCTACACTGTGCTGGATCTTAAAATGCTCTTTGATAATGAACTCCTGAATTCCAATACCCTTCTTGTACTGAATATACAGAATGATCAGGATTGTCTTTTAATCACAGATGTGGACGAGATTATAAAGGTGCCGGAAAAGGATATCCATACTCTGGCTTCGTCGGATGATATAAGCCGCTATTTCCTGGAATCTGTAACTGTAAAGGAAAAGGAGATCTTTGTATTAAATATTGCCACAATCCTGGAGAGACTGGAGAGGGATCTTGAACGATAAGGAAACCCTAAAGGTTTTAACCCTGCATTACCAGGGCCTTGATTTTCTTCTTAACCGGGACCAATGCTCCACAAGCCTTTATATATCCGAGGTTAGGAGGGTTTCTTCCAAGCATCTCTATTTAAAGGAGTTTCTGGTAAGTCAGGACAAGCTGATTCTCCTATTCAACCTGGATTCCTTCCTGCAGGAGACCTTCAGAGTAAAATCCCGGGGAAATCCGCTTTTGGCCCTTTTAAGTGAAACCGATTCCTTTAATCCCGAGACAAAGGATTTTCTTGAAAAGGGATTCTTCCCCCATCTTAGGATTCCTTCCCTGCACTCCGGTCTGCTTGCCTTCCGAATAACCTCGGCCACGGAGATTTCCGAGGTGCCCCTGCGGGAGATTATGCCCCAGCCAGGGATTCTTGGAAGCTGCCTGGAGAAAAGGGGTCTTTTGGGGGTTCGTTTTCTTGCCAACGGCGGTATGCAGTATCTTTTGGATCTGGAGGTACTTATCAGGGGGAGATTATTGTTAGAAAAGGAAAGGAAGGGTATATGAAAGTTCTGATTGTTGATGATTCCGCTCTCATAAGAAACATCCTTAAATCTCTTTTAATAGAAGCGGGAGATTTTACCATCCTTGGAGAGGCCTCGAACGGGGTTGCGGCCATAGAGATGGTAAAAAAGGATGCTCCAGATCTGGTGATCATGGATATCAATATGCCCCTCTTAAACGGACTTCAGGCAACGGAGAGGATAATGGCCGAAAGACCTGTACCAATCTGTATCTTTTCTAATGAGGTGGACAGTGATCTTACAATAAAGGCTTTGGGTCTTGGGGCTGTGGATGCCTTAAGAAAACCGGATATAGATAAATTCAGTGACAAGGAGTTTCTGCAGTCCTTTCTAAGCCGCCTGCGAACCCTCTCCACAGCAAGGTTGGTTAAACCGAAAAGGGTAGGTTCCTTTGGGGAGGCGGTAAAGAAAGCGGATTATTCTGCCCTGGTAATAGGCGCTTCCACCGGTGGGCCTATAGCTGTAAAGGAGGTATTAAGCAGGCTTCCAAAAACCTTTCCCCTGGGTATCGCCCTGGTACAGCATATAGAGGATCGTTTTGATCAAAGTTATGCCCATTGGTTGAATTCTCAAGTTGATCTTTCTGTCCGGCTCTCCAGAGAAAGAGACGAATTTGTCCCTGGCACAGTTCTTGTAGCTCCCGCAGGAAAGCACCTAATCTGCCGGGAGGGCTACCTTTCCCTGGAGGATGGACCCAAGGTGGTGAACCAGAAACCGGCAGTAGACCGGCTTTTTGAAACCGCTGGGAATTATTTCCGGGACCGGGTAATAGGGGTTCTTCTTACAGGAATGGGAACCGATGGCGCCTTTGGCTGTGTTACCATTAAAAACAGGGGTGGGTACACCATAGTTCAGGACGAGGAAACCTCTACAATCTTTGGCATGCCCAAGGCAGCCATCGACAGGGGAGGGGCGTGCAAGGTCCTGCCCCTTCTACAGATCCCGGATTACCTTATCCGGCTTGCGGGTGGATAAGACAGGTGTGCCAATGAAGGAGGAACTTTTTTCAGAATACCTTTCCCTTGCAGAAAAGGAAACCGGAATATCTATACCTGCCTCCCATGTAAAACAGATCCGCCGGGATCTTGAAAGATTGCTGAAGAAAAAGGGGGTTTCAGAGGAGGAATTCCTGACACTATTATCAAGAAACAGTGTCGAAAGAAAGGGATTTCTAAACCTGGTTACCATCAATGAAACCTACTTCTTCCGGGAGGAGAAACATTTTCTTGTTCTGGAAAAGGAGCTCCTTCCAAAACTCCTTGGAAAGAAAAAAAGACTTCTCTTATGGAGCGTTTCCTGTTCAACAGGCGAGGAGCCTGTATCTCTGGCCTTGCTCCTGGAAAAAAAAAGATCCTCTTACCCTGGCCTTGATTATACCCTCTTTGCTTCAGATATAAATACCTCGGTGCTGGAGAATTTTTCCACAGGTACCTTTACTAAAAATTCTTTAAGACGGGACGGCAAAACGTATCATCCCCTTCTTGCAGATTACGGCCGCTGGGAGGATAACCCTGTTTACGGTAAAAGTTACCTCCTTAAACCGGAGATACTGGAAAAGATAAGAATCAGCCGCCTCAACCTTCTTAAGGATCCCTTAGATTCCATCCCCCAGGATCTGGACATCATCTTCTTTCGTAACACTCTCATCTACATGGAGGGGGAGACCAGGGAGAAAATCCTTTCCAGGATCGTGCCGAAACTCTCCCCGGGGGGGTATCTCTTTTTAGCCTCCAGCGAGATCCCCTTTGTATATCTGCCGGAACTGGAATTGCAGGAATCTTTGGGCGTCTATTTTTTCCGTAAACACCTCTGGAAACAGGATTTCCCCGAGGTTTTGGGGGGAGCAGAACGCTTTAGTGTGGTAACTAATCCGTCTAAGGAAAAGGGCTGTGAAAAATCAACTAGCCTAAAATTGGAGGGTATGGTGTCTACGGGGAGCCCTGCCCCGAGGAAACCGGTTTCCCAAGGGATCCGTAAGGGCGCTGATCAGGGAGATCCACAAAGGGCGGCTTATAAGCCCGGGGATCTGGAGGTCTGGGGAAAGCCAGCTTTAAAAGAGTTCCTTTCCAGGCCCCAGGAAATGATGGACTCCTTCCTTGATACCCTGAACAAGGGGGATTTCAACTCCTCTCGGAAGATTCTTGAAAAGCTTAAAAACGGTTTTCCCTCCTCTGCCATGATTCCCTTTCTAGAAGGTACGATCCTCCGTGGACAGGGTAGGATGGTGGAAGCAACAGGGTATTTTAAAAAGGCCCTCAGTCTAAAGGAAAATCTGTGGCCGGCCCGCTTCTACCTGGCCCTTTCCTGTACAGAGAAGTCTCCTGCAGAGGCTCTTAAGGAGTTTCAACTCTGTTTGGATAAACTGGAGAGTATCTCCGAGGAGGAAAATAGTTTTTATATCCCCTTTTTAGACGGTTTTGATAAGGGATATTTTATTCATATATGTAAAAGATGGATCGAAAAACTTACGGAGTCTCGTTCTTTAGGAGGAGTCTGTGGCGATAAATAGGGAAGCCTTTATAGGTAATTATCTGGAAGAGACCGGGGAAAATATTCAAAGGGTGGAGAATGGAATTGTAAAATTAAAGAAGGACCCGGAAAATGAAGAGGAACTTAACAGCATCCTTCGGGCTCTTCATACCATAAAGGGATCATCCCGCATGTTGAAATTCCCGGGCATGGAAAAAACAGCCCATGGAATGGAGAATCTGTTCAAGGGTATAAAGGAAAAGAGATACAGTATAAGTGGAAATTTTATCCAGATGGTTTTCCTTGGGTGCGATTTGTTAAAAACCGGTACAAAGAGCATTAAGCATACGACGGAGGATCTTCAGGAGATTCCGGAATATCAGAATGCCTGTGAGAAGGTGTATTCCAATGAACCCTACGAGGTTGAAGAACTAAGGCGCACTTTGGGAAGACTGCTTTCCGAGGAGGAGAAGCCAGGAGGGGAAGACTCTCCGCAGGCGGATCAAGAGGTAGAATCCCAGGGGGCAGGAAGAATCTTTGATTCCCGGGCAGAGGAAACTCGGGAAATTGCAGAGTACGAGACCATAAGGGTTAAGCTTTCAAATATAGACCGGATAATCAAAACCATGAACCAGGTGGTGATAAAGCAGTTTCAATTCAAACAGATTCAGGAGACCCTGTCTCAGCTGGACTTCCGGTTTCATGATCAGCTTAACGGTCTTAGAAAATCAATTACTGTTACCGGAAAGAGCGAGCTTATCCCAGTTTACCGGGACTTTCTGGAAACCCAGAAGGAGGTGCAGGGAATACGCAAGAATTTCTCCGACCAGATAACGGTTCTTGAAAGGAATATTTATGAACTTCAGGAACAGATAATGCGCCTTACCATGCTTCCCCTGGAGCTTATTTTGGGGTCCATGCCCAGGATGGTGGAGGATATCTCCTCCCTGTTGGGTAAAGAGGTGGCCTGCAGCATAATCGGCATGGATGTGCTTATGGATAAGGCGATCCTGGAAAAACTGAATGATCCTATCATTCATGTGGTAAGAAATGCCATTGATCATGGAATTGAACCACCGGAGGAGAGGGAAAAGCGGGGAAAGTCGAGGATGGGCAACATTACCATCTCCTGCAGTTCCGAAGGGGGTAACATCATTATCCGCATCCAGGATGACGGGCGGGGTATAGATTATGAGAAAGTAAAAAGGCAAGCCCTGGAGAGAAACCTGGTTTCCAAGGAGGATCTTTCGGAGCTTACGGAAAGCGATATCTACAGTTTTCTCTTTATGTCTGGTTTTTCCACAAAATCCCAGATAACCGACCTCTCCGGCCGGGGTGTCGGCTTGGATATAGTAAGACACAACATCCAGAAGGTTAAGGGAAAGATCACCATAAAGAGTATAAAGGATGTTGGCACGGAATTTATCCTTGCTCTGCCCCTTTCCCTGGCTACGGTGGGAGGATTTTTCATAAGAAGCGGTGGAGAGAAATTCCTTATACCAAGCAATTTTGTGCATAAAATTGTCCGGCTTCCGGTTAAGGATAAGCTTACCTATTACAATAAGGAAGCCTTCCGCTTGGAAGACAAGATAATCCCCCTGTATTCCCTCTCTGCCCTTATGGGAACCTCGGGAAAGAGCCGGGGAGAGCATATCTATGTGGTGGTGGTGGAATCGGTAGGGGAGTTCATCGGGATAGTGGTAGATTCTGTCTTACAGCACGCCAATCTAATCTATAAACCCTTACCCAGGAATATGCAGAAGCTCAAGCTTCTCCAGGGGATTGTGTTTGATGAAACCTACAGCATTATAAACATCCTTTTTATACCAGAGCTTATAAATGCCTTTAAGAGGATGAAGAGCATAGATCTCCTCCGTACCAAGGGCGCAGACCAGATATCGAGAAAAACTGTTCTTGTGGTGGATGATTCCCTGAATACCCGGGAGATAGAGAAATCGATTCTGGAATTGGAGGATTTCAAGGTTATAACTGCGGTGGATGGTATTGATGGTTTAAGCCAGCTAAAGGAGGCGAGGATAGATCTCCTGATTACGGATATTGATATGCCCAGGATGGATGGAATAACCATGATAGAGAATATCCGGAAGGAAAACAGGTACAAGGAGCTACCGATAATCGTTATCTCCTCCTATACCGAGGAAAACCTAAGGAAAAAGGCTTTGAATGCCGGAGCAAATGCCTATATTATAAAATCGGAGTTTGACCGGAATAGTCTTATAAATATCGCAAAAAAACTTGCCTAGGGGGAAGAATGGCCAAGATTCTTGTTGTAGATGATTCGGATCTTATTGCAGGGGTTCTGGAGGAGCATTTTACCCAGGGCGGTTTTACCGTGGTAAGAGCCGCCAATGGCCTGGAGGGAGTTCTGGCAGCCTACAGGGAGATACCGGATCTTATTATATCGGATGTGGAG
>ENA-OSEO01002518-OSEO01002518.1-sediment-metagenome-genome-assembly--contig:-NODE-2518-length-25421-cov-5.499448_pt1 | contig 25421 bp, 23 predicted proteins | sample MGYA00237883_ERZ534232 | MGnify/ENA metagenome assembly ERZ534232
CAGGATCAAACTCTCCAGTTTATCCCTTATTGCTAGACCCAGCACGTTCTGTCTCACTATTTAGTTTTCAAAGAACAGAGGCTCTTTCTTGGCCCTCAAGCGACAAGCCCTACTTTGTACCCCATCTGCTTTAAGCTTGTCAATCTTTTTTTTTCTCGCCTACCACCGCTCCCTGTTGCAAGCGGACCGACCCGGTTGGCACCATCGAAATGTCGGTCGGTTTTTTTGGTTCGTCCCTCAGCGAGCTTTTCTTTGTAGCAATTAAGTCTTCCCCTGTCAACCACTTTTTCATTTCTTTCGAAATTCTTTCGCAGGCCGCCCAATCGCTACGCAGAAGGCGCCATGATAGGTATTTTCGAGCTGATGTCAAGCAATATTTGGAAAATGTTTTAAGGCCTCATTGCGAACGCTGCTTTTTGGCATAGGCAGCCGCTTCCAACCCGGCCACGCAACCCTCTCCCACCGCTTTGGCCATTTGCCAGGGCGGTCCGGTTATGTCGCCTGCGGCATAGACGCCCGCAACAGTGGCTTCCTGCTTTTTGTTGGTCGAGATATAGCGCATCGTTTCGCTGTCGAGCGCAACACCGAGTGCGGCTGCGAGCTCCAAAGCTCCCTTGGCGCCCAGTTCGATAAACACACCAGAGGTCTTTATAAGCTCGTCGTTATCCAGCAGCAGCCCTTCGACTTCCTCTTTGCCTGAAATTGACTTTACCTTGCGCCCCGGGTGCTTGATGATACCGCTCGCATCCACCTGATACTGCAAATGCTCACCTGCTTTGAGCTGGTCATACACAAGGTGCACTTCACTGGCGATCATCAGGAGACTTAGAGCGCCCGAACAGGCTGCGCTCTCGTTTCCGACCACAGCCACCACCTGGTCGCGAAAGAAATTGCCGTCACAGTCCACGCAATAGCTCACCCCTTTTCCCAGTAGCTCCTTTTCGCCGGGTACATTAAGACGATTGCGGGAAATGCCCATGGCCAGAATGACGGACCGGGAGAGGAGCGTATCCCCCGATTCCAGGATGACGCTATAGCGGCTGTCCGCTTCGCGATCCAACTTCAGAACATCAAAGTCAAACACGTGAGCACCGAATTTTTCTGCCTGGCGCCTGCCGCCCTCCAGGATTTGGACTCCTGTCAGAGTGCCGTCGAGGCAACAATAATTCTCTATATGTGCCTTATAAAGCGAGCTCTTTTGCACTCTTCCCAGGACCGCCACACTCACCTTGGCTCGGGCGGCATGAACTGCGGCCTGCAATCCGGCCGGACCAGCTCCTAGAATCACAACGTCGTATTCGCTATTCATGAGCTAAAACTCCCTTCCCATCTTCCCATCATTTCGCTACAACTGTCGCCTGCTCTTTAGCCGACTCCCGCCGGCGTGCGAAATCACTGCGACAATTCAGCCGGCGCATTCCGCTCTATTCGCATTGAACCTCAACTACGAACCTAAGCAGCCGTGTGTTCAAATCAAGGAGAATAGCAACTCCGCAGTTGACTTTTCTCCGGATGCGCCTGAACTTTCAATAAAATATATCAGCAAAGGTATTGGAGAAATGGACACCCCTAGCAATCCTGCGGCTGATCTCCGCGTAACCGCGGCCCTCATTTCGGTCGGTGGCCGTCTGTTTATTGCACAGCGCCCTCCCATGAAGAAATTCGGGCTCCAGTGGGAATTTCCCGGCGGGAAAGTGGAACCTGGCGAAGGGCTCAGAGATTCCCTTATCAGAGAAATCAAAGAAGAACTTTGCTGGGAAATATCCGTCGGCAAACTTTTTCGATGCCTGCGCTACAGTTATCCGGATTTCAACATCGAGCTCTACGCATACTGGTGTGCCATAAAAGAAGGACGTCTTTGTCTCAAGGAGCACATTGCCTACCGTTGGACGTGCCTGGAAGAGCTCAGGCGGTTCGATTTCACCACAGCCGATCGACAGCTGATCGACCATCTGGAAGGACTTTCGGAACTGCCTTAACAGCTAATCCTGGACCTACTGCTGCGCCCCCCATCAAATCTACACAAAGCCTAAATGCCCGACTCCACGCAAAAGATCATGAGCAAAAGATTCGAACAAAATCCTTCCCCTCCCTTGCCAGCTGCAATACGGAAGGGTTAATAAAAGCGTTAACATTTTCCAGTGATTTAACGAAAGGTCCAAAGCGCATGCAAGAAAAACCGGGAATCGGACAATATTTGTATCAGACGTTCGCGTCAATGAAATTGAGTGTGTTCATCTTTCTCACTCTGGCAGCCTGCTCACTCGTGGGTACACTTCTGCCGCAAGGGATTACCGAACATGAATTGCATACCCGATATACTCCGGGCGTCGCTCGTCTGATTGAATATCTGGGGCTCAATGATTTATACCATACCGGCTGGTTTCGCTTTTTGCTGCTCCTGCTTGCTCTAAATCTTACTATCTGTACAATTCAGCGACTGCCCAAGACCATGAAGCAGCTCAAGCAGCGCGATGACCGCATGACTCCAGAAAAATTGGCAAAATTTGCTCATAACCGGCAAATCGATTCACCGCTGCCACTCGATGAGGTTGAATCCCGATTGGCTGCAATCGTTTCCAGTGAGCTCGGACCCATAAGAAAGCTGGAAGACTCCGAAGCCTACGTTGGAGTTGTTGAAACCGGACGCTGGAGCCGATGGATGGTTTACATGGTGCACCTGAGCGTCCTGCTGATACTCATTGGCGCACTCATGGGATCGATGCTGGGCTTCAAGGGCTACATGAACATTGCCGAAGGGGGCGTCTCTCAGGAAGTTCGTCTTTACCGGGGAGATGCTTCCATTACTCTTCCCTTCAAAGTCCGTTGCGATGATTTTGACGTGTCGTTCTATGATACCGGGGCTCCCAAGGAATATCGATCCGAGCTAACCATTCTTGACAATGACAGGGCTGTCCTTTCCAGACCTATAATTGTGAACGATCCGCTTTCCTACGGCGGAGTGACTCTTTACCAGTCCTCATACGGAGCGATCTTGAAGCAAGCGGAAGTGGAGCTCCAAGACAAAGACTCCGGCAAAACCCATAGATTGATCCTCCCTTACGGAGAAACTCAAGCCATTCCCGGGACTACGGACAAGGTTCAGATTGTGGACTACCAGCAGAACATGAGTCAATTTGGGCCCGCGGTCGGCATTGCTCTTTTCAGGGAAGGTCGGGAGCCCGCCGGATCATGGATTTTGGTGAAGATGCCTCAATTCCACGGCAATAGGATTGAGAATTACAAAGTCAATGTCCTCAAGGCGGAAGATGGATACTACACCGGTCTGCAAGTCAAGAAAGATCCTGGAGTTTGGGTTGTGTATGCCGGATTTATAGCGATGCTGATAGGAATTGGGATGACATATTACACGAGCCATCGCAAGTTGTGGATTTGGGCCGGACCGATAAAATCGGGCAGAAATTCAACGAGAATTATGCTGGCTGGAAGAACAAATAAAAACCCGATTGCCTTCGAAAATGACTTCAATCGATTGAGCGAACGACTGCAAAATGATTTAACATCAAAGAGCAGCAAAGGATAGAAAGAAATCATGAACAGCTCGATTCTCCTCAGTACGACCACTTTTGCGTACATGGTTTGTGCGCTTTTTTACATCTCCGGGCTCACTTTCCGTTACCGGCCGTTGCTGGTATCCGGCGGATTCGTCGGGCTGGGCGCCCTTCTGGTCCAGACGGCCGGCATACTCTTGCGCTGGAAAGAATCGTACGCTTTGGGATACGGCCATGCGCCCCTATCCAATCTGTACGAATCACTGGTGTTCGCCGCCTGGGCGATCATGCTGATTTACCTCCTTTTCGAATTCCGCACCAAGCAGCGTACCTTGGGAGTATTCCCATCGCTGTTTGCCTTTCTGGCAATGGCTTATGCTTCGTTCTCTCCCCAGATCGACTCCAAAATCCAGCCACTTGTTCCCGCCCTCAAGAGCAACTGGTTGATCGCGCATGTCATAGCCTGTTTTCTTGGTTATGCCGCATTCGCAGTGGCGGCGGGCGTCAGCATTTTATACCTGGTTAGAAAATCTTCCACGGCCAATCCTCACCCCAAAGGAATCCCGGGATTGATCCCGGAGCCGAGGCAGTTGGATGAGTTCAACTATCAACTGATTCTATTCGGCTTTTTGTGGCTGTCGCTGGGAATCATCACCGGTTCGGTTTGGGCCAACTCGGCCTGGGGAAGCTACTGGAGCTGGGATCCCAAAGAGACCTGGTCGCTCATCACGTGGCTCGTCTATGCAGCCGTACTGCATACTCGAAGTGTTCAAGGATGGCGGGGAAAAAGAGTTGCGTGGCTTTCTTTGATGGGGTTTGCGTGCGTACTTTTTACATATTTTGGAGTTAATTTCCTGCTGAGCGGCTTGCACAGCTACGGCACTCAGTAGGCCGCGGGAGTACCTCATGTTCGGACTGGGCGTATCTGAACTACTCATCATCCTGGTTATTGTGATCCTGTTATACGGGGGCAGGAAATTTCCCCAGATCGGGGAAGGTCTGGGGAAAATGATCGGTGAATTCAAGAAAGCCAACAAGGCTGCCGGTGCGTCTCCTTCCTTAGAGAACAGGCGGGTCGAAAACAGCGCTGCCGAATTGCTGCCGGAACAAAGAGAGCCGGACCATGGACGAGAGAGCTTCTAACAGCCGAGCGGATCGAAGGAATAACAAATGATTTTGCCGGAGCTCTTTTCCCGGCGCCCGATGTTGTGTTAATCTTGATGCGACCATGTGCAGCGATAAGCGCTCGGACAAAATCATCCGAGGCCCTCAACCGGATCTACCGGTTACTTGTTGAACAAGGAGATGAAAACCCATGTTTGGCATCGGTTTCCCTGAACTGCTTTTGATCATGGCGATCGCTTTGATTGTCGTCGGGCCAAGCAAACTTCCCGATCTCGCTCGCGCCTTGGGCCGTGGTTACGCTGAATTTCGCAAAGCCACCAATGAGCTCAAAGAAACTTTCGATCAGGATGAGACGGTCCGAGAAATAAAACAGGAATTCCGCTCGGCGCAGCACGAGCTGAAATCTCAGGTCAACACCTGGCAACATTTAAAAGAGGCTAATACTGAATCCACCTCTGAGCCCGAACAAAACGAGCCGGAATCCGAGGGAACTGAACAAATTGCATCCAACGATGCTGACAACCGGGTGACCGATCCAGTTGTCGAAAAAACGGAAGCGAAACCTTAGCCGCTATTGTTAAAACCACTTCCTGATTAGGCCCTAAACAAGAGACGACCTTAGCCGACCAGGTCGAGCGATTCCAGGAAACGCAAATGTCCGACGAAAAGATGCCTTTTACCCAGCACCTGGAGGAATTGAGAAGAAGGCTCATCATATGTTTCATTGCCGTAGCGGTCGGCTTTCTGATCAGCTATTTCTTCAAAGAGAGAATTTTTGAATGGCTGATGAAGCCCCTGTTGCAGGTGTTGCCCGAGGGCGAGAGCCAAAAACTTATCTACACCGCACCTCACGAGGCTTTCGTCACTTACCTCAAAGTCGCGTTCATCGCGGGTATTGGCCTGGCATCTCCGGTCATTCTGTTTCAGCTGTGGAGGTTCATAGCTCCAGGACTTTATCAAGACGAAAAGCGCTATCTTTTGCCCACCGTGTTCTTTTCCACCCTCTTTTTTGTGGGAGGCGCGCTGTTCGGTTATTTCATCGTCTTTCCATTTGGATTCCAGTTTTTTGTTTCCTTTGCGAACGAATATATTACCCCCATGATCAGCACGCGCGAGTTCACATCTTTTGCAACTCGCCTGCTGCTGGCTTTCGGACTGGTTTTCGAAATGCCCGTGTTCGCATTCTTCCTCGCCAGATTGGGACTGCTCAGCGCGCAGTTCATGAGAAAGCAACGCAAATATGCAATTCTCTTGATCTTCGTCTCCGCGGCAGTCCTGACTCCGCCGGATGTGGTGTCGCAAATGCTCATGGCCCTTCCACTGCTGGTACTCTATGAGATCAGCGTATGGATCGTGACCATTTTCGGCAAAAAGGAGAAGGCCGCGGATGCACTGAAGGAGGAACAGCCCCACTCGGCGGCCTAGATAATATCAGTCAGGAGGAAAGAAAAATCCAGATGGTCAATCAAATACTGGTGGTGGCAACCAGAAATCGTGGCAAATCAGCGGAAATCCGTCAATTCCTTGCCGACTTTCCGATAGAGATAAAAGACCTGAACGACTTCGGACCGATCCCTGAAGTCAACGAAGATGGCCAAACTTTTGAAGAAAATGCGTACAAGAAAGCCAGCTTCACCGCTAAAATACTCGGGCTGCCAGCGCTGGCAGACGATTCGGGCCTCGAAGTGACGGCTCTTGGCGGCAGACCGGGTGTTCACTCCGCCCGCTTCGCCGGTTCCAATGCCACCGACAGCGAAAACAATGCCAGACTGCTGCAGGAACTTGCGGGACGGACGGAGCGTGAAGCCCGTTTCTGCTGCATACTTTCCCTGGCGGTCCCCACGGGAGCGGCATTAACCTACGAGGCGACCTGTGAAGGAGTCATCCTGGAAGCGCCCCGAGGTGAAAACGGCTTCGGTTATGACCCGCTTTTTTTCTATCCACCAAAGAACAAGACTTTTGCCGAGATGACTCTGGAAGAAAAATCAGCGGTCAGCCATCGCGGCAAAGCCCTTCAAGAGCTCCACGACGAATTTGACAAGGTGATGGTATGGCTCAAGAAACGACATGAAGAAGAGCGTTTGCTGCGGGGAGACTTCATTTGTGATTAACCGTTTATCTCTATTAACTCTGTGCTGATATAGGACCACCGGCCGTTGATGAAGCCGACCCGGCATCCGTTAAAAGAGCGCCTGGAAACTTTGCTTCAGGCTTGGCGGGGGAGCCGGGCTCCGTCGCGCTGGGAGCTCATGAATACCTTGCACGAGCTACTTGAATGGAAGGAAGATTTAAAAATCCCCGGAATTTGGAGCCCGCCTCCGCTGCTGGTTACCACCACCCTTGATGACGGCTGGGGACACGGACTGGAAGTTATCGAAACATGTGGACGCGTCGCGGGCCTGCAAGTCGAGCGGCTGGGACTGCTCCAATCCGCCGAGCAAATCATCGACCATTGCCGCCGCTCACGGCCGCAAATGCTTGGCATGACGGTTCTGCAGCTGGATACAGAGGCCACGCTCAGCCAGATCGCAAAAGAGCTTAAAGGTTGTACCCTAATCCTGGTGGGTGGTCCGCCCTTTCGTATCGATCCGGAACTTGCCGACCGCACAAAAGTCGACTACGTGGCCAAAGACGTTGCCGATTTTCTGGACTTTCTCTTGAGGTTTGGAGTCATTTAGTCGTAGGCTCGATAGAACTTCTTCCACGGGTTTTTCTCGTTTTCCCGGCAATCGGCGAGCGCCAGAAACAGGGTGTGCACGGCCAGTTGAGCACAGTGGAATTCCTTTGGCGGAAGGGTTTCAAGATAACGGGCGATCATCTCGGGCGTGACCCGCCAAGCCTCCTGGATACTCTTTCCTTCTACAAAATGAACAACCGCATTGGCGCAGGCCACGGAAAAAAGGCAGCCGTTGGTTTCAAATGAAGCGTGAATGATTCGCCTGTCTCGAACCATTAGGAACAATTCGACCGTATCCCCGCATTCCCGAGTCTTTTTCCCGTAGCCGTCAGGATTCTTTAGTACTTCTCTCCTGTCAGGGCGGAGAACCATTTCAAGAAACTTGGTAGAGTGCTGCAGCCAGAATTCCATACTCTCTTGATCCATAGATTTCCTCGTTCGCAGGACATTTTGCCCTAGAATATCATCATATTTGTGTCGCTCCAATGGCAACTGCCAGATGGTTGCGCAATATTGTTTCCGCTCAACACTCCTTGTTTTGGTTGCAGCAACGGGGTTAGAATATTAACATTCAGGATTGATAAACCAAAGGCAACCATACACACTTACGATCGTCGATTCTAGTTAGAGGGCTCGAAGATGAATAATCCCGGTGACCGCAATGTCAAGTTTCAAGGGCTTCGCAGTGCCGACTTTCCAGTCGCCGCTCCCACCGCTCAAGCCAGCGGCACCTGTTGACCGCCGAAGCCAAAGGTTCAGGCGAGCCGTTCGAGAATGGAGCAACCCTTTGTGACTGGTTCCGTGCAAACGGTTGCGGGTCCTATCCCCACAGTAGCCGCCTTCCTTGCATTGCAGGATCACTGGGGAACCTTCAAGGTGCGCTGGGCAGTCGGCCGAATGCACTATACCGTAGAACCGGGCCTCTATGGGATAGGAAACCCGGACGGCGATTGTCCGGTTTTTATCACAGCAAACTATAAACTGAGCTTTGATAAACTCAGGGCGGCACTGCCGGGAAGGCATGCATGGATACTGGTGCTCGACACCAAAGGGATCAATGTCTGGTGTGCAGCGGGAAAAGGCTCGTTCGGTACGGTCGAACTGACAGAGCGCATCAAATCCAGCCGACTGGCAGAGATCGTCACCCATCGCCGGTTGATTCTTCCGCAGCTTGGCGCCCCCGGAATTTCGGCACATCAGGTAAAAAAGCTCAGCGGGTTCCGAGTCTTATACGGTCCCATTAAGGCCATAGACCTACCGGCTTTCTTGGACGCCGACTTGCACGCGACCGCTGCTATGCGGCTCAAAACCTTCCCCCTTAGTGAAAGATTGGTGCTGATCCCGGTGGAACTCGTTGCGGCTCTCAAGGCGTTCGCCCTGTTGCTGCCGATAATTTTTCTTCTTGGCGGCTTGGGCGGACCGCAGCAGTTTTGGAGCAACGCGATGAACTACGGGCTTTTCGCAGTATGGGGAGTTCTGATAGCTGTTTTTGCAGGAGCAATCCTTGCTCCTTTGCTGCTGCCATGGCTGCCGGGACGGGCCTTTGCTTTGAAGGGACTGAGCCTCGGTTTGCTTCTGGCTTGCCTGTATGCATTGTTGCGCGGGCTCGACTTTGGCTCACCGGCCGGCAGCCTGGAACTGTTAAGCTGGTTTTTCATCATCCCCGCCATCTCTGCTTATCTTGCCATGAATTTTACCGGCGCATCCACATACACATCCCTTTCCGGAGTCAAGAAGGAAATGCGTTGGGCTTTACCGTTGGAAATTGTTGCAGGAGTAACCGGATTCGGTCTTTGGATCGCCTCAAGGCTGATGGCTTGAAGGAGTTCTCGTTCATGAATCGACTGATCTATCTCAAGGATGTCACCACTTTACAGCTCAACCAGACCAAGTGCATCGGCTGTGGCATGTGCACCGTGGTCTGCCCGCACGCGGTGTTGAGCATGAACGGCAAGCGGGCACACATCGTGGACCGGGATGCGTGCATGGAGTGTGGTGCGTGCGCCCAAAATTGCCCGACCGAAGCCATTCAGGTTGCGGCCGGAGTGGGCTGCGCCGCCGCGGTGATCAACAGCATGCTGGGGCGGGACAGTTCCTCTTGCTGTTGTGTGATCGAGCCGAAAACAGTTCAGAGCGGTCCGGCAGAATGCGCTGACACTCCCCAAAGAATCGATTGCTGCTAATTGCCAATAACATGTGATTCGCCTTTCTGGCTTATCGCCACAGCCAAATAGAGCTCCGGCTCGTCGACATATTTTCCCAGTGCAAAGCCATGCCTGCCAAGCAGTTCGCCCGCCTCAGCGAGATCGGGCAGCAAATCCAATGGAAAAGGTGTGTGCCCTTTGAGCTCCTTGATAAACTCCCTGCCCAACGGGTGGCTTATCACCAATCGCCCTCCCGAGCGCAGCATTCTGAAGAGATTGGCAAGAGTTCTTGCTTTGTCCATAATATTAGAAAAACAACCGTTGATATAAGCGACGTCCAGCGTATCATCGGCCAGATCGAGATCTTTGACGTCGCACAGGTGGGTTCGAACGTGTGGGAATTTCTCCCGCACCCGCTGCAGCATATTTTCCGCTAGATCGCAAGCATGAATCTCCGCCGGCTCATAATCAAGCATGTACGGGATCAAGATGCCGCTGCCTGTGCCCACGTCCAGTGTTGTATCACCCGACCCAATTTGCCCCGCCGCCACAATCTCATTTAGTCGTTCGGCCACTCCCTCGGGCAAAGGAGGCTCAAATACATCCACTCGGCGATTGAAATATTCCCTCTGCAGCTCATTGATACGACGAATTTTTTCGAAATTGGAATCATCAGTTGTTTTCTCTGTCACAACAAATTCTCCCTTGCGCTCAATCATGCATTTCTCTCATGCGGTCCTGCGTAAATTCACATTTTAATTGGCTTGAGCGGTTGATAGAATAGAAAAACAACCTGCGCATGGTTGAATAATTTTGGCTACCGAATATACTGACAGCGCAAATCGACCATAAGAGTGCCGGATTGCCTATGAAGCTTACAATCTCGCTGCTAAAAAATACAGTGCAAGCTTACGGTTGGGGATCGAAAACAGCAATCGCCCGACTGCTCGGCGAACCCGTGCCCGCCAAAACCCCTCAAGCAGAACTTTGGCTGGGCGCGCATCCCAAAGCTGCATCATCGGTTTTGCAAGGAGATGAATGGGTCCCGTTGTCGGAATGGATCGCCGAGGCCCCCGAGCAGGTCCTGGGACGGTCCGTTGCCTTGCGGTTCGCAGGTAAATTGCCTTTTCTCATGAAGGTACTGGCCGCCGAAAGACCTTTGTCGATACAAGCACATCCCGGCCTCGTCCAGGCAAGGGCGGGCTTTGCCCGGGAGAACACCGCCGGGCTTGCACCGAACGCTCGCGTTCGCAATTATCGTGACGATAATCATAAGCCTGAGCTGTTATGCGCTTTGACTCCTTTCTGGGCTTTGAAGGGATTTAGAAGCACAGGAGAGATTCTTGAGCTGATCGAACAGATCGACATTCCCGAATTGCACGCTGCAAGCGATTTTATTCGTAACGACCCGGGAGGAGAAGGCCTGCGGCTTTTCGTCACCAGGCTGTTGGGTGGCACCCTTCGACAGGCTCAGGGTGGCGGCCTGGAGCAAAGGCAGCAACGTGATCTGGTTGCTAGAGCCGTTACAGCGGCTCAGAGCAGAGCCGAATCGGATCCCGTGTTCGATTGGATCATTCGCCTGAATCGAGACTATCCCGGGAACATCGGCGCTCTGTCACCACTTTTTCTGAACCTCATCCGGCTGCAGCCCGGCGACGCCATGTTTATCGAGCCTGGCACCATGCACGCGTACCTCAGCGGCACCGGCATTGAATTGATGGCCAATTCCGATAATGTTTTGCGCGGCGGGCTAACAACAAAACATATCGACTTGGGCGAACTTTTCAATATCTTGAGATTCAGCGAGGAAACGCCCACTTTGGTGCCGCCCACGGTTGTTTCATCGGCCGAGAGTCTGTATGGGACTTCCGCTGAGGAATTTGCGCTGTCCGTTATCCGGGTAAGAAAAGACATCCCATACGTGGCTGAAAAAGCGAGAAGCGCTGAGATCCTGCTGTGCACTCAGGGGAGCGGTGTCATTGCAGACACGTTCGGACAGGTAAGGATGGAGTTGAACAGGGGAAAGTCCGTTATCGTACCGGCTTGTGTCGCCGGCTATCACATTGAAGGTCAAGCCACTTTTTATAAGGCCGCAGTGCCGTTGGGAAAAAACTGCGCGGACTCGTAGCAAACCGACAAAACCGGATCGCGATGCTGTTCCTGAACCATTGGAAAACCGCTCAGTCCCCGAGCGCCTTGCTTAGGTAGGACCTTTTTCTTAGCTCGGAAATCCACTTACGCAGACCGTGACCCTCTTGCCACCCGGACTGTTCCATGGTCCTCGCCTGCTTCTCGACATACTCGACGAAATCATTCAAATTTAAGGGTGAATTCACCTTGGCAAGCTTGACGCCAAGCCTCACACTGGTCTCTGCCATACCTAACTTCCTCCCTGATAGCAATGATCGCGTCTTTTGGATTTTTGGAGCCACCTTATGTGATATTAGCAATACTATACATAAGCGCTAATTGTTATCAAAGCTAAAAATAGTCTCCTGCGAAGATAAAACCATCCAGTTACGCCGTAAGCGCCGGCTGCCTTTTGGCAAAAAAACCGGGAGCAGCCACAAACTTCATCCAGCCCTTGGGCGCACACCTGGAACGTGTTAAATATTAAGGTCACTGAAGTTGCTTTGAGAAAATCGATCAAATGCTTTCGCATCAAGGAGACCGGTAACCAAGGATGAAGATATTTGCAATCAGCAGCGAGTTCGAACCGACGGGCGATCAGCCGCAGGCCATTGATACGCTCACTGCCGGCTTGGAAAGTGGGACCAAAGAGCAAGTGCTGTTGGGCGTAACCGGTTCGGGCAAGACCTACACCATGGCCCATGTTATTGCCAAGGTGCAGAAGCCGACCCTTGTGATCGCACCAAACAAAACGCTCGCAGCTCAGCTCTATGGCGAATTCAAATCTTTTTTCCCGCAGAATGCGGTCGAGTATTTCGTCTCCTATTACGACTACTACCAGCCGGAAGCATATGTGCCGCAAACGGACACCTACATCGCCAAAGATGCTTCCATCAACGATACCATCGATAAAATGCGTCATTCGGCCACCCGTTCGCTGCTGGAGCGCAGGGACGTCGTTATCGTGGCAAGCGTCTCCTGCATTTACGGTCTGGGCTCGCCGGAAACCTATCAACAAATGCTGCTGCAATTGAGAACCGGCGAGGAAATCCGTCGTGAAAAAGTGCTGCGCAAACTGGTGGAAATTCAATACGAGCGGAATGATATCGACTTCCATAGAGGAACCTTTCGGGTGCGGGGCGATGTGTTGGAGATATTCCCCGCGTGGGAAGAAGACCGGGCCCTGCGAGTTGAATTCTTCGGTGACGAAATCGACAGCATTAAGGAAGTGGACCCGCTGACGGGCAGGACGATTAAGATTATCGAGAGTATTGCCGTCTACCCGGGAACCCATTACGTAACCAGCCGGGGTAATCTTGAGAAAGCCATCAAAGCCATTCAAAAGGAGCTCTCCCAATCACTTGAAATGCTCCATCGCGAAGGCAAGCTAATAGAGGCGCAGCGTCTGGAAGAGCGCACCCGGTTCGATCTGGAGATACTTCAGGAGCTGGGCTACTGCAGCGGCATCGAGAATTATTCGAGGCACCTGGACGGTCGAAGAGCCGGCGAACCGCCTGCCACACTCATAGATTACTTTCCGGATGACTGGCTGCTGTTCATTGACGAGAGTCATATCACCATTCCCCAGCTGCGCGGCATGTACCGTGGCGACCGCTCCCGGAAGGAGACACTGGTGCGCTACGGGTTTCGCCTGCCCTCCGCCTTGGACAACCGCCCTCTCTCATTTGAGGAGCTCGAGAGAAAAGTCAATCAAGGCGTCTACGTTTCTGCAACGCCCGGACCCTACGAATTAACGCGGTGTTCGGATTCCATAGTGGAACAAATCATTCGTCCCACGGGATTGGTCGACCCCCAAATCGAAATCCGCCCCGCCGACTTTCAGGTGGACAACCTGCTGGGAGAGATCAGAAAACGCGTGGAGGCAGCTCAGCGCGTGCTCGTCACCACTTTGACCAAGCGCATGGCTGAAGACCTGACTGAGTATCTGGCAGAACTGGGCATTCGGGTGCGTTACATGCACTCGGATGTCGATACCATTGAACGCATAGAACTGGTGAGGGATTTAAGGCTTGGAGAGTATGACGTGCTGGTGGGAATCAATCTGCTACGAGAAGGACTGGACATCCCCGAAGTCTCTTTGGTGGCAGTCCTTGACGCGGATAACGAGGGTTTTCTACGCTCCGAGCGCTCCCTGATACAAACCGCCGGGCGGGCGGCCCGGAATCTCGACGGGCTGGTGATCTTATACGCCAACAAAACCACCGATTCGATGGCCAGGGCCATCAAGGAGACTGAGCGACGGCGCCAGATTCAACTTGTCTACAATCAAGAACACAACATAGAGCCACGCACCATTCAGAAAAAAATTGCAGACATCCTTGCCGAATACAAAAGCGACGCACCGGCACCTTTCGACTTTGTTCTGGAGCCCCAGCAGATTTTTGAGATATCTGCCGGAGTTGATGTGGAGCAACAGATCAAGGAATTCGAAAAGGCCATGAAAGAAGCGGCCGCTCAGCTCGAATTCGAGAAGGCGGCAGCAATCAGGGATCAAATAAAACAATTGAAGCATCAACAACTGATGACAGGAGCTTGAATGTGCCCGGGCCTTCGTTTCTCCTTCTAGCATCCATGATTTTCTCACCAGGATTTTACTTGGTGCACCTTGCATAATGCTATATAAGTCGGAATGCGGCAATGCCTGGAAAAATTTAATATCAAACAACACGGCATGAAGATTCAACTGCCCGCAGGAGAACCGTCAAGCAAGTGGAACTGGGCTGCTGTGAAGCAATCGAGGCAGCAGCCGAGACCTTCCCGGCATTCCAGCTTCACCGGCTCGCTACCATTTTAAATGAAACGGAGAGGAAATGCATATCTTTCGTCTGATCATATGTTCGGTCCTCCTCATGCTAACATGGACAGTTCAGAGTCGCGCAGAGGATAAGGCCACACCCCGGGAAGTCATCCAACAGGTGCAGGACGCAGCTCGGTTTTTGAGTACTGCCGGTGAAGGCGGGCTCACGGAATTCATGAACAGAAGCGGCAGGTGGGTTTGGAAAGACACTTATGTGTTCGTAATGCGGTGTGATCAGATGACTGTTGTTGCCCATCCCGTCAACCCAAATCTGGTCGGTAAAAATCATGCCGGCGTCAAGGATGTAAAAGGGAGCTATTTCATGGTGCAATACTGCGATGCAGCCAAAAAGCCCCAAGGGAGCTGGGTGGAGCTCTGGTACCCCAAGATCGGCGAGAGGCAGCCGTCGCGAAAGTTGAACTATGTTCTGCAAGTTCCAAACACTCCCTACCAGGTAGGGGCTGGTGTTTATGACGATACGATATCCCTGACAGAATTAAGCCGGATCATCAGATAAGCCACCCGAACGGCAGCAAAAGAAGCCCGGATCATCTTCCGAGCGTTCGATCAAACAATGAGGAACTATTATGAAAGTAGCTTCAAAGCTGATTTTACTGGTCTCATTGGGTATTATCATGATCGGCTTCCAGTTCGGCGTGAACCGGTATCTGAACCACAGGATGAGTGAGCACAACAAGGCCATTCATGAGCTCAATAAGATGAGCGAAGACCTGCTGAATGCGATCATCGAAGAGAAGAATTTTTCAGATACTCACGCGGATCAGGCTTTTAACGAAGCCTTGAGATACGTTAAGAGCGCAAAAGAGGACGCAGAAAATTTAGCAACGTATTCCATTGTCAGCAGTTCGGATGAGCAAGCCTTGCTGACCTTGCTCGACAAATATCAGGATTCGTTCAGCCATCAGGTTGGATTGATCAAGCAGCTCGATGCTGTCGAGCTCAAGGTAGATCGGGCCGTCCTGCTGTTCAGCGAAAGCTCGGAGATCATCCTCCGCAAAATCAAAACCTACATCGGCATTTCTTTAACAAACGCGGAGGACGTTGATGATCATATTCGTTCGCTGTCGGATATTGCTCGCGATGTTACATTGACAGTGAACCGGCTGTTTTTGGTATTAAGCGAAGATCTATTCCGCAAGAACGACATGGCAACCTACCTTTTGCACGCCAATGAAGCTGTCGAAGAGCTGCACAGGGAAAAGAAAAACGCATTGGCTATAGCCGAGCTAATTTCAGACCCGGATTATTCCAGGTTTATTAACTTGATGATCGAAACGATTGATGCATTACCTGATGAAGTCAAACAAATACGCCGCATCTGGAGTGACAAAGAGGTAAACCAATCACAATTGGACGGCATCCGGCTGCAGGTCTTAACGGCCAAAGAACGCATGTTGTCAAATGCCGACCAGGCTATGGCCCGGTTCAACCAACAGCTTCTACTGGTGAATCTGTTGGCGTTTATGCTCAGTGTGTTGGCTTTGTTCTTCATCGGCATGGGAATCGTCAAGTCCATCACCAAACCCATCAGTTATATGACGGCATCTGCCCGAGAGATTGCCGAAGGGGATCTGAGTCGCGTAGCGCCGGAGCTCGTCGGCTTCGACGCTGAAAGTCAAAATTCCGAAAACCTTCCTAAGAAAAAGGACGAGGTTTGGCAATTGTCAGCAGCGTTTTTTCGAATGGCAAGATCCCTTCAATCGCTCATTGGACAGGTCCAGAAATCAGGCATCCAGGTAGTCAGTTCGGCCACTGAAATCTCGGCTTCGGCGGGGCAGTTGAAAGAAACGGCAGCCCGGCAGGTGGTATCGATTAATCAGGTAGGGGCCACTTCCAGGGATATTTCTTCGAGAGCGCAGGAACTGTCCAACACTATGAACGATGTTGCAGAGCTCGTTTCGGAAACCGCCACTTTGGCGCAACAAGGCCATGGCGGATTGGCCGAGCTTGAAGCCGGTATGCAGGGCTTTATGGATGCAACTGATTCCATTGCAGACAAGCTGCGAAGAATCGATGAAAGGACGCACGGCATTGACACCATCGTCACCACCATCACCAAGGTTGCCGCCCAGACCAACCTCCTGTCTCTCAACGCAGCCATCGAAGCCGAAAAGGCCGGTGAATACGGCTTCGGGTTTTCGGTGGTGGCCCGGGAAATTCGCCGCCTTGCCGATCAGACAGCTGTGGCAACTCTGGATATCGAGCAGATGGTGCAGGACATGCAATCGGCCGTGACTTCCGGTGTCACTGAAGTGAATAAGTTCGTCCAACAGGTCCGGCTTGGCGTTCAAAACGTAGAGAGCATCAGCCAACAGCTATCGACTATCATCGATCGGGTACAGGCATTGACGCCGCACTTCGATGCCGTCAATGAAGCGATGCGATCCCAAAGCGAAGGGGCCGAAGAAATAAGCGAAGCTATGGTACGGCTGAGCGAAACCGCCGAGCTGACGACCCATGTCATCCAAGACTTCAAGGTAGCCGCCGAACAGCTCACCGAAGCCGTTCAGGGACTGCAGGGAGAAGTTTCAAAGTTTAGAACTGCTTAAACCCGGCCGCCTTACAAAGTGAGGCGAAATAGACGGATAAGCACACTTAAGCTATTAGAAAGCAAGAACCCATGAGCAGCTATCAGGCGACCGACTACTACCGGTGCGAGGACCTGTTTTCCGAGAATGAAAGAAGAATTCGCGACGAAGTCCGCCGCTGGGTGCAAACCCGCTGCCTGCCGAAAGTTGCCGATTGGTTCGAGCGCGGCGTTTTCCCCCTCGAGCTGGTCGCTGAAATGGCGGCCCTCAAGCTGCTCGGCATGAAAATGAAAGAGCTCGCCTGTCCGGGCATGAGCAACCTCGCCTACGGCCTGGTATGCCAGGAGTTGGAAAGGGGCGACAGCGGACTACGCTCTTTTGTGTCGGTGACCAACTCGTTGGTCATATATCCCATTGCAACCTTCGGCAGTGAAGATCAGCAAGCCACCTGGCTGCCATCCCTGGTAAAAGGGGAAAAAATCGGCTGTTTCGGGCTGACGGAGCCCGAAGCCGGATCGGATCCGCAAAGTATGAAAACCACGGCGGCACGCCAGGGAGATCGCTACCTTCTGAATGGCCGAAAGATGTGGATCACCAACGGCGAGATTGCCGATGTGGCTATCGTTTGGGCTAAGACTCCGGACGGCATTCGTGGATTTCTGGTGGAAAAAGGAACACCGGGATTCAGCGCTCATCCAATCGCCAGGAAATTCTCCCTGCGCGCTTCGGTCACGTCGGCATTGGTCCTGGAAGATGTGCGCATACCGCTTGAAAACCTGCTGCCGGGAACCACCGGCCTAAGGTCGGCTCTCATGTGCCTGAACGAAGCCCGTTACGGTATTGCGTGGGGCAGCGTGGGAGCCGCCATGGCATGCTATGAAGCCGCCCTGGAGTACGCGAAAAACCGCGTTCAGTTCGGAGCTCCCATCGCCGCGTATCAACTCGTTCAGCAAAAACTGGTCGGAATGCTCGCTGAAATCACCAAGGCCCAATTGATCTGCGTTCGACTGGCCCAATTAAAGGACCAGGGGCTGGCCAAGCACACTCACATCTCCCTTGCCAAAATGAACAATGCCGCCGAGGCCCTGAAAATTGCCAGAAGCGCCCGGGACATACTGGGAGCAAACGGGATAAGCCTGGGCCACCATGTCATTCGCCACCTGCTTAACCTGGAAACGGTCAACACCTACGAAGGCACACACGATATTCACACCCTGGTGTTGGGACGCGATATCTCGGGGCTGGATGCTTTTTCGTGTGCACTGTAACGACATCTGACACCTGCCCTGCGGGATTCCTCCCGTCAGCCTGGAAAGCATCGCCATGCTAGTATGGACTATTTCTCTGATCCTCGCTGTTACAATATTCCTGCTGGTAACCGAAAGGATTCCCATAGATGTGACGGCCGTCGGATTATTGGTCGTTCTGATGGCAAGCGGGATACTAAGCCCTGCTGAAGCGCTTAGGGGATTTTCCAACCCGGCGGTAATAACGGTCGGCTCCATGTTTATGCTCAGCAGAGGCTTGATGCGCACGGGAGCACTGGCTTTCGTGAGCGAAAAAATGATCGAATATTCTCAAGGCAAAGATAAACGGATACTCCTTTTGGCCATGCTCGGGACAGCCATCCCCTCAGCTTTTCTCAACAACACTCCGGTGGTGGTGCTGTTCGTTTCCATTATCATGAGCGTGTGCTGCGAATACGGGCTGAGTCCGTCCAAATACCTCATTCCCGTCTCTTTCAGTTCCATCATCGCAGGCACCTCCACGCTGATCGGGACCTCCACCAACATCATTGTGAGCGATCTGAGCATCAAATATGGCTACAGCGGAATTCAAATGTTCGAGCTCTCCCCTCTGGGTGGACTCCTCACGGTTGTCGTCATCACCTTTCTCTATTTTTTCTCGCCGCTCCTGATGCCGCAACACAAGGCGCCGGTCTGTGAACTGAAAGGCGAAGCCGCACCGCGCTACCTGGCCGAGCTTTCGGTCAATCCCGAAGGCAAGCTGATCGGGCTCGAGCCCCTGTCGTTTTTTGCCGAGCACTACCCCAGCATTGAACTTTTTGAAGTGATTCGCGGTCCCGTTATCCATCTCCCGGATCGAGAAAGACTGAGCGTCCGGCCAGATGACATCCTTTTTGTCAAAGGGTCGGCCAATGATCTGATAGCAATACTTCATGAGGGAATTGCAGAACTTGCCCATAAAGTCGAAGAGCTGAACTTCAGGGCTCACGATGAGAGCTCAATCATTGTTGAATTGATCATCCCGCCTGAATCCAAGCTGGTTGGAGAACAGCCGATTCAGGCCGACCTGCAAACTGAGCTCGGGACACAATTCATTGCGGTGAAGAGAAAGGGGATCCACTATACGCGGCAGAAGCTGAGAAATTTGAAGCTGTCAACAGGTGACGTACTGCTCGTTCACTGTTCGAGAGAGAAGCTGGAAGAACTGCGCAATAACCCGGATGTCATGGTTCTGGAAGACATTCACCATCGAATCGTCAACAAGAAGAAGGCGCCCATCGCGCTGGTTATTTTCGCGGCCATGATCGTCGCTGCCTCCGCAGGTTTGATGAATATAGTGGTTGCGGCAGTCACGGCCGTGTTCTTGATGATAATCACAAGATGCCTCCAATTGCGGGACGCCTATCGGTCGGTGGATGTGAAGGTTTTGCTTCTTATAATCGGCACCATTGCATTAGGCGCCGCCATGGAAAAAACCGGTACAGCCAGAATTTATGCGGATGCTTTCTTAACCCCTTTCCGAGACCAGAGCCCCGCCCTTGTTCTGAGCGCATTTATTCTACTAACCAGCATCATAAGCCACATTATCAGTAACAACGCCACGGCGGTTCTGCTTCTACCCATTGCCATCTCCACGGCCCTATCCCTTGGAGTCGATCCCAGACCTTTCATCATCGGGGTCTGTTTCGGGGCAAGTTGCTGCTATGCATCGCCCATTGGCTACCAGACGAACCTTCTCGTATATGGCCCGGGAGGGTACCGGTTTGCCGATTTTCTCAAACTGGGTATTCCGCTGGTTATCATAACCTGGATCTTGAGCTCGTTGCTCATTCCCTACATCTGGCATTTCTAACCAAGCTCAAACTTGATCCCCTGGGCAAGCGGCATTTCACTGCTCCAGCTGATGGTGTTGGTCTGCCGCCGCATGTATCCTTTCCAGGCATCTGAACCTGACTCCCGGCCGCCGCCCGATTCTTTCTCGCCGCCGAAAGCTCCACCGATCTCCGCACCCGAGGTGCCGATGTTGACGTTGGCGATGCCGCAGTCACTGCCTATATGACTCAGAAAGGTTTCCGCTTCGCGCAAGTCATTGGTGAAAATGGCCGAAGTCAGTCCCTGAGGTACGCCGTTGTGGTATTCAATGGCCTCATCCAGAGTCCCGTATCGAATCATGTACAAGATCGGCGCGAAGGTTTCCCGCTGCACAACGGAATAATCGTTTTTCGCTTCGCAAATGCATGGGGTCACATAGGTCCCGGTGTCGAAAACTCCCCCGGAAAGGACTTCGCCTCCGCAAAGCACCCGTCCTCCTTGACTTTTCAATTCATCGAGGGCCGACTGCATGGATGCAACCGCTTCACGATCGATGAGCGGGCCCATTAGTGTGCCTTCTTTGAGTGGGCTGCCGATGCGCACCTGTCGGTAACTCTTGATCAGATACTCGATCAGCGGTTCATAAGTGTCTTTATGAACGATCACCCGGCGCGTGGTGGTGCAGCGCTGGCCGGCCGTGCCGACCGCGCCGAACACAATGGCCTTGGTCGCCATCTCCAGGTCCGCATTCGGGGTGACAATAACGGCGTTGTTGCCGCCCAGCTCCAAGATGGATCTGCCCAGACGAGCAGCCACCACCTGCCCGACATGTCTTCCCATGGGAACACTTCCCGTGGCCGAGATAAGGTTTATGCGCCGATCTGAAATGAGCCGTTCGCCGACATCACTTCCCCTCCCGATCACAAGATTGAGCACCCCCTGCGGCAAGCCGTTTTTTTGCAGTACCCGCCCGACAATTTTCATGACGGCTATGGCACAGAGGGGAGCCTTGCTCGATGGCTTCCAAATCACCGTGTCGCCGGCCGCCATGGCGATCATTGCATTCCAGGACCAGACTGCCAGCGGGAAGTTGAAAGCGGTAATGACTCCGATCGGGCCGAGCGGGTGCCATTGCTCGTACATGCGATGCCCGGGGCGCTCGCTGTGCATGGTGCGGCCGTAGAGCATCCGTGACTGGCCGACGGCAAAGTCGCAAATGTCGATCATCTCTTGTACTTCGCCTTCGGCCTCGGCCCGAATTTTGCCCACTTCAACGCTTATCAATGCGCCGAGAGCCTTTTTATGTTCGCGCATGGCCTCCCCGATTTGCCGCACCACTTCACCACGTCGAGGTGCCGGAACCATGCGCCATTCCTTGAAGGCCTCCGCAGCGCCAACCACGACCTCATCCAGATCATCCGGCCCGGCCTGCCGGACCTCGGCGATGACTTTCCCATCAATCGGGGAAACGGATTGCAGCAGTTCTCCACCGCATTCCAGCCACCTGGTGCCCGTCCCGGCCCCCGAGTTGACTTGCACTAATTCAAGATTGTCTAATGTTTCCTGCATATCTTCACCTCGGCTGTTATTGCTGATCGTAACAGTAAAACCGCCCATCACCTTTAAACCTGCACGGGGGTTATTCTGACGGTTTGCCGGAGATTCCGTTTTTTGTTCCGGGTTTTATGAGATTCGGTCAGGTTGGCTTGATCGGGCGACTCAATGCCGATGCTGAGCCTTACTCAATGCGGCCAGGGTAAAGTGAGCTTTCAGTTGGCAAACTGGACGCCTTCATGATTCGATCCAAAGTCGCTTTCGCCAATATCCTGGCCTCCACTTCTGGTGGGCTACTGCGATGACACGTATGCGCTCATCGGGCTCGATCGCGTAGAGGACATTGTAAGGGAAACGCGCGACCGGCGCCTTTCGGACTTCGTCGCCAACGGACTGGTAAGCCATAGGGTTATCCAAAATCCTCTGCGAAGCCTTCTCGATTTCGTCGAGAAATGCAAGCCCAAGGTTAGGAGCCCTGTCTTCGTAGTAGAGCGCCGCCTGGTAGACCTCGGAGCCTGCCTCTTCGTGAAAGGTTATTCGCCGTATAAGATGGCAGCTCGCGCTCTTCGAAAGACTTCTTCCGCAGGCACCTCCTTCGCCTTCCCTTCCCTCAGGTCTTTCAGTCTGCGGTCAGCTTCCAAAATCCACAATCGCAGGTTCTCCTCGTCGGAGGGCGCATCAAGACTCAAAATGATTCTCTCCGCCAGCTTGGCCCGCGTATCAAGGTCAAGTTTCATGATCTCGGCTTCGATTTGCTCTGGATTCATCGGTTCTCCTCTCTGTCAACAGGCTTTTGACCTGTACCACTAAATACCAAATGTGTGTGCCCGGCCCGGTTTCGCGCTCACTTCATGCCTTTGGTAGACTGTCTTCATGCTACAAGCTTCTTCTATTCGGCGGCACATCAAGTGTCTCCCAGCTTAACCGACCACCAAAGTTTCTTACACACCCTCAATTTGGTAAGGGCCCATTTTCCAAAAAACCGGTCCAATGATGTCGAATGCCTGCCGCGATCCTCCGCGGAGGATATGCTGTTCCGTGGAATACTTGGCCTGGCCCGACCCCGTCTCCGACCCGTCTCGGCGCTTGGGACCCGTCTCTCAGGCCCTTGGCAAGACCGATCAGATAGCCCTCGCCATGGCCGATGCTGTCACTTTGTCTGTCGTCATGCATTTGCCCCCTACCCGAACACGGCTGCAATGAACTCGTTCCACGCGACGGTACGGAGTTCGGCGGCCGTGTTTCTCAAAGATGTCACCTGCTGCAATCGACTCTGCCATTCCTCAGCGAGTTGTTTCTGAATCTGTGGTGTCGGAACAGGAATCAGGAGCTCGAGAAGCGACTGTTTCGATATATTCTTCATAGTCGGGGAGGTACCGGTGACCTTCGCCTCAATCTGTTGCCGCACGGAGGGTGTCTTCAAAACAGCATTGAGGAACTCTGCATGCACCGGTGAATCTTTTCTGAACACAACCCGAAATAGTTTATCGCACAGCATCAAACGGGGCGGAGTTTCGCGAACGATAGCACTGACGCCAACCAGCCGAGTTATGTTGCAACGGCTGATAATGAGATCGCCGGGACGTACCTCCAGTTCGGGTCGTGGCCTGTGTTTCCTCGGAAGTGCTTTATTCTGGTTCGGATCAAATGTGCCTGTGGACACTGCGCTGATCTTAAGGATTGCCCATTCATCATCCCTGGCCTGGCGACTTGCGCACTGGACACTCCAGCCGTTATCGATGCCGTTGACGACCTCCCCGAGGGAGACAATGGGGAACTTCTCCATGCTGCTGTCGGGCGGCATGACTGCTTTTTGCAGAATCCCTTCATGGCTCCAGCGTTCGATGTCACGGAACCGGGCGATTTGAAACGGGCGTTTGGGGAGATCCGGCGGGGGCGTCAAACCAAGAGCAGCTTCGAATTCCCGCTGCGCGTCGCATTCGATCTGCAAGGCTTGGGCTTCGAGCTCGGCGGCTTTGTCCAGAGCCTGCTGGTAGGCTGCAACCAGGCGGCGTTGGTCTTTGAGCGATGGGAGAGGTACTTCCAGTTCCTCGAAGTCAGGGAGTTTGACTTCGGTGCGTCCATCCTGCCCTGACTTGTTATCGGCGAGCCATGCTTTGAAACGCGGCGTCTGGATGAGCAACCGAAAGTAGTCGGGGAGCACCTTGCTCCTGTCCGGTTTGTAAACCGCGAAATGCGTGGTCACAGCCACGTCAGCCCAATCATTCGGCAGGAGACCGACGGCTCCGTTCTTGAGGTCGATTTTTGACAAGACGACATCGCCTGGTCTGACCCACAACATGGGCAGTGAGTATTCGCGCCCTTCTTTGAGGAGTCGTTTGCTGATCGAGCCGTCAAAATGAATGGATATCGGCACAATCTCCGAGAAGGGTGTCATTGTTTTGTCAACCGGCTCAACACGGCGGGAAAGAAAATCATAAATACTGCTGTGTGAACGGATCCGACTGTGGGCAATGAGACTGGAAACGCGGATCCAGTCCCACCGGTCCATCTCCTTCCATCTTCGTATCTTGCAGATCATGCGCTGAACTCCGGGGTCTGTTCGGGTTCAGCACCGGCGTCAACCCAGGCGGCGAACTTGCGGTAGGCAGCGAGTACCTCGGGCAGTTGGCTGGGGCCTTCGGCGCCGGTCGAGGTGATACCGACTGTCTCCGGAGCGGCGGTGAAAACGGGATAGTCGAAGATCTCGCGTACTTCTCTCCAAAGGGCCGCGTTATGAGCAGCGTCGACCTTTCGCAGGGCGGCCCGGAGCTCGCGTGTCAAGACGTCGGCTTTCTGCTTGGCCTTTTCGGTCCACGCCGCTTCAAACTGGATCTTGAGCTCCCGGGTGCGCTTCTTTTCGGATGTCTCACCAGTCCAGCGGGGTTTGCCGACCGTTGTTATGCCCACTCCTCGGGGATACAGCGGCGGCTCTGCCTGTTTCCACTCCGGCAGTTGGCGGCGGACCCCGATGTTTGCCAGTTCGCGAAGAATTCCCGCCAGCTCGTCTGAATCCGCCGACGCGATTCGGGGACCGTATTCGGAACAGAGCCGGGAGCGATCCTCGTTTTGCGGCACGTCGTGTTTCCGGTGCGCCTTGAGCCAGGCGTCTTCCCATGCCACGACATCGGCCTCCGTGAACCTCCGCAGGAAGACCAGAGACGCCTTGACGGTGGCCTCGGCGGAACGGAAGGTCTCTTCCGGCAGACTCACCACAGCGAGCAGACGCGCCTTGCCTTCGGCCCACCGGCGCAGCCAGGCAAGCGAAGGATTGTTGAGATTGCCGTCCGGCAGAACGATCCCCATACGTCCGCCCGGGCGCAGAAGTTGGATGCATCGCTCCAGAAAAAGGATTTCCGTCGGCCGGTTCGGTTTGTTCTTGCCAACCTCGAAACCGTCGAGGATGGTGGTTTTGCCGGCGGCGAGTTTCAGAGTCTGGTGGTGGCTTTCCTCCCAGGCATCACCATAGCGCTCCCGACAACGTTTGCGGTAGGCGGTATCATTGGGAACGCGAGTTTCCTCGCTGCCCCCGAACTTCTGGTCTTCGCCGACGTTCTGACCAAAGGGCGGATTGGTGAGGACCAGATCGAACCGACCCGCGAAGATCCCGTTGATGTCCACCAGACCGTCATGATAGTGAATTCCGCCGTGGCCATCGCCGTGCATGATCATGTTCATCTTAGCGGTGCGGGCTGCTCTTGGTTCCGCATCGGCGCCGAAGATGCAATCATATGCCAGTTTCCGCACTCGCGACGGTGGGTCGGTCTGTTCCGGATCGAGCTCGCGGTTGAAGCGGATGAAGGCCTCTTCGATCAGGCGGAGCTCTTCGTCCTCATTAAGGTGTTTGGCCTCT
>ENA-OSEO01002522-OSEO01002522.1-sediment-metagenome-genome-assembly--contig:-NODE-2522-length-25387-cov-7.970012_pt1 | contig 25387 bp, 19 predicted proteins | sample MGYA00237883_ERZ534232 | MGnify/ENA metagenome assembly ERZ534232
AGGATTTAATTAGCCTAACCGGCTGCTTGCCAGTCTGTTATATTCATATGACGGTCATAACTCGGAAAGTAGGGCTAAAAAAAGCACTTAAAGAATATTCCGAAGAAATTTACAATCAAAAAGCAAACATCAACACTGTTTTGCAGCTTTCTCCTCTTATTCAAACAGGTCAAAGTGAATTGCAAGGAAGAGAGATTGCGAAAATGAACACATTTTCAAAACGAATCGCAATTGCATCGGTTTGCATCGGAATATTCTCAGTGCTTTTAGCAACGGCTGCAATATATTTCTCTATATCAAATATGAGATCAAGCGAGGAATGGAAAAAATATCAACTGGAAAAACTTGATACAATTATACAACAGGGTGAAATAGGAAAAGGTGACGCCATATAACACGGTGTATACGGTTTCGCTCCTCGTACCTCGTCTCTCCATCCATATTTGCTAGCTCGTTTTGCTTGTAAGAAATATTATACAGGTAGACTCGCAAGCAAACATCGTATACACCGAAACGTTCACTACAACCTTATAAAAATGACATGAAAGAAGTTATGCCTTTAAAAATCATAGAAGAAACAAACAAAATTAATTGGGAACTTTGGGTACTTCTCGTTGCTGTTTTAACTTTAATCGCTTCAGTAATTATTCCATTTGCTCAGAAGAAATATGAAGAATATAGAGCAAAAAGAAATTTTCAATATTACTTAAAAAAGCAGATCGGTTTAATATTAAACCTTTTGACAACAGAAAAACTTGAATATATTAAACCAAGCGTAAAAAACGAGCCACAAAAAAAACTACTTTCTATAAAGGATTTTATTTTAGCCTTAAAATCTGATTTTAAAGAGCATAAAAGCACAGTTCAGCCAAGAGTAATATTTATGCTTTTAATGAATGTACAGAAATTATGTCATTACTCTTATCGGTTGAGACAAATCATTTTAACAATCGACCTTCAAAATATTACAGAAAAAACACTTGAACATGGAAAAGAATTATCGAGAGAAGAACTTAATAAAATATACGGACTAACTCTTGTATATGAGAGTTTCTCAAGTATTAGTTTGTTTCATGACAGATTTGGAGAAATCAAATCAATTAAACGTAAAGTAAAAAATAATTTATGGACAAGTTTAGCTGTTGAGAAAGACTTATTACAAAATCAAAATAGACTAAATGAGGATTTACTATTTTTAAATGATAATGAAAATAGTCTTGATGAATTACTGAATATAGTTTTAATCGTAAATCAAGAAACGAAAAAGTATTTTAATTACGACAAACTGCAAGAAAAAAGCAAAAGGCAGCAGCTAACATTATGAATTAAGGCTTCTTTAGCCATTAGAGGAAAAACATCTCATCAAATTATTGACGTAAAATAAGCCTTCCAAAGCTCATATTATTTTTAATTGACCAATTGCAATTAAACGATTTAATGTCTTCTATTAACAGCCTTAAAATACCTGAGAAGTCAATTTTTTATTTAGATCATTAATAGATATATTTGAAATGTAAAACAACCATTAATCATAATATCATGACAAAAGCAGAAATAGTAAATAAAATTGTCAAAGAGACAGCTTTAGAAAAATCAGAAGTTTTGCAAATAGTTGAGGCATTTATGGAGGAAGTAAAAAATTCACTTTCAGTAGGAGAGAATGTTTATTTAAGAGGATTTGGAACTTTTCTAATAAAGCACAGGGCAGAAAAAGCAGGGAGAATAATATCTCAGGATAAGGCAATAACAATTCCTGCTCATAATATTCCATACTTTAAGCCAAGCAAAATATTTGTTGAAGGTGTTGAGACTACAAATGGCAAAGATTAAGTTAAATCTTACATTCATCATCATTAGGAATAACCACCCCCTTTCGAGAGTGGTTATTTTTTTAGTTCACAAACCAGTGATGCTTATTTTCCCCGATATCCTGATATAATCCATGGACAAACTATAGACATCTAATTTCCCGGAAAAGAATATTATAATCAGGAGACAACAATGTTGCTTTTTTAGTAAATAGCGATGTTATTTTTCGCATTTTAAACGCACAAAAAATCAAAGTACTTATTTTTAACTTAAGATAGTTTCCGGGTTTTAACCGGTAACTGTGTCTGGATAGACTGATAACATCACAACGGTATAATATTAATCAAGCAAAGCTGGAGGGCTTACAGAAAGTTTTGGCCAGTGATCCGGTTAATTGTAGCAGGTAAAATAATAGCTTTCACATATTTTATAAACCAGGAAATTAAGTAAATCCAAAAAAATTCAAAGTATTGCATAATAAAAATATTTTTCATAAATTGATTAAGCTTTGGCATCGTTTTTTCTCCTGCTAAATTTAAAGAAGCAGTATGGATAAAATAAGTATTTATTATTTATGCTCTTTTACCATATACCATATATTACTAATTTGCAATACAATTAGAAGAGTTTTTGATTTATATTATAATTCGATAGAACTTTTATTGCAAATGACTTCAAAACTCTCATGGGAAAAATTATTAACTTGTGACTACGATTATCTCTAATATTTAATTTAAATTTTATCACATGAAAAAGTTTTTTTTGAACAGTTTAATGGCTATAGCCATTATCGTGCTAACATCAACCACGCTTAAGTATGATAGCCCGCTGCCTACTGATAGTTCCAAAGAACCTGAACACGACCAGGTGATATTTTATGAACATACCAATTTCGGGGGTAATTCTTTCTGGTGGTATTATGATCGGGATGCAGCCTATCTGACCTCTTATAACATGGGCAGTACCAGTAAATCATGGAACGACCAGATATCATCAATTAAAGTGGGTAAGAACGCTTGTGTCACCCTTTGGGAACACACCAATTTCGGAGGTATTAAAGTAAAGCTCAACGGTAACGGAACAGGCGTCAGAGAATACAAGACTATGCCAAGTGGTTGGAATGACAAAGTTTCATCACTTAAGATCAGGATGAAAGATTCTTGTGCAGATAAGTAGTGTTTATCTTAATCATATTCTTCCCATTAACAGAGTGATAATTTATGTTATTTTTCACTTATGTTCGTGTTGGAATATTAAAAAAAATATTATAGCATCTAAAAAATTTTATCAATGAAACAAGAGAAAAAAAACATGGAGGTACCTGGCTGTTTAAGAAGAGAGTTTCTCACGCGGTTACCTTTGGCAGCTGCTGCTCTGACATTATCAGCCTCTTTTGGTTTCCCTATAACGTCCGAGCAAACAAAGGGAACTATATATATTAAATTAGATCCTGAAATCCAGAGACTTTCGTCAACTGATTTAAATAATCTGAGGAATGGTACCTCAGGTTCCTTAACTTTGAAGCTTTCAGTGAGTAATGATAAACTTAACTGGAAAATACTTTCAGCAAGTATGACCGACAAAAATTTTCTTAATCATTTATCAGAGATTGTCAAAAACTCTTAACCAATGGAGATAGACAGCAGTAAACCGTTACTAAATCTCGATTCTTCTTTTTCATATACTTGCAAAATATGTAATAAATGCTGTCATAACAAAGGGATTCAGATAAATCCTTATGAAACTTTACGTTTATCAGAATGTTTACACATTAGTACAACCGAATTTAGGAAGAAGTATCTTGATAATAATTTTCTAAAACGTAAAGGTAAGTCTGGTGCATGTATTTTTTTGGATAACACCGGATGCAGGGTACATACGGATCGCCCTTTGGTTTGCAGGCTGTACCCGCTTGGAAGGATCAGGCTTGATAATGGTAAGGAATTTTTCACAGAATTAATTCCTCACCCTGAATCCAAAGGTGAATATGGTAATGGTTCTACTGTCCGTGAATATCTCAAGGAACAAGGAACAGTTCCATATGCAGAGGCAGAAAATTCATACAGGATATTGATACAAAAAATGATTTCAGCAGCCATTAATCTTTCACACAACAAATCGAGTGCAAGCAATAAAAATCTTACAGAGCTAACAAATCAGGAATGGATTCTTGATCCTGACCCTGTCATAAAACAATATTGTAAATGTAAGGGAATAAAATTTCCTTTAAAAACTTCAGATAAACTTAAGTTACACATTATTGCGCTCGAGTCGTGGATGGATGGTGAGTTGTCTTTATTTTAGCTTTAAAGGAAGTATAAACATTTGTATATCAGACATATTGGTTTTGCTTCTTGTTTGCCTTTTTTCAATGGTCTTTTAAAGTAAGCTTTCTCAAAAACGGACAATTAAGCTGTCTAATTCGTCCTGTATGCGTTACAACCAGGATACTTGTGGGATTAACAATTTGAAATGACATAGCAATTTACCTATGAGATTCTTGTTCAGACATATTTTCCACATGATATTAATTGATGAACCCGTGACATTGATTCTCCCCAATAGCCTGATATAAGCCATGGACAAATTGTTGACATCCTGTACCCATATCAAGAAATGTATCAATATAGTTCACCTTATTAGCTCATGTAAACAGGTTAAAATGCTTCCACAGGTTGATATTACCCAGATCATTACGACAAAACGATTCATCAGGATAGGAATATTTACTTACACGGTTCGCATGTCCCTTTTTATAATATCTCAAAGTAAGGTGAAAAGGAACATCTTCTTTTTAAAGCGTTTTATAAAGGCATACATGCTTACTTTCCTTAAATTGAAATCTCAGATATAAAAGATAAATAAAGTATTTACACGTCCCTGCGCATCTCTACTACATAGGTCATATGGCATATTGCTTTTTTCAAGTCATTTTTGTACTCTTCTTACAGAAAGATATATAAGTACATAAACTGTATTTTGTATATGCATGTATTAAAAAAAATCCGTAACTTATATCGTAATTACTTTTCAAGAATTTAATGTCATTAGTGTAGATCAATTTAAAAACATTGATATATAAGCACTTCTTTTCCCTAAACAGGGAGTGTAAAAGTTTAATAAATAATAAAAATTTGATCTATGAAAAAAATTACTTTTACATTTATGATCTTGTTGTGCCTTATTGCAGTTAAGGCGCAGGTTCCTGCCGGATTCAGTTATCAGGCAGTAGTACGTAACAGTTCAGGTGAAATTATTGCCAACCAAACTGTAAAATTTCAGTTTACCATTCTCCGTGATTCAGAATCGGGAACACCTGTTTACCAGGAAACCCATTCTATTCCCACTAATTCTTTCGGGCTTGCCAACCTTAAGGTTGGAATGGGCACCAAAGTAAGCGGCACATTTGACCCTGCCGCATGGGGAGATAATCCACACTTTTTAAAAGTTGAACTGGATCCTGCGGGTGGAAGTATTTTCACAGAACTCGGTACTACACAATTATTGGCTGTTCCATATGCATTTCATGCTAAGACAGTGGAGGATGACACCTGGGGAAATCAGGTTGTTGCAACTGATGCCACACTCACCGGAAATGGGACAAATTCATCTCCGTTAAAAATTGCCCAACAATCAGCAACAAACGGACAGGTTCTGAAATGGAACGGAACAACCTGGCTGCCCGGGGATGCCTCAACCGGAACAACAAGCCTCTGGCAACAAAATGGCAGTGACATTTATTTTAATGCCGGCAAAGTAGGTATAGATAATCAAAATCCCTTATATAAACTGGATGTTACAGGTAGCGTGCATGTCACGGAACAACTTGGAATAGGAATGAATCCCTGGAGTGAAGCTCAACTGTCTGTTCAGGGGAAATATGACAAGGCAGTTTATTTTGTAAATAACGGCTCTTCATCTACAGCATACGGATTAATGAGTGATGCTGTCGGAATAGGGGGATCTGTTCGTACAGGTGTAATTGGTTATGCACAAAATGGAATGGAAAATAAAGGTGTGGAAGGACATGCTTCATCAAATGGTAATTATAACTATGGAATATATGGGAAAGCAGATTCTGGTAACAATAATTATGCTGTCTATGGAGAGGTAGAGGAAGGAACATTAAATTGGGCAGGATATTTTCTCGGGAATGGTTTTTTTGCTGGCAATCTGGGAATTGGTGCTAATCCTCCAACAACAAAACTGGATATCAATGGTCAGATAAAAATAAGAGGAGGTTCCCCCGGAGCAGGTAAGGTTCTTACTTCTGATGCTACAGGCCTGGCTTCCTGGGAAACATCAGGGGTATTAACTCTTCCATTTCGTGGAGGTTCAGCTTGTGAAGAATGTGAGATTTTCTACATACATAATACGGAAATGGGTACTGCAATTAAGGGTGATTCATATTTGGGTGATGGTATAGTTGGAGTGACTAAAGGTACAAGCAGCTATTCAGGGGTATTGGGTTACGCTTTTAATTCTTCCGGGGTAAGCAGAGGCGTAAGTGGTAAAACCAATTCACCAACCGGATATTCCGGGTATTTTGAAGGTGGCAGATTTTATATCAGCGGAAATGTCGGAATAGGGAACAACAGTCCTGCCAATGCCCTATCAGTTAGCGGACAGGCAGACATCTCCGAAAGACTGGTAATAGGTGGTACCACGCCGGCAGGCAGACTGTTAGTTGCAAATGCGGATGGAGCAGGCAACAGTTTTAAAGTCGGATCTTCAGCAGGGGATAATGCCAATATATATTTCCTGGCAGACGGCCTGATCTTCGACTGTTATCGATCTTCAGACAGCAGGCGGCAACCTATCCTGCTTCAGCCCAACGGAGGCAGAGTGGGAATCGGAACAAAAGCCCCCACCCAGGTACTGCATGTTGCTGGTAATGCTTATAAAACAGAGGGCGGTACCTCTTGGGCAACATCATCTGACCTCAGGTTGAAAACACTGCTTGGAAATTATGATAAGGGATTGAATGATATTGCTGCATTGCAGCCTGTAAGGTTTATTTATAATGAAGGAAATCCCCGCCAGCTTTCCTCAAATACCGAACAGGTTGGATTTGTTGCACAGGAAGTACAAAAAATATTCCCCGAAGCAGTTACCGAAGCTGACGATGGCTATCTCGATTTTAATATCCATGCCATTAATATTGCCCTTGTGAATGCTGTAAAAGAGTTGAAAGCAGAAAACGATCTTCTGAAGTCCAGACTTGAAAAAATTGAATCAATGATGGGTGGGATGGCTGAGAAATAGGCACCATAATATGTTACATAGATATGAAGGTAATTTAGGGGCAGGATTAAAGCTTATTGCCCTCCTCCTGCCATTTACTTAACTCAAGAACCGTGACATCCTGCTATCGTGTTCTAAGGCCTGCAGCAGGGTTTCTGTAAAGGAATAAGCATTTCTTCTTCTAAGGAAAGAGTCAATATAAGATCTCTTATTGGCTCCTGTAAACAATCCATACAGCTTCCACAGGTTAATGTCACCATTTCCATCCCTGCAGAAACTACTGTCAGTGTAATAATCCCTGGCAATAGAATTAAACTGGCTGTCATTAAATGTCAAAGAAGGAATCTCCTTCTTCTGTGCTGCTGGCAGATATTGATATAGTCTCGCTTTCCCTATAAGTTGAGCAAACTGATGCTCAGTGAGGGAATATTGACCAAACTCACGCATGGTGTCCAGTTGCATCCTCATGTTAAAATTCCCCACCAGGTCAAACACTTGTTTTACACGTTCCTCCAGCCCTGATACACGCATTTCCAGGATAATTCCGTCTGTGGAGACAAGAAGATTGGTACATACTTTATTATTGAAGCCAACGAACACTTTGAATTTTTCAATGCTTTTCTTACTAAATAGGCTCTCATGATTTAGTGTCCTTACACCACCTATTGTCATACTAAGCTCATTACCATGTATTGTGTCAGATATTGAAGGTACCTCGATTACGAACATCATCCTCTCCCAGTATTGCGTTTTCTCCCAATTCTCCAGTTCACTTACCTTCTTATTCAAGGCTGAAGGTATCCTGCCATTGATCTTGTGGCTAACCCTAATGTCGGGCTCCAGGATAGTTTCATTTTTGAAACACTGCTGGACAACGAAGTTCACACTATCAATAAATTTAAAATGTGAGATGGTTTTCTCATTATCACCGATTCAGGTTTATCCATAAACAGTCCTGTTCTGTCCTTAGATGCCACAGCATTATGCTTGATATCAAGATCAAATACAATGGTGAATTCGAAGTCTATACCATCACGCTGTATTCCCTTTCAATCCCACTTTCTCCGGAACCATCCTGCCATTTTTATCTGTCAGAGTATAATCGGTTTTTGTCCTGATAGTCGAGATGATATGACATCCTGATTCAAGGATCTTTTGGACAAAAGCATTGTGGCGTGGTGTTATCTTACTCCAGTTGGTAAAACTGTTCCCTGCCATGTTGCCATGAAGGTCAAGAATACCACCTGAGCCTTCCCATTCGTGAGTTATACTGTCTATTATAACAACCTCAATACCTGCCTCTTCACATACCTCTATGGCTTTGATATATCTTTCTGGGGTGAATGGCTTAGAGAGCTGTAGGACGTTATAATCGTCCAGGTGAGCGTATAAATCAGCAGAGTGATTCTCTGTGTCTATAACAGCAATCTTTTTATATTCAGTGATACCTGATGCCAGGAGCAGTGCTGAATACGTTTTGCCGCATCCGCTGGTTCCCTGTAACGCAAGCTTAATTTTAGCCTGCGTTCTTTGTGCTTGCCTTAGTTCCATTTTATATACAATTGATCACAGATTTTCACGTCATTAATTAACCGTATTACTTTATTTACTTCTCCTAAAAATCAATCTGTTATTCATTGATTTTTAACTACATACACAAAGATAGCTGCTTTATTTCATTTCTACAATACGTCATATTATTTAAATTTTCAAGTTATTAACATTTTAACATCCGACCTGTTAAAGTGACCAGTATATTATAAACAACTTTAATTCAAATTGTTAATAAATATATGCTGTTTGCCTGTTGTTATTTTGTTATAATATAATATATTTATCACAGTAATAATAAACCGTATTATGGATTTAAAACTCTTTTTTGAAATGCCCGGATGCGTGGCTCACAAACAGTACGAAGCACTTCGCATGTACTATCTTGAAGGAGCCCCGGCCAGCGAAGTGGCAGAACATTTTGGTTATACATACCGGGCTTTTACCTCCCTGGTAACTTCTTTTCACCGAAAGATCACCATTAATCCCGGGGACAGTATTTTCTTTGTCGAAAACTCCCCGGGCAGAAAGATATCCCCGGAAACAAACCGTGCACAGGCCGTTATTATCCAGATGCGCAAGAAGTATTACTCTGTGCCTGAAATAAAGGTTGTCCTTGATGGCCTGGGATATAGTCTGTCAGAAAAGAACATATACAACATACTTGCCGGTGAGGGATTCTCACGCCTTCCGAGACGCTCAAAGCTGGCAAAGCAGCAGTTGGACAGAATCCAGGTAGAAGCAGAAAAATCCGTTCCCTTAAGCTTTATTTCTGAAACTTTCAAGAGCTCCAATGCCGGTATCTTAATGTTCCTGGCTTTTATCAGGCATTACGGTATTGATACTGTCATTGCCCGGTCGGGATATCCTGAAACTTCGGTGATTGACAGGACTTCCTCTATTTTGTGTTTCCTGGCCCTGAAACTGGCAAATCGCCGGCGGTACTCATCTGATGACACATGGTGCATGGACCGGGGAATGGGTTTGTTTGCCGGGCTCAATGTGCTTCCCAAAACCGCCTGGTATACTTCTTATTCTGACCGGGTAACCCCGGAAATGAACCGTAACTTCCTTAAAAAGCTCCACCAGTTGTGGCTTCGTCACGGGTTGCTGGAAGATACTTCAAACCTTGACTTTACCACAATACCCTACTGGGGTGATGACAGTCACCTGGAAAACAACTGGTCGGGCAAACGCACAAAAGCCCTTGCCAGTATGCTGGCAGTTCTTGCCCATGACCCGGATAGCGGCCTGATCGACTATGGAAATGCCGATGTGCTTCAAAAAGATGAAAGTGCCGTGGTTCTTGAGTTTCTTGACTTCTACAGGGAAGGAGACAGAAAAAAAGAAAACAAACTAAGGTATATTGTTTTTGACAGCAGGTTCACCAATTATGAAAACCTCAAAAAGCTGGATCAGAACAATGTTAAATTTATCACCATCCGGCGAAGAGGAAAAATGATCCTTGACAGGATAGATAACCTGCCCTCAGCAGGATGGAAAAATATCAGGGTGGAATGCGCCGGAAACAAACAACGTATATTAAAAGTATATGATGAATTGATCTTCCTTAAGGGCTATGACAAACAGATACGGCAGATAACAATTACCGGCAACGGGAAGATTAAATCTGCCATTATTATCACCAATGATACTAATCTCCAGGTCGAAAAGATAATCCGTAAATATACCCGTCGCTGGCTGGTTGAAAAAACGATCTCAGAGCAGATTGATTTCTTTCATCTTAACCTGGTCTCTTCATCGATGGTTATCAAAGTCGATTTTGACCTGACCATGTCTATTCTTGCTCATAACCTGTATCAATTATTTGCAGATGAATTGGGCAGATATTCCAACAATACCGCACAAACCCTGTACGATAAATTTGTCCTTAACGGCGCAGACATTGAAATCGGTGAAAAAGCAATAAAAGTGCAGTTAAAAAAGAAACGGCAGCTGCCCTTGATACTCGAAACAATGCAAAGATTTAAAAAGCAAAAATATCCTTTACTCGGCAATAAAAACCTTATCTTTGAGGGAGCGACCTATTCTTAATATACGCCTTATTTTTTACCGTGAAAATCTGTGTTCAATGTAAATAGTAAACCGGATCATTTGTTTATTTATTATAGATAATACTGAAGCACAAATATTAGATTGAATTGATAAATATATCCATTTAACAGCATTCATTCAAAGAATAATAATCTCAAATAATTGTATAAGAAGATATTATGGCTTATTTGTAATGAATCAGTTTTTAAGGTTGTTTCAGTTACTTCGTTTGTGTTAGATCCGATAATTCAGAAGAATCCTGCCGTATCTCCCGGTCTCTACTTGACCATAGTCTATCACCGGTTTTTTTATCACTAATTGGAACATACAAAATTATCTAACCTATATCAAGGATCTTGGTAATCATTCTCTTAATGCCACAATAGGGTATTCTGCTGAAGAAGCATCATACAAAAGCTCATATATGAGTAAATATGATTTTCAGTCTGACATTGTTTCTACATTGAATCAAGCTGTCACTTTGATGGATCAGCAAAATGACGCCAGAACCAACGCTTCAAGTGAGTCAATGATAGGAAGCTTTGCCAGAATTATGTATAATTATGGAGAAAAATATTATCTTACAAGCAGCCTGCGCCGTGATGGATCTTCAAAATTCGGATATGAAAGAAGATGGGGCATCTTCCCTTCAATCTCGGCAGCATGGCGTATCTCAAGCGAATCGTTCTTTGAACCTCTTAGTGAATACATCAACGATTTAAAAATCCGAGGAGGATGGGGTGTTATCGGTAACTCCGGAATAGGTAATTATAATGCTATAAGTAGTCTTAGCTCATTTAATTATGTTTTAGGGACAAAAGGTTCAGCAAGTCCTGGTTATCAACAGGGAAAGGTTTCCAACTCAAATCTGGGTTGGGAAGAAACCACGGATTATGGCATTGGTTTAGATGCAGAAATCCTGAACAGTAGAATATCTTTTACTATGGATTATTTTTATAAATTGACTGAGGAAATGTTGTTTAATCTACCTTTACCTGATATTACAGGTTTTAATTCATACTTAGTAAACATTGGATCTATGCGCAATAGAGGCATGGAATACCTAGTAAAGACCCAAAATATTGTTGGAAATTTTAATTGGCGCACTACTTTTAATTTATCTTATTACAGGAACAGGTTACTTGATACCGGTACAGAACAACGACCTTTAATAAGTAATAATTCATATAGTATTGAAGGTAAACCATTGGCTGGTCTCTGGGGTTATTATTTTTTAGGTCCATTTAAAGATTGGGAAGAGGTAAAATCTAATCCTGGTGTAAACCCCGCTAATCCTAATTGGCAATACCGTTCATATCCTGGAACACAGAAATTATATGATGTAAATAGAGATGGAAAAATTGACGCTTCTGATATGACTATTATTGGAAATCCTAATCCCGACTTCGTATGGGGCATGACAAATACATTTAATTATAAAAATTTTGATCTAACTGTTCAGTTTTCTGGAGTCAAGGGAGGTAAACGTTTGAATACACAATTGGAGGCAATGATGGCCAGAGGTGCTGGATTGACAAATGTTGTTTATGAATATTTCAATAATTATTGGCGTCCAGACAGAACTGATGCCAAGTACGCTGCTCCATCACGGAAATCTTGGGATGCAACATCAAGCAGAGGCACATTGGTTTTTGATCAATCTTATTTTAATATTCAGAATGTTAGGTTAGGATACACATTACCTCGAAACACTATTCAGAAGATGAATATAGGTCAACTATATCTTTTCCTCAATATTCAAAATGCGTTGGTTATTACGGACTATCCCGGATATAATCCTGAAGTTAATGCAGCTGGTAATTCAGCACTAATACAAGGTATTGATGCCGGGGCATACCCTCTTACAAGGATAGTCTCTTTAGGAATTAATATGTCATTATAAGTTGTGACTTGAATAAATAAAACTACAAATATTATGAAAAAAATATTTTCAATCATTATATGTGCAATTATATTATTGTTCGGATGTTCGGAATCATTTCTTGACAAACATCCTGAAGACATGCTGTCACCTGGTGTTTATTTTAGTAATCCAGATGAAGTTAAAGCAGGTATGATAGGAATTTATGCTCATTTGCAAACTGTATATGCTGTCGGTAATCTTCCACACATAATAGAACAGATGTCGGGTGATTGTACGAGGGGTTTTAATCATTCAATTTGGCATATACATCAAAAAACTAATAACGATTCTGCACCGATCATCTGGAGAAGCTTCTTTAAAATAATCGTTAATGCAAACAATATGATTAATACAATTACTAAAAATTATATTGATAATGAAGACGCCATTCTTACTACAAATGAGAGAAATGAGTATTTAGCATTAATAGGCGAAGCAAAATTTCTACGAGCATATGCATATTTTTGCCTGGCACGTCTCTATGGCGATGTACCACTTTTTACTGAACCCTGGGAGAATCCCAGCAATGCTTTTGGGATTGGACGTACATCTGCCAATCAGATATATACTGAATTAGTTATTCCTGATCTTGAGTATGCTTTTACCAATTGTTATAAAAAGGAAGATTTAGATCTAAGTCAAGAAGGAGGAAGGATAACAAAAGGTGCAGCCCTTACAATACTAGGTGAGGTTTATCTAACTATGAATGATCCTTCTAATGCTGCCGCAACATTGAAAAAATTGATTGTTGATAAAGCAGCCGGTAACTATGAACTCCTTTCCGATTTTACACAAATTTGGCTGCCATCCAACAAATTTAATGTCGAATCAATATTGGAAATAAACTTTTCTGTCGCTGCAGGTCAACCAAGTTTTTATTTCAGGAATATGGATATTGCTAATGGACAAGATAAGTATAAAATGACAACCTGCCAAGGTCTGAACGCCGGACATAAAGACCTTATGGATGAATTTTATGCCAATGCGGACTGGATACGGATGCATGCAACATTTGACTCAGGCCCTCATCCTCTTTCAGGGTATCCAATACCTGTTCCGTTAAAATTAATGCCGCCCCTTAATGATAATCTCAAATCCTATGATAAAATAGGAACTGATTATAATTATATGATCACAAGGTATGCAGATGCTCTGCTTATGTATGCAGAAGCGTTAGCGTTAACCGGTCAGAAAAAATTAGCGGCAGACTATATAAATCTGGTAAGAGCAAGAGTCAAAATGGCTCCGATTAGTGAAAATGATCTTGATATTGACCGGATACTTCATGAACGGCGTATGGAACTTGCAATGGAAGGACATAGATGGTACGACCTTGTAAGGACAGGAAAAGCTATTGAATATATTTCACCTATTTTGATGAGCCATAATGAATATGAAGGAAGAAGTTGGAGATCTACGCCCATACCTGAATATCAATTACTTCTACCAATTCCTATACAACAGATCGAGATAGATCAAACCTTAAGACAAAATCCCGGTTATTAGCCATTAAAAATTAGAATGAATTATGAAAAAGATAAAAATTTGTCCAATTATTTTGGGATTAACTATTTCCATTATTTTTTCATCATGTTTTAAAGAGGAAAATGTTGTTGATCCTGTTATCAGAGATGTCAAAATGTATATGTCTGATGTAAATAGCAAAGATTCACTAATCGATGATATTTTTGCAGGTAAAAATATAAAGATTGTAGTTGATTCAGATGCCGATATAATTACCGTATGGCCGGGTGGTATCAGAACCTTAATGAAAAAAGCAAATAATTCAGCTGATTCAATAGATTTAAATGGTAATCCTGTATTAATTGAGAGCGATCATTATTCAGACTATGGTTTATATGGGGCATTAGGATTGAAAACATCATTGATGGCAACGGAAAAATGGACTTGTAATTATGTTTATCCTAATGCTGGAACATTTGACCTTATAGTTGTTGCTACAAATCATGGTTACGATCAACCAGATTTAAGGTGGATTATTCAAAATGTAAAGGTAACAGTCAAATAAAATTTAAGTATGTTTATTATAAATCCAACTGTTTGAAGCTATTAGGAATTACTATATTTTTTATGTGAGGTTTTAACTTGCCGAAATTATAAGCTGAGAAAACCAAGGTGGTGAAGTTCTTTGACAGAGTTTTAATCATGGAAAACGGGCAATGCTGCAGGATGCATAGTGTAGTGAATACAGAAGTAGTCTTGTAATAGGCAATTTCAATCGCCAAGACGGTCAATAACCCGCGAAGGCTGCAAGGACTGGCCGAAATGGGTTTGATGCGGCAGTTTTAACCAGCGGGGTATTAGTGGTGGCATATGGTAAAGGATTATGTGGAAACTGGAGAAACCCTTGATAACTAGCGAAGAAATATCGTCAAGAAGGCATATCTTATAACTTTTAACGGAAAATGGATATGCAGGTATCAGGGTGGTGAATTGGGTCGTAGTACCGTTGATCGGCATGCAGTAAAATGCACCAAGAGGGAAGGGACCAGCCTGATGAATAATTCGTTTAATCAAAATAAGGCAGTGGTGAGATGATAAAGGCACCTAATACATCTACGGGATCTGAGAAAACGGATTTATTGTAAGTCGAAGTCTGACATGACGCATTGCTTGGGGGCGGGGATTTTTGTGCATGTATGACAAAAATGGAAACATTGATAAAGGCAAATCAGAAATCAAAAAGGAACTGAGGTGCTCCAGGTAATGATAATTTTACCTTTTATGACATTGAAGAGTCAGGAGTAGGTAATACCTTATGTCTATCAGAAATGATCTTCTTTAAGGTAGGTATCAACCTCAGAAGAACCAAAAAGTCGAAATTCCAAAAGGCAACGGCAAAGTTAGGATTCTTCAAATTCTTACAATCCACGATGAATTGAAGGGGACTTATTTTTAGAAACGATAATATAATAATCAACAAATTAAAATAGAGAATTAATTAAATTTTGGTTTCACATGAAAATAAAAAAATTTATAATAAGTGAGGGAAAATTTAAGAATATTTTATACTCACTGAAGATATTTGTATTAATAATACTATTAACAACTTGCGAAAGAAATTCATCTAGCTTGTTGGGAAAAGGACTTTTAGGTTATTGGCCCTTAAAGAATAATGCGAATGATAACTCAGGCAATGGAAGAAATGCTCTTGAGAGAGGAAATCTTGATTACAGGGTTGCCGGACCTGAAGGTATTGCAGGTTCAGCAACCGGTTTCAACGGGTTAAATTCATTTCTTGAAATTCCTGCTGATAAATTGACCGGTCTCGGTAAAGAGGATTTCAGCATCTCTGCCTGGATTAACACCAGTAATAAAAATGAAGATGTGCCGGGAGATATAGTGAGCAAATATGATCCTGTTAATCACAGAGGATTTCAACTCAGCATTAAAACCAATGCAGTAACAACCAGCCAGACAAATGCACTACAGATTAATTTTGGTATTGATAATGACAAGATTTCAGAATGGATTGACTGCGGCAGACCAGGTAATGCTGTTTGTGCATTTTCAATGGCAAGTTATCAGGGTGATTTATATGCCGGTACCTGCGAGGCCGGGAAAACTGAATCGGGACATGTTTACCGGTATAATGGATTAGATCGGTGGATTGACTGCGGAGCGCCTGACAGCTCGAACAGTGTTATGGCTCTTGCTGTCTTTAATAATAAACTCTATGCAGGAACTGCAAAATACCGTCTTGCCGGTTCATCACTGACAGAATCTGAAAATCCTTATTTGGGAGGCAGGATTTTTAGTTATGAAGGAGAACAGAATTGGAGATATTGCGGACAATTGCCTGAAACAGAGACTACTGGTGGATTAATAGTTTACAAGGGGGCATTATATGCTTCATCAATGTACCATCCTGCCGGGTTTTTTCGTTACGAAGGTGATACCACCTGGACCGATTGTGGTACTCCTGACGGGAAAAGGGTTGTGGCTCTTGCTGTTTATAACGGATTTATCTGGGCTTCCAGTTATGACGGAGGTTTCGTGTACAGATATGATGGCAACTCGTGGACCGACTGCGGACGGTTAGGAGATAATACTCAAACTTATTCTTTTACCGTTTACCGTGGAAGGTTATTTGTGGGAACATGGCCAAGCGGGAGAGTTTACCGTTTTGAAGATATTAACAGGTGGACTGATATGGGAAGGCTGGGAAATGAACTGGAAGTAATGGGTATGATCGTTCATAATGGAAGATTAGTAGCAGGAACATTGCCATTGGCTGAGATATACTCTTATGAAGGGGATACGGTGTGGACCAAAATCACAAGACTTGATCATACACCTGATGTCAGATACAGAAGAGCCTGGATTATGGCAGAACATGATGGTAGGATTTTTTGCAGCACTTTACCATCAGGGAAAATTTATTCCTGTGAATTTGGTAAAAGCGTACTCAGCGATAATCCTGTTACCCCTGGCTGGCATCATATTGCAGCTGTCAGGTCAACAGACCATCTGATCTTGTATTTAGACGGGAAAGAGCTGGCAAGGTCAGAACCTTTTAATCCTGAGTTATACGATTTGACCAATGATGAACCACTTTGGATTGGATTTGGTCCAAATGATTATTTTAATGGTTCATTGGTTGATCTTAGGTTTTATAACCGTTCATTAGATGTTAGAGAAATACGTTGGTTGTCAGATTACATATATTAACCTTAACTATGTATGATAACAATAAACTATAAACAAAAGGTTTAATTTTAATTTTTTTTAAAAAATGAAAATAGCATTTTTAGCAACAGTTATTTTATTCCAAGTTATTTTTTTATCTGGCCAGGTAAGAAGACTTGATTGGGTTCAGGAAACGGAAAAAGCAGAATGGAAGCCTCGTGATTCCCACGGTGAATTTGTTTATAAAAACCATATGTGGATCCTTGGTGGTTGGGACACGCCAAAAACACCTAATTTTTTGGATGTATGGAAATCAAAAGACGGGAAAGAATGGATTTGCAAAACAGAGACTGCACCATGGGTACAAAGCGATCTACCAGTATCATTAGTATTTAAAAATAAGATGTGGATAATGGGAGGACGGAGTTTACCGGGAACCGAATGCAGTAATAAGGTCTGGTCTTCGACTGACGGTATTGAATGGACTTTGGTAACCCCAAACGCTGGATGGAGTCCCAGATTGGCTCCAGGATTTGTCGTGTTTAAAGACAGGATGTGGGTTCTTGGCGGTACTTCAGATTTCTATAATAATAATGATACAACTCTTTTTAATGATGTCTGGTCTTCTGCTGATGGTAAGGAATGGAAACTAGAATTAGTAAATGCGCCTTGGTCAAAAAGGGCACATGGTCAGGCAGTGGTGTTCAAAAATAAGTTGTGGGTCATGGGTGGTGGCCTTCGTGCCCCGGAACCTAAAGAAACCAATGATGTTTGGTGCTCAGAAGATGGGGTAAAATGGACACTGGTAACCAAATCCGCTGAATGGGAGCCAAGAATTTGGTTTTCATCAGTCGTTTTTCGAGATCGAATGTGGGTCATCGGCGGCTGGTCCCACAAAAATAATAACTTCGGTGATGTTTGGTACTCGGAAGACGGTTGTACATGGACAGAATTGGAGTCAGACGTAATATGGACTCCGCGACACGAACTCTCTGCATTAGTTTTTAAGGATAAGATATGGGTACTTGGAGGCTATGCTGACAAACTGAACAGTGAAGTATGGAGTCTTACAATTCCTCGAAAATGGTTTAAAACTAAGTGATTGTTATTAACCATAGAAGTCCTCTTTCTTTAAAGGTGATTATTTATTTTGTTATGCATAAACAATATTATATTGAGCATGCACATGAAAATTAAAAAACCTTGACTAGGTATGTAAGTATATAGTATAAATTAATTAATTAAATTAGAAACAAGTGAAAAATTATAATTTGTCGAATTTTCAGTTTACGTTTTTATTGTTGTTACGCTTTATTATTGGCTGGCACATATTATACGAAGGAATTGCCAAGGTCTTAAATCCGGACTGGTCATCGATTGAATTTTTACAGGAATCCCAATGGGTACTATCTGGATTTGCAAACTGGGTTATCTCTAATCCGAATGTATTGGCAATTGTTGATTTTTTAAATACCTGGGGATTGATTGCTATTGGACTTGGCCTCATTTTTGGTTTATTGGCATCCTTAGCTGCAATAGCCGGCGCCCTGTTGTTATTCATCTATTATCTGAATGCCCCGCCCTTTATAGGATTAGAATATACCCTGCCGGCAGGTGCAAATTATCTTATTGTTGACAAAAACCTTATTGAAGTTGCTGGACTTTGTGTTTTGGCAGTGTTCCCCTCAAGCAATGTATTTGGTCTTGATTCTCTATTTTTTTGTGGTAAAAGAAAGAAATTGAAATAAAATAGAAAAAAAATGAATGATAAAATGAATTTTGACAAAGAGGACACTAGAATAGATAATACCAGCGAACAAAAAGCAGGTATGCCTCGCAGGACAGTACTAAAAGCGTTGGCAGGACTACCTGTTGCGGGGATATTGGGATTTGAGATATTAAGAAAGAATAAATATGATCAAAACAAGAGAAACTCAATTATTAAAGAGCTTGGACTTGATGACATTGAATTCCCTTCATCAGATTACAACAATGGTAAGCCGGAAGGTGATTTAATAAAAGTAGGTATTATCGGATTTGGAATCCGTGCCCGGTATCTGGCAAATGCATTGGGGTTTATGCATCCTGATGATATGATTGCCAGACAAGAGAACAACACATTTGATGAATGGATGAAGCAAAAATATCTCAATGTAGCAATTACAGGAATATGTGATGTTTTTGATCTGCATGCCGAAAATGGTCTTGCAACTGCAAGGAATAAAATAAGACCCGGCGGACAAATTGCACCGAATCTACCCGTTAAAAGATATCTTACTTATCATGACATGCTGGCAGACAAGGATATAGATGCTGTAGTTATAGCTACTCCCGACCATCACCATGCGCGTATGTCCATAGATGCAGCCAGGGCAGGAAAGCACGTTTATTGTGAAAAAAGTGTTGCTCTTTATGAAGATGAACTTAACGAACTGTACAGCACTGTTAAAAACAGCAATATTGTATATCAGCTAGGTCATCAGATACCACAAAGTATTATTTTCAGGCAGGCAAAAGAGATAATAAAACGAAATATACTAGGTAAGATCACCTTGGTTGAATCCACTACAAACAGGAACTCTGCTGACGGAGCATGGATACGTCACCTGGATGAAAAAGGTAATCCAAAGCCCGGAAGCAAGGAAACGATAGACTGGATCCAATGGTTGGGTCATGCCCCTTATGTTCCGTTCAGCATTGAGCGTTTTTACAGCTGGGCCAAATATTTTGATTATGAGTCGGGATTGCTGGGACAACTGTTTACTCATGAATTTGATGCTGTAAACCAGTTGCTGAATATAGGCATTCCAAAAAAAGTTGTCTCTTCAGGCGGAAACTATTACTGGAAAGATGACCGAGACATGCCTGATGTAATGCATTGTCTTTTTGAATACCCAAACCATGGCATGACACTTTTATACAGCGCCACACTTGCTTCCGGCAGGCCGAGGGGCAGGGTATTTATGGGTCACGATGCTTCAATGGAATTGGGGAACAATGCCATTGTCACTGCCGACAGGAATTCTACACGCTATACAGAGGCAATAAAGTCAGGTTTGATTGATCCCGGTTCACCAATAATATCCTTTAATCCGAATGCCGGTCAAATGGATGCTGTTACTTCGGCCTCTGAAAAATATTATGCTGCCAGGGGTCTGACGACAACACTAATCGACGGACAACTTGTTGATGTTACTCACCTGCATGTGCGTGAATGGCTCAATTGCATAAGAAACGGCGGTATTCCCTCAGCTAATATTGACATGGGTTATCAGGAAGGTATAGCATGTATTATGGCACATAGATCATACGTTGAGAAACGTTTTATGGAGTGGGATGACGAGAACAGGAAAATTGTCTGAATTATTAACGAAATGTAACTATTATCTGGGTTGGGCAAATATCTGTCAAATGATATAACAATTTGAATACAAAGAAATAACAAATTAATTACGAAACATTAGCAATTTAAAAGATGTATTAATGAGTAAAATTGAACATCATATTAAAATTAATAATAATGAAAACAAATAATTTTTCTAGGAGGCAGTTTATTGCTGCAGCCTCTGCCGGCTCTCTTGGTGCGGTTACATCAACCGCCATACCTGTCTTTTTAACAAAGAATAGTGCTGATAAATTAGCGATTCTTGGAGGTGAACCTGTAAGAAAGAATAAAGCCTGGCCGAAATGGCCATATGTAGACGAGAAAGTAGTTGAATCAGTAGTGAATACTACCAGGAGTGGTATTTGGTGCAGGATTCAGTCACGCACAGGCACTGTTCCGACTTTTGAGAAAACCTATGCTGAATTATTTGGGGTCAAGTCTTGTGTGGCAACCGGATCGGGAACCCAGGCATTACATACTGCACTGGAAGCTTTGGGAGTAGGACCCGGCGATGAAGTTATTACATCTCCTTATACGGATCCGGGAACTGTCTCTTCAATTTTGACCTGTCGTGCTCTTCCGGTTTTGGCCGATCTTGACCGCGAGTCTTTTCAACTCGACCCGGATGATGTAGAGAGAAAAATTACTGAAAATACCAAAGTTATTATGCCGGTTCATATCTGGGGTTTATCTGCCAATATGGAACGGATAATGATAATTGCAAGGAAACACAACCTTAAAGTGGTTGAAGATTCATGTCAGGCTCATCTTGCCGAATATCAGGGAAAGAAGCTTGGTACCGTTGGTGATCTTGGTTGCTTCAGTTTTCAAGCGGGAAAAACAATTTCCTGCGGCGAAGGTGGGGCAATCATCGGAAATAATGAAGAACTTATGGATAAGTGTTTTACAGTGCATAACCATGGTACTTCAAAAGAGGGATTTACTGAAACTATAGGACCCAAGTACAGGATGAATGAATTTGAAGCAGCAGTTTTACTGGGACAGTTAGACGGGGTGAAGGACCGGTTTGAACTTCGCAACAGGAATTTAAATTATCTTAATTCGAAACTTAAGGGATTCCCGGGGCTTGTCCCGCAAAAACTCTATCCCGGGACTACCAGCGGATCGGGATATTATTATGCAATGTCTTATCACAAGGAACATTTCAACAATGTCGATATGAATATATTCCGGAAGGCATTGGGTGCTGAGGGCATTAGTTTAAGTACTTTATACAACACAAAAACACTAAATAAACAACCTTGGACTGACCATATCTTGACATTGGATGTATATCAGAAAATGTACTCTCCTGCAAGGCTCAAAAAATTCAAAGAAGAATTAAACTTACCAAATTGCGAAAAAGTTGAGCATGAATGTGTCCAATTTAAAGGGTCAGACAAGCTCCTGGCAACAAGAGAAGATATGGATGATGTCATAAATGCAATAATGAAAGTTTATGATAACAGAGATAAATTAAGCTCAATATAATTTAAAACAAAACTTACACAAATACTCATCATTACAAAACTTCTTGTGTTCGATAAACATTTAAAAAATGAATTATAAATCAAAAAATCCAAACTTACATAGGACATTATATTTGTTGATTATTTATTAAATTATCATTTAAGGAAAGATTTGGTAGTATTCATTTTTTAGGAAAATTATTAATTCATAAAATCATGACTTTTCAAATTTTACTTAATCATTTATTTATGAAAACTTCATTTTTTATTAACCGTCGAAATTTTTCAACATGGTCAATATCTTTTTTTGTAGATTACAAGTTGAAAATCAGGAAATTATATTATAGTATCGGAACCAAATCCGGATTAAATATGGCATTACGAATGCTGGTTTTGTTTATTATTTTCTCTTTATTCATTCCCGGAATAATTTATGGGCAGGCATCAGAAGCAGACAGGGGCCTTGGCAGTGTCGCTTCATGGACACCGGGACCGGGTGATCAACTCCGGATTGCTGCCGGGGAAACCGATATAACTCCCGGATGGCCTTACCCCTACAGTAGGGCTGGGGTAGATGATCCTCCTGAAACAAAAGAGGAACTGGAAGCGATCCGGACATATGCACCATGGCGCATGAAAGTTTTGGTGATAGATGATGGCAATAATTCTGTTGTTTTTTTAAGTGCAGATATATTAAACTGGCGTAAGAGTAATGGAACGGTTGATGAATTTCGTATTCGTCTTCACGATCAGTATGGCTTTGAACCGGACCAGATCATTCTCAATGCAACACATACGCATACCGGCCCTGATCTTGGTGTGGATGAATACCGGGAATACTTCATTAAAAGTGGAGTCGATCTTGTCGGAAAGGTCCTCAAGAAGTTGGAACCAGCCCGCCTCTATTTTACAAGAGGTCGGTCAGAGCTCTCCATTAACCGTCGTGGTTTAACTCGCGAAGGTTTTTTTATCCGCCGGTTCAATCCCTATGGAAGTGTTGATCATGAACTAATTCTCCTGAAAGCCGTAAATACCGACGGCAATCCCATAGCATTTGTGACAAACTATGCCTGTCATCCTACTATTATCAGTTGGAGAGGCCTCCAGATTGGGGGAGATTATCCAAATATGGCTATGCATATCCTTGAGGAACAGATGGATGGTGATGGGATTGCCCTGTTTCTTCAGGGAACCGCAGGTGATGCAAAAGTTCCGAACCGCAGACCAGGTTATCCGCACAGGCAAGCCTATCTTGGTGGTGTGCCGAGGGTTATGATGTTCAGCAATATCTTTGCCGGTGATATAATCAGGACGATAGAAGAAAATGATTGGGAGCGAATTGAAGGTAAGATCACAACGAAACTGGATTTAGTCAACCTTCCGCTTATGGCAGGTACTATCGACCCGGACGGAGAGGGATATGAACCATTTACCGGCCCGGAACGTCGAATGGTTCGTATGGCGAAAATGATGCTCGAGGCTATGGATGAAGAAGGGAATTATTATGAGACACGGGAATGTGAAGTATACGTTGCAGAGATCGGACCGGATTTTGTATTTGTAGGTCTCAACGGTGAACAAAACATTCCAATTGGTTTGCGTATAAAAGGACAACTTCTGGGTCGTCCTGTAATGGTTTGCGGATATACCGGCCCCAGTATAGGTTATTTTCCCGGATATTCCCAGATCCCTGAAGCAGGTTATGAAGCACAAACACCGTATAGTCCTGAAGCAGAGGATTTTTTGATCAAAAAAGTAATGGAAATGATCTCTCAGGGACGTGAAGATAATAATTAGGACTGGAATCTGGTCGCGTAGGCATACGGTAACAGAGTTTGAAAATAAATGGGCTGAATTAATTGGTGCCAAGTGTTGTCTCACCACTGTCAATGGTACTAATGTTTTAATATGTGCAATGATCAATCTGGATATTGGTGGCGGAGATGAAGTAATAACCACACCTTTTACCTTTATAGGAACAACTGTTGCAATACTTCAAACCGGTGCTATTCCTGTTTTTGCCGATATTGATCCATCTACCATGCAGATTGATTCTGATAAAATTGAATCGAAGATAACATCACGGACAAAGGCTATACTTCCGGTTCATATTTATGGTTTACCTGCCGATATGGAAAGAATAATGGCTATTGCAAAAAAACACAATCTTTTGGTGGTTGAAGGTGCCTGCCAGGCGTGGCTTGCTGAAATAAATCATAATAAGGTTGCAACATTCGGTAATGCCGGTTGTTTCAGCTTCCAAAATTCAAAGCATTGCCTTATGGGAGAAGGAGGTGCTATTGTAAGCAACGATGAAGAGTATATGAACAGATGTTATTCTTATCACAATTTTGGAGGCTTAAAAATTGCTGGAACAAAAATGCGGTTGGCAGAATATCAGACGGCAATTAGGTTAGCCCAGCTAAAAAGGCTTGACGAACAGACTACAATACGCAACCAAAATGCTGACTATCTCAGATCCAAGCTAAAAGAAATACCGGGAATTCTACCACATAGGCTTTACGATAATGTAACCAGAGCCGCATATCATCTGTTTCCGTTAAGATACAAAAAAGAGGAATTTAAAGGATTGTCGAGACAAAATTTCATGAAAGCCCTTAGCGCTGAAGGAATCCCTTGTGGAAGTGGATACAGAGCAGGTCTGAATTCTGCTCCCTATATAAAAGATGCTTTTGATTCCAAGAATTATAAGAAAATGTATCCGGCTGAGATGTTGGACTTTGACAAACATATTGAAAGGAATCAATGTCCGCTGAACGATTGGGCTTGTAATGAAGAAAACGTGTCATTCGGGCAAAGAATGTTTCTTGGGGATAAATCGGATATGGATGATATTGTCATGGCGATTGAAAAAATTTACAATAACGCCGGTAAACTTGTGTCGAAATTGTAAAGAATAACCTGGAATGACTTAATTCCGGATGCTTCATTTCTTCTGATATTTATAAATCATGAGCCCACTTTAAAAAGTGGAGATTTTTAAAGAAGAAACATTTAATTTTTTGTAAATGGCTAAAAATCAAATTAATAAATTTTACAATTTGTCTGGAAAGTGCGCGAAGCGCCTTTTTAGACCTGACTCAATCATAAATTACTGTTAAAATGAGAAAAAGAAGGGATTTTATTAAAAAGAGTGCGATCGGAACTGCAGGAATCGCAATTGGCGGACTGGGATTCACAGCTAAATCATATGCGTCAATTACAGGCGCTAATGACCGTATAATTGCAGCAGTGGTGGGTATTCGAAGCAGAGGTACTGCTCACATAGGCGCTTTGTGT
>ENA-OSEO01002524-OSEO01002524.1-sediment-metagenome-genome-assembly--contig:-NODE-2524-length-25349-cov-7.436174_pt1 | contig 25349 bp, 21 predicted proteins | sample MGYA00237883_ERZ534232 | MGnify/ENA metagenome assembly ERZ534232
ATGGAAAGCACCGCAACTTTCGAATCATCCAGCAGTTCACCTCCCAGGAGGCTGCTCACCAATGGCAAGGGAGAATGATGGGTCAGGGGTATGAAAGAGATACCGGCGGAAAAGGCTGGAAATACGGCTACGTGTTTTCGACCTGAGGATGGACCGTATCCTATCCCCCCTCTCCCACCCTCCTGACCAGCACCTCCCGGAGATTGCCCCTGCAGGAATGCTGTCAAGGATCGGGCAAAAGTATCCGCGCGGATCGGGTTGAAAACCAGCCACTTTGAGGAGCGAACGGTTTGCTGTAGAGGCGTCTCGAAATCAACCAGGGTACGGTTTCGAGGGGCCCGATATGGCAAACCAACTCAAAATGGCTGTGGTACAGGCAATCGTAGCTCTCCAGCGAATGGGCTGGTCCCAGCGGCGGATCGCCCAAGAGTTGGGGATCGACCGTGAGACGGTGGCTCGGTACATCCATTCGCCGCCGACGGATTCAAAACCGGCCACGAACCCGATCCCCGGGTCCGACACGGTCACCGCCTCGGTCAGTGTTGGCGAAGGAAACGCGTGCCAGATCAATGGCCTGCGCTCTTCGTCATTTTCCACTCTCTTGCAAGCCGTGTGAAATCCCACAGTTCTATTCCGTTGTCCTGAGCAACTCGCCGAGCATCCTCTGAAAAAGATGAAGTTGTTGCAAGGATTGCACGCGGCATACCGCTACGGCTACGAACGCCAGCAAACTCGTCAACCGCAGCTCGGCTTATGGGCCTCTGCCAGCGCTTACACTGGATCAGTACCTTCTCACCGTCTTTCTTGGCGAACACGTCAACACCGTCATCTCTGCTCATTCGCGTTACCAATGCCTCGTAGCCTTTTGCCCGAAATAGGTTTGCCACTTCAAACTCAAACTCTTTAGCCTGCAACTGTATCACTCTGAGTCGCGACTCTTGCCGTTTCTGTTCGCTCCACTCATTACACTGCCGTAATAAGTCAATGACAGACGCAGGAACCACCAAGCTGTTGTCTTTGATGCGGTTGAGAATCTTCTGTGCAAGAAAGGCCGCCTCCTGATGCTGTTCGCTACGAAGAAACTCCTTGGCCCTAGGGAGTTGTTCCCGGATCCACCTCTCAGCAACCGTTCTTTCTGCGGACATAGCCATACCCTGCAGCTTGATGCATTCATGGTGTTTAAGGATCTGACCCAAATCAAATACTTCGGGAAACTCAAAATCGGTCTGGCCTAGGACCGCAACGATCACCGTGGAGATAAGTGTCTTATCGTCTGCTTCGAGACGAATCATCTTATTGCTATCCGGCGACTTTCCAAGCACCCACCACGCGAACTTTCCCACATCGGACAGTTCTGCCCACTCTAGGCGTGATTTGCAGTAGTCGAGATGGTTCGCCGCCTGGTTTTTTATCTCGTCTTTTGCTCCGCTCTCAATTGTTCGCGAGAAACTTGCGACTGCATCTTGCACGCGCTCGAGCTGTTCATAGCACCTGCCCAGTAGGAAGTACGCATCACCGGTCTCCTCCGCGTCGATGCAGCTCTTAAGTAGACGCTCACAGGTGCCTGCAGCATCTTCGTATTGGGACAGGTCGAAGAAGATAGTCGCCAGCAAAAGATGTGCCTTTGCAAACTGCGTAGAAAATGGGTATCTGCCAATCAAATCCTCCAGTAGAGCCTTGGCCTGACCAAGGCGCGAGAGGTCGTAATGTTCTCTGGCCTCGCTATACACACTGGCGGCTTCATCCTCATAGGCTGCCTTCCACTTTTTCAGGTCAGTCTCAGAAAGCACTCGGTGCTGATGCATAAGCCATCGTTCCTGTAACAGGCCCCAAGAGTCCGACGGCGGCTTAACAACGAACTGTCCAGTTCTTAGATGCGGCAGATGCTGGGAGGCCCTTTCAAAATCGAGGTCTGCAATCCCTGCTCCATCCTTGATCTTCTGTCGTTCACGCTGGGTTCTGAGCTGTCCAACCATCCACGTGCCACATTGCCCTAGTGCCTTATAATCGATGTCCGCCGGTGACTGGGTTGCAAACATGCAACATACCCCGAACGCCCGTCCCTGACGAATCAGCAGATTCAGGGCCGGCTTTGCAGGAGACTTGGCGACACTGTGGAAGAACGCCTCCTTGGAGCCCCCACCTCCGATCTCATCGATATAGTAGAGTAACCGTGGCCCTTCGCTTCCCTCGCGCCGACGCATCCAGAACCAGATTAAGTATGACAGATAGCCGACAACATAAGCTTGGTCAGAAAAACTGAGATGCTTGATATTGATAATAGATACAGGGGTCTTGTTATTGAAATTGTCGCGATCCAGCAGTTCTTCGACGTTCAACGGAAAGCCCTGAAACCAGAGCTTCTGGGCGCCAATGAGCAAGGTGTTAATCGCATCTGCGATCTTCTTACGGTCGCGGTTATCGATGTACTCGTCTGTGGGCATGCTTCCGATTTGCTCAATCTGATTGCTGCCGCTGCGAACTTCCTCCAATACTCGCACAATGCCATCATATCCCCGCAGATCTATATTGCGGTCCCAGAAGAGGCGGATGATTTCGTAGACATATCCCTTTGCCTTTGTGGACACCCCCTCGCTAAGATTCAGCCGCCCAACGAAGGTCTCGGCCATGAACTGAATAACATCCTCATAGGCATCCGGATCACTCGCTCGCAGATCTTCGAGATCACTGGGCGGCTCGACGAAAGCAGAAAGGGCTAGCCGAAAACCAGAATTGGACCGAGGAGTAAACACATTCACTGCAACACGCTTTTGGAACTCCCTGACATCGTGACTGCTTATGCCCCATCGGTCCAAGTTGGTTCTGTGTCTGCCCGCTACCTCCGCAGCCTTTTCTTCGAGCACTTCACCGCGGCGAGTGGAGATCCAAGGAGCGATTTCCTCAGGGTCGTCACCTGATGCCGTGAGGGTCATGCTGGATATGTCGCCTTTTAGATCTACGGCGATGACCGGAATCCCCTTTTGTGCCGCCTCCTCAATTAGGACTTTCGCTAGGACGGTCTTTCCACTGCCGCTCGTACCGCAGATGAAAACATGTCGGACCAGATCCTCTTCTGCCAGTGACATTGCTTCATTTGTCTGGACAAGCTCGAAGAAATCACTGGCCAGTCGTGCCCCCACATACAATTCCTCTGCCGGACGTTCAATTCTCTGGTAAGCGTCGTGGGAGGGTGTTTGCTCATCAGTATAGTCTACACTCACTGCAAGTGGATCCTTCGACGTAACTGTAACGCATACCGCGACTTGGTCATCCGAGCAACGTGTTTGGCGGAACCATGGTCCCAAGCCCGTCAGCGTTCTATCTATTGGATTAATGCGCACAGGAAGACTTCGGCCGCTGGGCAGTTGTGCTCTGACCGTTGCCGGAGCGGTAAGATCCAGCTCAGCAACCATCGCATGCGGGATCCTCAACAAATCGCCAGGGTGCTGCAGCATCGGTATGATAAACCTCAGGTCTGAGGACATAGAGAGCCTCCTATCTTCGTAGTAGCCAATACAAGAGCCCGGCAAAGAGACATGCCATGCCCGCCAAGATGCAATACAGCAGTATCGGGTGAGTGCCCCTCGATCTTGCCGAGCTGTCGAGTGAATCGTTGGATACCCCACTGCTATCCTCGGCCGGCGAATCTGCAGTCAATATGGGCGATGTCACATTACTCTGCATTTGGGCCCACGCAGAAAGGGCCCAACTTCCGTCGTCCAGTTGTGTTAACCTATCATCGTGGATGTCAAGGAACCCACTGATTGCCAGCCGACGGCCGTCCACATGCAGCCATTGTGAAAGATACTCTACGATCTGTGCATATGTCAGTGGCTGGCCAACCTTGGCAAGAAGCCTATAGACGTAATCGTCACGCGTGATAACTCCGACGGCTTCCCAGACCTCATCGTGTGCGTCGAGGAACAACTCAGGCATCCTAACACTGAACGAACTGACTTCAGCGGATTGAATGGCTTCTGCGGCCAATTTCCACATTCCCTTGCCTACGTGAGCGAATATCGCCGGAGAATAACGCGACAGAACCTCTACGACAGACTGCAGTGAGGTGTCCTTATGTCGCGACACGGTCGCGTAAATCTCACGATAATGCTGAGGTTCCTTGCGTTGCCCCAGGACGATAATGATGCAGTCTCGTACCGAAGCATCTTGCCACTGAAAATCTTCGGGGGGAAGTTGCATCAAGTCGTTGAACGGGAAGCGCCAGGTCAAGGCAATGACGATCTCATCAGGCTTACGGGTCGTGATTGAAATCCGCACCTTGTCGCCTTCAGCGACTGCATGTTCATGGTAAAGCCTGCCCACGGAGACAATAGCTCCCTCGGCCTCGTCATAACGGAAGGCCTCTATACACTGTGCCGAGACGAGTGTTACGCGTTGCAGTCCCCTCAGATGTACGGATATCTGCGGAGGCACCATAAGAACCTCCTTGTCAAGCCAATCGCTCGTGACAGTGACAGTGCAATGAATACACTTGACTGGAGCATATGCTCGGCTGCTCAGAGTAACCGGGCCCCCGCGCACCTCTGAATCTGTAACGAACAACTCACATACCTCGTTATCGAATAGAGCGTCAAGGGCGTCCATCAGCTCTGGGCCGTGCAATTCTCTGTTATGTCGGTCATACAATCCTGTGACTACCTGATCTCCTTGCAGGCAGAAAGTGCACTCCTCAGTGTGTCCGTGATAGTATAGGAGATTCTCTACGTCAATGGACACAGGGATGCCCCTGGAACGCGTCGTCCTGTCATAGCGAATCAGCAACGGGATCGTGGGCTTGCGAATATCCCAAGACCCGCCATCGCCAGAGTGAGGGTGTAATCGCTCGTCCTTGTGTAGATAGAATTCACCACTAAAAATCCAACGGTCGCGCTGCTCTGCGGGATAAGTAACAGACAATGCCTCTAACAACTCTATGGTCTTCATGGGACGCTTGCTCTTCGCGATTACCTGGACTGCTTCTAAAAGCTCAGCCCTCAGGTTCACCATGAAATCGGCTGGAAAGTACCTGTTGCCAACCGAAACCACTCTGCGGTCACTGGACATCGCCATCAATATCTGTGACTCAACAGTGACCTGCTCCTCCCGGCTGATTGCTGCACGTTCCTTGACAACCGTACTGGCATATTGCACGCCATGGTAATTGGCGATATACTTCTTTGTGGAGTTACCGTCACCTAGCTGAAAGTCGAGGAACTCGATCACTATCTTGTCAAAGCTGAAGCCGTCGCGGTCGGTCGAACAGTTCGGTGAAACTTTTGTTATTCGAGCAGGCCGCAGGATAGAATTGACTCTGATGAGGATCTTGTCGTTAACTCTATATCTCTGTGTTCGATCATAGGGTAGGTAACCCTTTTCCCTTTTGAATTTCGCCGATAAGAACCACTGCGCAATCTCAGCGGGCGTTCTAGGGACGGGGCGTTCTCGCCACTCATTCAGAAGCCACTCCATGTCAGGAGGTCCAAAGAAAGGCTTTTCAATCGAAACGTGGCTATCATTTTGTGCCATCGGACCTGTCCGTCTTCAGGTCAATTCGTCTACTCTGGGTTTCACGCTCGGACGGCTCGGGTCTCATCTTGCATTCTTGCATTACTCGGCCACAATTTCCCGCCGAGGAGATGCGGGATCCGGCCATTCTAAGCCCGAAAAGTACTTCTTGGCCGTGCTAGATTACTACACCATGCCGCCCCTTAAAGACTCGTGAGCTCTAATGTGCACAATTGGAGAATCCGGGGGCCCACTCAGGACTCCCATTTCTCCTCACACGCTCGATGGCAAACCCGTCTTACAGTCCTGCATACAATCCTCAAAGGCCAGTCCCTCGCCCGACACCTTTTGTCAATGTCGCAGACGTCCATGTCCTCGGATACGCATCGACCAAGGATTGACTGTCAACGCTTGACGGTCGCTGTAGCACGAGGGAATCTTGTCTCACTACGTTCGCCCGGCGGAGCTCTTCCGAAAGAACCGCACCCATAAACGGCGGGATACGAAGAGCAAAAGCCTCCAAAAAAGCTTCGGCTGATCTGTGGTCTGCTCCAGACCTTCGCATTGCTGGCTATACGTGTTTTCCACTCCTCGGTATCAGGTCCTTTCCCCATAAACCCATAACCACCAACTGACACTGAGGAGATGAAGGGGTTCAATGTAAGACCCTCGGTTCTCATCAGGCCGCGTCTCCTTCGTAGGTGACGGAGAAGATGGTGTCCGCCAGCCACTTCCGGAAGCTGGGGTTGTCCACGAACTGTTTGAAAAGTTCCGTGTGATCAGACATCATTCCGATAATCACTTTCTTCAACGCATTGTCGTGCTCCAGCCGGGCCCCCGTTCGGTCACTGTTTTTCATGGCATTTTGATAGGCTCGATCCGCCGCCACCTTCTGCGGGATCTCCTCGGCAATGATCTGACGGACGCGGTCCGCATCCTGCCACTGGATGTTGCCGAACTGTTCGTTGAACGCCTTGATGATGTTGCTCAGGCGATCCAGTTCGGGTTCGGCCTTACGCCCACCCCCGGTGGTCGGCACAGGCCCGACCTGGCCATCCTCATCGGGCAGGCTCAGTCGGAGCGTCTCCTGGACCTCGCTGCGGTAACTATCCATATCGATCGCTTCGAGGATCCCCCTGGACAGGTCTTGCTCCACAGGAGCCGGCAGCTTGGGAATGAGAAAGTTCAGGAAAATCGAGAGTTTCTCCCACTCGGCATTGCTGTATGGCAGGATCGAAGCCAAAAACTGATAGGTCCGCACGAAGGCCTTGGCCTTGCCCTTGAAATCGACTTGCCCATCCTCATCCAACTCGCCCATGTAGAGCCCAACACACTCATCCAGGATAGGATCCAGTGTCTCGCGGTCCGCCGCACCAAGGAACAGCCCGACCAGCCGTTCCACCTGGTCCCAGCGGTACACCTGATAGCCGTCCAAAGTGCCCTTGAGATCATGCAGCTTATTCGGGTCGGTTTCTTCGCTCAAGACGGTGGTCTGGTAGTAATCCGCAAAGGCGTTCTTGATGGTGTCGGCATCGTTCAGGAAATCCAAGACAAACGTATCGGTCTTCTGCGGGTGGGCCCGGTTCAGCCGCGACAGCGTTTGCACCGCCTTGACGCCTGAAAGCTGCTTATCCACGTACATCGTATGGAGCAGCGGCTCATCGTAGCCCGTCTGGAACTTGTCCGCCACGATCAGGAAGCGATAGGGATCCTGCTGAAACTTCTGTTCGATCTGGCCGCTGGGGAACCCATTCAGAGACGCCTCGGTCACGCGTCGTCCATCGTATTCATGCTCACCGGAGAACGCCACAATCGCCCGGTAAGGGCTCTTGCGCTCAATGAGATAGGCCGAAACCGCGTGGAAATACTGGATCGCACGGGCAATCCCGGAACAGATGATCATCGCCCGTGCCTTGTTGCCGATCTTTCGAGCCGCACTATCGTGAAAATGGTCCACCATGATCTCGGCCTTCTGTCGGATCGCGTAATCGTGCGACTCGACAAACCGCCGCAGCTTCTTCTTCGCCTTGGTCGTGTCGAACTCCGGGTCATCCTCCACCGTCTTCATCAGGCGGTAGTAGCTCTCCACCGGGGTGTAGCTGGCCAGCACATCCAGGATGAACCCCTCTTGGATCGCCTGCTTCATGGTGTAGGTGTGGAAGGGGCGATGACGCACCTTGTCTCCTTCGGGCACAGGATCGCCGAACATCTCCAACGTCTTGTTCTTGGGCGTGGCGGTGAAGGCGAAGTAGCTGGCGTTGGCCAGCATCTTTCGCGCCTCCATGATGCGATTGATCTGATCTTCGTAGGTCTCCTCCTCCACCTCCGCCCCGTTTTCGGACAAGGCAATGTTCATCTTCGCCGAGGTGCGGCCGCCCTGGCTGGAGTGGGCCTCATCAATGATGATGGCGAACCTGCGGTTCCGGTGCTCATCGCCGATCTCATCCAGGATGAACGGGAACTTCTGCACCGTGGTAATGATGATCTTCTTGCCGTCACGCAGAAACCGCCGCAGGTCCCCGCTGCGTTCCGCATGGCCGACCGTCGCCGACACCTGGGCGAACTGCCGGATCGTGTCCTTGATCTGTTTGTCCAGCACCCGCCGGTCCGTGACCACGATCACCGAGTCGAAAAGGACGGCTCCATCCGTCTTCAAACCGATGAGCTGATGGGCGAGCCACGCGATGGAGTTGCTCTTGCCGCTGCCGGCGGAGTGTTGGATCAGGTACCGTTTGCCCACACCATGGGCCTGAGCATCGGCCAGGAGCTTGCGCACCACATCGAGCTGGTGGTAGCGAGGGAAGATCTGCTTTTGCCTCTTCCGCCCCCGGTCATCCTTCTCCTCGACGACCTGGGCATAGTTTTCGATGATATCGGTCAGCCCGGCCTTGGTGAGCACCTCTTCCCACAGGTACGCCGTCTTGAGCCCGTTGGGGTTCGGCGGGTTGCCCGCACCCTGGTTAAAGCCCTTGTTGAACGGCAGGAACCAAGAGTCCTTGCCCTGGAGGCGGGTGCACATCCGCACCTCCTGGTCATCCACGGCGAAATGCACCATGCAGCGGGCAAACTGGAACAGCAGCTCCCTCTGATCCCGGTCCCGCTTGTACTGCTGCACCGCATCCTCGACCGTCTGCTTGGTCAGTCGGTTCTTCAGCTCGAAGGTCACGACCGGCAGGCCGTTGATGAAAATGCACAGATCCAGGGCAAGCTGGGTCTCGTCCTTGCTGTAGCGCAGTTGCCGCGTCACACTGAAGATGTTGGCGGCGAATAGCTCCTCGGCCCTGATGTTGCCGGGTGTGGGCGTCCCATAGAACAGATCGAGGCTCACCGGCCCGTTCTTGACCCCGTTCCGCAGCACATCGATGACGCCCCGTTTGGCGATCTCCCCCTGAAGCCGGTTGAGAAACTGGGTGCGGGTGGGGGATTCCGTGGCCAGGCTCAGGGCCTCAGCCACATCGGGCTGTGTGGCGGATACGAACGCCACAAGCTGGGCCAGATCCACGGCATGGTCGCGGTCGTAGTCTTCGGGATGCCCCTGAACGTAACCCGCCTCGCTGACGAGCGACGCGACGATCAGGGCCTCCAGGCCCTTCTCGGATGTGTCAGTCGTTTCCATCACTGCCCCTACGCCGCTCGAAGCACGTCCGCAAAGTCGTCTGGTCGCGACCAGCGCGTCACAGTTGACAATTGCTCTGCGAGTCGGAAGTCTTCGTCACTCCAGATATCCACCGTATCGTCGAACAATGATACGAATCTCAGGGCTTCGGGACCTGCAGCCAATGCGCTGAGATCATAGAACGCAGTATGCACATGATCTACTATACTTCGTGCTGCCGAACGGGATCCGGTACTGAGCACATAAACGAGGGAGCTTCGCGTCGCGGCTCGAACGTGAAAGTCAGGTGTCCATACACGTCCAGATCGGCCGGGAAGCTTCTCGCCACGCTCGAAGCTCAATCCCCGCTCGGTCAGGAAGTCAGCGACCTCATCCGTTACCGACTCAATAGACCGAGTCCGAAACGTGAACCACAAATCCGACACGCGCAACGCTGCCTGACTCACGCGTAACACAACTGCTGCCAGACGATCTTCGGGCCGACAGCGTGCCAAAAGCATTCCCTTGTAAAACTCGACCCCATGTGTCAGGCATGCATCATCGATCAAGGCCCTCTGCTTAGGTGAGCGTTTGGGCGACATAGTTTGTGTACGTAGCCACCGCATGGTCTCCCCTAGATCGGTAACGAGAATGCTGTCGCCTTGTGGCTTGCAGAACACGTCGATGTTGTCGCCATCTGGATACAAATACGGAGTTCGAATGCGCCTATACTCACCATGGGGCTCACAGACGAAGAGAGCTGACAACCCCTCGGTAAAATCCTGGCAAATTCGGATGTCGCTCATAGAAATAGATCTCCTTGTATAGGTGGGGGGGCATGCAGGACCCCTTCATGCGTTAAATTGGCCTCTACGCAAAACTTCTCCCAAACACCCACCGGATTCGACGCCGACTCCACTATATCGGCAGGGGCGTATGCCTGTTTGTCTCGAAACTTCTCTGTCCACGTATGTTTGTGCGTCTCCCCCACCTGATCGCAATGTGGGTTATGGTGATCCTTCCCAAGGTCAAGCCCATATACCCTTCCCGTGGTCTTGAGGATCAGCACGTAGGACAATGCTGGGATGAGCGGGTTGTAGCTGCCTCGAATGAACAATGGCCAGCCTACCTCAGACTCCACCTCCGCCCGGAACTCAACCGAAGGTGAATGGTCTTCATCCTCCTGCCACACAATATCGCCCTGGATACGTTTGGAGCTGTCATTCAGGATCGCCTCGAACTCTGTGTTAGTCAATATCATTGGGATACCTTTCACGTGTCGCCATCGGCGGCCTCCTCGACGAGGTCGGCCTGGTCATCTTGCAGGACCGCCTCTTCGTCACTATCCTCGGCCCAATCGTCGGTTTCGGCGATTTCCTCACCGGCAGCGGGCGCCAGACCACGGACATCCAGGTTACCCGTGACGACATCGGCGATCAACCGTGTGCGGTACTCACGGATGAGGTCGATCTCACGCTTCGTCTTCTCGACTACCGCTCGCAACGGTGCCGTCCTATCCTCAATCGCGTCGATTATTTCCTGCTGTTCCCCCGTTGGAGGCAAAGCTATCGGCAACCGCGATACTATTCCGGAATCCAGGATAGGGATTGTGGCCGTGGACGCGGTGGCCTTGAGGTACTTTTCCGCAAATCGTAGTTGGTCGAGGACATACGCCGGAATGACAACATTGTCGCGAAGTACATAGGCCGTAATCTGCTGATTAGTCGCGCCCCGCTCTGCTAGCAAAGCCATTCGACCAGCGGTGGCGCCAATCACCACAATAAGAATGGCGGGACCGGCAATGAGGCGTGCTCCACCTTCTTCAAACGCCACCCTGGAAAGCATTCGTACAGGGTTGCCCACTTCTCGGTCCTCGCCGACACTCGAAGGTCCGTACCATGGCACGATTCCCTCTTGGTAGTATCGTTCAACGCTGGTTGAGGGTGTTGTGCCATTCTGAATCCTTTTACATATGTACTTTAAGGGGACAATGGTCCAGTGCTCTGGGATGTCGCCGAGCCAGTCGATGCCGGAGGGTTTGTAGCGGGGGTAGGGTCGGCCGGTGCGGGGGTCGATCTGGCCGGTCACGTACCGGTTGATAATCGCCTGCTTGTACTCGTTCAACACCTCAATCAGCCGCCGCCGATTGCGGATGAAACGGTTGATCTTCTCGTCCACAGCGCGCAGATAGCCAGCAATGTGCGCTTGTTCTTGTGGAGGCGGCGTTGCCAACAACACAGCAGCCAGCCCTGAACGGCGGAGTTCAGTGAATGTGCTTCCCTGCCCGAGTGACTCCAATTCAGGGCGCGCCGCAACCAGCTGGTAGTAGTGGTATTCCACATTCTGGCAGCTCCGGGGGACCAGCATACGGCATCCTTGGTTCACACAAGCGGCTACGCGGACGATCGCTAAATGTCCTATAGGAGCACGAGTGGAGATCGCGATGCTGCCAGCTGGGGCGAGAGTTGTTCCACAACTTCTGTAGCCCAGGTCAGTGATGCGCCGACGGCTCGTATACACGTCTTTTGTACGTAGCTTACCAAGGTCATCTGGGGTAATCCATACAATATCCCCATCCCACTTGGTTGCATCTCCCGTAGGTGTTGCCCCGCTAATCACTTCGAACAGATACTTGAGGCGCAGGAGCCCCCAATGTTTTGGCACCTTGCCCAACCACGGCACGCCGGAGTCCTTGTATTCGGGATAGGGCTTGAGGTCGCCGGTCATGACTTCTTTCCCTTGGGTCGATAATCACGGGGGTCCAGGCAGCCATCGTAGGTGGCCCGATTGATGCGAATCCAGTCGGTCTTGTTGATGCCGCGGCTGTTGGCATAGGTCGGGCTGACGGGGTAGGCGCAGGCGATCTTGAACCAGCGGTCCTGCTGGGCGGCGATGGAGCGGACCTCATCGGCCACCTCGGAAAGGTCCTGGTCCTGGCTGAAGATCAGGGCGACATCGCAGGTGTTGTTTCGAGCGGCCGCCACCACATCCAGGGCCAGCCGGACATCCACGCCCTTTTCGCTGCCGACCAGGACGGTAGTCGTCTGGCCATTGGGCAGGCGGACGGTCTGATTGCGGTATTTGAGATGGCGGCTGAAGGTCTGAATCCCCCGGCGACGCATCTGGGCGAGCTTGGCGACCCAGAAATGGTTCCAGAACGCCTCATCCTGGGGACTGGGCACGCCCGTGTAGAAGCAGGTTCCGACAAGCTGCCAATTCTGGGTCTGGCAGACGGCTTGGGCGAGCTTCAGGGGGTCGTAGTTGGGCCAGGAGTAGCCGAAGGCCTCCTTGACCGCGTAGAAGAGGTTCTGGCCGTCGAAAAAGGCGAGGGTGCGTTTCGTGGAGGGCTCAGGACGCATAGGCCGCCCCCCGGACCGAGCCCTTAAAAAGATAACCCCGCCGGAGGCCTTGCGGCGTGTCCAACGGGGAGTAGATCAGTTGTGCCATTGTTCCTACCTTGATAGTATCGCTTGAGTTCACGGCCAAGTCAAGCACAAACCGGGCAAAACCCCTGAGTGTCAGCCGGCCGCGAAAGCCGCAAGTTTCTGTAGAATATGGATTTGCGCCCATCAGACGCCCCTTGTTCTTGCCCGGATTATCTGCCCCAGGAGGCCTTGTCCCTTCCTGCCGGGGCTTGAGCACGCCGGCTCTCATGCCTCACCCTCCTGTGGCGGTTCTTCGTAAAACAGTCGGATGTAATCCCGGTAAACGAAGCGACGGTTTCTGGCTTGCCCTGTCATCTCGTCAAGGATGCCGCACTCAACAAGCCTGGACACGAGGTCGTTGGCAGCGGGATAGGTCGTACCGATCAGGTTCTGGACTTGCTTGACCGACACAATGGGATGGCGGTAAAGGTGTTCGAGGGTCCGGTGACCATTGCCAGCGGCGCGGCCGAGATTATCGGTGATGGTCTGCCTATGCTTTTCGCGGAGTGCCAGGACACGGCGGGCCGTCTCCGTGGCTTGCTCGCTCACTTCGAAAATGCCTTCCAGGAAAAACGCTAGCCACCCCTCCCAGTCTCCGGAATCGCGGACTGCCTGCAGTCTGTCGTAATACTCTTGCCGATGGCATTTGAAGTAGTAGGACAGATACAAAACGGGTTTCAGCAGAACCTCACGCTCGCAAAGCAGAAACGTGATGAGCAGGCGACCGACACGCCCGTTTCCATCGAGGAAGGGATGGATCGTCTCGAACTGGGCATGGGCCAGACCGATCTTGATCAGCAGCGGCATGGGCGTCGGACTATGGAGAAATCGTTCTAGATCGGACATGGCCTGGAGCACCTCTTGAGGTGGGGGTGGAACGAACGTGGCCTCGGCAAGTGTGCAACCACCCGGCCCGATCCAGTTCTGACTGGTCCGAAGCTCACCTGGATTACGCTGGGACCCTCTGACTCCGGTCAGGAGTTTCCCATGAATCTCGCGGATGAGCCGCACGGAAACAGGAATCTGGCTTAGGCACTCAAGGCCGTGATTCATGGCTGCGACATAGTTGACCAGCTCGTCAACATCGCGTGGGCGGTCCGGAGACAAGATCTTGGCTTCAGCGGCAAGGAGATCCTGTAACGAACTTTGAGTGCCCTCAATTTGGCTGGAAAGGACAGCTTCCTTGCGGACATACATGTAGACGAAAAGGTCGGGATGGGGTAGTGTCAGGATGGACCCGTCCAGGCGGCCAAGGGCCCGATCCGCCTTTGAAAGCAATTCCTGGAGTTTTCCCTCTACCCGGACGGGTGGATCGGGAGGCAGGGGCGCGGGGATGAACGCACGGTAGCCGGATGCCTGTTGAAGATATCTCCCAGCCCTATAATGAACTATATCGCTCCCCATAATGCGCCTCAATTCGTCCAGCCTTTACTGTGACCGGCTTGCTTCCTCCATGCTAAAGGCTGACTTTACTAAGAACCAGTCAAAACCTCCATGATAAACTGAGGCTTTACTCCGTTCAACGGCTTCTCAAGGTCCGATAATCTGCTCCAACAGACCCTCACCTTCCTTTTGGAGGGCGATCAGGTCGTCTCTGATCTCCTCTAACGACCGGAGCGGGGTAGGTTTGTAGAAGTGTCGGGTGAACGAAATCTCGTAGCCGATCTGGGTCTTGGTATCGTCGATCCAGGCGTCGGGCACGTGGGGGAGCACCTCGCGCTCGAAGAACGCCTCGACACCGCCATCCTCCAGGAGCGGCACCTGTTCGGCGTCGCGCAGGTCGGAGTCGGGTTCGTACTCCACCAGACGCGGTTTGCCCTTGATTGTGATGCCATAGAGCCCGTGGAGGGGGTCAGGATCGGTCTTGGCCGGACCGATTTTCTTGATGACGGGTTGAGCGTTTTCGTCTTTTTCCGTGAGGGCCAGGCGGAGCAGTTTCTCGCGTTTGCTGGTGATTTTTCCGATCCGCTCTGCCGCCTCGACCTGCACCGCCTCCAGGAAACTGTTGTAGTCCATGTGCGGACCCTCTCCGAACCGCTCGGCGACGAGTCGCACCACATCCACGAGTTCAGGCTCCTTGGCCTTCTTGCACTGGGTCTCCAGGACCCCAAGCGATTTCTCGGAGAGATCGACTCGTAAACGCAGGGGACGTTCCACCGTGACCTTCCAATATCCGAAGGCGGCGTTGGGGAAGACCTTGGACTGTTCGGTTTCTTCAAAAGCCAGGAACAGGTTGGTAATCTCGCGGATCTGTTCCGACGACAGCTCGCAATTCTTCTTGCCGAGGTTTTTTCGCAGGGGGGTCAAGATGCCGGTGGCATCGATGAGCTGCACCTTGCCCTTACGGCGGTCGGGCTTGCGGTTGGTCAATACCCAAATGTAGGTGGCGATCCCTGTGTTGTAGAACATGTTCAGAGGCAGGGCGATGATAGCTTCCAGCCAATCGTTCTCGATGATCCAACGGCGGATGTTCGACTCTCCCTGTCCGGCGTCGCCGGTGAATAGGGACGAACCGTTATGTACCTCGGCGATACGGCTGCCCAGTCGCGTGGCGTGGTTCATCTTGGCCACCTTGTTCACGAGAAACATGAGCTGACCGTCACTCGAGCGGGTGATGAGCGAGAGTTCCTCGCCCTGGTGCTGAACCACAAAACGAGGATCGGAAAGATTGCCCTTGCCCCCCATGCGTTCCAGATCCGTCTTCCAACTCTTGCCATAGGGCGGGTTGGAGAGCATGAAGTCGAACTCCATCGACGCGAAGGCGTCGGAGGATAGCGTGGAGCCGTATTTGATGTTGTCGGCGGCTTGCCCCTCTCCTTTCAACAGCAGGTCCGCCTTGCTGATGGCGTAGGTTTCGGGATTGACCTCCTGACCGAACAGGTGAATCGAGACTTCCTTATCGTGCTCGGCGGCAAGGGTCTGGAGCGTTTCTTCCGCCACGGTCAGCATGCCGCCAGTCCCACAGGCCCCATCGTAGACGCGGTAGGTGGCATCTCGGATATCATCGGCAATCGGGTAGAAGATCAGGTTTGCCATCAGCCTGATGACATCACGGGGTGTGAAGTGTTCACCGGCTTCCTCGTTGTTCTCCTCATTGAAGCGGCGGATCAACTCCTCGAAAATTGTGCCCATGGCATGGTTATCCAGGCCGGGCAGGCGGATGTTGCCATCCTGATCATAGACTGGATTAGGGCTGAGATTGATGTCGGCGGACGTGAATTTCTCGATCAGGCTCCCCAAGATATCCGCTTCAACCAGGGTGGGAATCTGGTTGCGGAACTTGAACTTGTCGAGGATTTCCTGCACGTTCGGCGAAAAGCCGCCGAGATAGGCTTCAAAATCTGCCTTGAGTTGCTGTTGCTTGGCTCGGGCCCGAAGGTCGCGGAGCGTGAATGGAGAGGTGTTGTAGACGGCGGCGCCGGAGGCTTGGCAGAGAGCCGCCTCCTTGTTGGCCACACCGGCAGCGTCCAGTTGCGCGCCGAGCTTGAGCACCGCATCCTTGGTGGGTTCGAGCACGGCATCCAGGCGGCGGATGACGGTCATGGGCAGGATCACATCACGATACTTGCCCCGGACGTACACATCACGCAGCACATCGTCGGCGATGTTCCAGATGAACCCGGCGATCCAATTGAGTTCTTGGTTCTCCATAGACCTTCCCGTCACTTCTCGCCTCACATCATCTCGAATCTATGCCCAGACCTTCTCCCGATCCTGGCTCCAAGGGGTGATTATGCCGGATGGTCGGTGCCCTCTTGCCCGCACACCGGATATCCCGTGCGACGCCCGCCTTCATGTTCGAAGCCCCATGCTCACAACCTCCCTCTTTTGTCCATCCACGAACACGCCCCAATGATACCAACCTGTCTCCGTTGCCGCAATCGGATTTCTGCCCACTTCACAGGGCTTTTGCCCTGTACGCTTACGGGGGCCGCCAGAGTGGGTACAAGCAGCCTAAAAACTCACTCAGGCACAAGCAGGACCATCACGGACGCGGCGCTTCGGGTTCCATCACCTCCTTCACCCTCTTCTCTGCCGTGGCAAACGCCGCCTTGTCGATTTCGATGCCCGTGCAGGTCAAGCCCAAACCCGCCTGCAACCCTGCCACCAGCGTGGTGCCAGACCCCATCATGGGGTCCAGCAAAGTGCCCCCATTTGGGCACAGCGCCTGGATGTAGTGCAGAGCCTCGCCCACCGCCTGTTCCCACTCGTGGTGCTCCTTGGAGTGCCCCCCTGAAACCATATCGCAGAACGGCTTCCAATATGGTGTCAAAGGAGGTTTATAGTAGATCAGAATAGGTTTCCAGGCTTGATGGACTCTGACAGCGGGGATGAGCTTCTTTGGACCAGCATGAGCAATTGCCGCCGTCCACAGATAGGTCAGATTCTGCCTGAGCAGGTGCATCACCTCGTCGAGGTATAGCACCCCCGAATATGCGACCAACAATCCCCCTGGTTTCAATTTCCTGGCCGCCAGCTCCCCCAGGTCATTCCACAAGGGAAGTGCGTCTTTGGAGTAGGGCGGATCTGTGAATATGACATCCACCGAAGCGTCCTCGATCTCCGATGCTTTTTCGCGGAAATCCCCCAACAGCAAGGTGGCTCGTCCCGCTTTGAAGTCCTTGTAGTCCTTGTCCCGCAGTTTCCGATTGGTCTCTTCCCTCAGTCTTCGTTCCGCCTGCTTAACACTCACATCCTTCTTTGGCAACGCGTCCCCAGCCTGTTGGCATACCCGCAGGGCACGGTTGGTGTCATTGCCTGTGGTTGTGTAAATAGTCGTACAGGACTGTCGCCGCCCGGTTTGGGCCTTTCGCTTCTTGCCATCTCGCCCCTTGATGGTCTCTGGTAGTTCTACTGCCAATCCCTTGACAATAGCTTGGTTGAGCTGCTGCCGAACGGATTCATGACTGATCCCCATCTGCTCAGAAATCTGCCTCAGGCTCTTGCCTTCCTGCCGCTGTTGGATAATTCGTTTGGGCAACCCCTGCCTATTCTCCGCGACAATACTCAGGATCTCCTCCTGACTCAGATGGCGTCGATGGAGGTTCAGGTCTTGGGCCAACGCCCACTTTTCTTCCTCCGTCAAACCGGACGCAATGAGGTTCGGCACGGAACTCCACCCCAGCATCTCAGCCGCTAACAGGCGATGTTGACCATCGATCACGTTCCCCCATTCGTCGATGACAATGGGTACCATCATGCCCCGTTCCTTCATATCCTGAGCCAGTGTGGTAAACGTTTCTTCCTGCATCGCGGGCTGTGATTGTGTGTACGTTAGTCGGTACGTCATCTTTCCAATAACGACTTCCCGTGGTTCTCCCTGTTCATTGCTTGAGATCATACTCATTTCCCCTTTCCAGGGCCTTTCTGCCCTATCTTGTAAGTCAGTTCTTGCGACTAGCCGAGGAGGAAGGAGGATGAACTCAGTAGGGGTCTATAAACCAACAAGGCGCACAGACGTATCCCACTGAGTACATCTGCACGCCCTCGACGGCGGCTTGCCAACAGCTCACCAAGAACCATCGGCACGGTTTTCTACGACATCATTTCTTTGAATATGTTTTTACAAAGGGATTTTCTAAATCCCCAGAAGAACATCATTAGTTCTTTTTGAATATATACAAGATCTTTCACTTTGCAGCAGAAATTTGTAAAAAACAAGAAAAGCCAGATCATCCTGGGTATAAGAATTGGCCACACGCCCTTGTGATTGGGAAGATGGGGCCCTGCGGTCCAGAAGTTTTAGCTATCTTCCCCAAAAGTGGGTAGCAGCCAGAGCCTTGCAGTTAAGGCTAACGGCGACAATGCCGGTTTTCCACAACCTCTGTGGCAAATAATCGTATAGGTCCCACTGACTTGTTGCTCAGGCGATGTCGCGTTAAGCCCAACACCATGCCCCATACGCAAATAGCAAATTCTGCCAGTTGCCTTTCCCACAGATGAGTCTCCCAGGCCATTCATCCCCTGGAGCTGTTCCCCTCGGAGTACACCCGCAGGGCATTTGGAAAGTTGGCCCCTTGAAAGCGGACGCTATTCAGGCGGACGGCGGACTGGCGGTGGAAGTACTCCGTGACCTCAGAAGACACACGACCAGCCCCACAATTAAACCAAGAATGCCACCTGCCCACATCCCTGAGGCAAGGCGGGGTCGCGTCGCCGTCAGGGGTGGAAGCACGAGACCTGTAGAACGTAGTCCGGACGCGGCAGGATCACGTAGGAGCATATTGACCTTGGCAGCAACCGTCTTGACCTTGTCGGCGAGTCCTTGACAGGCTTGGCGCTTCATTCGCAGTCTCTGCAAGTCCAGTTGGATTCTCGTCAATTGTCGGGCCTCATCGTTCAATCGGGCACTTTCCTCTGTTATATACTCCAGTTGTTTCTTCAGGGCGGTCAGCTCCGTCTTGGCCTCCGGTGCCTGCGAGGCCATCCCCTCCTGCGCATTCGCGTCATCCGCCACCGCTGTGTCCCCGGCTCCCGGACTGTTCTTTGCCGCATGTTCCAGAGCATGGATTCTGGCGGACAAGGTTAGCCGCTGCAATTCCACCTGAGCCAGTAATTCCTGCAGGTAATGGCCCTGACCGTCAAACAGAGGAAATCGGCTTCTCCGAAAGACGGCATCAATCTCGGTATCTAAGGCCTCCACCTCTTTTCGGAGATCCAGTTGAGCACGCGTCAGCCGCTCGTCGCGGGCCCTCAGAGTCGTCTTGGCCATCTCATCCTGTTGTCGCAAGAACAGCTCAATGAGCTTGTTCAGAATCATCGCAGATTCATGCTGTCCAGAACGACCGTAGCACGTCAGCGCGACTGTGATAAACGGACTGTCTTTTTCCAAGGTGACTTCGAGATGCTGTTGAAGGTATGAGTGTGCCTTCACCACGCCGTCTGCCGTGGCGGTCCCATCTTTGGACAATACCCGGAACCATTCGGTCGATCTTACTTCGTCGAGTTCCAGGAGGTCATATAGAAGCCGCTCCGACTTGAGATAGGCCGCCACAGTCTTCTGGGACCTCTCCGTGGCCTGTCTGGTCACGGGCGGGGAGGAGAACTCCAGGGGATCACGGAAGCTCGGCGAAAGAACCTCAATCGTCGTCTCCGCAGTATAACCCGGTCTCACGATTCGAAGAACGACCCAGACGCCCGCCCCCACCCCCACACCCATGAGGACAAACACGACGATTAGCCAGAGTCCTCTGTGCCGGTGTTTCATGATTCCGCCCTTTCCATTGTCAGCCGCATCCTCACCGGTTCGAGCCGGGGCCCCAAGTGCCCACAAAACCACAGAAGCACACCCACCTTAAGCCAACGTATGAGCCAGGCCAAGGCCCTGGAACTCCTCAGTCCGTCTTCGGGGACGAACCTGCATTCCTGGACGAACCCACCAGGCCGGGCCTGCCTCAGGCGGACTGCGGAGGCGATTGAGTCTGACCGGGTTTGGGGTGACGCCGTTGCCGCGATGCTTGGCTGTATTGGCGCACCTGAAACTTCAGGCGCCGAAGCTCGGGTTCTTCGGACATCGGCTGGCCGAAGGCGTCCTCGTAAAGCACGGGCAACGAGGAGTCGATCAGGGTGGGAGTATCGATGCACTCGACCAGCCCACAACACACCTCCTCCAACTCGTCACGGGTGAGTTCTTCAGGATGCCTTTGGGCCATGTACTCATGGAAGGCAACGCGTGCCTTTTCCCACTGCGCGGCTTGATCGTCCCAGATGGACCGTCCACCCGAAGCAAAGGCACTGGCGGGACAGCGAGACGAACTCCAGATCAGTGACAGGCCAATCAACACAGAAACACTGCCCAGAAGCGTCGTGATCAGGGCGATGACGAAGTAGGCCATGTCTGTGGGGTCAGCCGTGCCGGTGAAATCGGCTGAGTCCTCCGAAGCGACAAGCAGGAAGACGCCCAAAAGCTCAACCGTGGCCACGACCAGCACGACCGTCCAAATGACGAAAGCTCCCTCATACCGATGGGCCCTGCGGGCTCCCTTCGAAATCCGGAGGAACAGCTCCTTCGTCCCGGATTCTCCATCGAGCATCATGGTCGATACCCCTCCATATGATAGGATCAAGGATATGTAGAAAGCCTCGACTTCGCCGGCTTCGAGGCCCAACATGGCCTGGATACTTGCGAGAGACGCCTCGCCCCGTTAGTGTTTCTGCCAGGAACCGAGAGCAGGGAACCTCCCCGGATCTGGACCCATCCTCCTTCGAACCGATGAGACGCCATCATCCTTACTCCCGTTTTCGTGCATGTACCCCGTGGCGGCTATGTGAGAACCCGGATGCAGATCATGGTGGCCATCAGACCCACAGTACCTATATCCTACCCGCTCATTTCCGCCGTGTCGATCTTTTTTCAGAGTTTTTCGTCCAAGCAGCCCCTTTGACGCAGATTCTCTCAGGGGAAAAAGCGAATGCGAACTGGAAAAGACGGCCTGATGTGCGGCTGTGAGAACCCTGCCTTTCTGCGCAGGGCCTTTTGCAGGTAGGCAGTCCCTAGAATATTATCACGGACACTTCATAGCCCTCCCCCGAAGCCCGATTCCCATGGCGGCGTCTGGCGTTTTACCAGGGGCAGTACCGATTTCTTCTTCCCTGCACATCGTGCCCCCAGGGCGGCTACCCGTGGGGCAAACAGGTCAAGCACCTTCTCGACAACGATGTCTGCGCCTACTGCCAGGAGAGCACAGTGACGGCAGAGCGTCCTACCTGTAACCAGTAGGGGTTTGTGGCGGATGGGAGGGAAGCCGTGTGGGGATAAGGAGGAAGGCTTATTCCTTTGGCTCAGAACCTGCCTGGTCGTCATCTCTGGGGCCCCCCACAAGGAATTCCTTTCCCGTAGAAGACTGTCTACCAAATCCAGATCCCTACGGGTGGGGGTAACGACAAGAAAAGCATGCTTTTCCCACCCCAACATCCCTGCCAACTGCACCACACAGGTTCCCCCAGCAAAATCTCCCCGTCCAAAACAAGCCTCACGATAAACAAAAAATCTATTTTCCTGGGACAGAACAACTGTCAATATTTTGACAGTCAGAGGCTTTGTCCCTCATTGCAGTAGTTTCCAGTCCCTTTCTCCCCTGATTCTAAGGCAAAATCCTAAGCCCAACCTTCGAAATTGCCCATTTTGACATTCGACTCGGGTGCATTTTGCCCGTTCTGCCAGGTGGTTTTTGATCTTGATCTCTGCCTGGTCCAGCGGTATCTGGACCCGGCCCATACGCTTAGGCGACCAGGGGCATCCTGATTCCAGACAGGTGTTTTTTCGCAGAGTAGGAAAAACGAGTTGGAGAAGCACGAAGTGGAAAGTCAAGTCGGCACCGATGTCAATCAGGTCGAGATCCTGAGCCTGAGCAAGATCCATGGGCAAAGAAAAGTCACCGATCTCCTGCGGGTGAACTTGGATGCCTACTTCCAAAGCCGAAGCATGGGCAATCCATCGACGTTCGGTCCTGTGCTGCTCGCTGGACCGCCCGGAACGGGCAAGACGCTTACAGCACGGGCAATTCATGCTGAACTCGGAAATCTGGACCTCGTCGAAATCAATGGAGAAATGATCTCGAATACGAACGAACTCATTTCCATTCTGCTTTCGGCAACGGAACATTCGACGGTTTTTGTCGATGAGGCCCAGGGCATAGGCCCAAGAAGTTCCCACTTGTGGCTGACCGCCCTGACGGAGAAGGTCGTGTATGTGCCTGGTCGATCTTCGTCGAAGTCTAAACGAGCCATTCCTTTGGAGAACTTCACCACCATTATGGCAACAACGCACGAATACTGCCTGACCGAGGCTCTTCGCAACCGCATGCGAATCTACTGTCGTTTCGAACGCTATGCCCTGGAGGATCTCGTCGAGATTATTCGACAACGGGCATTGGCACTTCGATGGGAGGTCGAATCAGAAGAGGTCTTGATTGAGATTGCCAAGAGATCCAAAAAGACTCCCCGCATTGCATTGAACCGAAATCTCCAGATGTGCTGGAATGTCTGTTCTTCCCAAGGCAGACAGATGATCACGATGCATGATCTCAACCAAGCCTTTTCGTTGCTCGACATCTGCCCTTTCGGCTTGGATGAGCTGGAAAGAGACTACCTCACAATCCTCCTGGAAAATGGTCCTACGCCCTTAAACGTCATTGCCTCCAAATTGGCTTTGCCCAGCCAGACCATCAGAACGGTTTTGGAACCGTACCTCCTCATGGAGGGGCTGATCTCCAAGGAAAAGAACTCCCACAGGGTCATCACTCCCAAGGCGGAAGAGCATCTCAAACGGTTGGATGAAGAGGGATGACATGAAAGCAAAGAACCAGCACACCAAAGTCATCTGCTCTGTCAGTGAGATGGCAAAAAGGTTGGAAATGAGTCGAGCAAGGTTCTACCAACTCATCCAGGCAGGCGTTCTTCCTCCTCCAATCTACGATGTTCGCACCCGACGACCGTTCTACGACCTGGATGGTCAGGAGCAGTGTCTTCGGGTCAGATCAACAGGACTTGGTGTGAATGGTCAGTATGTCCTGTTCTATACGCCCCGTAGAAAGCCCCAAAATGGCTCAGGAAAAAAGAAATCTAAAAAACCGACCAGATACCCCAACCTGGTTGAAACTCTCAACCTGATGGGTCTGGAGGCTTCTGATGAGCAGGTGGAGATGGCTTTGAATGAACTCTACCCCAAAGGGACAGATGGACAGGATCCAGGGCTGGTGATCAGGGAGATTTTCCGCTTCTTGAAGAAGGGAGTGACTGATTGATGGCTATGTGTTGTTTCCTTCTTGCCAGATTCGTTTCTTCTTGCTGGAAAATTGATGGGCAATTGGTGCTCAGTTGGAGTCAGAGCCATGTCTGATTCGTGTCAAGAAAGACGCAAGATAAGACGCATTATCTTGCATTCACAGGGAAACACGGCTGAAGACCCGTCCCCTCCACAATCACAGCAGGTGGAAGTCATCTCCCAGGCGGACAACGATGAACAGGTCGTGGGTCTGTGGTTGCACGGTCGAAGCCCCCATACCCAGAAGGCGTATGCCTCCGACATTGCTCGGTTCTTCCGACAGGTGAATAAGCCATTAAGACGCGTCACCCTTGGGGATCTTCAGGGTTTTGCCGATAGTCTGATGGAGGAGGATCTCAAGCCTGCCTCCCAGCATCGCATTCTGTCTGCTGTGAAGTCCCTCATCACCTTTTGCCACAAGATTGGGTATTTGCGATTTGACGTATCTAAGCCCTTGAGGATCTCCAAGTTCAAGGATGAATTGGCTGGCAGAATCCTGACCGAGGCAGAGGTTCAACGGATCATCGGCATGGAGAACAATCCACGAAACAAGTTGTTGTTGAGGGTTCTTTATGCTGGAGGAATAAGGGTCAGCGAGGTTTGTCGCCTAACTTGGAAGGATCTTCAGGAACGGGAGAGTGGGGGACAGATGACGATTTTTGGCAAAGGAGGAAAGACCCATACAATCCTCATTCCTGAACCCTTGTGGGGGGATCTTCTCTCTTCCCGCAAAAGTTCTTCTGAGGAGGCGCCGCTGTTTCGGAGCAGGAAAGGTGGGCATCTGCATCCCTCTCAGGTGTGGAGAATTGTTCGGAAAGCTGCTCGAAGAGCGGGTCTTCAGAAGGCCATTTCACCACACTGGTTCAGGCATGCTCATGCCTCCCATGCCTTGGATCGAGGGGCAAAGATCAGTCTGGTCCAAACGACCCTGGCTCATAGTTCCATTCAGACGACGGGTCGATACCTGCATGCGAAACCAGGGGAATCCAGCTCGATGTATTTGGAGGTGTGAGCACATCGCTCAAGGGCAGGCACGGTCACTTCCGCCATGGGCGGATCTACTTCTCCTCTGCATCCCTGATTCTCTTCTCGACATGGGCTTGCACGACGACAGGCAAGTCAAACCAGTTAAGCAGCGTCTCATCCCCAATCCTGCCCAACTCAAGATCAGCGTCATTAATGCCGTAGTATTCACACCAGAAAGACACACCCTGGGGACTGTTGGGGTTCGCCGACAAGCAGAGGCAACTGCCGTCCCAGAAATAGACGGTGAACTTATCGATGACTTTCTTGCTTGTTCGGGTGATGGCTCTGATGATCATTTTTGCTTTTCCCTCGGTTTCTTCACACGATCAAAATGGCGGTTTTACCTGTCTTGTAGTCCTCACCCCCTTCATCCGAAGGGCTTTCTTCACATCGGAGATCCTCACAGTGTCCCTGCAATCAGCAAGCACCAGGAGCATGACAATTTTCAGCAGGTCGATAACTGAGTCATATCTTTCCTGCCCGCCTTGGACGATCTGCCTGAGCACCTCTTCATCTTGGTATGTCAATCCTGAGTATTTGAGCCGCTGGAGCACCACCAACTCCAACTGCTCAGCAGTATACGGCTCAACAGCAACCACGTATTCCACAGCCTCAACCAAAGCGGGGTGAACCTTGTGCTCTGCCTGAGTCGTCAGAACGATGGGAGTGGCAACAACGTAGATCACTAACTCCCTTTTCCCGTAATCGTACACAAAATACTGTCCCTGTCGAACTGCCTGGCAGATATATGGGTGGATAGCACCCACCATATGCTCTACATGGCTAACCAGATGAGCCGTATCTTGCCCATGGCAGAAGAACTCGACCAATCGATGGGCAGGTTGGATCAGAGCGGCATGGATTTGGTTGATGTGTTCGTATCCCAAGGCTCTCAAGAATGCCCCTCCATGAAGTTCTACGGCTTCACCCACAATCATGAGGCTCCTGAGGCTCACACCTGTTCCGTTGAGGTTCGAGTCGGCAATGGCTTTCAGATGGGTCAGACCCTGCCCCTGCCCTGAGGGGATTATCT
>ENA-OSEO01002525-OSEO01002525.1-sediment-metagenome-genome-assembly--contig:-NODE-2525-length-25344-cov-3.770847_pt1 | contig 25344 bp, 15 predicted proteins | sample MGYA00237883_ERZ534232 | MGnify/ENA metagenome assembly ERZ534232
CAACGCCCGCAACTGGGACCTGTTCGCCATCCAAGCGGACGGCACCGGGCGCCGGCAGTTGACCTTCACACGGGAGTTCGAGCAGCATCCGCAGTGGTCGCCGGACGGCACGCAGATCGTGTTCACGCAGGGCGACGTGATGACCAACATCGACATCTGGGTCATGGACGCCGATGGCAGCAACCGCCGCCGCCTCACCGAGCATCCCGAACGCGACCAGCGCGCCTCCTGGTCGCCGGACGGCACGCAGATCGCTTTTGTCAGCCAGCGCGACGGAGACGTGGGCATCTGGTTGATGGATGCCGACGGGGGCAACAAGCGCAAGCTGGTGAACGGGCGCGAACCGTCGTGGTCGCCGGATGGAAATTGGATCGCCTTCGTATCCAGCCGTGGCGGCCTGTGGAGTCTGTACCTCGTCCCCGCAAGCGGTGGCGAACCACAGAAGCTGTGGGACGTGCCCAATATTGGACGAGACTGGACGCAGCAGCGGCTGACGTGGCGCTAATCGCTGGCGATAGCTGCTATCATCTGAAGTCAAAAAAGGCAAGGGTAGGCCGATTGCCCGCCCTTGCAGTTATTTCGTTCTCAGACGTTCGGGAGATGAGCATTCAATCAGACGCAACCTGCTGCTTGAGGAGGATACACTGAATACCATCACGCCCGTTGACAGAGTTGTATCGTGGATGGCTCGTCTGACCGGTCGTGCTATTCACATCCGTATAGAAGCCACTCCACGCGGGCGCAAGGAAGTCGTATCGAGTCGTATTTTCTCCATGCTGCTCCTGGCGGCGTTGTTGTGTCTCTTCGTGCCACGATCAGCAAGCGGAGACACGCCCTACCAAAGGCTCGAAACGACACCTCCCGACGCCCCCTTATTCGCCCAGCAGACGACACCGCCTAACCTGACCGCTGACACGGATCCGGACGACACTCCTGCGGAGGAATTGTCGATTCAGTGGAATTACCCGCCCTTTCTGCGCTCCGGAGACTCGTTTTCTTCCCGCGTGACGCTTTACAACCATCAAGACGCGGAATTGCACGTCAATTCCGAGCTCAGTGCGGAAGGCCTGGTGGTCGGGGATGAGCAGGCTCAGGACGCCGCTATCCCGCCGAAATCGGAAACGACGCTCTCGTGGAACATGAACACCGCTGAAGCCTCCGTGGGCCACCTGGTGATCCGAGTGCAGAGCGATAATGAAGAGATCAATCAAGAGTCGTCCGTTCCGATTCTGCCGGGGGGGTCACAACAACAGGTCGAGCAAAGAGGCCGGTTATGGATCCGTGAATGGCTGATCAGCCATCTGAATCAGCGAGCGACGCAATTGAACTCTCTGATCTGGATTTCCCCCTCGATGTTAGCCATGCTGCTGAAGGATTACGCCCAGTGGGAAGGCACGTCCTACCAGAACAACGATCAGACCGCGAACCTGCTGCTGGTCACCACCGCCCTGTGGAAGGCGTTTGCCCAGGCTGGTGTACAAGAGATACCAGAAGCGCAGCCAGTGCGTGCCGATTTGACGCGGGCTGCGCAGTACTTGATCGAGCAACAGAACACCGACGGTGGCTGGGGATGGTGGCAGGGTGATGAGAGCCGCCCATTTCAGACCGCTCAGGTGATGCACGCGTTGTTCGAAGCAGAGGCAACCGGCCTGGTCGATATCCCCGACAGCAAGGAAAAGAGAGGCCTCGATACCCTGCGCTCATATTGGGACTCCAGCGACGATCTGGAATTGCAGGCGTATTTGCTTTATGTCATCAGCCAACGTCGTTCCGATGACAAAGGGCTGAGCACGTATCCACTCTGGTGGGAACGCCGGCGACTGTCCACGCCTGCCCTGGCCTACCTCGGTATGGCTTTGGATAACCTGGGCGCCCTTCCAGACCACCGCAAGACAGACGTGTTGAACGCACTGAGAAAACGCGCCGCACAAACCGAGCACTTCGTGTGGTGGTCCGCTCCGGACAGTGCAGGCGAGCTGCCTGGCGGAAACCGCTACGCGACGGCACTTGCTCTGCAAGCCTTTCTGCGTTGGTCGACTTCGGATGAACTGGTCGGGAGGAGTTTCGATTGGCTGCTGCGCACAGGCACCTCGCCAACCGCGCGAATCGATTTTTCCACCGCCCAGTCGATCGTGACCCTCGCGCAAGCGAAACTGTCGCAGGAGCCGCTTTCCGAGGGAGTCGTGCGTGTCGCTCTGGAAGGTATTCCTGTTTTCGAAGGTGAGGTCGACAACAGCGACTTGCTCAAGGTCCATGAGGTACAACTGCAAGACCTTCGCCCGGGTTCCAACTGGATCGAAATCCTGCTCGAATGGCCCGGACCACTCTATTTCGATTGGAGTCTGCAATATGTGCTCGCAGACGGTGAGCTGGATGCCGCGCATTCGTCCGGGGGGATCATCTTGAGCCGCCAATTTCTTACACCGGAACGAGGGCTGCCTGCAATGGCCTATGAAGAAGGTGCATTCATCCTGGTGAGATTGGACACGCAGACCGAGGAGACGCTTCATCACGTGGTGATCGAAGATGCACTGCCCGCAGGCTGTCGCCCAGTCGTCGGCAGCCTGGAGGGCAACGGCATCGTCCACTCCGGGCTGGAAACGAGCGCATACGGTGATCGGGTCCGTTTCTTCTTGCCAGTGTTGCCGGAAGGCAGGCACACGTTCTCGTATTTGTTGCGCGCCGATATACCGGGGAAATTCCTGGCGATGCCGGCAAGCGCTTACCTTACGCACAATCCCGCACGCTGGGGGCAATCGTCGGGCGAACAGATCACCATTTCGGCCCAAGACGCCGAATGATTTGCTCCGAAATGGATACAAAAAAACAACAACGCTCCAATCACCCACAACCACCGGACTGGAACGGTTTTCGTCAGCAACAGGGGCCACCGCACCCATGTGCGGTTGATTGCCGAAGGCGTAAGGTAAGCAGTATCGGTCTTGATACCGACTGCCATCAGGAACTTAATGATGAAGGCCCATGAACACTTCTGTCTGAAAGATGTGACAGTGCATGCATGGGCCTTCAGTAGATAACGCGTGGCTTCACAGGCAAATTGAGCGGATCGACCCCAATCGGGGTGCTATGGCATATACGTACCGCCGTTGATGTCGAGAACGGCACCCTGCATGTATTTCGCAGCATCCGACAGCAGGAATACGATGACGGAAGCGACTTCCTGCGGGGTGCCGACACGCCCCAGGTTGATCGTGGAGCTGAAGCGGTTCAAGTCGCCGGAGCCCGCTTTGACATGGAACGGGGTATCGATCCATCCCGGCAGGACGGCGTTGACGTTGATGTTGTTCGGACCAAACTCGTTCGCCATCGCCTTGGTCAGACCCAATACGGCGGCCTTAGCAGTCACATACGCTGCGACTCCCGGCGTTCCGCCAAATCGTGCGCCTGCCGACGAGTTGTTGACGATGCGTCCCCAGCGCTGCTCGATCATATCAGGGACAACCGCCTGTGTCACCCAGACCAGGCTGGTCAGATTCAAATCGAGTGTCGCGTGCCACAGCTCACCGGTCTCTTCGATGATTCGTTTCCTCCCGAGGATATTGCCCGCGTTGTTGACCAGGAGATCGATCTTCCCGAACTCATGGCGGACCTCCGCGACCATTTTGTGTGCCGCTTCACGATCGGTGACATCCGCCTGCACGACCATCGCAGGCGCACCATCGCTCTTCAACTCGCCCAACAACTCTTCGGCCGCCTCTTTGCTGCGGTGATAGTGAATGGCAACCGCTGCGCCTTCCTTCGCCAACAAGCGGCACGTCTCCAGGCCGATCCCCGAACTACCACCGGTAACCAGTGCGACTCTACCTTTGAACTGCATCTCATCTTCTCCTCTCTCCAGTTGCGCGCAATCATTGCAGCGCAACGGGTTATTTAGTCCATCTGAGCTAACGGAATACAACGGACTATATGATACACTCGGCCCATGACATCAGTCAACTCGCATGAGGTACGTCCAGAGTTTTGGGAAGGCTGGCGAGCAGCGGGCAGGGGCAGGCCCAAAAGCATCCAATAGCCTCTGCATGTGGTGGTGTAGTGCCCCAGGTTCGCACGAATATCTTCTTGTTGGTTAAGACTGTGCTCATCTTGGACGCGTTCGCTTGCGCGGCGGCCCTGTTGAACGAGCAGCCAAGCCCCTACACGGCATGGATGGGCGCAACAGGCAGCAAAAACGTGGCTGTGAATCTTATCGCCGTGTTTTGAATGTACCCCCACCGAGCGCGGACTCGCGATAATCCGGATACCTCCTGGCGACACTGCGTTTTGCTTCTCTCCCTTGGCGTGATAGAATAGGCAGGCCAGCCACGCCAGAGGCTGGGAAGCTGAGGCAGTAATGCGAGGAGCCCACGTTGTCCCTTCCGGAAATGCTTTCGCGGTTGCAGAGATCGAGTCGTTTTATGCGCAACGTGACCAGTTGGGAGGCGTTGCCCGCACGACCGGCACGCGTTGTGCCGTTTCCAGGCAGGCTCGATCCCTGGCTGGCATCCCGTCTGCAGCAACGAGGAATCTCACAGCTCTATACTCATCAGGGCGCGGCGTGGGAAGCCGCTCAGGCCCACCAGCACTTCGTCGTCGTCACGCCCACAGCGTCGGGGAAAACGTTGTGCTACAATCTAGCGGTGCTGGACCAGCTGAGACGGTCCAATGATGCTACGGCGTTGTATCTCTTCCCAACGAAAGCATTGGCGCAAGACCAGCTCGCTGAGCTGCAATCGCTTCTGGATAGAAGCCCCGACCTGCCGGTCGCCATCTACGATGGCGATACCCCCCACGCGGCGCGCAAAACGATTCGTACATCCGCCCGTGTATTGATCAGCAACCCGGATATGTTGCACACCGGCATCCTTCCCCATCACACGCGCTGGGCCCGTTTTCTGAGCCAACTGCGCTTCGTCGTCATCGACGAGCTGCACACCTACCGCGGCATCTTCGGCAGCCACTTCGCGAACGTCCTGCGCCGCCTGAAGCGCGTGTGTCGCTTCTATGGCAGCCATCCGCAATTCGTTTGTAGTTCCGCAACCATCGCCAACCCACTGCAATTGGCCGAAATGCTCATCGAGGAACCGTTGGAACTGATTACCGACAACGGTGCGCCCCGTGGAGAAAAGCACTTCATCTTCTACAACCCGCCCATTGTCGACTGGGCGTTGGGCATCCGGAGGAGTACGTTGCTGGAAACGCGAGACCTGGCTGGAGATTTCCTGCAGAACAATGTACAGACCATTGTCTTCGCCCGGTCACGGCTCAGCACCGAGATCCTGCTGACTTATCTACGCGACCGCATTACCGCGCTAGGGCAGCCTGTGGAGCGGGTACAGGGATATCGTGGTGGCTATCTGCCATCACGACGCCGCGAGATCGAACGGGGCTTGCGCAGCGGCGAAGTGCGTGGTGTGGTCGCCACCAACGCACTGGAACTCGGCATCGACATCGGGCAATTGGAAGCCTGCATCATGGCGGGCTATCCCGGTACGATCGCCAGTGCCTGGCAGCAGGCGGGGCGCGCGGGACGCAGCTCCGGTGAAGCCGTTGCCATCCTGCTCGCCAGTTCATCCCCGCTCGACCAGTACCTCATCACTCATCCGGGCTATTTCTTTGGACGGTCACCGGAACATGGGCTGATCGACCCGAACAATTTGAACATCCTGGTCAATCACATTCAATGCGCCGCGTTCGAGCTTCCATTCGCTGACGGTGAACGATTCGGACGCTTCACCGAGACGGACGCTGCGCTGCAGTTTCTGGAGGAAGAACAGATCATCCGCCATACGGGGCGGGCCTGGCATTGGATGAGCGAGACCTATCCTGCCGAAGGAATCAGCCTGCGGACAAGTGATGCGAACAATTTCCTGGTCCAGGCGGTGGAGGGGGAACGCGTCCACGTCATCGGAGCCGTGGATGCATTCAGCGCGCCGTTACTCGTTCACGAAGGCGCGATCTATCTTCATGAAGGACAGCAATACGAAGTGACGCAGCTCGATTGGGAGGCACACAGAGCCCGAGTGCGCCCGGTCGAAGTCGACTATTATACCGACGCCAGCCAGGCGGTGGAAATCCGGGTGTTGGATTGTTTCGCCCAGACGGACGACGGCAAGACGAGCAAGGCCCACGGTGAAGTGCTCGTCTCAGCGCTGACGACTGGCTACAAAAAGGTGAAGTTGTACACACACGAAATACTCGGTTGGGGGGATGTGCGCCTTCCCCCGCAAGAGATGCATACCACAGCCTATTGGCTGAGCATCGGGGAGACGCTGGTCGAGACTATGCGTGAACAGGGCATCTGGCGAACCGAAACCTATTTCTCACGTGGACCGAATTGGGACGAACAGCGTAATTTGGCGCGGCAGAGAGATGGATTCCGCTGCCGGCACTGCGGAACAGCGGAGACTCCTGGCCACCCCCATCATGTCCACCACATCCGTCCATTCCGGGAGTTTGGCTATGTGCCAGGACGCAACGAGAATTACATCCAGGCCAACGTGCTCGGCAATCTCGCTACCCTGTGCCCCGTTTGCCATCATCGTGCGGAGGCCGGACAGGCTTTACGGAGTGTGCTGGCGGCCCTGGCGCACTTGATCCGGAATGTGGCGCCCATCTTCCTGATGTGTGACGTGCGGGATCTCAGCGTGGTCACGGAAGCCCACGCGACATTCAATGGGCTGCCGACTCTCTTCGTGTACGACGGCGTGCCTTCGGGTATCGGGCTTAGCAGACGGTTGTATGAAATCCAGGGTGAGGTCCTGGCGGCGTCCCTCGAGCAGGTGCAGGCCTGTCCATGTGAGCGTGGCTGCCCTTCCTGTGTCGGGCCGGTTACTCCGCTCGATGAAGACATCAAGGAACGGGTCCGGAAGGCTCTGGGCATGATCCTCCAGCCATAGTTTTCTGACGCACGGGTGCAACAAAGGGTTCTGATCAGGCCCATCATCGCCGCGTGACTGCCTCGTAGCAGATTGGCTCAACCTGGCACCGCGGGCGTGCCTGCCAGGAGACTGGCATATCGAAGAAGTTCAACCCTCGCCGAATATTCCGGATCCCGCGGCCCACTGTGTGCAACCGAGATTTTTGGGGCCAGCGAGCAATGGGCAGGTCGCGTTTTGAGCGTGATCTGCCAGGCTCACACGAATATCTTCGTCTCGGTCAAGACTGGGCCAATCTCCGACGCCACCGTCGTTGTCCAGGGAGTGCTGCGCCTGGGCGGACCGCATGCCGGTCTGCACCGTGGCAGATTGGCCCAGTCCGGCACAGCGAACGTACTCTCCAGCGCATTGGTCGCAACAAACGCGCCGCATTTGTCGCCGAATATTCCGGATCCCGCGGCCCACCTGCTTCTTTGACTGAACCACGCGTTCGTGCTACACTTTGTGTTGCGGGCAGTGCCATCCGTTAACAAAAATCCGTGCTTAGAGGGAACGAGATGAACTTGCGTAAAAAGGTCATCTTAATCGTTGGGACCGTTTTTATCGGTGTGGTGTGTTCCCTCTTGCTCCTCAACTACTTCATCTCAACAACCAACACGCAACAACTGGAGAGATCACACAGCGCGGAGACCGCTCAAATCGTCCGGCTAACGCTCCAGCAACAGATTGCCAGCCTGGATGCGACCACTCAGGATTGGGCTGCCTGGGACGATACGTATCAATTCGCCAGGGACGGAAACCAGCAATTCATCGACTCGAATCTGTTGGATGCGACGTTCCAGACCCTGACACTCAACCTGATCGCGATCTTCGACAACAGCGGTAACCCCGTTTTTGTCAAATTTTTCGATTTGGAACGCCAGACGGAGATCGAACCGCCGTCCGAACTCTACCTTCATATCAGCACGGACAGCCCTTTGCTCGAGCACTCAGGTCCGGAGAGTTCCGAATCCGGTTTGATCGCCGTCAACAACGCCCCGATGCTGGTCGCTGCACGCCCGATCCTTACCAGTCTCGAGCAAGGCCCCACTCGCGGCACGATCGTGTTTGGGCGCTATCTCGCCGCCTCACCTTTCACCGCTCTGATTGCAGCCAGGCACCCGATCGAGATATACACCGGCGACGATCCAAACGAACCTGCCGATTTTCAGACTGCGCGGAAACATCTGGAATCGACCGGCAAAGGTTGGGACATACGGGCGCGCGATGACGACACCATGTCCGTGTACATATCGATACCGGACATATCCGGAAAGACTAATGTCCTTGTCCGTGTGGATGAAGACCGGGACGTCTTTCGACAGGAACGAGTAAGTCGCCTCTGGTTCGCAGGCTCGTTGGTGCTTGTCGGAATCGTTTTGGGAGCAACGCTGTTGATCGTTCTGGATCGGATTGTCTTGGCGCGCCTGCGGGATCTAAATACCGATATCGAACGCGTTCGAATTGGTGAAGACCTGACAGCCAGGGTCTTTGTCTCCGGAACGGACGAGATCAGCTACCTGGCAAATTCGATCAACGTCTTGCTGGAGACTCTCGAAGGGTCGCAAGATAAGTTGGCCAGAAGCGAATCGTTGTTACGACAGGTTTTCGATACGACGCCCAGTCTCATTTTTCTCAAGAACCACCAGGGAAAGTATATCTTGGTGAACGAGGCCTGGTCTCGCTTCTTTAATATACCCGTTGAAGAAGCCCTTGGGAAGACGGATAGAGATTTGGCGAAGATAGGCAGGCTTGTCCAGGAAGACGCTGAAAAGCTGGCAGAACAAAGCATGCGGGTTCTCACAACGGGCGAAACACAGCCAGTCTCAGAAATTCGCGTCATTGGTCCGAAAGCGACACCACATTGGCTACAAATGGTAGAAGCGCCGTTGACCCTGCACGGAGACTCCAGCCATGTGCTGGGTATGGCAATTGACATCACCGGATGGAAACAGCTCGAATCGCAACTGCTGCAATCTCAGAAGATAGAGAGCCTGGGCAAACTGGCAGGTGGAATTGCTCATGATTTCAACAACTTGTTGACAGTCATCCTCGGCAATGCCGAGCTCGCGAGCAGAGAGATTCAGGCAGATTCCCCAGCGCATGAGTATCTCGCACAGATCATGATCAGCGCAAAACGCACCAGCCGGATGATTGGACAACTCATGTTGTTCTCCCGCCAATCGCAGGTGGAGCTCGATCTCATCGACCTCAATGACGTAGTAGCACAAGTGACGAAAATGCTGAGAAGCCTGATCGGCGAGGATATCCTGGTGCTCACTATTTGTGAGCCCGACTTGGGTCTGGTGGAAGCTGATGCAGGACAGATCGAACAAGCTCTGATCAACCTGGCAATCAACGCACGTGATGCCATGCCTCTTGGAGGCACGCTGACTATTGAGACAGCGAACCTGACGGTTCGCGAGGAGCCTGCCGCGCAATATGTCGACATCCGTTTCGGTGAATACGTGGCGATCTCTGTCACCGATACCGGTGAGGGGATGAGTGAAGAGGTGCTCGCCCACATTTTCGAGCCGTTCTTCAGTACGAAAGCAGCCGGTAAGGGGACGGGTCTGGGCCTGGCAACGGCCTATGGAATCATCACAAGGCATGGGGGTCACATCAGGGTAGATAGCAAACTCGCGCACGGCTCCACGTTTAAGATCCTTCTCCCACGAGTAGACCATTCAGAGAAAGCGGGGTATTCGTTAGATGCTGAACTCGCGCTGCCCTCGGGCAGCGAAACGATCCTGGTCGTTGAAGATGAACCGCTCGTGCGAGATACAATGACGCGATGGCTGCGGAAACTGGGTTACACCGTGCTGGAAGCCGCGGACGGTAAGGAGGCAGAAAGGCTGGTCAACAAGCACGATGGGCAAATCGACCTGTTATTGACTGACATCGTCATGCCATTGATGACCGGGCGCGAACTGGTGGAGGCAATACAAACCGGACACCCCACGATCCGCGCGTTGTTCATGTCGGGCTACGACAGTCACTGCTCTCTGGCGGACCTCACTTGTGACGACGCAAACGCACCGTTTCTACGCAAACCATTGACCCCGGTTGCCCTGGCGTCCAAAGTTCGTCAGGTCCTGGATGGTGCCGGGTGTATCGAATGATGCAGCCCGCACCACCTGGCTGACACTGCGACGCCCCGTGGATCTTGCCAGCCTATTGTATTGTAACTGAACCTGCGCCAGCTTGCGGAATTTCATACGGGCTGAACCGCCAAACCGGATCCTGTTGCTATGCCTCGATTCTTCAAAGGGATTGTTAAGAAGAGCGCGCGGAACGCCACTCGCGCAGCACCGCCAATAATCGATCATTCTCTTCAGGGAGACGGGTCGCGATGCGCACGTACGCGGGGAGGCCAAACGAGGCGCAATCTCGCACCTGGATGTGGCGGCGCAACAGCTCCCTGCGGAACGCCGCCCCGTCCCCTACCGGCAACAAAAAGAAATGTGTCGCAGACGGATAGGGACACAACCCAATCTCGCGCAGTCCAGCCACAAGTCTTGCTTTTTCCCTCGCCAATGCGGCCAGGGTTCGCTCCAGATGAGCTTGATCGGAGAGCGCAGCCAACCCGGCAGCCTGTGCCAGGGCATTCACGTCCCAAGCGGGACGCACGCGTGCCACGGCAGCGATGACCGCCTCGTGGCCGACTGCGTAGCCCAACCGCAGACCTGCCAGCGCGTAGTCCTTGGTCATCGACTTCAAAACCAGGATGTTGTCCAGATCAAGAGCCAGGGCAGAGGGACAATCTGGTGCAAAGTTCTGGTAAGCCTCGTCGATTACGAAGAGAGTCGCCGGGTTGGCCAGCGCCCATTCGGTGATTGCCGCCAGTGGGACCACCGCTCCGGTAGGGTTGTTCGGATTGCACACGAAAGCCAGCCGGTGATCGCCCCTGCGCAGACACTCCGATACCTCGTGGACGGAGATTGCGAAGCCGTCCTCCGCGCGCGCGCGCCACGATGCTACGTCCGCGCCCAGCAGCGCTGCCACCCGCTCGTATTCACCGAACGCCGGAGCCAACACCAGCACGCTGTCTGTGGAGCGCAGGTACGCCAATGCCACCAGCAGGAGTAGCTCCGCCGTGCCATTGCCCACCAGGATACGTGCGATGGGCATATTGCCCAGATGGCCACTCAATGCCCGGCGTAGGGCCAACGACTCCCTATCCGGATAGCGCTCCAGTGACACGTGGGCCAACGCATCACGTACTGATGAAGAAGGCCCGTATGGATTGCTGTTGACGCTGAAATCCAGCACATCGTCGACACACAGCCCCCACTCTGCCAGTTCAGCGTAATCAAACGCACCGTGATGGGATGGTGAGACACGTAGAATCTCCGGGCGAGGAGTGGGCGCACGCGATTGCCGTCTCGTCTTCACCGCTCAGGGCCTCCGGCCCACAGCGCGCAGAGCTACGATCAACGCCAGCACGCCCGATGCCACAGCCATGGTCCCATACATCAACCTGACGCTCCGCCCGATGTCCTGCGCCACAGGAAGTCGCTGTCCATCACCCAGCTGGTAATGTCCGACCTTTTCCAGCCTGACACGCAGAGCACCCGCTGCGGCACTCATGGGATGCCCGGCATTCGGACTCGCCGTCTTGTCCGCGTCCCGCTGCCAGATGCGGAAGGCATTCGTTGCATCGTCACCGGTGAACAACGCCGCCAGACAAACAGACAGGGCAGTCAAGCGGGCAGGCAACCAGTTCAGCGCATCGTCGAGACGGGCAGGGACTTTGCCCAGCCATTCACGACGAGGGTCACGATAGCCGAGCATCGCATCCGCAGTATTCAGGAAACGATATGCCAGCGCAGCGGGTAGACCACCCCACGCGTAGAAAAAGAGCGGAGCGACGATGCTATCCGACGTGTTCTCTGCCACCGATTCGACAGCCGCTGCCGCGACTTGAACTGCGCTCAATGCGCTGGTATCCCGGCTGACCAGGTGCCAGGCCGTCAGACGGCGCGCCCGCGGCAGGTCGCCGGACTGAAGTGCGTCTTCGACTTCAGCCGCAGCCACGGCAAGCCCCTTGGCCGAAAAGGTCGACTTGAGCAAGAAGGCTTCGAGCAGCCGGTTGAACGGATAAGGTAGACAAGCTGCGCCGGTCACGAGCAGCCGTGCGATCGCCCACACCGCGCCTGCGCCACCAAGTGCCACCACTGCGCCATAAGCCAGCTCCGTCCACGCGCTCTGCCTGGGGACGCGCTGTTCCGCCGCCGCGATAGCCGCTCCCATCCACGCCACAGGATGATAACGCGATGGCAATTCGCCCACGAGCAGATCAATCAACACAGCCAGCGGAATAACATCAGGCCTGCCGGGTCTCATTGCGTAGCGATTTTCTCCTCTCCCATTCTTGGTCCACCACCCACCAGACGATGCGCACGGACCGCGATACTTTCGCCCAGCGAACGCCGCAGGAACGCCACGACGGCAGAGATGTCCGCTGTGCACGGGTCCAGCAGAATTCCGGAAATCGTGCCACTGTGCGCACGGCAGACGCCTACGCCTCCGACCTCCCGCGCCAATGGCAACACCCGATTCAATAGCACACTGGGCAGAACCACCTGGTGCGCCTGAGCACTGATCGTTGCAGCTTCTCCGATCGTGGGCAGGTCTCCCAGCTGCAAGCCTTGCCGCAGCAGGTCGAAGGCTTCGCGATGCCAGGGCACCAGCAAGCGCAAAGCATGAACGTAATCCTGACGATTGAAGTGCAGGGTATCGACTTCTCCCCCGGGGTCACAGACGACCACTACGGCGGACGGGGGATCTCCCCACCATTCGTGGAAGCTGCCTTGACGGTGATCGAATAACGTCAGACCGGGGAAGATCGTGCTGTCGCTGGGCTCCACACCCACCGCCAACCGCGCGACTTCGGTATCCGTCAACTTACGGCCGACCGCCTCTCCCAATGCATAGAGCGTGGCCGCGACATCGGCGGTGCTCGACGCATAGCCACGCCCGCGCGGCAGGTCTGAATCCAATTCCAGTCTGCCGCCCCAACTGGTCTGTCCCAGGTAGATCAGTCCGGCGCGGAGTGCGGCAGCAGTTTTCGGCGCATCGTGCGGGACACTCCAGTTGGGGTCCGGACACAACTCGATGTGAGCGATGCTATAACGGTCAATCGGGCAGGACACCAGACAGGGCACACCGTCCAATGTCCCCTGGACGAGCTCTCCACAGGTTCCCGGCAGGATGGCAGTGACACAAATGTGCGTGAGGCACGTTTCCTGACTCATCATCTGAACATTCTACCTCGGAACAAGGGACTGTGCATGTGCCAGGTCTCCGCAACAACCGTCATTCATGCCGAACGCTGCCCGATACGAAACGCGCAGCCAGTTGTGGTTTAGCCCAGAAATGCAGGTGCACATAGGAAGCCCACAGGTTGTCGAAACAGGCGCCTTCGGAACGTGGAGTGCCACGCCCATCCCGTGGCAACAGAGAGTAGGCGGCAGATATCTCCCCCGGCCGGGCCTCCCAGACGGAAAAATGAAACTCGTGCCCATGGACTGTCTCACCGGCACGGAACAGCCACGAATCACCTTGCGCCTGAGCTACCCGATAACCCAACGTGAGTTGTCTGGTCATCACTGACTGCCCAGGCAGCAGGCCGACCATGCCGTGCACACATCCGTCCAGGTCGATAAGGCGTTCGGTCAGGTACATCAGACCACCGCACTCGGCATAAATCGGTACGTGGGACGCATGAGCGCGCTGCAACGCGTCTCGCATCCCGCGGTTGGCCGCCAGTTCCCCGGCATAGAGCTCCGGGAACCCTCCACTCAAGATGATGCAAGACGCGAAAGGCGGGAGGGATGAGTCGCGCAACGGACTGAAATAGACGAGCTCAGCTCCGGCAGCCTGGAGGAGTTCCAGGTTGTCTGCATAGCTAAAACTGAACGCTTCATCTCTGGCGACAGCGATGACAGGCCGCTTATCGCGAGGTACGGAGAAAGCCTCGGGCAGCGCAGCGGTCAGATCGGGTACGGACAACGCCGGAGCACTCCGGGCGATCTCCAGGAGACAGTCCAGATCGAGATAGCGTGCCACCCGCTCCGCAGCCGCAGTGATGAAATCATGCCAACGGCCCGGCTCTGCCGTGGGCACCAGACCGAGATGGCGCTCGGGTATCTCCAGCGCAGCATCGCGCGGAAGCCAGCCGAGGACGGGCAGGCCGGTCGTCTTCTCGATCACCGCAGCCACGCCCTGGCCGTGCTTCGCGCTGCCTACCCGATTGAGGATGAAACCAGCCAGAGGGAGCGCGCGATCGAATTGCTGGTAGCCGAGAGCCAACGCCGCAGCACTGCGTGCCATGCTCCGGCAGTCCAGCACTAACATCACAGGAGCATCGAGCAGCTTCGCCACTTGAGCCGTGCTGCCAGCTTCGTGGTCGTAATCGGAGCCATCGTAGATGCCCATCACACCCTCGATGAGCGCCAGGTCGCTCCCGTGGGCCGTATGAGCAAACAGCGCCTGCACGCGGACCGGTGGAACCATCCATGTGTCCAGATTGCGGCACGCTCGCCCGGCTGCCAGCGTGTGATAGCTGGGATCGATGTAGTCCGGCCCGACCTTGAACGGTTGAATGGCGAGCCCACGCTGGCGCAGCGCCGCAATCAACCCGCCCGTGAGCGTGGTTTTCCCAACCCCGCTGTGTGTCCCCGCGATTACCAGGCGTGCTATCATGGCGGTCAATACTCGATCCCCGGCTGCGCCAGGATACCCTCGTCGAACGGGTGCTTGATGCTCTGCATCTCGGTCACCAGATCGGCATATTCCAAGAGCGCAGGTGGCGCAGCGCGCCCGGTGATGATGAGATGCAGCATGGGCGGCTTGTTGTCACGAAGCCAGGAGACCACTTCCGCCACATCCAGCCAATCATACTTCAGGAGATAGGTAAACTCGTCCAGCACGATCAGGGCATAGTCCCCGCTGGCGATTTTGCTCTGCGCTACTTCCCAGGCATGCCTGGCCCTGGCGATGGTCTCGTCCAGATCCTTGGACTGCCAGGTGAACCCATCGCCGGACTGATACCACTCGATACCCAGTTTTTCGGCAGCCCGTGCCTCTCCCCACGCTCCTTTCTCGCTCTTAATGAACTGAATCACGCAGCAACGCATGCCCCACCCCCAGGCGCGGAATACCATCCCCAGCGCCGCGGTCGTTTTGCCTTTGCCGCTGCCAGTATTGACGATTACCAACCCCTTCCTGGCACGGCGGGGCCTTTTCGCCTGCGTTTCCATCTCAACCATAGATTCACCTGTGTGCTGTGTTGTTAGTAAACAGTTAATAGCAATCGAAGTTCAACATACCGCTGAAACGGCGTCACCCGCACCGTTCCCAGACCAGATCTCCGCCAGACCGGTCTCGACCAGTAACGCATCGCTGGCGAACAATTCCCCGGCGGGGCCGGCGAAAAGCACTCGGCCCTGTTCTATCACGACGACGAAAGTGGCCCAGCGCTCGACAACTGCCATGTCGTGGGTCGCCAGGAGAATCGTTTTTCCCTCATCGTGAAGCCTCCGGAAGATGTTGAAGATGTGGACCCGCACCCACGGGTCCAGATTGGCCATCAGCTCATCCACGATCAGGACTTCGGGTTCCATCGCCAGCACCCCCGCGAGGGCCACACGGGCCTTCTCCCCCCCACTCAGCGCATGGGTCGGGCGATCCAACAAATCGCTGATCTCACAGAACTCCGCGGATGATTGCACGCGTTGCTTGACCGTTTCTTCACCGAGATTCAGATTCAACGGCCCGAAACTGATGTCTTGTGCGACACTGGCACTGAAGAGCTGGTCGTCCGGGTTCTGGAAGCAGATGCCGACATGCTGCCGCAGGAGCTGCAGTGCATCCCTTCCATAGCCCACGGGCATACCGTCGTAGTACACCACGCCCGCATGAGGACGAAGCAAGCCGTTACAGTGCAAGAAGAACGTCGATTTGCCGGAGCCATTGCGCCCGATGACCGCAATTTGCTCTCCAACGGGGACCTCCAGCGAGAATCCGTTCAGCGCCAGGCGTTGGTGGCCAGGATAGCGATAGCTCACGTCCTCGAAGCGCAGAATCGACTTCATTCTAAGCGATGCCCCAGGCGATGAGCAAGCTGGCGATTGCCAGGAAAGCGGATAGCAGCAGCCAATCATCCCGCTGATACGCCGCTGGCAACACTCTGAGTTCCCCATCGTAAGCCCGCGAGTCCAACGCCACCTGCAACTTCCCGCTCCGCTGATAGGCGTCGATGAACAAACGGCTGGCTAATTCCGCGGCGCTGTTGATCCCCCGTCGCCACGAACGGTAACCAAGACGGCTGTTCTGGGCTACGTACATCCGATCCAGGCTGTCCAGCAGTACGAATATGAAGCGATACATGAGCGTCATCACATCGATGAGGATGACCGGCACCCCAACCCGGCGAAACAGATCGACCATATCGACGAGTGGGGTGGTCATTGCTATGAAGTTCATGGCTGCCGCTCCGCCCAACGCCCGAGCCACGAGATGCGCCGCCAGATGCAGATTCTCCGGGCTGGTCGACAGCCAGATCGGCCCGAGATGAACAGCCCAGTGCGTGCCAAACCAGGGCTCTGCCGTGCTCACGCTGAGCGCCACGCCGACCGTCACGAGCATCAAGAAGCCGGCCTCGGCGAACAGAATGCGCCCGAAAGTCACGGGCGGGAGCCCAGCCACGACCACAGCAAGCAGCCACATCCACAGTGCAGCCAGCAACCCGACCAGCGGCTCATCCAGCAGCAAGCACAGAAACAGCACCGCCAGTGCAAAGCCCACTTTGTAGGCGGGATCGACCTTGCGGATGCGATTGGTGTATGCGTAGCGGTCAATGATGTGCATGAGCATCACACTCGTAGCGGGACGGGCATGGCAGTCGCCACCCGTCCCGGTATTCTTGCCAGAGTCTACCCTTCAGTTTTCCGCACTTACTGTTGAGCTTTGTGCAAACCCCGTTTGTAGCCGAAGAAATACCCGATCAGTATGCCTCCGGCAATCGCTTGCAGAGCAAAGAGCATACTTTCGGTCTCCCCACCCGGAGGCGCCCAGATGTTGCTGATCCAACTCGAATCGTAGTCCGGGGCGATCTCCGCGATGGCTTCACTGCCAGCGCCATCGGAGCCACCAAACTCGGAATCTTTGATGATCAGGACCGGAATTGCTGTCAAGACAATTATGACCACGATGCCCAGAATCACAGCGGTCGTACTGAGCCGCTTCGGCCCACTGCTCGTTACTGTCGCCATCTTACACCTCCTGCAACCCGAGTTCCTGGAGTTCTACCTGCGCTGTCGACTGCAGCGCGTTATAGATCAGCACGACCAAAATGCCTTCGCTCACGGCCAGCGGAATCTGCGTTACGGCGAAAATGCCGGCAAACTTGAGCCATGAGGCCAGGAACCCACCCACCGGATCGGGAAAGGCCAATGCCAACTGTGTCGCTGTCACCACATACGTGAACAGGTCGGCAACCGCCGCAGTCAGAAACACGCTGAGCCAGGTTGGTGTGCGGCCCTTCAGGAGGCTCCACACCAGCCAGCCAACCAGCGGACCCAGGATCGCCATACTCATCGCATTCGCCCCGAGCGTCGAGATGCCACCGTGAGCGAGGAGCAACGCCTGGAAGATCAACGCAATCGTGCCGAGGATGCTCACCACGAACGGGCCGAACAGGATCGTTCCGAGCCCTGTTCCCGTCGGGTGGCTACTGGACCCGGTGACGCTGGGCAATTTGAGCGCACTCAATACGAAGATGAATCCACCGGCGAGTCCGAGCAACATACGCAACTCCGGACGCTGTGCGAGCAGTTTTCTGGTCTGGATGAAACCAACCACCCAGAAAGGCATGGCCGCCACCCACCAAAAGACGGCCCAGCCCAACGGCAAGAACCCTTCCATGATGTGCATGCCGGGCGCCGCAGACACAGCGGCTACCGGCGCAATCATCCTGGCCCACGCCACCTGGACGCCAAGCAAGAGAATTGCCACCGGGATCAACCACAATCGTTGGAATCGTTTACGAGACATCGAGATTTCCTCCACCAGAACAGGCGTGGACGCCTGCTCGTGAGCGGCGGCCACGGAAAGCCACTCCAGGTACCGCCACAATCGACTGAACTGCAACGCATGCCATGTGTCCCGATTTGTCGTGTCCTGCCGGTTACGTACCGAATAAAAAAACTCGACCTTCCAGAACAAGGTCGAGTAACAGGCGTGACACCTTAACGGGTAACGCTCTCACCCCCTTCCGCGAGGTTAGGCTGAGCCGGTAGCGGCGGGCGACCTGGCTTCCCGGCGTGCAGCACACCGGGTCACAGTTGCGGGACAGCGCCGGGTTTTCACCGGCTTCGCCTTTAAGCGCTAACTTACAGCAAGGCACCGCTACCAAACTTCTTCGATTGTGAAATCATTATAGCACCAGCGACGGCAAATGGCAAACGACAGGGACGGGAGGCAGTTCAATGGCACGGTCCATATCGCTGACCGGCAGGAAGAAGTTGTCGTAAGCGTTCACTGTGCTTCGTCTCCTATCAACACATCTGCATATTCAAACCAGCGCGCCGATTGCCCGTTCGGGATGAGGCGGCCCGGCGCCGCGCGTGCCCTGCCCCCACAGGACGCCGCGGCGTTGCGCGTGGGGGCCGGCCCATCGGAGCGGTCTAGGGCGACGCGCCCGCTGCTCGCGTCTTCCAGGCAGGCAACGCAGCCATCATATTGCGGGCCGCGTCGACCGCCACCTGCCGGTCCAGACCCTGTGTCTTCATGATGAACGCGCTCAGCGAATCCAGCTTCTCCTCATAGGATTGCATTGTGCCGTCAGGACGCGCGCAGTGCACGCAGTAGTCCTTCTCGACGTCACCCAGCGCGAAATCGTCGGGTTCATTCATCGGCATGCCACATGCGATACAGATCTTCATGGTTTGGATTTCTCCCTTCGTGTTGGAGCCGTTTCGGGCCCCCTGCCTATCCAGTCCAGGCTCACGCCCAGCCCGGCCAATTCTTCACGTCCCTGGTCAGTGATTCTGTACACCGTGGTTCTGCCTTCTTCCGGCCCGAACCCACCCAGCGCGATGAGCCTCCCGAAGAGCCGGTTACCCGGCTTTCCCCCGAGGTGCCCGAAGCCGCTTCGCGCCATCTGTCCCTTCGTCTCCATTCTCTTGATCGTGTGCCTCCACACCACAGGTGGTATCGCCCTATTCCCGCGGCGCAATCAGGCACAGATAGTGCTCCAACAGCTCTTGTCCGTAGCGCGCGAGCACCGACTCTCCAGGGGCGAAAAGATCGCCGTTCGCCAGGTAGTAGTGGATCAGCCCGACCCAGGTGTTGAAGAGCAAATGAATCGGGAATGGCGCAATGGTCCCCGCGCTGATCTCCCGCTCGGTCGCCTGGCCGAGATGGAACGAGATGGCCGACTGAATCACGATGACGGTGCTCCTGGCACTTGCCGGCAGCATCCGCCCTTCGATCACCAGGCGCGTGTAGAAGGGCTCGAATTCCGTCAGGCCCTGGAGATGCGCCGCCAACACATCCCGCAGGCTCCGATTCGAGATCGCCAGCTCGTGAAGCCGCCGGGCAACGCGCACGCCGAATTCCTCGATCACGGCACTGAGCAGCGCTTCCTGGGTTGGGAAATGCACGAACACCGTCCCGTGCGAGACTCCCGCCGCCTTCGCGATGTCGGCGGTTCGCGTGGTCGTCAGGCCGTGCTCGGCGAACTGCTCAAATGCGGTCTCGATGAGATGCTGACGGGTGCGCTCCTTCTGGATCTGCCGCCGTGTTTTGGGCTTGGTCTGGATCGCTTCCATGATCACGCTTTCGATGAGTTTCAACTCACTGACTATACACTCATTATACTACGGATGACGAGGTCTGTCAAGCGCTCGTGTGCACTCACTTGAAATGTTACCGTAGGGATCATGTCCGATGATGAGAGAATGACCATTGATGAACGATACAAATATCTCCACCCGATGAAGAAACGCTACAAGGAAGCCGACAAGAGAACCAAAGGAGAGGATACTTGGATAGCACGATCATCAGGAGTTGGCGGGAGCCTTTGACGTCAGATAATATTGGGGAGTATAATAATGACAGTTTTGAACCAGCTGTCCACCAGCCCGCGGGCAAAATGCACACCGTGTCACGTGTGGAGTTCTTCCCGACCAAACATATCCTGTCGTCGAAGTGAATACAAGGAGTGACGCGCATGTCAAACGCTGTCTGGTACCATTACCCGGTTGGTCTGATCCGTGTCATTGTGGTCTCGTTCATCTCGACGACCCTGCTGATACTTGGGGGAGGGTTCGCTCCACAGGCGACGGAAGCAGCTGACCCCGGTCTGCCCTTCATTGAAGACTTCGCCTCCACCAGTCTACGCGACCCGGCCGGCACCACGGCGGATTGGTCCACGGAAGAGCAGGAATTGTTGCTTGCCTGGCGTCAGACCGTCTACGGGCCGTTCGCCGGCGTCGCCGGCAGCGACCTGAGCTGGATCATCCTCAATACGCTGTGCCTGGCAGTCGGCGACATGGACGGCGACGGCGATCTCGACGTCGTCATTGGCAACGATGGCCTCAACTGGCTGTGCCTCAACGACGGGGACGGCACCACCTGGACGTGCAGCTACATCAGCTCAGACGCTGCCGTCACGCAAGGTGTCGCCGTGGCCGACCTGAACGGCGATGGTGCGCTCGATGTGGTTGCCGGCAACGACGGCGTGAACCGGCTGTATCTCAACAACGGTACGGCCGATCCGTTCGACAGCGTCAGCGGCCGCGACATCGGCACGCAGGGTGTCGACACCGTTGGCATCGTCCTCGGCGACATGAACGGAGATGGTTTCCTCGATGTCGTCGCCGGTGGCTATGGGCTCAACTACCTCTACCTCAACAACGGCACTGCCGATCCGTTCAGTGGCGTCGACGGCCGCGCGATCACCAACGACGTCGATTCGACCATCTCCGTCGCCGTCGCGGATTTCGACAACGATGGGGACCTTGACGTCGTTGCCGCGAACTACGACTCGCCCAACCGGTTGTACCTGAACAATGGCAGCGCCGACCCCTTCAGTGGTGTAATCGGCAGCAACATCTCTGCGGACTCCCGCGACGCCACGCACGTGGCCGCGGGCGACATGGACGGGGATGGCGACATCGACGTCGTCATCGCCAATGGCCACGCGCCCAACCGCGTGTATCTGAACAATGGCACCGCCGATCCCTTCGATGGCGTGTCCGCCCTCGACATTTCCAGCGATCTCAACGTTTCCTACGGCCTGGCGCTCGGCGACGTGAACGAAGACGGCGCGCTCGACGTCATCGTCGGCAATGCCGAACGCAGGAACCGCCTCTATCTGAACCACGGCGATGCGCGCGAGTGGTCCGCCTCCATCCCATCCGCGGACTGGTATACCACGCGGGCGGTGGCGCTGGCCGACGTCAACGGCGACGGCCATCTCGACTTCATCGCCGGCAACTACGACGACCCCAACCGCGTGTACCTCAACAGCGCCAGCCCCAACCCGTGGAATGGCACGGCGGGCAGCGATGTCACGGCGGATGCCGACAACACCACCGCCGTCTGCATCGGCGACGTCAACGGCGACGGCTTCCCCGACGTCATCGCCGCCAACGAGGGCGTCACCAACACACTGTACCTGAACAACGGCACCGCAGATCCATTCAACGCAGTGTCCGCCCTTGAGATCACCGGCGACACGGACGATTCCACGGCAGCGGCGTTGGCCGACGTGGACCGCGACGGCGATCTCGACGTCGCCATCGGCAATATCGCCGCCTACGATAAGCTGTACCTCAACAACGGCGACGGGACGTCGTGGACAAGCAAGACGCTTCTCACTGCCGACGCAGGCGACGCAACCGCCATGGCCTTCGGCGACCTGAACGGCGATGGGTTGCTCGATCTGGTGCTCGGGGAGGACACGGGTGATTGGGTGTACCTGAACAACGGTACGGACGACCCATTCAACGGCGTGAGCCCCATCGAGATCACGACGGACTACACCACGCTATCACTGGCGCTGGGCGATGCCAACGGCGACGGCCACCTCGATGTCGTCCTCGGCAATCTCGTCGACCACAACGCGCTCTTTCTCAACAACGGCAGTGGGACAGCATGGACTCCGGTGGTCTACAGCACCTCCTTCCGCACCACCCGGGCCGTGACGGTAGGCGACGTCAACGGCGATGGCGCGCTGGACATCGTCGCTGGCTGTGATGAGGAGAACTACGTCTTCCTCAACGCTGGGGACGGCACGAGCTGGACCGCGCACATGCTTACCGGCGACGTGCGCCTCACGCACGGCGTCGCTGTCGCCGACGTGGACCGGGACGGTGACCAGGACGTCGTCACCGGCAACGGCACCCACGCCGACAATCAGATCAACCGGGTTTACCTGAACGGTGGAGACGGGGTCTCCTGGACCGGCTACGACATCACCAACTACGCCGGGCCGACGCAGTGCATCGCGCTGGGGGATCTGAACGGCGACGGCGCGCTCGATCTGGTCGCGGGGAATCACGGCTTCACCGGTTCGACCGGCTGGGTCAACCGGCTGTACCTGAGCGCTGCCGAGCCCACGCCATGGGGCGGTGGCACTGCCGCCAGTGTCGGCAGCCAGACAGACGACACCTACGCGGTGGCGGTGGGGGACGTCAACCGCGACGGCTACCTGGACGTCGTCGTCGCGAACAGCGACGCGCCCACCCGGCTGTACAAAAACAACGGCACCGCCGATCCGTTCAGCGGGGTCAGCCCCATCGACATCACCTCGGACGTGCGCCAGAGCATGAGCGTGGCATTGGGTGATGTCGACCACGACGGCGACCTGGACGTGGTCGTCGGCAACTGGGACCAGCCCAACCGGCTCTACCAAAACGATGGGGATGGGAGCGGGTGGACCGAGAGCAGCATCGGCAGCATCGCCCGTCAGACGCAGAGCGTGGTGCTGGGCGACATCAACGGCGATGGGTACCTGGACGTCGTCGCCGGGAACAACCTGGCGTCCAGCACGGTATACCTCAACAACGGTACGGCGACCCCATTTGTCGGGGTCTCGGGCAGCAACATCACTGATGATGTGGCCAACGCCAGCAGTGTGGCGCTGGGAGATCTTAACGGCGATGGCCACCTCGATATCGTGATTGGCCACCAGTGGCCACCCATCGGCGATATGAGTACGCTGATCGACCGCTGGTATCTGAACGGCGGGGACGGCGCATCCTGGACCGGCTACACCATCGGCGGCGATGTGCCCGCAGAGGAATTCGACACGCAGGCCGTAGCCGTGGCCGATTTTGACCGCGACGGTGACCTCGACATCGTCACTGGAGGCGACGACCGCTACGTACGCTGGTATCTGAACGATGGTGCAACGCCGCCCAATTTCACGGGCAGCAACGTGTCGGGAAGCTCGACTGATGCCGGAACGGTGGATGTGCAGGTGGCCGACATGGATGCGAACGGCTACCCGGATATCGTCGCCGGGTACTTCCAGGATCCCAACGTAATGTACCTGAACATGGATGGCGGATCCACCTGGAACCGCCGCGTGCTCTCCAACAACCCGTATGACACCCGGGCGGTGGCGGTAGGCGACCTGGACCGCGACGGTGCGCTGGATGTCGTCGCCGGGAACCAGCAGGAGCGCAACGTGTGGTTCCGCAGCCAGTTGTACCGCACCGGCGCGATGCGCGCCACCTCGTTGCAGGTCAATGCGGCTGGGGACGATCTCTCGACCCTCATCCTGACGGGTGAGTACGCCAGCCAACCGTACAATATCGCGACGGATTACTGGCTGAGCGCCGACGGTGGGAGCAAGTGGCGCCAGGTGCGCTCTGCGCAACCTGTTACGTTCACCGCCGGCACGGACTTGCGCTGGAAGGCCGATCTCACCTCGCTATCGCCGGCGCAGTCGCAGGCCATCGGCACCGTGCACATCCAGGACGACCGGCCGGAACCGGCCATCCGCAAGTGGGCTGAGCCGAACTCGAACGTGGACTGGCACAGCGTCGTCACCTACACGGTGATGCTGAGCAACACCGGCTTGCTCCCGGCAGAGACCGTCTACATGACCGACCCCCTGCCGGCCGATGTCGCGTTCGCGCGCTGGGTGGAGCAGGGCGATGCGGTGCTCAGCGGCGATGTCATCACCTGGACTGGCGACCTGACGGGCAGCGAGCTGGTCACCTGGAGGTGGCAGGTCACGCACACCGGTGACTACGGGGAGGTCGTGACGAACACGGCGTGGTACGGCTACGACGGCAAGGAAGGCGGCTACACGTCCACGTTCCAGGTGGCGGATGCCATGCGCGTCGCGACAATCGCCCCGCTGACGAACGCGACGGGCGTCAGCCCGACGACCGCGATCACCGCGACCTTCGACCTGAAGCTGGACCGCGACACGGTGACTACGGGTACCTTCGCCACGTGGGGCGCATTCAGCGGACGGCTCGCCGGCTCCTACGCTGCTGAGAACCGCACGGCCACCTTCGAGCCCGATCGCGCATTGTTCACCGGCGAGCGGGTACACACCAGCCTGACGAATCGGCTGCGCGGATACGAGGGCGAGGAGATGGTGCCGTACCAGTGGCGGTTCGACGCCGGGCCAGTGTTCGTGCGCTGTGTCGATGGCTTCGTCCGCGACGAGGTCGCGAGCGAAGGGATAACCGCCGTCTCAAATAGCTCCCTGGCCTGGGCCGATTACGACAACGACGGCGACCTTGATCTGCTGGTCGCCGGCCGGACCGTCAGCGATACCAACATCACGCAGCTTTACCGCAACGACGGATCCGGCAGCGAGCGCCAATTCACGGCGGTCTCGGTGCAACCGTCCGGCCTCGCCGGCGTGTACGTTGGGGTGGTGAAATGGGCCGATTTCGACAACGACGGTGATCCGGACATTCTGCTCTCCGGGCTGGGCGACGACGACGTCGCCCTCACCGCGCTGTACCGCAACGATGGAGCGAGCGGTGGCGACGACTGGATCTTCACCGCGATGACGGTGCAGCCCGAAGTGCTGCTCGCGGTCGGTGACACTGCGGCGGATTGGGGCGACTACGACAACGACGGCGATCTCGACCTGTTCATCTCTGGCCAGGACGCCGAGGGGAATGGCGTAGCGGCTCTCTACCGCAACGACGGCTCGGTGGGAGGCGACGCCTGGAACTTCAATTTGAACGCCGCGGCCGGCACCGTCATCGGCGGCGTGTGGCTTGGCGACGCGCAGTGGGGCGACTACAACAACGACGGCTTGTTGGACCTGTTGACGACCGGATTGATGGGCGATAATTCGGACAGCTGGGATGCGACTCGACTATATCGCAACCTGGGTGAGGGGCAGTTCGAGCACGACACCAACGGCGATGCGTTACCGGGGTGC